>Ga0207700_10001450_pt1 | contig 13452 bp, 9 predicted proteins | sample LARL82metaG_FD_184348 | JGI IMG/M metagenome (GOLD analysis project Ga0207700, IMG submission 184348) | Corn, switchgrass and miscanthus rhizosphere microbial communities from Kellogg Biological Station, Michigan, USA - LAR L8-2 metaG... | ecosystem: Host-associated > Plants > Roots >...
CGTGGCGCTCACCGCACACGCCATGAAGGACTACGAGGAACGCTGCTACCAGGCCGGCATGGACGGCTTTCTCACTAAGCCATTCTTGCCCGAGCAGCTCTACCGGGTGGTCGAGTCCGCGGTCTCCGACAAATAAACCTGGCGGCCGCCGAAATACGTTTCGATAACCTGAATCTCTCGTCGGGCATCGTTGTAATGAAAGCGCACCAGATCGGCCCGTTCTCCGGTGCTGAGGCCACGCCGGCGTGCGGCGATCCGGCCGACGCGGGCCGGGTTGCGCGTGGCCATCGACACCGCTTCTCCGAGCGTCACACCCGCCAGTTGCATGACGTTTTGAATGGCGCGATCCATTCTGAGCGCCGATCCAGCCAGCCGGGTCCCGCCCCGCAGCCGCACGCTTCCATCGGAGTGCAATTCCACGTCCACCTCGCCCAGCTTGTACGGTCCAGGAGCGCAGCCGGCCGGCATCACCGCGTCAGTGACTAGTAGAGACCGCTCCAGTCCTTTAGCGCGCAGCGCCACTTTCAAGAATGATCGAGCCAGGTGGATTCCATCGACGATGAAGCTGGCCGCCAGCCGGTCTTCGGCCAATTGCTCCCAAATGTAGTTCGGATGCCGGGAAAGAGTCGCATGGGCCCCGTTGCCGAGGTGAGTCGAGAGCGTTGCTCCCGCGCTGACGGCGGCTGCGATCTCGCCCGCCGATGCTCCGGTGTGTCCGATACTGGCAACCACACCTTCCTGGACCACGGCCTCGATGAAGCGCGGCGCTTGCGGCCATTCCGGTGACAGCGTAATCAGGCGAATATTTCCGCGCGCAGCGTCCTGGAAGCGGTGGAATTCATCCAGGTCGGGTGGCCGTACCCATGCCGCCGGATGCGCTCCGCGTGGGCCATCTTCGGCCGAGATATACGGCCCCTCGACATGAAACGCTTCCATGGCTGAACCCTCGGGGAGCGCGTCCCTGGCATCGGCCAGATTGCGTAGCGCGCTCCACATGCCTTCGGGCGATCCGGTGATGACGGTTGGAAAGAATCGCGTGACGCCCGTACTGAAAATCGCGCGAATGGATCGGGCGATGGCTTCGTGGCTGGTCAATCCGGAGTTGTAATCGACGCCCGCGAAGCCATTTACCTGCAGATCGATCCAGCCTGGGGCAACATAGACCGAGTCAGGCTCATCCGACAGAAGCGGATCGACGCCAGTGATGAAATCGCCGAAGGAAACTTCGCTCCGCTCGCCTGTTGCAACATCGATGCCGTTACATTTCATCGAGACGCCGGTTTATACACAAGTTTCCCACAGCATTCCGGAGCTAAGTCTAAGATGCTGCATATGGAAAAAACCTGTTGAAAAACGAACAATCGGGTCCAAATAAGTCTGGCGCTTCCTCACTACCCCTGTTACAACAGAATGCATGATCCCCTGCGAGTGCGGTTCAGTCGGTTAATCTCGGGGGAGGTGGCCGGCGGAATCGCACTTGCGGATCGTTCTTCCGCGTTCTTTCACTCTTCCGAAAGGACCCTATGGTTGCCCGTGGCCGTCAGACGGTCACGGGTTCATTTTTTCCGGCCGGCAGCAGCCAACCATGGCTATCCGGCGCCTTGCCGTTCACGATGTCGAAAAATGCCTTCTGCAGTTTCTCGGTAATCGGGCCGCGCGCGCCCTTGCCCACTACGATGCGGTCCACCGAACGGATAGGAGTGATCTCAGCCGCCGTTCCTGAGAAGAACACTTCGTCGGCGATGTACAGCATTTCACGCGGCACCAGAGTCTCGACCAGCGGAATCTTCAACGACTCGGCCAGCTGCATCACCGTATCGCGAGTGATGCCCGGCAGCACCGAGGCGCCCAGCGGCGGAGTCAGGATTTTGCCGTCCCGCACCACGAAAATGTTTTCTCCCGAGCCCTCGCTCACGTAGCCAGAGCTATCGAGCGCGATGCCCTCGGCATAGCCGTTGTATTGCGCCTCCATGCGAATGAGCTGCGAGTTCATGTAATTGGCGCCCGCCTTGGCCAGGGCCGGCAGTGTATTGGGCGCGATCCGCGTCCAGCTGGACACGCACACGTCCACGCCCTTGGCCAGAGCCTCTTCGCCGAGATATTTTCCCCACTCCCAGCAAGCAATATAAACTTCGGTGGGATTATTGCCCGGAAGCACGCCGATATCGCCGTAGCCGCGCAGCACGATGGGCCGGAAATAGCACGACTGCAGATGATTCACCTTCACCAGCTCGACCATGGCGTCGGCCAATTGATCGATCGTTTGCTTGACTTCGATACGATAGATTTTGGCCGAATCGAACAGGCGGCGAAGGTGTTCGCGCACCCGGAAGATGGCGGGACCGGCGGGGGTATCGTAGCAACGGACGCCTTCAAATACTGAGCTGCCGTAGCTGGTGACATGAGAAAGAACATGAATCTTGGCATCATCCCAGGCAATAAAGCGCCCGTTGTGCCAGATTTTTTCGGTGGGCTTCAGCATACAGCAATTATAACGTTGTAACGCTGACCGGGTCTGTTGGACGGGTATCCTAAATCATGAGTTCTAAACTGCATTCTGGTGGCTAGGGATTTAAGGAGCGGCATGATGATGCAGCAATCGCGACACAGCATGTGCCTGAAGTGCTTTCGGAAGCGGTGGCCCCGAGGCAAATATTCCCCATGGCAAGTAGCACCCCGATTTCGGACCTGGGAGACCTGTTGCTTCTGTCTGGAGCGGCATAAAGACGGCATCCACAAGGAGCGCGATCCACTGAGCCGGGAACTTCGATGCGGCGGAATTCATGACCGTTTAAGCCTCACTACTCGAGCCTGAAACACGATAACCTTGATGAGCATCTGAAAATCATGCGTAACTTCCGCTGGTTGCTGGTGGCCGCGATCCTGGCGCCTTCGAGCGCACCCGCCCAACTGAGGGAACTGCGGCCCGGCTTTAACCTGTTTACCCCCCAGCAGGATGTTCAACTCGGCAAAGAGACAGCAGTCGAGCTTCAAAAGCAGATGAGGGTGGTCCACAACCGGGATGTCGACGCCTACCTGAACATCTTGCTCGCCAAGCTGGAGCGATCCACTTACGCCCGTACGCTCAGCCGCGACGGATCGCGGGGCGAACTCTTTCCCTTCAGCATTCACGCTGTAGCCGAAAAAAGAATCAATGCCTTCTCGCTTCCCGGTGGGCCGATCTATATCAACACCGGGTCAATTGAGGCATCCGACAACGAAGCGCAGTTGGCCGGCGTAATCGCTCACGAGATGTCGCATGTGGTCCTGCGGCACGGCACCAAGCAACTCACCGCTCAGAATCTGGTGCAGCTGCCGCTCCTGCTGGCGGGCGCCTTGGCGGGTCATAGCCTGTTGGGACAGCTGACTCAAATCGGCATCGGCTTCGGCGCCAACTCCGTCCTGTTGAAGTTCTCGCGCACTGACGAAGAACAGGCCGACTACAACGGGGCGGAGATCATGGCCGACGCCGGCTACAATCCGCTGGAGCTCGGTCGCTTCTTCGAAAAGCTGGAAGCCAAGAGCGGCGCGCAAGGCTCGCTCGAGCAGTTCTTATCTGACCATCCGAACCCTGGTAACCGTGTGGCCGCAATCCAGGACGAGATCCGTCAGATGCCGCGGCGCTCCTACGTCGAAGACGAGACCGGACAATTCCCCCACATTAAAGATGTCCTCCATCATCTGCCTACTCCCGCCAAGACGCGAGAGAATCTCGCCGACGCGGAGCCAGCGCCGACGCCCTCGACTGCAAGTATTCCCACAGAACGACCCAGCAGTCAGTTCCGTCCTTATCGCGGCCGATCGTTTTCGCTGCAATATCCAGATAACTGGCAGGTCTCCGCCGATCGTCAAGCCAACGCTGTCACTATCACGCCATCCTCCGGCGTGGTCGAGGGACCTGGCGGCCGAAGCCTGATCGGATACGGTCTGGAAGTGGATTACTATTCCGCGTCATCGGGCCCGGTTGATCTGAATCGCGACACCCAGGAGCTCATCCGGCGATTGAAGCAAACCAATCCAGACACCCGCATCGGCCGCGAAGGCCGCCCGGTCCAAGTAGACGGCCAGCCGGCGCTCCTCAATACCCTCTATTCGCGATCGCCCTACCGCGGCGAGCAGGAGATGGACGTGCTGGCCACTGTCGCTCGCCCCGAAGGACTTTTCTACATAGTCTTCATCGCGCCCGAGAGCCTCTTCGATCAGGTGCAACCTACCTTCGAAGACATATTGCGCTCAGTCAAGTTTTTCTAAGCCATAATTGAAGATTATGCGCGCTCTCGTCCTCGCGTCCGCCTGCATCGGACTGCTTTCGGCAGCCGATCCGAAGCCATATTTCTCCGATCCTTGCCCTTCTCCCGACGGCTCGGAAATCGCGTTCGTATCGGGCGGCGATATCTGGACCGTCCCCAGCAAAGGCGGCGAAGCCCGGCTGCTCGTCTCCCACCCGACAACCGAATCACGGCCCATGTATTCGCCCGATGGCCGCAAGCTCGCCTTCGTGTCGACGCGCTCCGGCAACGGTGACATCTATGTGTTGACCTTTGCGACCGGCGAGCTAAAGCGCCTGACCTTCAGCGACTCCCTGGATCAACTGGACGGCTGGTCGCGCGATGGCCGCTGGATTTATTTCTCATCGTCGAGTGGCGACATCTCCGCAATGAATGATGTTTTCCGCGTCAGCTCCGACGGCGGTACGCCCATGACGGTCGCGGCTGACCGCTATGCCAGCGAATATTTTTCCGCTCCTTCTCCCGACGGCCAGTCCCTCGCCATCACCGCTCGCGGCATCGCCAATACGCAATGGTGGCGCAAGGGCCACAGCCATCTGGATGAATCTGAAATCTGGCTGGTCCACGATGCTGTTCCACCCCGCTATGAACGTTTATCGGAGCCGGGCGGAGCAAAAGAAGCTTGGCCGATGTGGTCCCCCAATGGCCGCAGTCTGTACTACGCATCGGATCGCAGCGGCGCACAGAATATCTGGACTCGGACGCTCGCGAGCGGCCGGCCGCGGCAAATGACGAAATTTACCGATGGCCGAGTCTTGTGGCCCGCCATTTCCAACGACGGCCGGATCATCACCTTTGAGCGCGACTTCGGGATTTGGAAGCTGGACACCGAAAGCGGCCAGGCGTCGCCCGTGGCCATCGATCGCCGAGGCGCGCCCGCGGGAACGTCCGTGGAACATCTGGCGCTGAGCGATCGTTTTCCCGCGTTGACGCTCTCGCCCGACGGCAAGAAGGTCGCCTTCATCGCCCATGGCGAGATCTTTGCCACTTCCGCTAAGGACGGCGGCGACGCGCAGCGCCTGACACGAAGCGGAGCAAACAATATACAGATCGAGTGGGCGCCGGATAGCCGCCGCCTGGCCTTTGCATCGGATCGCGATGGCGACTGGCACATCTTCTCCTATGACTTCAACTCCTCCGCGGAAACCAAACTTACCTCCGGCGCGATCGACCTCTTCCCGCGCTTTTCTCCTGACGGCAAGCGCATCGCCTTCGAGCGCGGCGGTCGCGAGCTTCGCGTTCTGGACCTGGATTCCAAACAGGAGCGCTCTATTGCGACCGGCTATCTGGATCGACAGCCCGGCGGAAGCAATCGGCCGCTCGCCTGGTCGCCCGATGGCAAATGGATCGCCTACCTCGCCACCACGGCGCGTCTGTTTCAGAACGTCAACGTCGTCCCCGCGGCCGGCGATTCGGCTGCGCGCACCATCAGCTTCCTCGCCAACGGAAACTCCGACGACCTGCTGTGGAGCCCCGACGGCGCCTACCTCCTGTTCGGCACCACGCAGCGAACCGAGCCTGGCCAGATCGCGCGCATCGATCTCGTTCCCCGCACGCCGCGCTTTCACGAAGACGAATTCCGCGACTTGTTCAAAACGGCTGGACAGGAAGGCAAGAATGAATCCGACGAAGCGAAGTCTTCCAAGCCTGCCACTCCGAAGCCCGTAAACATCGTCTTCGAGGATATTCGCAACCGCGTTTCTCTACTTCCTGTAGGGTTGGATACCCGCAGCGTGGACGCTATCAGCCCGGACGGCAAGACGCTGCTGTTTACAGCCGCCGCGGCCGGACAGCAGAATCTTTACACCTACAGCATCGACGAACTGGCGAAGGAACCAGCGGTCGCACGGCAATTGACTTCCACCGCCGGGAACAAAGGCTCGGCCCAATTCTCACCCGATGGCAAGCAAGTTTTCTATCTCGAGCGGGGCCGGATCAACAGCATCCCACTCGATACTCGCCAAGCTAAGCCGGTCGCTACCACTGCCGAACTGGACGTCGATTTTGGAAAAGAGAAGATGGAGGTCTTTCACCAGGCCTGGAGCACAATTCGCGACACCTTCTTTGATCCGAAGTTCAATGGCGTGGATTGGAACGCCACGCGGGTCCGCTATGAGCCCTACATCTCCGGCGCCGCGAATGCGGACGAAGAACGGCGGCTCGTCAACCTCATGCTCGGCGAATTGAACGCGTCTCATTCGGGAATCAACCCCGCCTTCGGCTCAGCACAGGTCACCACCGGCCGGCTCGGACTCGCCTTCGACCGCGCCGAATATGAGAAGAATGGCCGCCTCAAGGTGACCGAGGTAATTCCTCTCGGCCCCGGTGCGCTAGCAGGCATCAAAACCGGTGACGCGATCGCCTCCATCGACGGGGCAGCGATCGATGCTCACTCCAACATCGACGAACTGCTCGACCATAAGATCGGCAAACGCGTCGTATTAAAGCTGGGCGATCGGGAAGCGGTCGTCAGGCCGGTGAACGTGGCAACCGAGAAAAGCCTTCGTTATCGGGCCTGGGTAGAACACAATCGAACGTACGTGGACAAGATCAGTGGCGGCAAGCTGGGCTATGTGCACATGCAGGACATGTCCGGCAACGCCCTGACGCAACTGGCGATTGATCTGGATACAGAAAACCAATCACGGGATGGCGTCGTGATTGACGTGCGCAATAACAACGGCGGTTTTGTGAACGTTTACGCGATCGACGTGCTCTCGCGCCGCGGTTACCTGAAGATGACTCCGCGTGAGCAAATGGAAGCGCCCGCGCGCTCCGCCCTGGGCCAGCGCTCGCTCGAAGCACCCACGATTCTCGTCACCAACCAGCACTCCCTCTCCGACGCCGAAGACTTCACCGAAGGATATCGTTCCCTCAAGCTCGGCAAGGTCGTCGGAGAACCAACCGCCGGGTGGATCATCTATACCGGTGGAGTGCAACTAATCGATGGGTCCGCTCTGCGAATGCCTACTATTCGAATTACCGACGCTGCGGGCCATGACATGGAACTGCATCCCCGCCCGGTGGACATCGCGGTCGACCGGCCGGTGGGCGAAAGCTATACCGATCACGATTCTCAGCTCGACGCAGCCGTGAAAGAACTGCTGGCCGAGATCAAGAAATAGGTGCAGCCTTACGGGGAGTTGGACGCCGCTACCGCCGAACGGCTCGCCAACCTCGCACTGTCCTGCATCCATCGCGAATATCCCAACAAGATCGGCCACCACATCCTGACATCCGACTTGGACGCCCGTCCGCCGCGCGAGCTCACTCCTGCCTTCTACGGCTGCTTCGACTGGCACTCCGCCGTGCACGGCCACTGGATGCTGGTGCGTCTCGCCCGGCTGTTCCCCGATGCTCCGTTCGCTGGGAGAGTCCGACGGGCGCTGGCAAAGAACCTGACCGCCGACAACCTGTCGCGCGAAGCCGAATACATGCAAGCCGAGGCAAGAGCCAGTTTCGAACGGCCCTACGGTCTCGCCTGGCTGCTCCAATTGGCCACCGAACTGGCCGAATGGAATGATAATGACGCCGAAAAATGGTCCGCCGCGCTGCAACCGCCCGTCCAGGTCGCCGTGCGCCGCCTCGAAATCTGGCTCCCCAAACTGTCTCACCCGGTTCGCTCCGGCGAGCATAGCCAAAGCGCGTTCAGCCTGTCACTGATGCTGGATTTCGCCCGTGCCACCGGCCGCCGCCAGTTCCAGGATCTGCTCGAATCCACCATCCGGCGCTTCTACCTGCACGATCGCGATTGCCCCCTCGCTTACGAGCCGTCCGGGGAGGATTTCCTGTCGCCCTGCCTGGCCGAAGCCGACCTGATCCGGCGCATCCTCCCCGCACCCGAGTTCGCGGCTTGGCTAAATGGGTTCGTTTTGTCGATTCCCTACGACGGTTCCCCTTGGTTGAAGCCCGCCCGGTCCGCAGACCCGGCCGACCCCAAGCTCGGTCATCTGGATGGCCTCAACCTCAGCCGAGCCTGGATGTTAAACGGGATCATCGGTGCTCTTCCAGCGGGCGATCCGCGCATCCCGTCACTGCGAAAGACCGCCGAACAGCACGCCGGCGCCGGCTTGGCCGCAGTGACCAGCGAGCATTATGGAGGCGCGCATTGGATCGGAACCTTCGCCGTTTATTTGCTCACCCGCCGCGGCGACCACTCCTGACCGGCATCGTGCGATGATAGTACTAACGTGGCAGTAAAGGTTCAGGTACCAAAGAAGGCCTCCGCGGTCCGTTTTTTCCTCCACCCCGCCGGAAAGACCCTCTTAGCCGTGGTAGCCCTGGTCCTGACCACCGCAGTCATCGTCTTCACCTACTATTACTCCAAATACTCCCGTCTCATCGAGACCAAACTCGCAGCCGGCCCCTACGCCAACACATCCATGCTGTTTGCAGCTCCCCGGACGGTCGGCGTCGGCGATCTAGCGACTCCCCAGGAGCTCGCCAACGAGCTTCGCCGCAGTGGTTACAACGAGTCGCGTAACAACCGGATGGGCTATTTCACGATGAAGCCGGAGGAGATCGACATCTATCCGGGTCCCGACTCGTACTTCAAGCGTGACGAAGGCGTGGTCAAATTCCGCGGCACCAAGGTGTCCCAGATCATTTCTCTGGCCGACAATACGGAGCGCACCGAATACACACTCGAACCGGAGCTGATCTCCAACCTGTTCGACAAGACTCGCGAGAAGCGCCGCCTGATTCGCTACGAAGACATCCCGCCGGTGCTGGTCCACGCCGTGGTTTCCGCCGAAGACAAGCGCTTCTTTCAACATTCTGGCTTCGATCCGATCCGCATCATCAAGGCTGCCTGGGTGGACGTCCGGCAGCAGCGTTACGCGCAAGGCGCATCTACTCTCAGCCAGCAGCTCTCCCGCATTCTGTGGCTCGACAACGACAAGACCTGGAAGCGCAAGATCCCCGAGGTGCTTATCACCATGCACCTGGAGCAGAAGCTCTCGAAGCAGCAGATCTTCGAGTACTACGCCAACCAGGTGCCGCTCGGCAATCGGGGAAGCTTCGGTATCCGCGGATTCGGCGAAGCGGCGCAAGTCTATTTCGGCACCGACGTCACGCGCCTGACCATTCCCGAAGCCGCCACGCTAGCCGGACTGATTCAGCAACCCAGCTTCACCAACCCGTTCCGCTGGCCCGATCGCGCTAAGCTGCGCCGCAACGTGGTGCTGAAGCTGATGCACGAAAACAAGTACGTCAGCGACGAAGAGTATGAGCGTGCGATCGCCTCTCCCCTGGTTCTGGCCAAGCAAGGAAGCATGGAGTCCACTGACGCCCCCTACTTCGTGGACCTGGTAAACGACAGCCTGCAGGACAAATTCTCCGACTACAAATTCCAGAGCAACACCTATCGCGTTTATACGACGATCGACATGAACCTGCAGCGCGACGCCGCCGAAGCGGTGCGCATCGGCATGGAAGAGGCCGACAAGCGCATTAAGAACCGGAAAAAACGCGACCCGAAATATCCCGATCCGCAATGCGCTCTGATCGCGATCGATCCGGAAACGGGCGAGGTGCGGGCCCTGGTGGGCGGGCGCAACTATGGCATGAGCCAGCTCAACCGCATCCTGGCCAAACGCCAGCCCGGATCGTCGTTCAAACCGTTTGTCTATGCGGCTGCGCTGAACACTGCGCTTTCGGGCGGAAGTCTGTTGCTCACTCCGGCCACGATGATCAACGACGAGCCGACTACGTTCTGGTTCGACGGCAAGCCTTACGAACCGAGCAATTTCGAGCATAAATTCTACGGCACGGTATCGATGCGGGATGCACTCGCGCACTCTCTTAATGTCGCCACCGTGAAACTCGCCGAGCAGACCGGATACGCCGCCGTAGTCGATCTGGCGCGCCGGGCGGGTCTGAATCTGGATATCCAGCCTACTCCCGCAGTGGCGTTGGGCGCCTACGAAGTGACTCCGCTCGAAATCGCGGGCGGATACACCATCTACGCCAATCACGGGATCTTCTCCAAGCCATATTTCATATCCAGCATCACCAGCGACCATGGGTCCAACATGTTCGAAGGCAAGCCGGAGCATCGGGCCGTGCTCGATCCCCGCGTGGCCTTCTTGATGGACCAGCTTCTCGAAGAAGTCGTGCGCAGTGGCACCGGCGCTGCCATCTGGGGCAGAGGAATTAACTTTCCGGTGGCCGGCAAGACCGGTACGTCGCACGATGGCTGGTTCGCCGGCTTCTCGTCCAAGCTGATCTGTGTGGTGTGGGTAGGCTTCGACGACAATCGCGAACTGAACCTGGAAGGTGCGCATTCGGCACTGCCGGTGTGGGCGGAGTTCATGAAGCGCGCCCATCAGCACCGGGAATATCGCACAGTGACGGATTTTTCGCCGCCGGCCGGTGTGGTAAGCATTCAGATCGATCCGCAATCGGGGCAAATTGCGACCGCCGCCTGTCCCAAGGTTCGGACCGAATACTTCATCGAAGGCACGCAGCCAGTGGAGCTATGCCGTCTGCATGGTGGCGGTGGAACGCAGGTGGCCAGCTGGGAGACGCAGCAGCCGGTGCAGCGGCGAGACGAACTACCACCAAGTGCAGCTCCAGCTCCAGCGCAACCCGGTCAGAACGTTTATCCTCTACAGCAACGCGCCGCCCAGGGACCTCCTCCATCGGCGCCCGACTCAGCACCGCCCTCGTCCGCCGAACCGACCAAGAAGAAAAGCTTCTTTCAAAAGCTTCGCGGCATCTTCAGGTAGGGCGGACCCCAGGTCCGCAGCCGACGCCCTCGTCGGCCCGGTAACCCCGGCCTTGCATGGTACGCTGCTGGTATGAATTTGACCAGCATCGCGGCACTCGTGTTGCTATTGGTTTTGCTGTCCGGTTTGCGGATCGCGAGAGAATACCAGCGCGCGGTCGTGTTTCGATTGGGACGCTACACCGGGCTGCGCGGCCCGGGTCTGTTCTTGCTGATCCCGCTCGGTATCGAAAATGAAACCCGCATCGACCTTCGGGTGGTCACCGCTCCAATAGAGCAGCAGGAAACCATCACTCGCGACAGCGTAACGGTGAAGGTGAACGCCGTACTCTGGTATCGCGTAAGCGACCCTCAGAAGGCCGTTCTAAATGTGGAGAATTTCCGTGTTGCCGTCCAGCAGGTCGCGCTCACCAGCCTGCGAAACGTTATCGGCCAGCATGATCTGGACGAAGTTCTGAAGGCGCGCGACCAGATCAATAGGATATTGAGCAGGAACGTGGTCGAGAACATTACTCCCTGGGGAGTCGCCGTCGAATTGCTGGAAATGAAGGACGTGGAGATTCCTCAGGACATGCAGCGCGTCATGGCCATGGAAGCCGAGGCGATGCGGGAGAAGCGCGCCCGCATCATCAAAGCGGATGCCGAATTGGAGGCGTCCAAGAAACTGGCGGAAGCAGCGCAGTTGATGGTCGGGAATCCCGCCGCGCTCGAACTGCGCCGCATGCAGATGGTGGCCGAGGTAGGCGCGGAGAACAACAGCACTACGGTAATCATGATGCCCGCCGAGTTTGTCCAGATGGCCGGAAGTCTGTCAACGTTTCTACAAGGGAAGAAAGCGCCTTCCGAGCCGGCCGCATGAGCTATCATGAGCAATTGCAGCAGTTCCAGCGAATCACCATCGATCCCGAAGTGATGGGGGTGAGCCGTGCATCCGAGGCATGCGTGTGACTGTCGGAATGGTTGTGGAAGCGTTATCCGCAGGCCGCACTATCGAGCAATTGCTCGCCGATTTCCCATATCTCGAAGAATCGGACATACGCGAGGCTCTGGCATTTAACGAATGACCTGGATTTCCCCCAGATTCTCGCTTATACGCGAGACGCCGCACCCAGCGTAATTCTCCTCCGGCGTGAACCACTCCTTCCAGAGAGTCGTGGTTCCGCTCTGCTACACGCGATCGATCTCTGTCGGGAGGAGATCAGCCGGGGCCTAGAGTCACCCTGGATTGGTCGGACAAGCCCGCGAGCGAGAGTCCTTCCGCTGACTTAGATCCCGGCCCGAGTCACGCCAGTAATCCCCATTTCCTCCGTTTCCCGGCAATCCGTTCCCCACCCCTACTCAGTCCCGCCCCGGCGACCCGTGTTATTCCAAAGTTATGAGTCCATTCCTGAACGAACACCTCCGTCGAACCCTGGCCGGGCGTTGGCTTCGTTTTTTCAAACCCGCGCTCACCCCTCTCACCCGGCCTGGTGTTGGCTTCGTTTTGAAATCTTCGGTTCAACGTCATCGCGGCCCACACGATGCGTCAAGCGGCCCTGCCCACCCAGAATGGCTTCGTTTCTTCAGGCGGTTCCGATCCTGGCCCGAAGCTGGTAGGCTAGAGGTACAGCACCCGTTCTCGAAATTGGGCGTCTAATGTATTGTCCGAGGCAGCCGATGTTTCCCCGAAGGAGGCCGATGATGGTTTCCCTATTCTGTTTTGTTGCTCTGAATCTTGCGGCGGCTCAGGCTCCTGCTGCAGTCGCTTCGCAGTCCACCCCCACTACGCCTAGCAGCTTTCGCGATGAGCCCAAGCCGGGGCAGTCGTCCACGGTGCAGCCGCCCAAGCCTGCGCCCGTTATCTCGCCCGAGATGCGCGGCGACATTCTTATGGCCCGCAAAATGTACCGGGAAGCCGCCGAAGCCTACAAAGAGGGCCCCAAAGATTCGGCCGTGTTATTGAACAAGACCGGTATCGCGTATCACCAGATGCTGGAGCTCGCACCCGCCGAAAAATACTACCGGCTCGCAACCAAAGTGAATCGCGAATACGCCGAAGCGATCAACAATCTTGGAACGGTATATTACGCCCGCAAGAGTTATCGGCGCTCCATCAGCGAGTACAAAAAGGCGTTGCGCATCAATCCCAAATCCGCTTCCATCTGGAGCAATCTAGGCATGGGATACTTTGCGCGCAAAGACTACAAGCGCGCCGATGAATCGTGGCAGCAGGCCATGACTCTCGATCCGGATGTCTTCGAGAATCACAGTACCCAAGGTGTCCTGCTTCAGGAGCGTAGTGTCGAGGAACGCGCCAAGTTCCACTATTTTCTAGCAGAGGGTTACGCCAAGAAGGGCCAGAACGAACGCGCGCTGCTCTACATCCGAAAGGCGCTGGAGGAAGGCTTCAAGGACCGCAAGAAGCTCCAGGAAGATCCTGCCTTTGCGGCTCTGCAG
>Ga0207700_10001452_pt1 | contig 13448 bp, 15 predicted proteins | sample LARL82metaG_FD_184348 | JGI IMG/M metagenome (GOLD analysis project Ga0207700, IMG submission 184348) | Corn, switchgrass and miscanthus rhizosphere microbial communities from Kellogg Biological Station, Michigan, USA - LAR L8-2 metaG... | ecosystem: Host-associated > Plants > Roots >...
GTAACAGGACGGCTGTTGCGCTCGGACATGGTGTTCGAGCGGCAACAGCCGTCCTGTTACGCCAATCAGCTCTTTGACGACGTGGTTTCGCGGGCCGGCGGCTTTGCGATCGGCGGCTTTATCGCGGAAGAGACCCGCCTTGCAACCGCGATCGACGCGTCGCTGCGTGGCCACCGCGTTACCTTCTTGAGCGACGCGTCGGTCGGCCGCGGCTGGCACGACGACGCCGATGCGCAGTCCGTGCCCGTCGTCGCCCCAGGCGCCATGGAATTGTTCGCCGACATCGCGACCACGCGGCACTGGCTGGTCGCGACGTCGCCGCGAAGTCTCAAAGGACAGCGGCATGGACGAGTTTAGCGCCCATCGTCTACGTAATGTCATTCCGATGCTGATCCAGCAGCGCAACGCCGTTGTTTCCGGCGGCGTGCCGCTCGCGGGTCATCTGATCGACCTCGCGATCATGCAGGTCCGCCTCGCGCTTCACGACATCTCCGAGGAGGAGTTGTCGGAATTCTCCAATCTACTGAGCCGGGATATCGAACGGTCGAACTGATCGGGGAGCAGATGCCGGGCCGAAGGTGGATCATTCTGGCAATCCTGTTTGCGGCGCGCGCGGCAACCGGCTTCCAGTTCCAGTCGGTCGGATCGTCCGCGCAGCTCTTGATGCGGGACCTTTCGATCGACTATTCCGAAATCGGCGCGCTGCTCGGCGCCTATCTGCTGCCGGGTGTCGTCGTTGCCTTTCCGGCCGGGTTGCTCGGCCGGCGTTTTCGGGAGAAGACGCTCGGGCTTGCAGGCCTCGCGCTGATGGTGATCTCGGGCGTGGCGCTCGCCTCGTCGGAGAGTTTTCTTGTGGCGCTGGTCGCGCGCACCGTCGGCGGTGTCGGCGCCACCATTGTCGTGCTGGTTGCCACCAAGATGACGACCGACTGGTTCGATGCCCGCGAAATCGTGCTGGCGATGTCGATCCTGCAAATGAGCTGGCCGTTCGGGGCGATGCTGGCGCTGCCGATCCAGGCCTTTGTCGCGCAGATGTGGGGATGGCCTGCGGTCATGATCTCGGGCGCGCTGTGCGCCGGCGCGGCGCTCGTTGCGTTCAACTTTGTCTCGCCGTCACCGCAAGCGATGCAAGCGGCAACGATCGACCAAGCGAGGCTTCCGGGCGCGGTGCTGCTGCCGGTCACGATCGCCGGCATCGTCTGGGGCGCGATGAATCTCGCCTGCATCCTGTTCTTCAGCTATGCGCCGCTGTTGCTGACGGCGCGTGGATCGTCGCCGACCGCGGCCGCGTCGCTGACGAGCCTTGCGATCTGGCTCACGATCCTTGCGATCCCCTCCGGCGGCTATCTCGTTCACCGGCTGGGCAGGCCGATCGCGGCGATCGCGGTCTGTGCGCTGATCGCAGCTTGTGCGCTGACGCTGTTTGTCGGCGGTATCTATCCGACGATTTCCTGCCTGATGTTCGGGGTGGCGGTCGGTCCATTGTCCGGCGCGATCCTGTCCTTGCCTGCGCAGGTCCTCAAAGCGGGCCAGCGTTCGGTCGGCTTCGGCGTGTTCTACACCCTCTTCTACGTCTTGATGGCGGTCGGGCCTTCGCTGGTGGGCCGGCTACAGGATTTCTGGCAATCGCCGTCGGCCGGATTGATCGCGGCGGCCGCACTATTGGTCGTCGCGGTGCCGCTGTCGCTTTCGTTTGCCTCGCTCGCAAACCGGCGGCAAATCGCCGACCACAGCCTTGAAACGGAATGGCGCGCCGCCTCGTAGACTGGTCGTGGCGCGCGAGGCGCCGCAGGGCGCCGATCACGCCATCGTCTGGACACAAATTTTACGGGGATATCAATAGCTTGGAAGCCCCCTGGAGGCGTCTTCGAGGGCCCTTCTTGCTTGCGTAGCTGACCCGCTTCCTTTATCCGGTGGGGCTGCCTCGCATGCGAGCGGCCCCGGCCGTGATTTTGGCTGGGCGGCATGATCCGGAAAAAGCATGCCCTCGGACTTCGGTCTCGAGGGGAGACCGGTTTTCCGAACGGGTCATGCTCGTGTGATGATAGTTGCAAAGGGAATACCCGCGAATGGCCAATGTTGTCGTCGTCGGCGCCCAATGGGGCGACGAAGGGAAGGGCAAGATCGTCGACTGGCTGTCGGAGCAGGCCGACATCGTCGTCCGCTTCCAGGGCGGCCACAATGCCGGCCACACCCTCGTCATCAACGGCGAAACCTACAAGCTTGCGCTATTGCCCTCGGGCGTGCTGCGGCCTTCCAAGCTTGCCGTGATCGGCAACGGCGTGGTGTTCGATCCGCAGGCGTTCCTCGATGAGGTCGCCAAGCTGCAAGGCCAGGGCGTCGCCATCAGCCCAGACAATCTTCGCGTCGCCGAAAACGTCACGCTGATCCTGCCCCTGCATCGCGAACTCGACGCTTTAAGGGAATCCGGTAACGCCGTCACCGCGATCGGCACCACCCGGCGCGGCATTGGGCCGGCTTACGAAGACAAGGTCGGCCGCCGCGCCATCCGCCTGATGGACCTCGCCGATCTCGATACCTTGCCGCACAAGATCGACCGCCTGCTGGCGCATCACAACGCGCTGCGGCGCGGGCACAATCTGGAAGAGATCGACGGTGACGGAATTTTGCGCGAGCTGACAATGCTGGCGCCAAAGCTTCTTCCCTATGCCGAAACCGTGTGGCGGCTGCTCGACCTCAAGCGGCGCGAGGGCAAGCGCATCCTGTTCGAGGGCGCGCAGGGCGCGCTGCTCGACGTCGACCATGGCACCTATCCTTACGTTACTTCGTCCAACACGGTAGCGGCGCAGGCGGCGACCGGAACCGGGATGGGGCCGGGCGGGGTCGGCTATGTTCTGGGCATCTGCAAGGCCTATACGACCCGGGTCGGCCAGGGCCCGTTCCCGACCGAGCTGCATGACGAGATCGGCGAGGAGATCGGCCGGCGCGGCAAGGAATTCGGCGTCAATACCGGACGCAAGCGGCGTGTCGGCTGGTTCGACGCCATGCTGGTACGCCAGACCGTGCGGACCTCCGGCATCAACGGGTTGGCGCTGACCAAGCTCGATATCCTCGATGGCTTCCACTCCATCGAAGTCTGCACCGGTTATCGACTGGACGGTCGCGAAATCGACCATCTGCCGGCCGGCGAGGGCGCGCAGGCACGGGTGGTGCCGATCTATGAGACCATCGAGGGTTGGCGAGAGCCGACTGCCAATGCACGCTCCTGGGCGGATTTACCGGCCCAGGCGATCAAATATGTGCGCCGGGTCGAGGAACTGGTGGGATGTCCAATCGCCTTGCTTTCCACCAGCCCCGAACGCGAGGATACTATTCTGGTGCAGAACCCGTTCGAGGCTTAACGATTCGAGGCTTAACGAGATGTTACCGGGACGTGCGAATAGTTGAGTTGAAATGGCTGATTACTACCCGCTGATCGCCCGCGCCATTGCCGGACTGGACCCCAGTGCTCCCGGCGAGAGCCGCCGTGCGCTGTACGAGCGGGCCCGCGCCGCGCTGATCGCGCAGCTGCGCAGCGTGCAGCCGCCGCTCTCCGAATCCGAGATTACCCGCGAGCGGCTGTCGCTGGAAGAGGCGGTGCGCAAGGTCGAATCCGAGGCCGCCCAGCGCGCCCGTGACGCGCGCTCCGGCGGCGGCACCTCGCGCGGTGGCGACGCTTTCCGTCGCGCCAATGCCAATGCCCGGCAAGCGGAGGCACCGGCCGGCGCTCCGCCTTCGGCGCCGCCCGGGCGTCCGCGTCCACCTGGTCCGGCGCAACCGCCGCGCGACCAGCGCCCGCCGCTTGGCCAGGACGAGCGGGGCGACCCGCGGGCCCAGCGCAACCTTCGCCCCGAGCCTCCGCAGTCACCGCGGCCGCAACCGCCGTCCCAGCCGCAGGTCACGATGCAGGACCCGCAACTGCCGCCGGTCCGCGACCGCGCCGGACCGCCTGGTCGCCGCGGAGAGGCCGGTCCGCCGCCGGTGCCACAGGCCCCGGGCGTGCGCGGCTTTCGCGACATCACTGCGGACGCCGACGATCTCGGCCGCGCCGCGGCGCAAGCCAACCGCGCCGCGCGGAAAACCTATGCCAACGTGCCGTCGCCCTCGCCGGAATTCGACCGGCTCGAGCCGAGCATGGAAAATCGCGGCGCCGATCCCGAGGCACCTTATTCTTACGACGAATCGGTCGAGGAGGCCGAACGCTACGCGCCCCCGCCGCCGCGCCCGCGCATCGGGCGCGACGCCGATCGCGAGCCGAAGAAGCCCGCCCGCGCCGGCCAGGTGTTTCCGTTCAAGAGCGCGATCGCGATCGGCATCGTCCTGATCCTGGTGGGCGCCGCGATCCTGTGGGGCAGATCGGTGGTCTCCGGCGTGAGCGGCCTGTTCAAATCCTCACCGGTGGTGGAAGCGCCAAAGGACAACAACGCGTCGCTGTCGAAGCCGAAGATTCCCGATCGCGTCGGCCAGCCGTCGTCGTCGGACCAACCGGTCGCGCCGGTGGCGCAGCGCGTGGTGCTGTATGACGAGGATCCTTCCGATCCCAAGGGCAAACAGTATGTCGGCTCGGTGATCTGGCGGACCGAACCGATCAAGGCCTCCGGCAACCAGAAGGCCGACATCTCCGTGCGCGCCGACATCGACATTCCCGACCGCAAATTCAAGATGACGATGTCGTTCCGCCGCAACACCGATTCATCGCTGCCGGCGAGCCACACCGCCGAACTGACCTTCATCCTGCCGCCGGATTTCAATGGCGGCGGCGTCGGCAACGTGCCGGGCATCCTGATGAAATCCAACGAGCAGGCGCGTGGCACGCCGCTGGCGGGGCTTGCGGTAAAAGTCACCGACGGCTTCTTCCTGGTGGGCTTGAGCAATGTCGATAACGACCGCGCGCGCAACGTGCAGCTGTTGAAGGAGCGCTCGTGGTTCGACGTGCCGCTGGTCTATTCCAACCAGCGCCGCGCCATCATCGCGATCGAAAAGGGCGGCCCCGGCGAGCGCGCCTTCAACGACGCGTTTGCGGCGTGGGGAGAGTAGGCTAATCTCTTACGCGTTGTTGCTTGGCAAGATGCGCGAGGGGTCTCCCATGAAACGTTATCTGATTTTCGCGGCGGTGGGTCCGCTGCTCGGCGGGTTTTGGCTGCTGCTGACGACCACCTATCAGTCCGGCTACTGGAGCGACGTCAGCGGCGGGGAAGTCGCAAAACTGTTCAAGGTGTTTTTCACGACACTGCAATACAGCTATCTGTTCGGCATCCTGCCGGCGCTGATGATCGGCGCGGTCGATGACATTCTCTTTCATATCAAGCGGATCGGCCCGGTGCTGCGCGTGGTGCTGGTCGGAGTGGTCGGCTTCATCGCCGCCGAATTGCTGTACGGCTCGCGCGGGCCCGACAGCGGCGTGGTCCAGTTCGTCCTCTATGGCCTGGTCGGCCTGATCCCGGGCACCGTGTCCTCGTGGCTGACGCATAAATACGGCGAGGAGCAGCCGCGCCCGGTGACCTCGTCATCAGGGTGACACAAGAAAAAGCGGCGCAACTTGCAGCCGCGTCGCTCGTTACCCATCTGATGGCAATGTCCAACGAAGAGATTTTGATCCCTAATCGCGGCCGTTCCAGGAGCGAACGTTCCGGGCGAACTTCGCGCGCCGATTTCTCAGGTGCGCGCGGCAAGGTGATCGACCAGGACGGCCGCGAGATTCCACGGGAATCGCTGCGGCAAGGGCAAGGCTTCCGCTTCGATTTCGGCAGCGCCAATCCGTTCGGCAATCTCACCCGTGAACAGCGCATGGCGCGGCTGGATGCGGTGGCGAAACTGCTCGACATCGCCTTCATCCTGCCCGGCACAAAAATCCGCTACGGCGTCGACGGCATCGTCGGATTGATTCCGGTGGTCGGCGACATCATCGCAACCGCGCTATCGCTCTGGCTGGTGCGCGAGGCGCGCGCGCTCGGCGCACCCTGGCACATCACCGCCCGCATGCTGGGCAATGTCGCGATCCAGGGCGTGATCGGCACCGTGCCGGTTGCCGGCGACGCGTTCGACGTGCTGTTCCGCGCCAATATGCGCAATGCGCGGCTGTTGCGGCGCTGGATGGACAAGCAGCCGCGCTAAGTCCGGTCAGATTTAAAAATTGAGCGTAGTGCTTGCAGCGACTCGAACTTAAGCCGCGTCTTGATTGCTGTTGGCGGCTGCCGGCTCGGGCTTGCGCGCGCGGCGCGGCAATGGAAAGGCCTCGCTCTCGTACAGCGAGCGAATGCCGCTCTGGTCGAAGCGGGCTTCCTCGACCTGCAAATAGGCGCCGTTCAGCGAATCCGCCGGCAACTCTTCAATCGCAAAACGAACGGCTTCGGCCGCGGTGCCAAATCGACGATAGGCAAAGCCAGCGCGCTTCTTCTTGCGGATGGCGGCGGGAAACAGTTCGGCGGCGGTGTTGAAGTTGAACGGACGCATGGTCTACGACCTCTTGTCTTTTTGGCGCGAGCGCGTGTTGCCTCTTTGGCGCGAGCGCGGGCGAATGGGATTTTTTGGCGCCGGTCAGGTCGCAACCCAGCGACACACCGTGCGCGTCATTTCAGCCCCTAATATAGGCCTGTTTGACGGAATTGCGAATCCCCATAGGTCGAATGATGAATCCGGACGCCGGCCGGCCCAATCCGGAATAAATCTAGTTATTTCAATACTTTACATGGATCAGAGTTTGCCGAGAAGCACCAGGATGAGCAAAATCACCAGAACAACCCCGACAAGACCCATGCCGGAGTGGCCATAGCCATAGCCGTAGCCGCGGAATCGGCCGCTGAAGCCGCCGAGCAGGAAGATAATCAGGATGATGATCAGTATCGTTCCAAGCGACATGGCACTCTCCCCGTGAGGCGGCAGGCCAAATGGGCGCTGCCGCACCTCGGCTAACCAAACCATAACCCGCGGTTTGGTTCCAGCGAGGGAACCAGCATTACGATGACGCTTGGTCTATTTCGGCTCGAGCTTCAGCGCCGCCGAGTTGATGCAGTAGCGAAGCCCGGTCGGGCCAGGCCCGTCGTTGAAGACATGGCCGAGATGGCCCGAGCATTTCGAGCACAGCACCTCGGTGCGGATCATGCCGTGGCTGAAATCGCGCTCCTCGTCCACATGGCCTTCGCCCGCAGGCTGAGTGAAGCTCGGCCAGCCGCAGCCGGAATCGAACTTGGCGTCGGATTCGAACAGCGTCTGCCCGCAGCCGGCGCAGGCATAGGTGCCCGAGCGGTGCTCGTGCTCATATTCGCCGGAGAATGGCCGCTCGGTCGCCTTTTCCCGTAACACCGCATATTGCATCGGCGTCAGTTCCTTGCGCCACTCGGCTTCGGTCCTCTCGATCTTGCCGGGCTTTGTCTTGGCGTCTGTCATCTGTCCTCCTTGGCCAGTCAGTTGGTGACCTTCGCGCTACTGACCAGCGTGGGCTTCTCGATGTAGTTCTCCGCAAAGATCTTTTTGAGGTTCTCGATCTTCGGCAGATCATTATAGGCAATATAAGGCTGGCTCGGGTGCAGCGTCAGGTAGTCCTGATGATAGGCCTCGGCCGGAAAAAATCCCTCCAGCGCACCGACCTTGGTGACGATCGGCCTCCGGTAGACCTTTGCGGTATTGAGCTGCGCGATATAGGCATCCGCCACCTTCTTCTGCTCGTCCGACGTGGTGAAGATCGCCGAACGATATTGCGTGCCGGAGTCCGGTCCCTGGCGGTTCAACTGGGTCGGGTCGTGCGCGACCGAGAAGAAGATCTGCAGGATCTTGCCGTAGCTGATCTTCTTCGGGTCGTATTTGATCTGCACGGATTCGGCGTGCCCGGTGGTGCCGGAGGAGACCGTGTTGTAGTCGGCGGTCGCCTTGTTGCCGCCGGCATAACCGGACACCGCGTTGACGACACCCGCGGTGTGCTGGAACACGCCCTGCACGCCCCAGAAGCAGCCGCCGGCGAGGACGGCGGTCTGGATGTCGCCGGAGGCCTGGGCGTCCATGGCGGGAGCGGGGATGACCACCGCGTCTTCCGCTGCGCGCAAGGGTGCTGCGACAAAGGCGGTGATCGCCAGCGCACCGAGCGCGGCGGCGCAGAGCGAAAGGCGGCTGAGTTGATTTCGGCGCATGGCGTGTCCTCTGGGTGGCAGGATTGACGGTAGTTTAGGGCGTGGGGCGCGAACTTGACAGTCCGTCGTCCGCATCTTGCGATGTCCAAGATACGGTACGGGACGCGACTTGTTACGGCCGGGCGGACACGACTCCGTGAAAATCAGGCAGCTCCACCCCACCCGCCCCGCAAGGCGCGGGGAAGTGACTACACCACCACGCTCAGCCGTTTCGCCGCGCGCGTGATGCCGGTGTAGAGCCAGCGGGCGCGGCTGTCCTGGAACGCAAAGCTCTCGTCGAACAGCACGACATCGTCCCATTGCGAGCCCTGCGATTTGTGCACCGTGAGCACATAGCCGTAATCGAACTCGTCATACGGCTTGCGCTGTTCCCAGGGAATCGTTTCGATGGCGCCGCCAAAGCAGTCGCCGCGCACCGAGACCTTCGTCACCTTGTGGCCGAAATCCTCGTCCGGCGACAGCCGCATGCTGATGATGCTCGACTTCGATCGCGACTGCGCGCGCGACTTGACCCGCCACAGCCCGCCATTGAACAGGCCTTTCTTGCGGTTGTTGCGCAGGCACACCAGCTTGTCGCCGGCCACCGGCAACGGATCTTCGATGTTCTGGCGCTGCCGCACCCGCATGTTGTAGGCGCGGCGGGTGTTGTTGCGCCCGACCAGCACCTGGTCGGCGCTCATCACCCGGTCCGGATCGAGTTCGTTTCGCGCGACCACTTCGCTTTCGCCGTGGCGGCCGATCTCGAGCTCGCGGCCCTCGCGGATGTCCATCGACATCCGCACGATCGGATCGTTTTGGGCTTGGCGATGCACCTCGGTCAGCATCGCATCGGGCTCGCAATCGGTGAAGAAGCCGCCGCCCTGTATCGGCGGCAGTTGCGCGGGATCCCCTAACACGAGCAGCGGACAATCGAACGACATCAGGTCGCGGCCGAGCTCGGCGTCCACCATCGAGCATTCGTCGATCACGATCAGTTTTGCTTTTGAGGCGGGCGCGTCGTCCCACAGCTCAAAGCTTGGCTGCTCGACGCCGGATTCGCGGGCGCGGTAGATCAGCGAGTGGATGGTGGAAGCGTTGTCGCAGCCCTTGTTGCGCATCACCAGCGCGGCCTTGCCGGTGAAGGCCGCGAATTTCACCTCGCCGTCGACGCCGTGGGCGATGTGGCGCGCCAGCGTGGTCTTGCCGGTGCCGGCATAGCCGAACAGGCGAAATATCGGTGGCGTGCCGCCTTTGCCCGGTTTGGCCTTCAGCCAGTCGGCAACGGCCTTCAACGCGGAATCCTGATGCGGCGTAAAGGTGGTCATGAAGGTCTCGGCGGGGAGGGTCGCGCGCGAGGCTAGCGACTCATCACCCGCAAAACTAACCATTCGTGCGCCCAGCGCAAGCCAGCCTTCCACCGGGCGGAATTGATCCGGGCTGGACTCGGATTCGACAGGGAATACACTGGCCGCAAAACAACAAGCGGTCGTGCGGGAGAGACGTCATGAAATTCGGCATCTTTTACGAGCTGCAATTGCCCCGGCCATGGCAGGATGGCGATGAGTTAAAACTCTATCAGGATGCGCTGACGCAGCTCGAGACCGCCGACCGGTTCGGTTACGACTATGCCTGGGTGGTCGAGCATCATTTCCTGGAAGAATATTCGCATTCGCCGTCGCCGGAATCGTTTCTGGCGGCCGCGAGCCAGCGCACCAAAAATATCCGGCTCGGCCACGGCATTTTCCAACTCACCACCAATCATCCCGCGCGCGTCGCCGAGCGCGTCGCGGTGCTTGATCTGCTAAGCCGCGGCCGCGTCGAGTTCGGCATGGGCGAGAGCGCCTCGATCACCGAACTGACCCCGTTCGGCCGCGACATGGAAACCAAGCGCGAGGTGTTCGAGGAAGCGGTGCAGGCGATTTTTCCGATGTTCACGAAGGTCGGTACCGAGCATCACGGCAAGTATTTCGATATTCCGCTGCGCAATGTGGTGCCCAAGCCGGTGCAGAAGCCGCATCCGCCGCTGTGGATGGCGTGTTCGCAGCTTCCGACCATCGAACGCGCCGGCCAGAACGGCTTTGGCGCGCTCGGCTTCCAGTTCGTCAGCGCGGATGCGGCGCACGCCTGGGTACACGCCTATTACAACGCGATCACCAAACGATTGAAGAAGCTCGCCGACTACGAGATCAATCCGAACATGGCGCTGGTGTCGTTCTTCATGTGCGCCAAGACCGACGAGGAGGCCCGCGCGCGGGCGGATGGTGCGACCTTCTTCCAGTTCGCTTTGCGCTACTACGGCCAAGGCCAAAACAGGGCGCGTCCGGCGCCCGGCACCGTCAACATGTGGCACGAATACAATAAGTGGAAGCGGGAAAATCCGGAGGCGCAGGAATCGGCCCTTCGCGGCGGCCTGATCGGCTCGCCCGAAACCATTCGCAAGAAGCTCAGGCGATTCCGTACCTCCCATATCGACCAGGTGATCCTGCTCAACCAGGCCGGCAAGAACAGCCACGAACACATCTGCGATTCGCTCGAACTGTTCGCCAAGGAAGTGATGCCGGAGTTCCAGCACGATCCCGAGCACGACGCCTGGAAGCAAGGCGTCATGAGCGGCGCTATCAAGCTTGAGGAAATCGACACCGAGGCCTTCAAGGATCGCTACGGCAAGCTCGCCGTCAACGTGGTGCCGCCGGCTTCGAAGGTTGCGGCGGCGGGTTAGGGCATGATCCGGAAAAGCGGGGACCGGCTTTCCGAAAAGATCATGCTCAAACAAAAAGATAGAGCGGGATGACGATTCGAAGAAAAGTCATCATGCTCTAGCCGGCGCGGTCAGGCCTGCAAGGCCGCGAGCAGCTCGTCGGGCCGCTCGGTCATCATCATGTGACCGGCGCCGCGCAGAACGACGGTGCGCGAATTGGGCAGCGCCGCAGCAAGTGTCTTGCCCGCCCGTGCCGGCGTCATCATGTCGCGCTCACCGAGGATGAGAGTGACGGGCACGGTGATTTGCTCGGCGGCGGCAAGCGCGTTCTGATAGGCGTTGCAGGCAGAGAGATCGTTGAACAGCACGCCGGGCCGGCACTTTTCAAGAACGCGCTGGGTGCCGGTGTGCATCCACAAACCAGAAGCCAGGCTGCCGCCGAGCTCGGCTTGAAAACCAAGACCCCAGATCGAAACCATGTCGATAGCGGTTCGATCGTTGGCTTCGGCCGCCCTGAGCAGATCGGGTCCGACTGTCATGGTGTCCGCCGTGCCGATCAGGCTGAGTGCAGAGATTTTTGCCGGGTGCCGTGCCGCGGTCTCGAGCGCAATCAGCGATCCCATGGAATGACCGACAAGTTTTGCCCGCGCCGCACCGGCCGCAGCGAGCAGTGCGGCAGTCCAGTCGGCCATGTCGGCAATGGTCGGAAGCGGCGTGCCGGAGGAACGGCCATGGCCCGGCAAATCCGGCGCGAGCACGCCAAAGCCGTGATGGGCGAACCATCGGCTGTGCAGAGCCCAGGCGGTATGATCGAAACCGGCGCCGTGCAGCAGCACGATGGTCGGTTGCGACGGATCGAATTCACGGCCGCCGGTGGCGACGAAGGTATCGATGCCGTTCACGGACAACTGCATGGCTCAAGCCTTCTGCGAAACGCGTAGCGCTTGGCCGAGGTCATCGATGATGTCGGAGACGGCCTCGATGCCGATCGACAACCGCACCAGCTCTTCGCCGATATCCGCGGCCTTGAGCTGGGCGGCATCCATCTGCTGATGGGTCGTGCTGGCGGGATGAATAACGAGCGTCTTGGCATCGCCGACATTGGCGAGGTGACTGATCATCCGCAAGCTCTCGATGAATTTCTTGCCCGCAGGGCGGCCGCCCTTGATTCCGAAACTGATGATCGAGCCCGCGCCGCGCGGCAGCAATCGTTTTGCCAGTTGATAGTCCTGGTGGCTCTCGAGCGCGGGATGCAGCACCCAATCCACCGCCTTGTTCGCAGCCAGAAACTCCAGCACGGCATGGGTATTTGCGATGTGGCGCTCCATGCGAACGCCGAGCGTCTCGACGCCCTGCAGCAATTGAAAGGCATTGGTCGGCGACAGGCAGGCGCCGAAGTCGCGCAGGCCTTCGGTACGCGCCCGCATGATGAACGCGGCCTGGCCGAATTGCTCGTCGAAGACGATGCCGTGATATCCGGCATAGGGCTCGGTCAGAACCGGAAATTTGCCGGAGGCGCGCCAATCGAACCGGCCGCTGTCGACGATGACGCCGCCGATGGCGATGCCATGGCCCCCGATCCATTTGGTGGTCGAATTCATGACGATGTCGGCGCCAAGCTCGATCGGCCGGCTGAGATAAGGCGTCGCAAAAGTGTTGTCGATCAGCAGCGGGATTTTCGCGTCATGCGCGATCTGCGCGACCTCTGGTATGTCGAGCACTTCGAGACCGGGATTGCCGATGGTCTCGCCGATGATCAGGCGGGTATTCGGCTTGATGGCCGCGCGGAATCCATCGAGCGCGCGAGGTTTCACAAAACTCGTGGTGATGCCGAAACGCGGCAGCGTGTGCGTGAGTAGATTGATGCTGCCGCCATAGAGCGAGGAGGAGGCGACGATGTGGTCGCCGGCATTGAGCAGGGTTGCGATTGCAAGATGCATTGCGGCCATGCCGCTCGCCGTGCAGATCGCGCCAACACCGCCTTCCAGCGCGGCAAGTCGCTCTTCGAGCACTGCGGTGGTCGGATTTGAGATCCTGGTATAGATGTGGCCTGCGCGTTCGAGATTGAACAGCGCAGCGGCGTGCTCGGAATCCTGAAACACATAGGATGTCGTCTGATAGATCGGAACGGCACGCGCCCCGGTGACGGGATCGGGACGCTGGCCGGCATGCAGACTCAGGGTTTCGAAAGCGGGCGGTTTGGGCGCGGGCATGGTGGGCTCGGAGGCAATGGGATATCTCGGACTGCAGCATGTGCCACAAAACGTCTTCGATTGTTAGTCCCGCCGACGCGGCTGACGGGCGATCCTGGTTCCGTGATCTGCCCGGACTGGTTTTTTGCGGACCGGCGATCTAAAAGCCCTCCATCATCGTTCACCGGGGACGATGAAAGGAGACGCGATGAAACGCAGGCTTCTTCAGATCGCACCTGCATGCGCAGGGTTGATCGGCGTGGCGCAACGCCGCGTGCCGACCTGATGAAGCGCATCGGGGCCTTGGCGTTCTATGCGGTAGGCGCGCTCGCGATGCTCTATCTTGCGCTTTATGCTTATGCTGTTTTCACCGGGCGCGAGCTCCAGCCCGGCGATCCGATTCATATTTTCCGCAAACCCGACGCGCCGAATTATTCCTAATGGTCTCGTGTCCCG
>Ga0207700_10001459_pt1 | contig 13422 bp, 12 predicted proteins | sample LARL82metaG_FD_184348 | JGI IMG/M metagenome (GOLD analysis project Ga0207700, IMG submission 184348) | Corn, switchgrass and miscanthus rhizosphere microbial communities from Kellogg Biological Station, Michigan, USA - LAR L8-2 metaG... | ecosystem: Host-associated > Plants > Roots >...
CGCCGTGCTCGTCACCCTGATCAGCATGGCCGCCGCCGGCAGCGTCGCGCTGGCGGTTCAGCTGTACCGGACCCGGGGCGTGGTGGCGCGGCCCGCCCGGATGCCGGCCGCGGGACGACGGCCGTCGACGGCCCGGAGCCGCATCGAACCGGCCCGGGGCCGCATCGAACCGGCCCGGGCCCGGCCGGCCGTGGCGTCCGCGGCCAGGGCCGCCATCCCGGCCCGGCAGCCGCTCGCCATCGAGGCGCCTGCGCCCCTCCATGCCCGGCTCGGCGTGCCGGCCGGATCCGGTGACCTGGCCATGGCGCGGCTGGCGGCGGGCTGGCCCGAGGGCATGGACAGCCTCCCCGAGCTGCTCCTGCCCGTGGACTCCGGCAGCCCGGTGCCGGGGCTGCCCGTGCCCGCCGACCGGCAGCAGGCCCCGGCCGCGCGGGTGGAGGACGTCGTCACTGCGCGGTGACGTGCGAGCCGGCCAGGCGGAATTCCGGCTCGAAGCCGGGGTCGGTGAGCGCGGGCCGGTCCGCGCGGAAGGCCTCGATCGGGTAGGAGGTCCCGCCGCTGGTGGCCAGATCGGCCAGGATCTTCCCCAGCAGGCTCGCGAACTTGGCCGCATGGCCCGCGCCGATGCCGATCGTGACCGCCGGGTGGCCCGGTACGTGGTCGATGATGAAGTCACGGTCGGGCGGCATGTCGTAGACGCAGGTCTTGCTCAGGAGCTCCGGCCCGACGGCGCCGGGCAGCCGCTCGCGGAGGAAGGACGCGATGAGGTCCGTCTCGCCGCCGTCGGGCTCGGACGAGCGCGTTTCCTGGGTGACGAACCGCCCGGTCATGTCCCGGGCCGCCTTGACCGCCACCTCGCCATACACCGGGAAGCCATAGAACAGGTGCTCTCCGTGCCAGATCCACATCGGGAAGCGGTCCGGGGTGAAGTCGCGCACGTTGGGCGTGGCGAAGTAGCTCACCTGCTCCTGGCTGAGCGTTATCCGCCAGTTGAGGCCCAGGTCGCCGAGCAGGGCCGGCAGCCAGGAGGCCACGCACAGGATGACATGGTCGGCGTCGAGCGTGCCGTTGTCGGTGGTGAGGGTGACGCCGTGCGCGCGCGGCGAGATCCCCCGCACCGTCGTGTGCGGCCGGAACTCCGCCCCGCCGCGGCGGGCGAGCGCGATCTGGGCGGCGTTCGCCCGGCGGATGTCGAGGATCCCGCCGTCTTGCTGGTAGAGGCCCACCACATCATCGCCGATCCGCCAGGCGGGCCACCGGCGCCGTATCTCGGCGGCGTCCAGATCCTCGGACGGGATGCCGAACGGCGCCAGCGAACCCCGGTAGTTGCCCAGATCGGCCTCCCCGGGCGTGCCGGCGACGGCCAGGTCCAGGCCGCCGGTCTTGACGACCAGCTGGAGCCCGGTCTCGCCCTCGATCTCCGCCCACGCGTCATAGGCGGCCTGCGTCAGCGCCGTGTACACACTCGAGTGGTAGGCATGCCTGATGATGCGGGAGTGGTCCTCTGAGGCGCCGAGGCCGTGTCCCAGCCCGTACTGCTCCAGCACCAGGACATCGGTCGCCCCGGACCGGGTGAGCCAGTAGGCCGCCGCGCTGCCCAGCGCACCCGCACCAACCACGATGTAGCTGCGTCCGCGTTCCATCTCCCTGATATGCCCGTTTCGGGGGCGGCCAGGCGGGTCAGGGATTTCCGGTCAGCGAGGCCACCTGGTGGGAGGCGGGGCAGTAGAAGTTGCCGGATGCGGTGTAGGGCGCGGTCACCACCATGCGGCCGCCCCATGACCCGGCAACCCACGCCCGGTTGTCCACGCGCGCCGCTGCGACGGTGATCCGGAGCCTCACCGTGGACCGGATGGCGAACGCCTGGGAGCCTTTTCCGCACGGGAACACGTTGCCCGCGATCTTCCCCCGGTATTCGGCGCCCGCGCGGGTCAGCGTCGTCGTGAACGCGAACCCGTTGAGGCTCCCGGAGAGCCGCACGTCGCATGGGCCGGCCGCGCACTTCGGGGTGGCCTGCCACGTCTCATCCCATGTCGGCGGGCCGGTGAGGCCCGCGGCGCCCCGGGTGATCTTGATGCTGACCGTCCACGGCCCCTGCAGCCGGGCCGCCGAGACGGGCGGGGTGGCGGTGGTCACCACGATGACCGGCGACGGGGCCGAGCGCTTGCCGCCCCGCTCAGCCGCCACCCGGTACCGGTACGCGGTGGCAGGGGCGAGCCCGGTGCCCCGGTAGGAGGTGACGGTTCCGGGGACCGAGCCGGCCACCTGGCCGTCGCGCAGGATCACGTACCTCCCGGGCGGCGGCCCGGTCGGTGGCCCTGTCCAGCGGAACGCCACCGAGCTGGTGGTCGACGGCCCCGCCGTGAGCCCGGCCGGCCGCAGCAGCGGGGGGCTCTTCCACGGGGCCCAGATCAGCAGGCCGGCGATCAGGCCCAGCACCACCACGGCCGCGGCCGCGGCCACGGCCCAGGTCCGCCGCTGGCGCGGCGCGGGGACGGCAGGGGACGAGTCGGCGGCCAGCGGTGGCTCCGCCGGGTGCTCCGCCGCGGGCGCAGGCCGGCCGCCGGGCTGATCGGTCGCGGTGACCCCGCCGTCGGCCACGTGGGCCGTCCAGTCGGTCCCGTCCCAGTAGCGGCGTTCATGCTGGGCAGACGGATCGGCGTACCAGCCCGCTGGCACTCTCGGCGGTGTTGTCATCACGCCCCCCGCAGCGCCATGCCCGCCCGGGCGGCTGGCTGCCTGACCTTTACAAGGTCGCACCGCGGCCATGGGCAGTCAATAACGCGACTTCTAAGTACCCCGGGAGCGGCGGATTAGGGCACCTGACCGATGAAATCGCGGGCCTCTTAGAACGAAGCTGAAGCTATCCCGTTACCGGTGACTGTGAGGAGTGTGGCATGGCGCAGTACGTTGCCGTGCCCAGCGGTCTGGCCGCCCATGCCCCGCCGAGGCGCATGAGCTCGCCCGCGTGCTGGCTGTCGTTTCCGCGGATTATTGACGTCCCGTTCGAGACCTGCATGGCCACGCTGGAGAGCTGGCAGCGGGCGGGGCAGGACGGCGAACTGCCCATCGGCCCGAGCCTGTTGCGCTGGCCGATCGAGCACGATAGCGACCTCCGCACCTTCTGGATCGAGGTTGGCCTGGCCCGGGGCCCGCTTCGCCCGCCGCTGCGCATGAGGCTGGAGATCTACCGCTGGTCCCGGCTGTCCTCACGGACCGCCCTGGAACTCGTCCCCCGCCAGCGCGTCCGGCCCACCGAAGCCTACTTCCGGTCCGGCCATCTCCTGATGGACTCGCTGACCCGCTCGCTGCTGGCCCGCCCGCCGGCGCAGCGTCCCGGGGGCGTCACCGCGACCCAGCCACACGTGCATCAGGGCGTGTGTCCCTAGCATGGCGGCATGGCCGTCTACCTGTTCGCGGGCATACCCGTCACCGACTACCCAACGGCGCTGGCCTGGTACGAGAGGCTGCTCGGCTCCCCGCCGTCGTTCTTCCCCCATGACACCGAGGCCGTGTGGGAACTGGCCGAGCACCCGGTCGGTGTACATCGTCCAGCGGCCCGAACACGCCGGCCACGCCATGCACACCATCATCGTTGACGACCTCGACACCCTGATGGCCGAAATAGCTCGGCGGGGACTGGAGCCCGCGCAGCGGGAGAGGTACGGGAACGGCGTACGCAAGACCGCCTACGGCGACCCCGACGGCAACGAGATCGGGTTCGGCGGGGTCCCGGCCTGATCGGCAGCCTGCTCACGAGCCGGCCGCCGGCGTCCTGAGGATCGGGTCGAGGCGCCCGGGAGACGGGCGGCTCCATACCGCCACCACGTGGGCTTCATCGCCGCACCACCCCGGGCCGGTGAGCTGTAACCACCGAGGCCCGGCGGTCTACCCCGTCGGCCGGCCGGGCCTGCGGGAGGAGGTGTTACGGCGTGGGCGCAACCGTCTGGTTCCTCGTCGCTTTCGGAGCCGTCGTCGTCTTGATCCTCCTGACGGTCTGGGCCGCCCTGGTGCTTGAGGCCGGCGGCCGGGCGCCGCGACGCACGCAGGAGGCGGCCAGGCGGGCCGGCGAACCCGGCGAGGCGGATGCCCCGGAACAAGCGGATGCCCCGGAACAAAGAGCAGCCTGAGCGCCTCGCCGCCCCGATCACCGGCAACGTGCCGCGAACCAACCGGAAAGGACGCCCGATGGCAAGCACGCACTTCGTCGCCGAATCACGAGTGCCGCAGGTCGTGATCACCAGGGAGTTCGACGCGCCACGCGAGTTCCTCTTCCGCGCTCACACCGATCCGGACCTGCTCGTGCAGTGGTGCGCGCCGCGCGGGCTGACGATGACCGTCGACCGCTTCGACCTCCGCGACGGGGGCACCTGGCGCCACCAGCACTGGGAGCCTGACGGCACCGATTACGCCTTCCACGGCGTCTTCCATGGGGACCCGTCCCCCGGCGGCATCGTCCGGACCTTCGAGTTCGAGGGCAGGCCCGGGCACGTCTCCCTGTGGACCGTCACCTTCTCCGAACGCGACGGCACGACCCTGCTGACCCACAACACCGTCTACCAGTCGGTGGAGGACCGCGACCTCGATCTCCGCTCTGGCCTGGAGGAAAGCGCCAGCGACTCGATGGACCGCCTGGCCGTGCTTGTCGCCCGGCTCGCCCCGGTGAGCCGGTGATCAGCGGAGGGGTATCACCAGGATCTTGTCGTCGCCGGGCCCCGCGCTCCCGCGGCCGTCCCGGTTGCTCGTCGTGCACCACAGCGAGCCATCGGGCGCGCGTACGACGGCCCGCAGCCGGCCGTAGTCACCGGTGAAATGGGCCACCGGCGCGCCCAGCTCACCGGAGCGGCCCAGCGGGATCTGCCACAGCCGTTCGCCGCGAAGCGCCGCTACCCACAGGCTGCCGCCCGCGATCGCGGCTCCCGACGGTGACGCCTGATCGGTCGGCCAGGTGATCCCGGGATCGGTGTACTTGCCGTCGCCAGCGGCGCCCTCGGTGAGCGGCCAGCCGTAGTTGCGCCCCTTCTCTATCCGGTTGATCTCGTCGAAGCGGTCCTGGCCGAATTCGGTGGCGTACATACGCCCCGCGCCATCCCAGGCCATGCCCTCGACATTGCGGTGCCCGTAGGACCAGACGAGGGTGCCGAACGGATTGCCCGGCGCGGGCCTGCCATCGGGGGTCATCCGCAAGATCTTGCCGGCCAGGGAATCGGTGTCCTGGGCCAGGCCGGGTTCGCCGTGCTCCCCGGTCGCCGCCCACAGCATGCCATCCGGCCCGAAGGCCAGCCGCCCACCGTTGTGAACGGCGGCGCGCGGGATGCCGGTGACCACCGGGTCCAGTGGCCCGATCCCGCCGCCGGAGTAGCGGAACCGCACGATCCGGTTGTCGGCGGCGGTGCTGAGGTAGAGGTAGACCCGCCTGTCCTGGGTGAACGACGGGGACACCGCGACCCCCAGCAGCCCGCCCTCGCCGTACGGGTCGGCGCCCGGGACGGTGCCAACCGCGGCGGCGCGGCCCTGGGGGGTCACCCGGAGCAGCCGGGCGCTGTCGCGCTCGGTGACCAGCGCATCGCCGCCCGGCAGGAAGGCGATCGCCCACGGCACCGCCAGGCCACCCACCAGCACCGAGGGCCTGCCCAGGCGAACGGCGGGCGACGCGGCCTCGCCCGGTGCGGGCAGCACGGTACCGCTCGGCGTTGGTGCGTTGCCATCTGCCGCTGCGCCCCCGCCCGTGGCGCAAGCGCCACAGACCAGGCCGGCGCACACCGCCATCGCGGCGACGGATCTCCGGCCCATGAGCTAGAAGTCTCCGCCGCCGAAGTCCCCGCCCCCAAAGCCGCCGAAGTCGCCGCCGCCGAAGTCGCCGCCGCCGGAATCGCCGCCGGAATCGCCGTCACCGGGATAGCCGCCGAAGAAGGCGTGGGGCGCCAGCGCCTGTCCCAGCAGGAACCCGGTGAACAGGCCCGGGCCAAGACCGAAGCCGCCCCAGTAGGCGGGGGCGAAGCCGGCGTTGACGTAGTTGACCGGGCCGCCGTCGGCCTCGACCTTGCGCATCTCGGGCTCGATGCCCCGCTCCAGCTTGTGCGCGTCGGCGGAGCAGACCGGGACCGTGCGGCCGGGGCCGCCGTCCGGGGGCGTCCAGTAGGCGTCGGTCACCGACATGCCGTGCCGCGGGTCGAAGAAACATGATGGGCGCCGCTCGGGCCGGGGCTGGCCGGCCGCGAGGGCCTCGGCGCTGGCCAGGTGGTACTGGCCCTCGGCGATGGCCCGGCTGACCGCGCCCATGTCCTGGGGCCGCCGCGCGGCGTCCAGCGCCGCGGTCCCGCGCTCGTAGGCGCCTAGCGCCGCGGCCTGCTCCTGCGCCGCTTCGGGGTTGTCCCGGATGGCGACGTCGGCGTCGTGGTCCGTGACCCCGGTGCTGAGCGCGATCAGGTCGTCCTGGGCGGCCAGCTTGGCCTCCTTGAGCTCCCGCTGGCGGCGCTGGCGGACGGGGCGGGCGATCAGGAAGAAGCCGAGCACACCCAGCGCGAGAAGGACGCTCACGCCGATCGCCACGTTGCGCAGCGTGTGGGACGGTGTGCTGGCCCCGGCGCCGTCCGCGCCCGAGCCGGCCTGGTCCTGCACGTCGGTGACGAAATCGGTCAATGCCGCGACGACGTTCTGGTCCGCCCGATGCTGCTCAACCACGTGTGTTGCGATATCGGCCGCGCCGCCGGACGGCAGCATCCCCTGGTTGTACGCGCCGAAGTGCCTCAGCCGGCTGTCCAGGAAGCCGACGGTGAACTCCGGATGCTCGCTCAGCGTGCTGATGATCTGGTTCATCGAGCTGCGGTAGCCCGCTGACCCGGATGGGGCGACGACCAGGTAGATGCCGTCGCCGCCGATCTGCCTCTCCAGCTCGGACTGCTGGCCCGCGGAGACCAGGCTCCGGCCCTCACCGGTGACGCAGACGTGCTGCCGGGCCAGGCAGTCGGACAGCGTGCTGGCGCTGGCCGGGGAGGCGGCCAGCAGCAGCGGGAACAGGACGAGCGCCGCGAGCGTGCCCGCCCCGAGCGCCAGCAGCCTCTTCATGCCGCGGGCCTGCTGCCCCCTCGGGGGGCGGGCGGCACAGCGTGTCAAGTCTCAACTCCATCGCTCCTGGGCCGCTGGCCGGGACACACCTCGCCCGGCCAGGGCGCTGGCTGGTCGGGAACCAGGCAAGCCGGCGTCCATGCAGTCGCCGTGGTGGCGCGGTGATGGCCGTGTGGAGGGTGTGCGTCCAGCTGCCATGACGGCGCGGTGATGGCCGTGTGGAGGGTGTACGCCCAGCCGTCATGACGGCGCCGGATGGCCGTGTGGGGGGCGTTCAGGCGCTAGTTACTCCGGGACGGCGGCGGCCAGGTAGTGCTCGGTCTGCGGCGCCGGGTCCGACAGGGCCGCGGCGTCGTCGTGGTATTCGAGGTCGGTGCCGGTCTGCCGCTCCCGGTGCTGCCTGAGGTGTTCTTCCCAGCTCGGGACGGCGAACAGCTCGACGAACAGGCGCGGGTTCTGGCCGTCTCGGTACAGGGCCCAGTCGGTGGCCCCGGTCCGGAGCCGCGACCGGCGCAGCCGGCCCATGGCCTGCAGGAACGGTTGCTCCTTGTCGGCGGCGATGGTGTAAGCGATCCGGACCAGGACCGGGCCGGCGCTGTCGTCGGCGCTGAGGAGCAACTGCGGATCCGGCCAGCGCACCAGGCTCCGGTCCATGTTCGCGATCTGGTGGAAGGGCCAGAACCAGATCGTCGCCGCGCCGCCGGCCATGAGCACGGCCGAGATCAGGAACGCGGGCACCAGCCCGGTGGCCCCGGCGACGGCGCCCCAGATCAGGGCACCGGCCGCCTGGCCCCCGAACAGGACCATCTGGTAGACCGCCAGTCCGCGGGCGCGTACCCAGCGCGGGAGGAAAAGCTGCAGGGCGGCGTTGACGTTGGCCAGGAAGGCTATCCAGGCCACCCCGGCCACCAGCAGCACCACAAGGGTGAACACGAGGTTGCGCGACAGCACGGTCACGGCCAGCGCGGCCGCGTAGATCAGGCTCGCGGCGGCCACCATGGCATTGGCCGACAGCCTCGCCCGGACCTGGGGCAGGACGAACGCGCCGCCGATGGCGCCGACCCCCAGGGCGGCCAGCAGCACGCCGTAACCCCCTGCGCCCAGGCCGAGCCGGGTGGTGGCGACCAGTGGCAGCAGTGCCCACAGGCAGCTGCCGGGTATCAGGAACAGGGCCGCCCGCAGCAGGATGCGCCGCACGACGGGCGCGTTGCGCACGTACCTGCCCCCGGCCCGGAGCCCGGGCAGGAACCGCTCCGAAGACTGTGGAGTCCCGCCCAGGCGGGGATGGAACGCCACCACGACGGCGAAGATCAGGAACGTCGCCGTGTTCAGGGCGAACACGGCGGCCACCCCGATCTGGGCGACGAGCAGCCCGGCGATCGCCGGGCCGATGGCGCGGGCCAGGTTGATGTTGATCGAGCTGAGAGCCGCGGCGGCCGGCAGCTGCGCGCGCGGGACCATGTCGGGCACCAGCGACTGGTAGGCGGGCGCGACCAGGATGGCGCCGGTGCCCAGCACGAAGGTGAACATCAGCAGCAGGGCGGGTGGCATCCGGTGCGCCGCGGTCAGCACGGTGAGCGCCGCACCGGTGGCGGTCATGCCGGCCAGGACCGCGACGAGCAGTTTGACCCGGTCGAATATATCCGCCAGCACGCCCCCCACCAGCGCGAACAGGACGGCGGGCAGCGTGTAGGCGGTCTGGACGAGCGAGACCAGGATGGCCGCGTGGGCGTCGTGGACCACCAGCCATTGGGCGCCCACGGTCTGCATCCAGGTGCCCACGTTGCTGACCAGCGACGCGATCCACAGAGTCCGGAACAGCCGGATGCGCAGCGGCGCCCAGGCCGACGGGGCCGGCCCCGGGCCGGCCGTGCCGCGTTCCATCTCCCGCGATCGCCGGGGGCGGGCCATGGGTGGATCTTGGCTTGCGGCGGGCGTTAGGCGCCGAGCAGGTCGCGGGCGGCCTGGACGATGTGGCCGGCGGAGATCCCGGCGGCCTCCATGAGTTCGGCGGGGGTCCCGGAGCCGGGCAGGCCATGGACCGCCAGGTGGACGATCTGGGCCGGGTGACCCGCGTCGTTGAACGCTTCGAGCACCGCGCCGCCGATGCCGCCCTCCGGGTAGTGGTCCTCGACGACGACCAGCCGGCCGCCGGTCGCGGCCGCGGCATCGAGGAGCGCTTGGGTGTCGATCGGCTTCAGCGAGTACAGGTCGAGGACGCGGGCGCTGATCCCGTCGCGGGCGAGCTCGTCCGCCGCGGCCAGGCAGTTGTGCAGGGTCACCCCGGCGCCGATCAGCGTCACCCGGTCGTCGGAGGTGGACCGGACGACCTTGGCCCCGCCGACCGGGAAGGCCTCGTCCGGCCTGTACAGCACCGGATACGCGCCGCGGGTCGTGCGCATGTAGACGACGCCGCCGCGGTCGGCCATCTCCCGCACCAGCTGCGCCGTGCTGGTGGCGTCGCTCGGGTACAGCACCGTGGAGCCGTGTACCGCCCGCATCATCGCCAGGTCTTCCAGGGCCATCTGCGAGGGGCCGTCGGCGCCGATCTCGACGCCCGCGTGGGAGCCACACAGCCGGATGTTCGCCGCGGAGATGGCCGACATCCGGATGAAGTCGTAGGCGCGGGTGAAGAACGCGGCGAAGGTGGCGGCGAAGGGGACGTACCCGCGCACGGACATGCCGACGGCGGCGGCGACGAGCTGCTGCTCGGCGATGTACATCTCGAAGTAGCGCTCGGGATGCGCCTTGGCGAATTCCTCGGCGTGGGTGGAGTTGCCTACCTCCCCGTCGAGGGCGACGACGTCGCCGCGCGCGCCGACCGCGGCCAGCGCCTCGCCGAAGGCCAGCCGGGTGGCGACCTTGGCGCCCAGCTCGTAGCGGGGCAGGCTCACCTCGCCGCTGGGCCAGACCCGGGGGGTTCCACCGTCCGGCTCCGGCCCGTGGACGATGAGGTTGCGCTCGCCGCCCAGCTCGGTGATGGCCCGCTCGGCCATTTCCGCGGGCAGCGGCCGGCCGTGCCAGCCCTCCCGGTCCTCGACCTCGGAGAACCCGCGGCCCTTCAGGGTCCGGGCGAGGATCACGGTGGGCTGGCCCGCGCCGCCCACGGAGGCAAGCGCCTTGTCGATCTCCCCGAGGTCGTGCCCGTCGATGGGGATGGCACGACAGCCGAACGCCTCAATCCGTTTGGTATATGCGTCCAGATCCCAGCCCAGCTCGGTCGGCCCGCGCTGGCCGAGGCGGTTCACGTCGACGATGGCGGTCAGGTTGTCCAGCCGGTAGTAGGCCGCCTTGTCGAACGCTTCCCACATCGACCCTTCCGCCATCTCGCTGTCGCCGCACAGCACCCACACCCGGTACGGCAGCTCGTCGAGATACCGGCCGGCCAGGGCCACCCCGACCCCGTCGGGCAGCCCCTGGCCGAGCGATCCGGTGGCGACGTCGACCCACGGCAGCACCGGGGTCGGGTGGCCCTCCAGCCGTGCGCCGAAGCGCCGGTACGTGTTGATCAGCTCCTCGTCCGAGATGACGCCCGCCGCCTTGAACATGGAGTAGAGCAGCGGGGACGCGTGCCCCTTGGAGAAGATCAGGTGGTCGTTGGCCGGGTTGTCCGGCCGCTGCCAGTCGTAGCGCAGATGCCGGGCCTGCAGCACCGCCATCAGGTCGGCCGCCGACATGCTCGACGTCGGATGACCGGACCCGGCGGCGGTGCTGCACCGGATCGAATCGACCCGCAGTTGCTGGGCCAGCTCGCCGACGTCCTCCAGTGTCTCTACGGTCATAGCGGTCTCCTGTCCCGTCGAGGAAGGGTCATGCACGGCCGGGCGTACGGAGTACGGCCGTACATACGCCATTCTCGCCGAGCCGGGGCCGGGGGAGTGGCCGGGCTCCGCCTAGACGCCGGAGCACCGCCCGAACTTTCCCGTGCGGGGCGCGGCGCGCGAGGATAACGGGCGGCGAGAGGCCCCGGCCCCAGAGCGCGGCCGTGAGACGAGAAGGCAGAGGGCGACATGGCCACCGACACGGACGCAGGACGGATGCGCGACTTGCCGCTGCGGGACTACCGGCCACGGTCGCGGCTGGTCGTGCCGGAGCATCACGTGCCGAGCGCCGCCGTTCCGGCGATCGACTCCCACGCGCACCTGGGCCGTTGGCTCAGCCCGGACGGGTCCTGGATGGTGAAGGACGTCCCGCGGCTCGTGGCCGAGATGGACCGGTGCAACATCCGGGGCATCGTCAACCTCGACGGCCGCTGGGGGGCCGAACTGGCCGGCAACCTGGCCCGTTATGACCACGCCTACCCCGGCCGGTTCGCCACCTGCTGCCACCTGGACTGGCGGGAGCTGTCCGCGCCCGGGTTCGGTGAGCGGCTCGCGGCCGGACTGCGCCGGTGCGCGGACGCGGGCGCGGCCGGCGTGAAGGTCTGGAAGGACCTGGGCCTGCACCTGCGCGATGACCGCGGCGAGCTGGTGCTGCCCGGCGACCAGCGCCTGGCCCCGGCCTGGGCGGCGGCCGGTGAGCTCCGGCTGCCGATCTTCATTCATACCGCGGACCCGGTCGCCTTCTTCGACCCGGCCGACGCGCGCAATGAGCGGCTGGAGGAGCTGCTCAGCCGGCCGGACTGGTCGTTTTCCGGCCCGGGGTTCCCGTCGTTCGAGCGGCTGATCGACAGCCTGGAGGAACTGGTGGCGGCACACCCGCACACCACGTTCGTGGGCCTGCACGTCGGCTGCTACGCCGAGAACCTGGCCTGGGTCGGGCGGATGCTGGACACCTACCCGAACTTCTACGTCGACACCGCCGCCCGCATCGCCGAGCTCGGCCGGCAGCCACGGGCCACCGGCGAGCTGATCTCGCGCCACCCCGGCCGGGTCCTGTTCGGCACCGATGAGATCCCTTTCGACGCCCGGGTGAACGCGATCTACTTCCGCTTCCTGCAGACCCTCGACGAGTCCTTTGATTACAGCCTGGAGGATCCACCGCCGACCGGGCGCTGGAAGATCTCCGGGCTGGGCCTGGTCGAGGATGTGCTGCGCCAGGTCTACGCGGCCAACGCTGAGGCGCTGGTGCCGAGGCTGCGCGGCTGAGGTGCCGCGGCCGGGTGGCTGTTACCCGCAGCGCCCCATCGGTGGGAGAACCTGGCCGCCGAAGGGGTGAGGCTCGACGAGGAGGCGCTGCGCACGCTGGACGGCGTTGGCGCCTGACCCAGGCAGGAGCGCTCGTCGTCTTATGCGGCGGGTGGGTCGGCTGGGCGGGCCAGGTGGCGCGCGACGGCGAGTGCCCAGGGGATGCTGAGCAGGACGGCGAGCGCGAGGCCGAGGAACAGCGGCGGGGGCCGCGCGGCGCCAACGGCCAGGCATGCCGCGGCCACGGCGGCGCAGGTGCGGGCGCCCTCAGCTGAATTTCGTCTGCGCACGCTCCTGGAGGACGCCGTCGAGGTAGAGGTCGATCTTCTCGTTGTAAAAGCAGGCGAGCCCGGCGATCTTCTGGCTTTCCGGCAGCGGCGTGCGATAGATCCACACGAGGTCGGTGTGGACCGCCTGCCCGGTGTCCACGGACCAGTAGCTGGCCGTGCCTTTGTACGGGCAGTGTGACCGGGTGGCCGAAGGCTGGAGCAGGTCCAGCCGGATGTCGCTGAGCGGGAGGTAGTAGCGCGGCGGAAGCCCGGTCTCGAACAAGATCCGGGGCTGGCCGGACTCGGCGACCGTCACGCCGTCGACCTCGACCCGGACGTGCCGCGAGCTGGCCAGGATGTCGATCCTGGTGTAGGGGTCGCGGGGGTGGGTGTAGACGGGCTCGTCCTCCTCGAGCCATTCATCCATGGCGTCCCAGTCCAGGCGCACCGCCTGGCGCAGCTCGGCGATCGGCGAGCTGGCGTAGCGGCGCGCCGCTGCCGGAGCGGTGGCGGTGGGCAAGCGCACATCAAAGACCTCGGCATCGCCGCGGCTCGGCGAGTGATCGGTGGCGCCGGTAGGCACCAGCTCGGCCCGGATGTCGTCGGCCGGGATGTAGTAGGCGGGGTAGTACGGCACCTCCCACACCAGCAGCGGGCTGGCCGTGTCTGCGGCCAGCTCGCCGCGGAGGTAGGCCCGGACTCGTTTACGGCCGTGCTCGACCCGTACCCGGCCCCTGGTCATTGTCTGTTCCACCGCGAATTCTCCTTCCGTTAGCGGTCTCGTTCAGCAATTCCGCGGATGCCCTGTTCCCGGCGATCCCGAAGGCTGCGGGGTCGCGTGCCGGCGGCGCGGCATGCCGCGCGTTCGGCGGCGACCAGGCCGCCCCAGACACCGTGCTGGCCGATCTCCCAGTGCCGCAGCGACAGCGCCAGGCACTCAGCGCGCACCACGCAGGTGG
>Ga0207700_10001460_pt1 | contig 13412 bp, 6 predicted proteins | sample LARL82metaG_FD_184348 | JGI IMG/M metagenome (GOLD analysis project Ga0207700, IMG submission 184348) | Corn, switchgrass and miscanthus rhizosphere microbial communities from Kellogg Biological Station, Michigan, USA - LAR L8-2 metaG... | ecosystem: Host-associated > Plants > Roots >...
CTGGGTGTCGCCGCCCGTGGCCACGACGTTGGTGGGAATGCCCGGCGGCACCGGGCGCGTGTCACCGCTGGCGTTGAAGTGCGCAGTGACCTGGTCGCTGGTCAGCGCCTTGTTGAACAGCGCGATCTCATCCACGGCACCGGTGAGCTGATCGCGACCGTCGACGTTCGCCGACAGGCTGATGCCGCTGGCGGTCCCTGCTGCTCCGGCGCCGCTCTGCGTGCCGATGCTCACGCCGTCAAGGTACACCGTCATGCTGCCGGTTCCGTCGTAGACGGCATCGACGAGATGCCAGGTGTTGTCGGTGACGGGGTACGGCGTCGTCCAGGTCAGCGTGGTGGAGGGCGTGAGAACCTGCAGGGCATACTGCGCCGATACACGGACGCGGAAGACGCTGCCGTTGAGCGCCGCCAGCGTGCCGCCGCTGCCCGTTTTGAACCAGCCTTCCCACGTGCGGGCCGACGCCCCCTGCGGAAGGCCGCTGGCGATGGACACCGCGATATTGGCACCGTTCAGGCTGCCCGCATAGACGGACGCGGCGGCATCACTGTCGGTGACCAGCGCGCCAGCAGACCCGCTGGGGGTCTCGCCGCCACCCCAGGCGACGTTCTGGTTGTAGAGGCCGGTGTTGCTGTTGCCCGACGAATCGGCGGCGAGCCCTGTCGTTTCATCGAGGCGGTAGTACGCGCTCGGTCCATCGGCCAGGATGGTCGACGCGTACGTCGTCGAAGCGCCCGTCGGAGTGACCTGGCTCGAGACGGCAGCTACGCCGCGTCCGAACTCGTTGAGCGCTGTCACCTGGAAGGTATACGGCACACTTCCCTGCAGTCCGGTCATGGTGACGCCTGTTGCGGAGGCCGCCAGGAAGGTGTCGTTCTGGCGCGTGCCGTTGGCCAGCGCGGTCACCTCGTACGCGGAGATCTGCGGCTCGCCTGCGGGGACACCCGCGGTTGGGGCGGTCCAGCTCAAGGTGGCCTGGTTTGTGCCCGCGGTCGCCGTGAGCCCCATGGACATCGTTGGCGTGCCGTTGCCGCTCGCGGCGAAATGCGCAGTCACCTGGCTGCCGCTCAATGCGCTTGCATACAGCGCGACCTCGTCCGTAGAGCCGGTGAGCTGGTCGCGGCCGTCGATGTTGCCGGACATGCTCACGCCCGACGCGCTTCCGGCCGTCCCGGCGCCGCTCTGCGCCCCCAGGCTGACGCCGTCGAGATACAGGGTCACGCTGCCGGTGCCGTCGTAGACGGCGTCGAGCATGTGCCAGTTGCCGTCGATCACCGGGTATGGCGCGGTCCAGATGAAGGTGGTTGCTGGTGTCACCACCTGCAGCCAGTACTGGCCGGAGACGCGTAGCTGGAAGGTGCTGCCCATCGTCGCCGCGAGCGTGCCCGTGACGCCGGTCCGGAACCACCCCTCCAGCGTGCGGGCTGAGCTGCCCTGCGGAAAGCCGACCGACGTGGTGACCGCGATGTCCGCCCCGTAGAGGCTGCCGGCGAAGACGGACGCCGCGCGGTCGCCGTCGTTCGCAAGCGCGCCGGTCGCGCCACCGGGTGTCTCACCACCACCCCAGGCAACGTTCTGGTTGTAGAGGCCGAGGTTGCCGTTGGCCGAAGAGTCGGCGGCCATGCCGCCCGATGGCTCGTCGAGGCGGTAGTAGGCGGCCGGATGATCGGCGAGCACCGTCGATGCATAGGTCGTGGCCGCGCCGCTGGGTGTGACCGCGTTCGAAACAGAACCGGCTCCCCAGCCGAACTCGTTGAGCGCCCTGACCTGGAACGTGTAGCTGACGCCGCCCTGGAGGCCGGTCATCGTCACCGACAGCGTTCCGGTACCGGTCGCGGTGGTGGTGGCGGCGACGCCGTTGGCGTAGGCGGTGACCAGGTACGCGTTGACCTGCGACTCACCCGATGGCACGTCGGCCGTGGCCGCGGACCAGCTCACCGTCGCCTGGTTGACGCCCGCCGTGGCGGTGACCGTCGCGGAGCTCGGCGTCGTGTCTCCGCTGGCGGCGAAGTGCGCGACGACCTGTCCCGCGCTCAGCGCGCTGCCGTACAGCGCCAGCTCGTCGACGGAGCCGGTGAGCTGGTCGCGCCCGTCGATGTTCGCGGTCAGGCCGAGGCCGGTGACGGTCCCCGCGGTGCCTGCGCCGCCGCGCGTTCCCAGGCTCACGCTGTCGAGGTACATGGTCACGTTGCCGGTGCCGTCGTACACGGCGTCGAGCATGTGCCAGTTGCCGTCGATCACCGGATAGGGCGTCGTCCACGTGAAGCTGGCCGACGGTGTGTTCACCTGCAGCGAGTACTGCCCTGACACGCGCACCTGGAAGGTGCTGCCCATCGTCGCGGCGAGCGTTCCACCCCCGCCGGTGCGGAACCATCCTTCCCAGGTCCGCGCCGAGCTGCCGCTGGGCAACCCGGTGGCCACGGGCACCGCGATGTCGGCGCCGTTGAGGCTGCCCGCATAGACCGAGGCGGCACGGTCGGTGTCGTTGGCCAGCGCGCCCGTGGCGCCGCCGGGCGTCTCACCGCCGCCCCAGGCGACGTTCTGGTCGTACAGGCCGAGGTTGCCGTTGCGCGACGAGTCCGCGGCCAGGCCACCCGACGGTTCGTCGAGTCGGTAGTAGCCGAGCGGGTTGTCGGCGAGGATCGTCGAGGCATAGGTGCTGGTCGCGCCGGTCGGCACGACTGCGCTCGAGACGGCGGGTGGACCCCAGCCGAATTCGTTGAAGGCCTTGACCTGGAAGGTGTAGCTGACGCCGCCCTGCAGCCCGGTCATGGTGACGCTGGTCGTGCCGGAACCTGTAGCGACGGTGTTGGCCGGCGTGCCGTTGGCGAGCGCGGTCACCACGTACGCATTCACCTGGGGCTCGCCCGACGGCACCCCCGCGGTCGCGGCCGACCACGTCACGGTCGCCTGGTTGGTCCCGGCGGACGCCGTGACACTCGCGGCACTGGGCGGGCCGTCACCGCTCGCGGCGAAATGGGCGGCCACCTGTCCGCCGCTCAAGGCGCTGGCGTAGATGGCGAGCTCGTCGGCCGACCCCGTGAGCTGATCGCGGCCGTCGGTGTTGCCGGTCAGGGCGAGTCCCGTGACGGTTGCCGCCGTGCCCGCACCACTCTGCATACCGAGACTGACGCCGTCGAGGTACAGCGTGACGTTGCCGGTGCCGTCGTAGACGGCGTCGACCATGTGCCAGTTGCCGTCGATGACAGCATACGGCGTGGTCCAGTTGAACGTGGCCGCCGGAGTGAGGACCTGAAGGCCGTACTGGCCCGAGACCCGCACACGGAAGGTCGTCCCGGTGGTCGCCACCAACGTGCCGGTGATTCCGGTGCGGAACCACCCTTCCCAGGTGCGCGGCGACGAGCCTTGCGGGAACCCCGTGCCCGAGTAGATGGCGATGTCTGCACCGTTCAGGCTGCCCGCGTACACCGAGGCTGCGTGGTCTGCGTCGTTGGCGAGCGCACTGGTTGACCCGCCCGGTGTCTCGCCGCCGCCCCACGCCACGTTGGCGTCGTACCAGCCCAGGTTGCCGTGCCCCGAGGAGTCTGCGGCGATGGCGCCGCCGGCCTCGTCGAGCCGGTAGAACGCCGCCGGGCTGTCGGCGATCACGGTGGACGCGTACGTTGTCGCCGTGCCGGTGGGGACCACCGCGCTCGAGGTCGTGGGCGCACCCCATCCGTACTGGTTCTGGGCGCGGACCGAGAAGGTGTAGCTGACGCCCGCCTGCAGGCCGCTCATGGTCACGCTGGTGGTGCTCGCCGAGGTCGAGGTGGCGTTGAGCGAGACGCCGTTGGCGGACGCGGTCACCAGGTAACCGGTGACACTCGGGGCCGTCCCGTCGCTGGGCGCCGTCCACGATATCGAGGCCTGGTTCGCGCCTGCCGTGGCCGAAACCGAAGCGGGCGGACCCGCCAGGCCGAGCGTCACCGCGTTGGAGACCGCCGCCGCGCCGCTTCCGGCCGCGTTGGTGGCGACAACGTGGAACGTATAGGTGCTGCCGTTGGTCAGGCCGGTGATGGTCGTGGACATCGCCGGGGCGCTGACGACGGTGGTCGTCCCCGCCGTCGATCCCAGGTACGGGGTCACGCTGTATGACGTGATGGCGCCGCCGCCGTTGGATGCCGGCGCGGTCCAGGAGATGGTCGCCTGCGCGTTCCCGCCTGTCGCGGTGACGCTGGCTGGCGCGCCGGGCGGCCCGACGGGGGTGACCGCCGACGAGGTGCCGGGGACGCTCGTCCCGACCGCGTTGCTGGCTGTCACCTGGAACGTGTAGCTGGTGCCGTTGGTGAGCCCGGTCACCGTGGTCGAGGTCACGCCGGGGCCGACATTGACCGCAGTCTGTGCCGTCGAGCCGATGAAGGGAGTCACCGTGTACCCGATGATGGCGCTGCCGCCGTTCGAGCTGGGCGCCGACCACGACACCGTGGCCTGCGCGTTGCCTGCGGTCGCCGACACCCCGGTCGGCGCGGTCGGAGCACCGACCGGCATGGTGGCATTGGAGGTCCCGGGATTGCCGGTGCCGACCACGTTGGTGGCGGTGACCTGGAACGTGTAGGTGGTCCCGTTGGTCAATCCGCTCGTGATCGTCGAAGTGGTCGAGCCGTCGACCGTCGTCGGCGACTGTGCCGTCGTTCCGACATACGGGGTCACCGTGTAGCCGGTGACGGCGCTGCCTCCGTTCGACGCCGGAGCGGTCCAGCTCACCGTCGCCTGGCCGTTCCCCGCCGAGGCGGTGATGCTCGTTGGCGCACCGGGAACGGACCACGTGGTCGCTGCGCTCGACGGCGTGGACGCGGGTCCCGTCCCCAGCGGGTTGGTCGCGGTGACCGTAAACGTATAGCTGGTCGCGGCCTGCAAGCCGGTCACGGTTGCGCTCGTCGTCGTCGATGTCGCCGTGGCTCCGCCGGGCGACGCCGTCACCGTGTAGGAGGTGATGGCGGGGCCTCCGCTGGGCGGTGCCGTCCAGCTCACCACCGCCTGCCGGTTCTGGCCGGTGGCGGTCACGGCCGTGGGCGCTGCGGGTGCGGTCTGCCACTGCCAGGTTCCGGCCACCTGGGTCGACCCGCTCTGGCCGTCGACCAGGATGAGGCTTCCATCTGAGGCGGCGGCGAACCCGCCCGAGTCTCGCCCGGGCGGCGAGCTCGGCGGCGTCAGACTCGTCCACGTCGTCTCGTTGAACGTCCAGGTGTCGGCATCCTCGGCGGAACCGGAACCGCCGAACAGCGTGATGAGTCCCGAGGCCGGATCGTAGGCCGCCATGGCTCCGGTGCGGGCTGAGGGTGACGTGGTCATGGTGAGCTGCGACCAGTTCGTTCCATTCCACGCCCATGTGTCGCCGAGGTTGCTGTTCTTGGCCGCCCCACCGAACATGATGAGCAGGCTCGACGCCGGGTCCCAGGCTGCCGCCGCATTCGAGCGCGACGGTGGCTTGGTGGACGGGGCCAGCTGCGTCCAGGTCGTCCCGTTCCAGGTCCACGTGTCCTGCAGCACGCTGGTCTTGGTGGCGCCGCCGAAGAGCACGATCACCTGGTGGACCGGGTCCCACACCATGGCGGCGGCCGAGCGCGCGGACGGGGACGTCGTCGGGCTCAGCTTGGTCCATGTCGTGCCGTTCCAGACCCACGTGTCGCTGAGCACACCGGACGAGCTCGCACCACCGAAGAGCACCACCTGGTTGTGGACGCTGTCGTAGGCCAGGCTCGCCGCGGACCGCGCCGTTGGTGACGTGGCAGGTGTGAGCTTGGCCCATGCGGTTCCGTTCCACCGCCAGGTGTCGTTCTGGGCACCGCTGGACGCCTGGCCACCGAAGAGAAGGACCTGGGGCGGTGACGTCGTTCCGTCCTGGCTCGTCGCCAGCGCGGAGCGGATGGGTGTCACGTCGCTGCTGACGCTCGACCAGTTGTAGGGAACAGCAGCGGCGGCAGGCAGCTGGCGGGCCAGTCCTGCGAGAACAGTGCTCAGGCAGACAATGACGAAGAGTGCACGCCGGAGTGCGGTAGGCCTCCGGCCGGCCCTCAGTCCGTCAACTGATGTCCGACCCGCAAGGAATGGCCCAGTACGTCGTGCACCCATCGTGAGATCGTCCCTCTCAGGCGTTTGCCGCCCCTGTCGCTCACCGAGAAATCGATCCGCACGTCGGGAGCTTGGCGCGTGATGCTAATAGCGGTCCGCCGGGCACGGCACCCCGCCTTTACCGTTCTGCTCAGCGTTTAACGCGGGGAACTCGCCGTGTCACCCAGTGTTGTGCGGCGCCTAATGCAGATGTACTAGATCCCGGTGTCGAGGATGTCGCGGCCAGCCGAGATCCGTGCGCAGTTCGCGCGGTGGCTCGGCCCGTGAGCGACTCGGACTACTCGATGGTTATGCGCCCGCCCTTGATGGTCACCACAGTGTCGTCGGGTATCTGCTGCTGGTTGACGGTGCGCCGCAGGTACCGGATCGTCCGCTGCGCCCCGTCGCCCAGGGCGTAGGACTTGGTGGTCTGGCCTTCGAGCTGGATGGGCTGCCGCGGCGGCGGGGTCCACGACCAGCCGCCCGCGGACGTCTACTTCACCCAGCTTGACGGGTCTCGGTGCCTGTCCGAACGCCTTACAGTACTTGGACGCCATACGACCACGAGTTGAGGGATGGACCGTCTCTCGTACATACGGAGCGGTGGATTCCGTCCGTCCGTCAGGCGTGGGCGCCCCTCAGCGTCCTTGACGAGCTCCCAGGCCGCACAGCCGAGCTCGACGGCCAGGGCGCGCGCTGCCGTGCCACTTGGCGCGGACTTCCCGCTCTCTACCCGCGAGAGGTAGACGGGCAGCGTGAGCCCCGCTGTGGCGACGAGCCGCGTTCCGCGACAGCCCGGCGTCAGCCGATGCCCGCGGCCGAGCACACCGGAGGCGGGTTGCGGGCTGCTGCACCTCCGCCCTGAGGCCCGCAGCCGAGGCTCGGATAGTATGTCAAAATAGTATGCCATTCGGCTCCTAACAATTCTTAGGAGCCTCTTAGAGTGAGAAATCTCTTACGGCGGGCGGAGCGAGAGGGATTCGGCTCCTCGGCTGCCACGTATGGTGGCGCGCTTTGCGTGAGCTAGAGCCGCGCTTCGCGCACAGGCCGATCCGTCCAGCAGACCTAGACGCACCACCACACGATTGTGGTATACTCACAAATGTAGTGACCCCGCGGTGCGCTAACACCCGGGGTCGTGGCCAATCACACGTGAGGTGATTGACATGGTGGACTCTACCTACCCGCTGGTGACCGGCACCGAAGGCGGGACCTTCGCCGAGCGGTGGAACGCCGAGCGGCGCCTGCGGACAGCGGTCCGCAAGGCATTGACGGTGAGGATCGACACGCAGTGCGCCGATGCGGTCATGCAGCAGTTCGATCAGGAGGCCACGCCGCACGCCGACGGCCACCGCCTCGCTGCCTTGCACGTCGCCTGCCAGGCCGCGCTCACCCTCGGCTGGGTGTGGGACAGCAAGCGGGCGATGTGGAACACCGAGGCCAGCATCTTCCGCATGCTCGGGGGTCTGGCGGTGCGGGCTGGACTGTCGGAGGACGAGGTCATGGCCGCGCTGACGTCCGGTATCGACCGAGCCATCGCGACGGCGCGCACCAACATGGAGAACGACTCCGTCCCGTTCCGCACGTGGGTGGGCGTGCTCGACCACCTGAAGTCCGAAGCCGAGGCCTTCGCGACCGAGGCCAAGAAGGAGTTGCGTCAGGGCATGGAGGGGCCGCCCCCTTCGGGCGGAGACAAGGCGACCGTCCTACGGCATCTGGTCGACGGTCGCCTGGCGCACGAGGCAGTCGGCGCAGCTGCCGCCGCGGCGGGGCTGGACGCCTCGCGTGAGCACGGCGTCGCCCTGCTCGTCCATCCGGGGGGCTTTGGAGCCCCCCTGGAGGACGCTGCGCGCGACATCGAGGCGACCATCCCCGGCGCCGTCGACCTCGGCTGGGGCGAGGGGCTGACCGCCTTTCGCCGCGTCGTGTTCCCCGTGCCGACGCACTGGCGCTGGATCGAGGCACGCACCAACCTCCACGAGATCGCAATCAAGCACGGTGTCCTGGCCATCGCTCCCATTCAGGCGCCGATCCTCGGACGGCTCGCCGAGACGTACCAGGCCACGGAGCTCGACCTGGCACGGATCGTGAAGGGATGCGGCTACAAGAGCGGCATCATCGACCCGGCCTGCGTCGGCCCGGCGTGCGCCGCTGAGGGCGTCTCGCCGGCGCCGCGCGAGGAATGGCCCTTGCTGTCCCTGGCCGCCTCCGCCGGCTGATTCCCACCGTCCCCGCCGTCGTCGTAAGGGCGGCGGCCGGGACTCCTCGGGACCAGCACCAAGCTTCCGGCGCAACCGGCCGCACGGCTGCTACCAGCCAGGCCGACCGTCCGGGCTCTGTGCGTCCCGAGGCCTCCCAGGCCGCCCCCTCCCCGGCGCTCCCGGTCCGAGCCGCGCGTCCCAGGCCAGAGAGGGGTTGACAAGCGGGGACCCAATCCCAGAGAGGGAGGGGGTAGGGGTCCAGGGGAGGGGGCTCGTCCCCTGGGCGAGAGGGGGGAGCGGGGGAGAGGGGTCGCGGTCTCCCCCGCAGTCGCGGCGAAGCCGCTCCGCTAGAGGTTCACCGTGACCGGAGGTGTGGGCAAGGGACGACCGCCAGAGGACGACCTCGGAGGACGTCTCCTAGGGTATGGCGAGACCGAGCCTCTGCGTTGAAGCTGCCGAGGCAACCTGGTGATTCCCGCGCCTCTGGCAGGCATCCCGGAGACGGTGGCGACGAACAGCTTGATCGCAGCCGTCATCGTCGCCATTGTCTTTTTGGCGGTAGCTCCGCCCTTGATCTACGTCCAGCGGCAACTCCCGTTGGCCGATGACTGGCAGGCACTCCCTGCTTTCGGCATCAGCGCCCTGGTCGCCATTGTCCTGGGGATCACCCATGTCTTCGATGCAGTAACGGGGGCGATCGCCGCCGCGGCCTCCGGCTTCGTGTTCCTCGGCATCCGCTGGGGCAAGGATATCTGGCCTTTCAATCGGAACCGAAAATGAAGGCGTGGTCGCGCGGCCACTGAGGCAGACAGCTTCTTACGTGCTATCTCCAGATGCGCTGGCCACGGGCGCGCTGCTCGTCATCGACATGGGGGGCATCGTTGCGATCGTCGTGCTCAACCCTGTGCTGCTTCGGCTCAGATTGCGCGGGGAATGGCCTGCATTACCCGCCCGCGGTATCGGTGCCTTGGTCGTCGTTGCCCTGGGAATTGTCCATGTCTTCGGCGGCACAGAGGCGCTGTCGTCGCTTGGCATCCTGGCTTCGGGGTACTTCATCGGTCAGCAGGGTGCGCGCGCCGACGGGAGAAATGGCCGCGGGAAGGAGACAACGGCGAGTCGGTTTCGCCGCCCCGCGAACATACGCGGATCGCGACGGCCCCGACGGTAGGTGACGAGCGCCAGGTAGGCGGAGGCGACGTGTCGGCGGTTCAACCTCACGTTCTCGTCCTATTCGTGGGTGGGGGTGGGGCGCTGCGAGGCAGCGTGGGCTCACCGCTCGCGGTGAGCGTGTGGCTCAGTCTCGCAGGTTTGGCGGACTGCCGTTGGGGCCGAAGAGCGATCACGATTGCCGCTTCGATGCAAGGGGGCTAGGCGCGGCATGCTGCAGGGTAAGGCGAGGCTGCAAAGCAAAAGACGCGTGGTCGCATCCCGGTCCGGGTCGCATGCGGCACCGTCCGGTGTCAACCCCTGTCGGCTGGTGGTAGGCGGCGGGATGCGTTACGCGCCGGCGCAGTCGCGGCAATGAGCGGAACCGCGGACGAATTGCGCCTTGGGCTTGGTCATGTGGCATGCGGGGCAAGTACGCATGGGCGAGTCCTTCGCGCCGCATCCGCAGCGGCCACAGCGCTTGCATTTGGGATCGCCGCACTTGTCGCAGGCCGTGCTGCCCCACGCGGGTCCCCCGCAGTGGCGGCAGGTCCCCGAGAGCAGCACTCCGGTATCCCGCGTGACGCCTGGGTCGTCCAAGATGGTGAGGCCGGTGCCGCCGCTGCCGAAGTAGGGGTCGTCGGAGAACACAGCCACGACCGTCCCGCTCGAGCCGACGGCATCGAGCCACATCCGACGACGCTTCCCACTGGACCACACGATGTCGCCTTGCCCCTGGTAGGCGCCGCTCAGTCCTTTCCACGCGGCGTGGTCATGGGGGAGCAAGGTGCCGCGACGCCATGCGTACTCCGATTGAGGCGACGCGGAGGCGAAGCGAACTCGACGTGTCTCGCGGTCGAGCAGGGCAACGTAGCCGTCGCACCCGATGCGCTCGGCGAGGCGGACCGAGCACGCCTCCCAGGATCCCGTCGTCGCCTCGTACAGCTGCCGAAGATGCCGCGCCCGTGGGCGCGTTCCGGTCAGCACGGTGTCGAGTGTTGTGTCCGGGATCAGCACGCCGCCGGCGAAGGCGTCGCAGATACGCTCCTCCGCCACGATGCCACCTTCTTGGTCGAGGTCGGCGAGTTCCGAGAGAAGGTCGTCGTCCGAGCGCACGAGGTGGTGCCCAAACTCGTGCAATACGGTGAAGTTCTCGCGGCGGCTGTTAGGCGTCGGGACGTAGCAGATCACGCCGTACCCAGGGAGGTAGGCGCCGTCGCAGGAACATTCCTCGGTCGCCGGACCGACCTGGACGGCGCGCAGTTTCAGGTGGGTCGCAACGGCAGGAATGGGGTCGGCCGCAAGCTGGGCGAGCGCTTCGGCGCTCAGCGCCTGGTGCAGGCGCTCGGCGTTGCGGCGGACGCGCAGCTTCACTGGTCTTCGGTGATCACTCGGTAGACGTCCATCAGTCGGCGCCAGTCCGTGGCAGACAGCTCGCCGGAACTGCGCTTCGGCGCGCCAGCGAGGAAGGCGGTCAGGTCGGAGCGCACATCCTCGACCGAGCGCTTCTCGGTGCGGCTGGCAATGAGCTGAACCTCCTGCTCGAATTCATTACTGCGGATGAACCGAGCCAGGCTCGGGGGCAGCGCCGAGGCTTCGCCGGGCTTCGCGCCGTCGGTGCCCAGGAGGTCTCCGACAGAGCACCCCAGAGCGGTGGCGATGGTCGTGAGGGTGTCGAGCGTGGGATTCACGCCGGGCCGGCGCTCCAGGTCGGACAGGTAGGGCACCGAGAGGCCGGTGGCGGCGGCGAGGTCCTTCAGGGTCCACCCCTTCCTCTGTCGGTATGCACGGATGCTCTCCCCGAGCGTGGCGGCCAAGATTTCACCTCCAGGCGAAGCGGATGCAGGGACGCATAGTGTGGCAGCAGACGAGTCGTGGTATGCTGATTATGTGGACAGCAGAATAGTCAGCCCGGTAGCGATGGCTACAGCGTACCACCGTCGCCGGCCCTTAAGCACACCGGCGTTGACCGGAAAGGAGACCCAGGTGACCCAGGAAGCCATGATCCAGACCCCGCCTCCGCCCACTTCGCCCGCTGCCATGGAGCCGCACTCGGAGTCGCCCCCCACGATGCGGACGCGAGCTCTCACAGGGTTCGTCGACGAGGAGGTGGGGCTCAACCTCCTGCTCGGGCCACAGCGCGCGACAGCAGGCCCGGAGACGGTCCAGGCAGCGCAGGATGCGCTGGCGCAGCAGCGCGCCGCGGTCTTGTCCCGTCCGGCGTACAGGCCGACCGACCCGCGGGTGCCGTGCCCCGATGAAAAGGTGCTCGCGGTTGCCGCGACCCGTGGGGACATCCACAGCCGGCTGCATCCCCTCGTCGGGTGGCGGGTCGGCTACGTCGACCTGACTCAGGTGATTGCGTTCCAGCCCTTGGTCCGCCTGGACGGCCTGGAGGCCCGGCTGGCAGGCGCGCGGCCTGATCTCTTGTGGTTGATGGAGTACGCATTGCCCTCCTCAGCCACCCCTTGCCAGACGGGTCTCACCCTGGATCCAGATGGCCGGGCAGTGACGCTCACCTCGGCCAATCCGAACCTGCGCGTACTCGGCATGAACTTCGTCTCCCAGGCGGATGTGCAGCCGATGCCCCATCTGCCCGCGGTGAAGCAGGCGCTGGTGCAGGTGATGGTCGGGTTCAGCAGCCCGTTCATGCAGGTGGCCAGGCTCGGCGACCGCTGGATCCTGCGCGACGGCTACCACCGCGCCGCCGGTCTGCTTCAACGCGGAATCACATGCTGCCCGGTGGTGATCGTCGACTTCGCGACGTGGGAGAACATGGGCATTGCGCCCGGCATGATCAGCCGCGACGTGGTGCTCGGTGACCGTCCTCCGCTGTTGGGTGACTTCTGGAACGACGGCGTCAGCGCCGATGGCGTGACGGCGGTGGTCAGGAAGCTCGTCCGGATCACGGCAAGTGACTTCGCGGTCGCGTAGCGTGCGGCGCGCAGCGTTCCAGATGGCTCTCCGACCGGAGGCGTCCGTTTCCCCCGGCGCTCTACCGGGAGCTGACGGCGCCAACGCGGGGGATTGGCGGCGGGTCGACCCGTCGCGTGTTAGCGTACATGTGTACGCATCCTGTTGTTGTCGAGGCTGGCGCTGTGGAGTTGTTTGACCACTACATCTGGGAAGGAATCTGGGCGGCCGTGGTCGCACTCTGGCGCATCGTCGTTTCGAATGGGTTCGGGCGCATCGGCGCGGCCGGCGGGGCTTTCCTTCTGCTGGTCGTGTTGGTCATCGGCGTCGCGGGATGGGTGACCGAGCAGGTGGTACAACTGGTGGCAGGTGATCGGGTTGCGCGGCGGGCGCGGCGGCGTCTAGAGCATGCCGGCGGTTTCGTCGTCGTTCCGCTCGCAGTCCTCGTGGCTGTCCTGCAGGACCACTGACGAAGGAACATGGACGAAGACGATGCAATGTTCGTACTGGTGGTGCACAGGTCGAGAAGCAGTGTCTAGAGATATCTTCTTTCCCCTCCGTTCGAATGCACATTCCCTGGTTGCCGGTAGTGGTGTTGCCAGCGTTCGGCGACGGCTGAAGGTCGCCAGCGTCCTCTTCGATCGCGTCATGTTGGAGGGGGGCTCGGTCTACATCGCTGCCGGTCCACGGGGGGCGATGTCAACGAACAGTCCTTTTCGTCCGCCTCTGAGGACGAAGTTCGATACGACGCGAGCGAGAGGGACGGCAAAGGGCCGGGAGTTCTCAATCGCGATGGGACCGGAAGTGGTACCTGGTGTGCCATCGGAAGGGCCGTACCACACCGTTGTGGCGTCGGAGGCCACCGTTGCCTGGGACGCAAGCCTGGAGCCTTTCGTTCCGGAGTTGTCGGCAGATTGCGCCTGGATGGGATTCATCGGGGTTCCTGATCTGCCCGATGAGCTACAGCGGCAGCGGCGGGACTGGGTCTGGCGGGACGAAAGGAACGCGGCCCTGGTGAAGGCAGTCCCGGTTGATTTTGTCCGCCGCCGCATCATCGAGCACGCCAATAGCGACCTCGCTTCGGGGATCGCGATGGGAGTG
>Ga0207700_10001462_pt1 | contig 13411 bp, 7 predicted proteins | sample LARL82metaG_FD_184348 | JGI IMG/M metagenome (GOLD analysis project Ga0207700, IMG submission 184348) | Corn, switchgrass and miscanthus rhizosphere microbial communities from Kellogg Biological Station, Michigan, USA - LAR L8-2 metaG... | ecosystem: Host-associated > Plants > Roots >...
CGGCAGCAACCGCCGCTGGTACTTCGAGCTGCTGATCGACATGCTCGTCCAGCAGGGCCGCTACGCCGAAGCGTTCGCGCAGGCGGAGCGGGCCCGGGCGCGCGCGTTTCTCCAACTCGTCGGCAACCATCGGCTGAACCCCGAGCGCGGCGCCGATCCCACGCTCGTCCGCGAGACCGAGACGCTGCGCACGCAGATCGCGCGGTGGGAGCAGCAGAAGATCGCGCTCCATGGGGACGAGCGGCAGAAGATCGAATCGGACATCCAGAGCGCGCAGCAGCGCTTCCAGACGCTGCTCACTCGGGTGAAGGTGTCGAACCCCGAATACGCCTCCGTGACGAACGTCGAACCGCTGCAGCTGGACGCGGTGCGCGAAAGCCTCCCCGCCGGCACAGTCATGATCGACTACTTCGTGTCGACGCACTTCGTGCACGCCTGGGTCGTCAGCCGCAACAGCATGCGCTACGCATCGCTGCCGCTCGACCGCGCGAAGCTGGACCGCATCGTCTGCTGGGCCACGCACTTCGCGCCGCGCGGCCCGCGCGGCGCGGAGCGTACGGAGAGTCTCTGCAACGCGGTCGCGACGCCGGAAGAGGCGTTCGATGAATTGATCGCGCCGCTGCGCGAATCTCTCAACGGCGCGACGACGCTCGTGCTCGTGCCCTACGGCGTTCTGCACTACGTTCCGTTTGCGGCGCTGCGAGACCGCGGCACGAACCGTTACCTGGTGCAGGACTACACGCTGATCTACGCGCCGAGTGCGAGCGCGCTGCGTTTCCTGCACGCCAAGAGCGGGCCGGTACAGCGGCGCGCTCTGGTGCTCGGCGATCCTCAGACGCCGCTGCCGCTGCCGCCGCTTCCGGGCGCGGCCGCCGAGGCGAATGGCGTCGCGCAGATGTTCGGCACGACGGCGCACCTCGGCGCCGACGCGCGCGAGTCGCTGCTCCACCACCTCGACGGCAACGTCGATTTCGTCCATCTCGCCGCGCATGGGCTCTACGACGCCGACAATCCGCTGTTCAGCCGCATCGCGCTCGCGCCAGGCGATGGAGAAGACGGCAGCCTCACTGTCCACGAGATTCTCTCGTCGCTCGACCTGCGCGGAGTCAAGCTCGTCGTACTCTCCGCCTGCCGCTCCGCGGCGGGCACGCCGAGCGGCGGCGACGAGATGGTTGGCCTGACCCGCGCCTTGCTCTACGCCGGCACGCCCAACGTCATCTCGACGCTCTGGAACATCAACGACACGGCGTCGGCCGGATTGATGAACGCGCTCTACCGGCGCCTGGCCGCGGGATCGTCGCCCGCGGAAGCACTGCGGCAGGCGCAGCTGAGCGTCCTCGAGTCGCCGTCGTTCAGCGATCCGAAATTTTGGGCTGCGTTCACGCTGAACGGAGATCCTCGGGGTTGGCCGGCGGACGCCGCGGGAGACACGAAGCCGTAAGTCGTGTCTCTAGCATCGTGAGGCGGGCATTCGCATTCGTCTCGATGCTGCTCGCCGCGCCGGCGGCGCGGGCATCAGCGGGGCTCGATTTGGCCGTGGTCGTCGACGCCTCGGGAAGCATGGGACGCGACCGGCGCATCGAGCCGCTGCTGTTGCAGATGACGGCCGATCTCATGGCGCGCAGCGGGGCCGAAAACCGCGTCGATCACCGCCTGGCCGTGATCGCGTTCGGCAGCACGGCGCGCGTCGACCTGCCGTTCACGCCGGTTCGCCGCGACACGATGCCCGCGCTGACGAAGCAGATCGGCGCGCTGGCGGACGAGGATCTCGGCGATACGAACGTCCTCGCGGCATTCTCCATGGCCGACGCGCTGTTTCGCGGGCTTCCCGCCGAGGCTGAGCGGCGCCGCGCGCTCGTGCTGCTCACCGACGGCGTTCCGTACGTCCGCGGCGACGACATGACCGCGTATCGCGAGGCGCTGCGGCGCTTCGCCAGCGCGCATTTCGCGAAGTCCGACGTCGCCGTCGACGTGCTGCTGATTGGGCACGGCGCACCCCGCGAGCCGGAGCTTTGGCGCGCCGTCGCCGAGCACGTCGTCCCGGCGGGCTCCACCGCCGACGAAATGCTGGCCACCGCGCACGCGACGGTGACACGGATGCTCGGAACGCGGACGGTCGAGAGCATGCCGGCGAAGAGCGGCGCGCCGGTCGACACGCTGGTCGTCCCGCCGTACCTGGAGGTCGTCGTGTTCGATGTCTTCCGCGGCGCCGCCGGCGCGGAGGTCCTGATCTTTCCGCCGGCCGCGGCCGAGCCGCTGCGCGCGGGCAGCGGCGGCGTGGAGGCGTTCCGCCTCGGCGACGTCTTGTCCACTCTCGTCGTGCCGCGTCCACCGCCCGGCGAGTGGACGATCCGCCGTCGGCATCGAAATGCGCATGTGCGCATCCTGTCGCAGCAGTTCTTTCCGCGCGGCACGCTCGTCGCGCCGAGGCCGGCCGATGCGCTGCGGCAATACGATCGCGTGAGGCTCGCCTACCGCATCATCGACAGCGACGGACAGCCGCTGCGCGAGCTCGCGGGCTATGCGCTGTCGGCCGACCTCATGCTGATCGGGCCGAATGGCTCGATGCACCGGATCGGCACGGAGCCGTGGCCGGACGGCAACGGCTTCCGCAGCACACGCGACGCCGAGTGCGATCTCGCCGGGCGCTATTGGACGGACGTCCGCATCACGACCGACGACGCGCGCGGCCGCCGGATCGAAGTGTTTCGCGACCGTTGGTCGGGGTTCTCGGTCGCGGCGGCGACGCGCGTCGACTGCCGTGTCAGCGCGTCGGCGGCGATGTGCCTGCCGGTGCGGACGCGCGTCGAATGCGCGTCCCGCGGCGGGGGACCGATTGACCTCCGCCAAGTCGCCGCCGGCTCGCCGGCCGAGATCGTTCGCGCCGCGGTCTGGCGCGACGGCTCGCCGGCGCAGGCCGCGCTCGATCTCCGCTACGCCGGCGGAGGACTGCTGCGCGGCTGGCTGCGCGGCGCGAGCCGCACCGGCATGTACCGGCTGCAACTGAGCGCCGACCGCGCCCACCTTCGGCCCGCGTACAACGTTCGTTTCGAGCCCGCGGAGCTCTTCATCGCGCGGCGCCGGCCCTCGCCGTGGTTGCTGCTGCCGTTGGCCATCGGGGTGGCGGGCTTCGCCGCCTTCCGCGCCCGCCGCCGCCGAACAACCGAATCGCGGCAGCGGTGTCTTTCTCGACAAGTCCGAGAAAAGACGTGAGAACGCAAATCGGCTCGTACCGGATCGACGAAACGATCGCCGTTGGCGGCATGGGCGTGGTCTACCGCGCCTGGGACGAGGCCCTCGGCCGCCCAGTCGCGATCAAGACCTTCCGCCGCGATCTTCCGATCGCCTCCGAGCTCCGCGAGCGCCTCGTCCGCGAAGCGAAGGCGCACGGACTCCTGAAGCACGACAACATCGTGACGATCTACACGATGGACGACGACGACGGCGAGTTGTTCCTGGTCATGGAATACCTCGACGGCGCGACGCTCGAAGCGACGCTGACCGCGCTGCCCGACGGACGCATGGCCGTCGGCGACGCCCTTCCGCTCTTCTACCAGCTGCTGGACGCCCTCGAATTCATCCACGCGAACGGCATCGTTCATCGCGATCTCAAGCCGTCGAACGTGATGATCTGCGGCGACCGCGTGAAGGTCATCGACTTCGGCATCGCCCTCCTCTCCGGCATGCCGCGCCTGACGTCGTCGCTGACGCTGCTCGGAACGCCCGCGTACATGTCACCCGAGCAGTTGGAGGGGAAGGACGTCGACCGCCGCTCCGACATCTACAGCGCCGCACTCGTGCTCTACCGGATGCTGACCGGCCGCGACGCGTTCACCGCCAAGGAGTACCTGGCGCAGGTCCACGAGCGGCTGCTCGGCGCGCGCGAGCCGAGCAGCATCGTGCCGGAGTTGCCGCCGGGCGTTTGCGCCGCGCTGGCGAAGGCGATGAGCCACGATCCGGCGGACCGTTTTCGCTCGGCTGCTGACTTCCGCGACGCCTTGCGCGGCGGCGATGCCGGTTTCCTGCACTTGCCTGAAAACGAGCCAGAGAAAGCGCAGCACGATGAGCCGGCGGACCCGCCGGTTCCTCCGCCGGACCCGAAGCCCTACGTCTGGCGCATGGTGCTCATCGGCGTGTGCGGGCTCGGCGCCGTCGTCGCGCTCGTGCTGCAGCTTCGGCAACCCGTCACGACTCTGCCGCCGCCGCGCGTCACCCGTCCGAGCATCGTCTATCAGCCCCCACCGCTGCCGCAGATCACGGTCACGCAAGCACCTGCGACGAAGCCCAATCCGGGAGGCATCCCCATTTCGCCGCCACCGCCGCCGCCGCAGGAGACGGAGGCGCAGCGCGCGGAGCGGCAGCGCCGGGAGCTCGAAGCGCTGCGCAAAGAAATCGACGGAGTGTTCCCGGCCATCGAGGCCGACATCCGGATCAAGGACTTCACGTCGGCGACGCACCGCCTGGACGACGTCGCGTCGCGCGTGCAACCGCATGCCGGCGAGCTGTGGCAGGAGTTCAACGAAGTCCAGCGTCTGCGGGACGCCGTGCGCAACGGGATCGCCGATGTGGAACGCGTCCATCAGCAGGAAGCGCTCTGGGAATCGCACGCGGCCGATCTCGAAGCGCTGATCAGCGCAGGCCAGTTCGCCGAGGCGAAGGGCATCGCCGAGAAGCGTCTGAAGGACCCGACGATCCCGCCGCCATTGGTCGTGCGCATCCAGCGTCTGCAGCAGCAGGCGCGAGAGGGCCTCACGAAAGTTTGGACGAGCACGACGGTCGGCCCCACCACCAACTCGATCCGGAAATCCTCGTCACCGCCGAGGAAATGAACGCGAGGAGTGATTCATGAAGCAGAGGATTGCGTCCCTTTTGATCGTCACGCTGTTCGCCACCAGCTGCGCCACGGCCCCGCCGCAGAAGAGCACGAAGAAGGCGGCAAACATCAAGGAATGGGTGATGGAGCATGACCGCGCGCAGCGCAACGCGCTCGTCTGGGGTCTGCTCGGCGCGGCGTTGAGCGGCGGCGTCACGGCCGTGACCGGCGGCAGCCGCGAAGACATCGTGCGCAACACGCTGGCCGGCGGCGTGGCCGGCGCCGCCGCGGGCTTCGCATTCGGCAAGCATCAGGACCGCGTTTTCGCCGGCCGCGACGTCGCCGTGCGGCAGGCCAACTACGACCAGGCCCAGGGCTACGTCGCGCGCATCGACGAGGTCTCGTTCACGCCGGTGAATCCGAAGCCGGGCGACAAGGCCACGCTCTACGTCCGCTACCTCGTCCTCGGCCCGAATCCGAACGAGAACATTCGCGTACGGCTGTTCCGCGGCATCAAGTACGGCGACGACTACATCTTCGGCGCCGGTCCGAACGAATTCGTCGTCCCACGGGGCGGCGGCGTCATCGAGTCCTCCGTCGATCTCACGCTGCCGAAAAAGGCGCCGCAGGGGACCTACGGCATCGAAGCGTACATCGAAGAGGAGAAGGGGCGATTCCCGCAGGTCGTCGGCACGAACGTGTTGTCGATCGTCGCGCGCGTGCAGCAGCGTGGAACCGCAGCGGCGGCGCGATGAACCTCTCCCGCGAGGCGATGCTTGCGCTGGAACGCCACTTCGTCGGGGCGCTCAGCGCTCCGGCGCGCACCTGGCTCGAGCCGGTGCCGGCGTCGCAGCTCGCCTTTGCGGGGAGCGCCGTGCGCGCGCGCGACGGCGGCTGCGCCGTCGACTTCGGCACCGTCGACTCGCCGGGACGTGACGCTCACCTCGTCCGCGTCCTGAACCGCGGCTCCCATCCGGTCGACGTCTACATCGGCGACTGCCCGCGATGGCTGACGGTGCACTGGCGCGGCGCGGAAGGAGAGGCGTTGCCGGTCGGCGCGGGAACGGCCGGAGAGGCGCTGGAGCTTGTCGCCGTGCACGACGCGGAGAAGCGCTTCGATGGCTGCATTCGCCTTCTCGTCAACGACGGGGGAACGCCGCGGATCGAGGAACTGCCGGTGCGGATGAACGCGCGCCGCGCGTATCCGATCGCGCACCTCGACTTCAACGGGTCGCCGATCCCCCGCCCATTCGATCTCGGCAACGGCGTGCGGCCCTACCGGCTCGCCGTCGCCAACAGCAGCTCCGTGCCGCTCGTCGTCCGCTTCGCCGATCTTCCGCCGTGGCTGGCGTTCGAAGTCGGCGGACAACGGCGCGATGGACCGATGGCAGGTCCGTTCTTCGAGCGGCGCGCGCCCTTCACCGTCCACCTGTGGGCGCGGGCGGCGGGACATCATGAAGGTGCCGTGCGGATCGAGACGAACGATCCGCGGCCGCAATACCGCGCGATCGCGCTGCAGCTCTCCGCAACCGTCGATGCTCCAGCCGTCCCCCTCCAACCGGAGAAGCGGGACGCGTCGTCGATCACCACCGTGCGCAAGTCGCTGCCCGCGCCCACGCCTCCCATTCCCATCGAGAAGCCGCCGCAGCCGAGAGCGGTCATCACGCGCGTCGAAGTCATCTGCGCCGTCGCGGTCCTGCTGCTCATCGTCTTCGTGCTCATCGTGCGAGGCGTGACATGAGCCGATCCGCCGCCACCACCGAGTGCCGCTTCTGCCATCAGTGGGAGACCACCGCGGACGATACGTACTGCAGCTTCTGCGGCAGCCTGCTCCTCCTGCTCGACCTCACGCCGGACTCGCACACGCTGATCTCGACGCTGGCGCCAGCGAAGCCGTTCACGGTGCACAACGGCAGCGCGCATCCGATGCAGCTAGCCATCGTGGCGAAGGACGCGCCGCTGCCTGCCGTCTCGTTCACGCCCGGACCGGAGATCACGATTCCGGCCGGAGGAGAGGCGCAGGTCGTCGCCACGGTCGACGGCGCGTTGCTGCCGCCGGGATTCCATCGAACGCTCGAATACGCCTGCGTCGTCGGCGGCGACGCGCGGAAGCAGCGGACATTCCGCCTCGACGTTCGCTCCGGTCCGATGCCGAAGCTCCTCACGCCTGCGGTCGACTTCGACGAGCTGCAGGAAGGCGAGAGCGCGCGCCGCTCCATCGAACTGACGAACTCCGGCAGCGTGCCGCTGCGGCTGCGCGGCGTGCGCAGCGACGGATCGCCGCATCTGTGCGTCGAGGGCGACTACGCGGAACGCCTGTTGCGCTACGGCGAGAAGCTGTCGATCCCGATTGTCTGGAACGCCGCGCGCGAGGAAGACGCCGCCGCCGAGGGCGAGAGCGGCGCGGTGCACATCGAGTTCGTCAACTACGCGGCCGCGCTCGACGTGCCAGTGCGCGCGCGCACGTTCCGCTATCGCCTCGACATCAAACCTGCGGCCGTCCGCTTTGCGAACGCCGTGGCCAAACGCGATTACGCGGCAACACTGCGCATCGAGAACCGCGGCACGACCGACGTCGAGATCGTGTCGATCGAAAGCGACCAGCCGTGGCTCGACGTGATCGCGCGCGCGCCGGCGTTCACGCTGCTGCGCGGCGACGCCGCCGGCCGGACGCTCTCGCCGACGACGTTCATCCGCTTCTTCGATTTCAAGATCCTCGTGCGGCGCGGCGCGGTGAGCGAGGGGAAACATCGCGCCGCCGTCACCATCCACCCGCACGGGCAGTCCCCGCTCGTCCTTCCGGTCGAGATCACCGTCGTCAAACCGCGCGAGTACCAGGACTACATCGGCATCGACTTCGGCACGACCAATTCCGTCGTGGCGGTGATGGGCAACGGCCGGCGCGACATCGAGCTGGTGAAAGACGAGGCGTCGGGGAAGGAGCTGATCCCGAGCGTCCTCGTCTTCGATGATCCCGACACGTACAAAATCGGCCAGGCGGCGCGCAACGAGGCCGACACCGCTCCCGACCGCGCCGTGCGCTCGATCAAGCGGGTCATGGGCTACGAGAGCGACCGCACGTTCTTCGACCGTTCGTACTCGGCCGCGGAGCTCGCCTCGCGGATCATCCGGCGGCTCGTGCAGCTTGCGGAGGAGAAGCTGCACCTCGACTCCACCAACGGTGCGCAGTACGACGTCCGCCGCGCCATCATCACCGTCCCGGCGAACTTCTATGACCTCCAGATCCGCGACGTCCTCGACGCGTGCCGTCAGGCCGGCCTCGACACCGAGGAGGAGCGGGCCCAGCGCGTGGAGCAGAGACACCGCGACGACGGCGAGCTGGTCAACGCCGGGATCATCCTCGACGAGCCCTCCGCCGCGGTCCTCTACTACATCGACTTCCTCCGCCGCACGCGTGATACCGCCGCGATCACGGAGGCGATCGCACGCGACTGCGGCCTGACGCTGCTCGTCTTCGACTACGGCGGCGGCACGCTCGATGTCTCCGTCGCCAACGTCACGAGACTGCGCGGCGGCGGCACCGGTTTGCGGATTCTCGCCAACATGGGAGACAACACGATCGGCGGCGATCACATCGACATCATCCTGATGAAGGAGCTCCTCCGCCGCTGCGCCGACGAGCTGCCGGCGGCGAAATTCGAGTTCGACACGGCGCTGATCGGCGCCGATTTCCGCGACCTGGAGCGACGGCGCGAGCGCGAGGAGTGGAGCGGTGACGTCTGGCAGGAAGTGTTGCGCGCGCGGGCGCAGTGGAAAGACCTCGCCGAGCAGGTGAAGATCGACGCTGCCCAAGGCCGCCGGCTGCCGGTCAACATTCCTCCGCACCTCATCCTGCGCGTGACGAGCACCGGCGTGCACTTCGCGCCGGGCGACGTGACGATCCAGCCGCTGTCCGAGGCCGTGCTCGACAACCTGTTGCAGTCGGTGCTGGCGAAGAGCAGAGAACTGATCCGGTCGTCGCTGGCCCTCGCGGGCATCGAGGCAGACGACGTCGACTACCTCCTGCACACCGGCCGGCAGAGCCTCCTCCCGCACATCCGCCGCTGCGTCCGCGAGCTCTTCCCGAACCTCGGCGACGAGCGCGATCTCCTCGAGGAACAGCATCTGAAGGTCTGCGTGGCGAAGGGCGCCGCGCTTTACGGCTCGATGCGCGACCGCCTCATCGCCCGCGAAGCGCGGATCGTGTTTCTGAGCGAAGGCCGCAAGCTGCCACACAGCTACGGCGTCGAGACCTTCACGAATCCAATCGAGCCGGAGTTCGATGAGGTCATCCGCCGCGGCGAGAGCTACCCGGTCGCGCGCACGAAGCCGTACCCGTCCGACATGGTGCCGCCGAGCGGGTACCTGAACATCAAGTTCTACCAGAACACCGGCGTCTCCAAGGCCATCGTCGGCAACCCGCGCGTCAGTCTCATCGGACAGATCTCCATCGACACGGCCGGCCGCTCCGGCTGCGACGTCACGTTCTCCGTCGGCGCGAATCGGACGCTCGAAGTCTTCGCCAACGGCGCCGCGGTGAAGATCGAGCCGGCCCGGCTGCACGAGGAAGAGAGTTGGATGGGATGAGGCCGCAGCTGATCGTGAATTGCGGCCGCGTGTTGTCGGCGCTGCTCGTCACCCCCGACGGACAGCTCGTACCGTGCAGCCAGGAGATCGGCCACGTGGCCACGCGCCACGTATCGAGCGACGTGCTGTTCGACCCGCGCGTCACCGAGAATCCGGACTTCGTTTGGGACGAAGCGCTGGAGATGCTCGGCAAGGCCACGCCGCGGAACCTCTTCCAGCGCGCGCGGCGCATCGGCCTGCGGCGGCCGTGGGACCCGCAGGCGGCCGCGGAGGCGATGCCGCTGGCGTCGCCGATCGACGTGCTCTCGTCGCCGGCGGCGCTGGCCGACCGAGGCGCCGCCGCCGCGCCGGCCGTTGCCTTCGCGCTGCTCGACGCGCTGCTCGATCCGACGTTCGCCTTTGTCGCCGAACGCGGCATCGCCCCCGGCGACGCTGACGCCGTCGTCGTGCTGGCGGCGCACGCCAGCCGCGCCGCGTGCACGGTGCTGGAGAAGCTGTTCCGGCGCCGCGGCTTCCGGCGGATGACGATCGTCCGCCGCGAGATCGCCGCGGCAATGGCATGGATCGAACAGGCGCCGGCCGCATGCGTCGTGCTGGATGCCTCGGACGACGATCTCCATTTGCACCGCGTCGTCATCGACGATGCCGGAGACCGGCGCGAGCTCCGCACGACCGCGTCGGCGACGGTGCCGGGCCTCGGCTGGAGCGCCTGGAGCGAGCAGATAGCGTCGGCGTTGCAGATACCGCCATCGTCGGCGTTCGAGCGCGCGCTGCTCTCGTCGTTGACCGGCTCGCCGGAGTCGCTGCCGTCGCGCGTGACGCACGGCGCGCTGCAGAGCGTGCTCGACGACGCGTGGATCGCCGCGCGTGCGGCCGACGTCCGCGAGCGGTTGCGCGCGCCACTCGCGACACTCGGCGCGGAGGCGGAGCCGGTCGTTTTCGCCGGCGAGATCTTCGCGCTCGATGCCGTGCGCAAGGCCTTCGGGGCGGCTGCCGCGCTGAACGCGCCGGTGCTCGATCACGCCGTGCGCGCCGTCGCGCTGGCGATGCGATGGCTGCACGGCGGCGCAGCGCGCCGCCTGGCGATCGTGCGCGGCGGTACCTTGCGTCTCGACAGCGGCGGCGGCGAGGCCATCGAGCTCCTCGCGCCGGAGCAGTTGCCGGCGCCCGGCGAGAGCTGCCACTTCGCTGCTGATTTCCGCTTCGCCGGCGACGGTGCCGGCAAGGCGTTTCTTCTGAACCTGCTGTGGGGCGCCGACCGCGCCCCCCGAGGAAACGCGACGCTGTGCGCGCTCCCGCTGGAGCTGCGCCCGGACGCCGGCGACACGCTCCGCCTGGCGGTGAGGCTCCGCCGCAGCGGCAGCGGCCGGCGTCTCAGCGGGACCGTGGAGGCGCGCTTGCCGAGCGACGTCGTCGCCGCGCGCGCGCAGTTCGCCGAGGAGCTGGAGGTGACGAGATGAAGCTGCGTTTGTTTGCAGTATTGCTGCTGGCCTTCGCATCCGCGCGCGCGGCGTCCGCATGCGATTCGATGAAGCCGTATCTCGACGAGCTGAGCGCAGGGCACAAGCCGTCCGCGCCACCCGTCGTGAAGGACTGCGCGAAGCCCGACAACGCGGCCGTCGCGGCGGCACTCGCGGCGTTCGTCGAAAAGTCGGCGTCCGCTGACGACGTCGACGACGTCGTCGAAGAAATCCAAAAAACGTACGCCGCGAAGGACTGGCAACACTCGTATGCGGCGCTCGCCGCGGCGCTGGAAACGCGTCTTCCGGACTACAAGCACTACGCGCCCGACTACGCGCTGCTCGACAACCTGAACGACTACGTCGAGGGGAAGCACCCGCAGCCGCCGCAGGCCGCAGCGAAGCCGGTTCAACCGACGCTGCAGACTCCGCACATCGTGCAGCCCGTATTCACGCCGGAGCGGTTCCCCTGGTTGCCGTGGAGCATCCTCGGCGCGGCCATTCTCCTCGCGCCGCTTCCCGTGATCGCCACCATCCGGCTGATCCGCCGTTCCGCCGAGAACGCCAAGGCACAGGAAGACGAGCTCGCGCGCCGCCTCATCGTCACGGTTTCGAAATTCGACGACACCCTGAAGTTCGCCGGCGAGCAGCTGCAGATGACGAGCAGCAGCCTCGGCGCGAAAGTCCAGCAGATCTCGCTGCTCAAAGTCGAGCACCTCGAAAGCATCTCCGCCGAGATCGGCGCGTTGCGCGCTGACCTGACACGCTTCGGCGACGCCGTCGAGGCTATCGCCACCGCGCCGGTGCAGCGGACGTCGGATCCCGTCGCGCTCGAGCATCAGGTGCTCGGCGAAGCGTGGAAGCAGTTCCGCGCGAATCCGGCGCTACGCGCCGCGTTCGACGACGCCGGCAGCAACGCGGCGTGGGAACCGCTGCTCGAGGAACTGCCGAAACACATCCCACCCGATCTTCAGGCCAGCTTCGAGGCGGTCTACGCGCCGTGCAAGGAGCATCGCCTCTTCGTCAAGAAAGTTGCGCTGATTCCGCGCATCGTCGAGCGCAAGATCGAGCGCCTGCCGACCGACGCCGAGGAGCTGCGCCGGACGCGGGAGCTCGCCGGGCTGCTGGCCGCGGCGCAGAGCGGGACGGAGGGCACGAGCCCGCTGAACTTCCGCTTCAAGCGCTGGGTGACGGACACGTTCCTGCCGTTCGCCGACCTGTATCTCCAGCGCTGCCAGCAGGCAGACCTGGAGAAGCGCGGCGACTTGCAGAGCGGCGCGAACCTCGTCCGCCAGCTCCTGCAACTCGCCTCGGTCGAGCCGATCGAAGTGAAGCTCGGCGAGACCACCTTCGACAGCACGCGTCACATCGGCCGCGCCACGACCAATGACCCTCGCTACGCGGACGGTGTCATTACCGGTGTCGTCCGCAATGGCTTCATCGAAGGCGGCCAGCAGGTCATTCGGCAGCCGGAGGTGATCGTCAACCGGATGCGCTGAGGGGGAGATCGCGTGACACTCGTTTGTGCGGAACCCGATTGCGCGGCCAAAGCCGCCGCCGGCGCGCTGCGCTGCGCAAACGGCCACGTGCTGCGACGCTGCCCGCAGTGCGAGACCCGCAATCGCGCGTTCGCGAACTTCTGCCGCAATTGCGCCGCGCCGCTGCCCGCCTCGCCGTCGAACTGGAGCGGCTACAAAGGCGGCGCACGCCGCCTCGGCTTCAACGCCAAACGCGGGCCCGCCGAGTGGACCGCGCATAAGGCCGCGCTCACGCTCCGGCTCGACGACGGATGCCGCACGCTCCTCGCCTGCGACGGCCACCTCGTCGCCGTGGGATTCAACGGCAACATCGAAGTCGCCGATCCCGTCCGCGCCCGAAGCGTCTGCCGTTTCCAGACGCAGGGACCGGTCACGGCCGAGCCGTGCATCGCCAACGGCGTGTTGTACGTCGCCACCCGCAATCAGCTCACGGCGTACGCGCTCGGGCCGATGACGCTCGATCCGCCGCGCGTGCGCCCGCTGTGGCAGTTGCCGATCGAAGGAACGCCGATCTTCGCGCTGACGCCCGCCGGCGAGCGGCTGTTCGCGACGATCGCCGCCGGCGACGCGCGCGAGGTCCACGTGATCGAGCAGAGCGGCCGCCCGCCGCGTCCCGCCGCGCGCGTCCTGCACCGCGCGGCGAAGACGAGCTGGTTGACGGCCGATCCGGCGACCGGCGGCGCGTTCTTCTTCTCGGAAGAAAATTCACGGGTTCACCTGCATGCGATCCGGCAGGAGGTGGTCTCGCATCCGGTATCGCTGCAGGAGTTGGCCGAGCAGCCGATCGCGTTTCTCGGCGGCAACGTCTTCGGCATCTTTGGCGCCGCGCGCCAGCTCTACCGCATCAGCGCCGCTACCGGCGCGATCGAAGAGCCGTTGGAGCCGGACACGCTGCTCTTCGCGCTGACGCACGACGAGACCGAGACGTGGGACCGCGACGGCGTGCGCATCGACGGCGACGGCGTGCTTTTCGCGCGCTCTGCGATCCGCGATTCCTTCGCGCCGCTGGAGCG
>Ga0207700_10001464_pt1 | contig 13396 bp, 12 predicted proteins | sample LARL82metaG_FD_184348 | JGI IMG/M metagenome (GOLD analysis project Ga0207700, IMG submission 184348) | Corn, switchgrass and miscanthus rhizosphere microbial communities from Kellogg Biological Station, Michigan, USA - LAR L8-2 metaG... | ecosystem: Host-associated > Plants > Roots >...
GTGATAGATCTTCTCGCGCACCACGGTGCCTTCGAGGTCATTGACGCCGAAGTGCAGCGACGTCTGCGACACGAACGGCGTGACCATGATCCAGTGCGATTTGATGTGATCGAAGTTATCGAGGAAGAGACGCCCGACGGCGAGATTCTTGAGATCGTCGAAGCCGCTCGTCGCCGTTCCAAGCCGATGCAGGGTTTCGCCGAGCTCGTTGTTGTCGGGGTGATACGCGAGGGGGATGTAGGCGAGAAAGCCGCCCGTCTCATCTTGGAGGTCGCGCAACATCGCGAGATGCGCCATGCGATCCTCGTACGTCTCGACGTGCCCGTAGAGCATCGTGCAATTGCTGCGGATGCCCAAGTTGTGCGCCGTGCGGTGGCCGTCGATGTATTCCTCGCCCGAGAGCTTCTTGTCGGCGATCGTGGCGCGGACGCCGGGGCTGAAGACTTCGGCACCGCCGCCGGGGAGCGTGTCGAGTCCCGCCTCGCGCAACGCGATCAGCGTGTCGCGCACGGTCATCTTTTCGATGCGTGCGATGTGCGCGATCTCGACCGCCGTGAGCGCCTTGATGTGGACCTGCGGATGCCGCTCCTTGAGCCCGCGAAACATCTCAGTGTAGTACGCGAGCCCCGCCTTCATGTCGAGCCCGCCGACGATGTGAAACTCGCGTGTGAGCATACTGTTCGCCGTCGACGCTTCCTCGTACACCTGCTCCATCGTGTAGCGATACGCGCCCTCCTCTTTCGGGAGTCGCGCGTACGAGCAGAAGACACACGTCTTGCGCAGAATGCAGACGTTGGTCGGATTGATGTGTTGATTGGCGGCGAACGTCACGCGATCGCCGTGTTTGGCGCGATTCACGGCGTCGGCCATGTGCCCAATGCCGAGCAAGTCGCCGCTCGCAAACAACACGACTCCGTCTTCGCGCGAGAGCCGCTCGCCACGCTCGATCTTCTCGGCCAGCGGTCGGAGCGACGGGTCGCTGATCAGATGGCGGTCGAGCTGCACGGGAGCCGGCACGGCGATTACTCCTGTTACTCCTGGAATTGCTTGATGGCGAGCGTGACGTTATGCCCGCCGAACCCGAAGCTGTTGCTCAACACCGACCGAACGGGGCGATTCACGGCCACGTTCGGCGTGTAGTTGAGGTCGAGGTCGGGGTCCGGCGTGTGATAGTTGATCGTCGGCGGAACGATGCAATCGCGCACCGACAGCGAACCGATGATGAATTCCACGGCGCCGGCGGCGCCGAGCATATGGCCTGTCATCGACTTCGTCGAGCTGACGTGGACCGACGTCGCGAGATCGCCGAACACGGCCTTGATCGCTTTGGTCTCGTTGAGATCGTTCGCCGGCGTCGAGGTCCCGTGGGCGTTGATGTAGTCGATGTCGGCAGGCAGGAGTCGCGCGTCCTGCATGGCGCGGCGCATGGCGCGCTGCGCGCCTTCGCCTTCGGGCGCCGGCGCCGTGAGATGATACGCGTCTCCCGTGGCACCATAGCCGACGATCTCGGCGTAGATCCTCGCGCCGCGGTTCTTCGCGTGCTCGAGCTCCTCGAGAATCACGATCCCACCGCCCTCGCCCATGACGAAGCCGTCGCGCGTCGCGTCGAATGGCCGCGAGGCGGTGTCCGGCGATTCGTTGCGCTCGGACAGCGCCTTCATGTTGGCGAATCCGCCGATCGCCATGGGCGTCACGGTCGCTTCGGAGCCGCCGGTGATCACCAAGTCCGCGTCGCCGTACTGGATGGTGCGGTAGGCGTCGCCGATCGCGTGCGCGCTCGTCGCGCACGCCGAGATCGTGGCGTAGTTCGGTCCCTTCGCGTTATAGCGCATGGAGACCAAGCCGGCCGCGATGTCCGAGATGAACATCGGGATGAAGAACGCGCTGATCTTGCTCTGCCCGCGCTCGCGATAGACGTCGTGCTGCTCCTCGAACGTCTTGAGCCCGCCGATGCCGCTGCCGATGATCACGCCGAGCCGGTCGGGATCGTAGCGGGACGGGTCGTCGAGCCCCGCGTCGCTCATCGCCTGAACGGAGGCGGCGATCGCGTACTGCGCGAATGGGTCGGCGCGCTTGGCTTCCTTCCGCTCCATGTACAGGAGCGGATCGAACCCCTTCACCTCGCACGCGAAGCGCACGGGAAAGGTGGACGCGTCGAATTTCGTGATGGGACCCCCGCCGGAGACGCCGGCGGTGATCGCGCGCCAAGTCGCCGCCACGTCGTTGCCGACTGGCGTAATCGCCCCCATCCCAGTGACGACGACCCGACGTTTCACTGATCGTTCCTCGCCCCGGCGCGTCGCGCCTTCGCTCGGAATTCCGCAGGCCGGGTCATTTACGCGTTGCTCGCCATCTTCTGGTTCAGGTATCCGACGGCGTCACCCACCGTGCGTAGCTTCTCGGCATCCTCATCGGGGATGTCGATGTTGAACTCTTTCTCGAACTCCATGACCAGCTCGACGATGTCGAGGCTGTCCGCGCCGAGGTCTTCGATGAAACTGGCCTCGTCGGTGAGCTTCTCACGCTCCACACCGAGCTCTTTCTCGATGATGTCGCGGACCTTCTGAGCGTTGTCGGCCATGGAATCGTTCCTCTCTCGAATGAGGGTGGTATTGTGCGAATAATCTAGCGAGCCCCGAGGGGCATTGTCATAGCAAAGCCCGGCGGTTTCCGGGTCACATGACCATGCCGCCGTCGACGACGAACACCTGTCCCGTGATGTAGGCCGCGTACTCCGACGCGAGAAACGTGACGATCCCGGCGACATCCTTCGGTGTGCCGAGGCGCTCGAGCGGAATCTGCGCGTACAACGTCTTCTTGGCGTCCTCCGTCATGGCCGCCGTCATATCGGTCTCGATGAAGCCCGGTGCGACGGCATTCGCGAGGATGTTTCGCGACGCGAGCTCCTTCGCGACGGTCTTCGTGAGGGCGATCAAGCCCGCCTTGCTCGCCGCATAGTTCGCCTGTCCCTTGTTGCCGACGATGCCGACGACGCTGGCCATGTTGATGATCCGTCCCCATCGACGTTTCATCATGCCCCGCGACACCGCGCGAATGGCGACGAACGCACCGCGGAGGTTTGCGTCGAGCACGGCGTCCCAATCATCGTCTTTGAGACGAAACAGGATGTTGTCGCGCGTGAGCCCGGCGTTGTTGACGAGAATATCGACGCCGCCGAATTCCTTTTCGACCGACTCGACCAATGCCATGACCGACGCAATGTCCGCGACGTCGCACGCGAAGCCACGCGCGTGCGGCGAGATCGCGCTTGCCACGTCCTCGGCGCGCTCCACGTCGCGTCCCACCACTGCGACGCGTGCACCGCAGGCGGCGAGCGACTCGGCGATGCCGCGCCCGATGCCGCGCGTGCTGCCCGTCACGAGAGCCGTGCGACCCGACAAGTCGATGTTCATCGTGATCTCATCATGCGGCGAGTTGCCGCAGCTGATTGACTTCCGCCGCCGTGCCGCACGTGGCGGTCGCGAGCGACGGCACGATCTTCTTGACCAAGCCGACGAGCACGTTGCCCGGTCCCATCTCGACGTACAACGCGCGCGGATACCGCTCGGCGATCGCCAGCACCTCGGCCATCCATTGCACCGGTTTGGACAGCTGGGCGAGCAGGGCCGGCTTGGCGTCGGATGCCTGCATCTTCGGCTGTCCATCGACATTCGCGTACACCGCGAAGTGGGGATCGTCAAATGCTGCTGCATCAAGGGCTTTTGCCAGCCCCTTTGACGCAGTTTCCATGAGCGGCGAATGGAAGGCCCCGCTGACCTTGAGGCGAATCGCCCGCTTGGCTCCGGCATCCTTGCAGAGTGTCATGGCGCGCTCGACGCCGGCTTCTTCTCCGCTGATGACCAGCTGGCCTGGACAGTTGTAGTTGGCGGGAACGACCAGGCCCGCGTCCTTCGTCGCCTCGGCGCAAATCTCCTCGATGGTGCGGCTCGTCTCGCCGAGGATTGCCGCCATCGCGCCCGGACGCTTGACGCCGCTCTCGTACATGAGCTCACCGCGGCGTCGCACCAGACGAATGGCATCCTCGACGCCCAATGATTCGGCGGCGTGATACGCCGTGAACTCGCCGAGCGAGTGCCCCGCGGCGGCGACGACGTCGGCACCGATGACGTCGCGTGTTGCGGCCCACGCCGCGGCTCCGTGCGCCAAGAGCGCCGGCTGCGCGTTGTGCGTCATGGTCAGCTCGTCGGCCGGGCCCTCGAAGCAAAGACGGCTGAGCGGCGTGCCGAGTGCGGCATCCGCGCGATCGAACACGGCTCGAGCCGCTGGGAAAGCGTCCACGAGATCTTTGCCCATGCCCGGTTTCTGGGAGCCTTGGCCGGGGAACAGAAGGACGACGTCCATGTCTTACAGGCGCACGATCATCGAGCCCCACGTGAAGCCGGCGCCAAAGGCGACGAGCAACACCGTCGAACCCTCACCGACCACTCCATGCTCGATCGCTTCGTCGAGCGCGATCGGGATGGATGCCGCCGATGTGTTGCCGAAGCGGTCGACGTTGACGTACACCTTGCTCATCGGAATGCTGGCGTGCTTCGCCGTCGCCTCGATGATGCGCACGTTCGCCTGGTGAGGAATCATCAGGTCGATGTCCGCCGACGTCAGCTTGGCGGCGTCGAGGGCGCGCGTGGCCGCTTCGGACATCGAGCGCACGGCGTTTTTGAATACTTCGCGACCGTTCATCTTGATGTACTGCGACCGGTCCGCGAGAACTTGTTCGGAGAACGGCTGTGCACCGCCGCCGCCGGGACGACAGAGGAGATCGCCGAGGCTGCCGTCGCTTCGCAGGAAGGTCGACAAGATTCCGCGGTGCTGCTTGGCCCGTTTGAGCACGCCGGCACCCGCGCCGTCCCCGAAGAGAACGCACGTCGACCGATCTTTCCAATCGGTGATCGAGCTGAGACGCTCGACGCCGACGATGAGCGCCGTGTCGGCATTCCCGGCAGCGATCATCGCCTCGGCGACGGTCGTTCCGTAGATGAATCCCGAGCACGCGGCGCCGACGTCGAATGCCGCAGCACGGCTCGCGCCGATTGCGGCTTGGAGATCGACCGCCGCCGACGGCAGCAGGCGATCGGGCGACGCGGTGGCGACGACGATGATGTCCAACTCGCCCGGCTGCACGCCGGCGCGATGCATCGCGACTTTTGCCGCGGCGCTCGCGAGATCGGTCACGGACTCGGTCTTCGCGATGTGGCGCTGCTTGATACCCGTGCGTTCGACGATCCACTCGTCGGTCGTGTCGATCCCGATCGCGGCGAAGTCGAAGTTGCTCATCACCGTGGACGGAACGCTGCGCCCCGTGCCGGCGAAATACGCGACCGGTCGCTTCATGCGGCTCCGACTCCTTCTTGCAGACGCCGGCCGATGTGCTCGTCCATGCGCGTTTCGACCGCCTGCACGGCGACTTTGATGGCGTTCATGATGGCCCGTGGCGAGGACTTTCCGTGCGAGATGATGCTGACGCCATTGACGCCGAGCAGCGGCGCGCCGCCGTGCTCCGAGTAATCGAGCTCTTTGAGCGCGCTCATCATTGTTTTCTCATCGAGCCCTGATTGCTTGAGCAACCGGATGATGAACGGCGCGATCGCCTCGTAGAACTTGAGCACCACGTTGCCGACGAATCCGTCGCAGACGACGACGTCGATCGGCCCGCGGTCGCAGGCTCCGTTCGGCAAATCGCGCCCTTCGACGTTGCCGATGAAGTTGAGTCCCGCCGACTGGAGCAGCTGATGCGCCTCCTTCACGGCGGCGTTGCCCTTCTCCGCCTCCTCGCCGATGCTCAGCAGTCCGACAGCCGGATGGTCGCGCCCGAGGAGATCCTCGGCGTATACGGCGCCCAGCCGGGCGAACTGCACCAGCTCGTCGGCCGAGCAGTCGACGTTCGCGCCCGAGTCGAGTACGACGACGGGCTTGCGCGCCGTCGGAAACACGGTGGCGATCGCCGGGCGCTTGAGTCCAGTGTGCAAGCGAAGGACGACCATCGACGCCGCCATTTGCGCGCCGGTATTGCCCGCCGAGACGAATGCCTCGGAGTCGCCGTCGGCCTGCAGCTTGAGGCCGACGATCATCGAGCTCTTGGGTTTTCCGCGGACGGCGGCGCCCGGCTTGTCCGTCATCTCGATCACGTCGGGCGCTTCGACGATGACGATCCGCTCCCGATGGGAGCGCATCGCCGAGAACTGTCCGTCGCCCAGCAACGCAGTCAGCTGGTCAGTGATGACCGCCGTGCGTCCAACGAGCTGGATCGAGTGTGCTGGATCAAGCTCGCCGAGGGCGAGCAGCGCGCCGGCAACGGTCGCCTGGGGAGCAAAATCGCCCCCCATGGCGTCCAACGCGATGCGCGCCAACGCTAAGCCTCTCTGGCTTCGACCCGCTGCTTACCGGCGTAATACCCACACTCGCCGCACACGCGATGCGGACGCTTGGGAGCACCACACTTGGGACACGACTGAATGACAACCGCGGGCGCCGTTTTGTGCGTGTTGCGGGCGCGCTTTTTTCGCTTGGAGGTACGTCGCTTTGGGACGGCCATGGGACTGGTCTGGGTGGGTCGTTGAGGTTCTTACGAGTGCGCTACTTCGAGGACTCTTTCATCTTCCTGAGCGTGTCCCATCGCGGGTCGGCTTCCTGCTGACTGCAATCGTGCGTTCCGGCGTTGAGGTCCGCACCGCACCGAGGACACATGCCTTTGCAGTCCTCTCGGCACAATGCGAAGCCCGGGGCCGCGAGCAACCACTGCTCGCGAATCGCCGGCCTCAGGTCGAGATCGAGCGCCTGCGGGTCCAACTCGTACACGTCGGGATCATCAGTGTCCTCATCTCCCGGTTCAGCGAAGATGATGTGTGCTTCATCGGTCACGTGCGCATGCGCCTCGGCGAGACAGCGACTGCATTCGAGCGTTACGTCGCCGTCGATCCGTCCATGCCAATAAAACCGGCCAGGGCCCGCCGCGGATAGTCGTCCGCTGACGCGCACCGCGCCGTCCGGCTTCGGATCGTCTTCCTCCCACACCGGATCGGTGGCGGGCAGATCTTCGTCAACGACGACGGCGTGTGACTCGAGCGACCGAATGTCAAAGGACAACATCCCCCAAAACTAGCCGAATGGAGCCCTTGCTACAAGTCGGTGAGGGATCAGCGGTTACGAAGCGGCCCGCGCCGGGCTAGCGGGCGCCCAGGACCTCGATTTCGGCGAAGAAGAACCGGGCCTCGCGCGTCGCGTTCTCATCCGAGTCCGACGCGTGGATCGCGTTCCGCTCCTTCGACTCGGCGAAGAGCTTGCGAACCGTGCCGGCGTCTGCCTGCGCCGGGTCGGTTGCGCCGATCGCGGTGCGCAGCGCGGCCACTGCGTCGCCCTTCTCCAGAATCATCGGCATGCACGGACCCGACGTCATGAACGAGACGAGCGACGTGTAAAATGGCCGCTCTTTGTGCACTGCGTAGAACTCTCCGGCCTGCGCTTGCGACATATGCAGCACGCGCGACGCGAGGATCTTGAATCCCTGCTGCTCGAGATGCGCGATGATCTTTCCAGCTTTTCCGGCGCCGAACGCGTCGGGTTTGACGATCGTGAGCGTGTAGTTGCCAGCCATGTTCAAAGCCCTCTAGAGTCCGATGAGTTTGCGAACGATATCTCCGCGCGTGAGGAAGCCGACCAGCCGGCCCTCCGACACGACGGGAACCCGTTCGACGTCCTTGTTCGTCATGAGCGCCGCCACCTCCGCCACCGGCTGCTCCGGCGCCACGCACAGCACTTGCCGGGTCATCACGTCTCGCACCGTCTTGCTCGACTGCGCACCGGCGGGAGTATGACGCGACGGTCCGTCCGACAGCACCTCACTGGCGAGCAGGTGCCGCATGAGCTCACGCTCGCTCAGCATGCCGAGGAGACGCTGTTCGTCGTCCACCACCGGCAACGCTCCGAGACCGGTGCGAATCAATTCCCAGGCGGCGCGTCGCAGCGGCGTGTCGCCCGTGGTCGTGCGCGGTCGCTCGGTCATGAGATCTCGCACCAGCAGCTGCTCGGGGATCTCCTGATCGAAGAAGAACGGTAGCGACACCACCGCCTCGGCGCTCGGGGCGTCGACGAGCGCTTCGACCACCTCATCTTTTTGCAGCAGACGAGCGAACGCGCGCACGACTTGGAGATGTCGCGCCGCCAAGCGCGGCGGTGCTACGACCACGACGACGATCGGTGCGCGTTGCTCCGTCTCATCGCCCGTTCCGCGGCGCACGCCGTCCGGGCACACGCCGAGCGCCGCTTGCAGTGCCGATGCGGTGTCCGTGCGATAATGCACGAGGAAGGCATGGTCGGCCAGCGCGACCATGTCCTCTCCCCGCTCTTCGGCGACGCGAGTCTGCAGTCGTTCGATGTCCTCGATCGCGCCCGACGTCACGAGATGCCCGAGCAGCGTCGCGCGCGCCGCGTCGAGCGTGGCGCACGGCAAAGGAACCACGACCCGCGACGCCGCCAGGAAATTCGCCAGCTTCACATGCGCGCTTTCAAGAGCCCGACGAAATCGATCGGTCGCTTGGCGACGCCCATGCCGGCGGCCTCGAACGCCGCCACCTTTTCGGCGGCCGTCCCCGAGGAGCCGGAGATGATGGCGCCGGCGTGTCCCATGCGGCGACCCGGCGGCGCGGTCTGTCCGGCGATGAAGCCGACCACGGGCTTCTTCATGTGCGCCTTCACGAACGCCGCCGCGTCCTGTTCGTCGGTTCCGCCGATCTCGCCCATCATCGCGACCGCTTTCGTTTGCGGGTCGGCTTCGAACGCGGCGAGGCAATCGATGAAGTTGGTTCCGTTGATCGGGTCGCCGCCGATGCCGACGCACGTCGACTGGCCCAGACCGGCGCGAGTCAACTGATATACGATTTCGTAGGTGAGCGTTCCTGAACGGCTGACGACGCCGATGCTGCCCGGCGTGCAGATGCGTCCCGGAATGATGCCGACCTTCGATTTGCCGGGTGTGATCAGCCCCGGGCAATTGGGGCCGAGGAGACGCGCGCCGCGTTCGCGAACGAACGGGTACACGCGCGTCATGTCGAGCACGGGAACGCCTTCGGTGATCGCGACGATGAACTTCACCCCGGCGTCCGCCGCTTCCATGATTGCGTCCGCGGCAAACATCGGCGGGACGTAGATCACCGACGTGTTGGCCTTGGTCGCTGCGACGGCGTCGGCCACCGTGTTGAAGATCGGCACCTTGGATTCGAACTGCTGGCCCCCTTTACCCGGCGTTACCCCGGCGACGACCTTCGTCCCGTACTCGAGCATCTGCTTCGAGTGAAACGATCCGTCGCGACCGGTGATGCCCTGCACGATCACCGTCGTGTCGTTGTCGATGAAGATGCTCATGCGGCCTTCCCTCCCTTCGCCAGCTCCACCGCCTTCTTCACCGCTTCGTCCATGTCCGACGACGCGGAGAATCCGTTGTCTTGGAGGATCTTCATCGCGATTTCTTCATTCGTTCCGGTGAGCCGAATGACGATCGGCACCTTGAGTGGATTTTGTTTGGTGGCCGTGACGATGCCGTTCGCGACGTCATCCGTGCGCGTGATGCCGCCGAAGATGTTGAACAAAATGGCCTTCACGCTCGGATCCGCGGTGATGATCTTGAGCGCGTTCACGACCTTCTCCGGATTCGACGAGCCGCCGATATCGAGAAAGTTGGCGGGCTCGCCGCCGTAGTACTTGACGAGATCCATCGTCGCCATGGCCAAACCGGCGCCGTTGACGACGCACCCGACGTCGCCGTCCAGCTTGATGAAGGTCAGGCTGGCGTTGCGCGCCAACACTTCACTCGGCGCTTCGGCGCTCTCGTCGCGCAACGCGGCGAGCTCGGGATGGCGATCGAGCTCGTTGTCGTCGATCACCATTTTGGCGTCGAGCGCGACGACATCGCCGGCCGGCGTCGTGACGAGCGGGTTGATCTCGGCGAGCGAGCACCCGCTCTTCATGAACGCGCTGTACAGCTGCTGCATGATCTTGGCGACGGCGCGGACTTTCTTCACATCGTCGAACAGGAAGAACCCGAGCCGGCTCGCTTGGAACGGCTCGAGTCCGTAGCGCGTGTCGACGGGAAGCTTGAGGATCTTCTCGGGCGTCTTGGCGGCGACTTCTTCGATGTCGATGCCGCCCGCCGGGCTCACCATGAAGACCGGCTTCTTCGACGCGCGGTCGAGGATGATGCCGACGTACGCCTCGCTCGCGATGTCGGCCGCCGGCGTAACGAGCACCTTCAGCACGGGCAGTCCCTTGATGTGCATGCCGAGAATCTTCGACGAGATCTCCTTCGCCTCGGCCGGGTTCTTGGCGAGCTTCACTCCGCCCGCCTTGCCGCGCCCACCCGCGTGCACTTGCGCTTTCACGACGACGGTGCCGCCGTATTGCTTCGCGATCGCCTCGACTTCGGTTGGTGTGCTCGCGACTTCGCCGGGCGGAATCGGAACGCCTTCTTTTCGAAGGATGTCTTTCGCTTGATACTCGTGAATGTTCACGCTGTCTCCAATGTGGCCGTTATGCTCGTCCCTGCTTCGCCTCGCACTGCTTTCTGACCCAACTCGAGCGATGTGATGATGGCTCGTCCGCCCGTGCGGCGCACAAAGTCCACCGCAGCGCGAATTTTCGGCGCCATGCTGCCTTCGCCGAACGCCTTCTGCTTGTCCATCGACACCGCGTCGTCGACCGACAAATGTCGCAGCGGTCGCTGGCGCGGCGTGCCCCAGTCCGCATAGACCGCGTCGACGTCCGTCAAGATCAACAACAACTCGGCGCCGAGGTCGCGCGCCAACACCGCGGCCGCGAGATCCTTGTCGACGACCGCGTCGATGCCTTCCCATCCCAACGTTGGATGCTCGTACACAGGTGCGCCGCCGCCACCGCACGCGACGACAACCATCCTCCCCTCGACGAGCCGCTTGATCGCCGGCAGCTCACGAATCGCTCTCGGCGCCGGACTGCCGACGACGCGGCGCAAGCGTCCGTGTCCGTCGGCTTTCACGACATGCCCTTCCGCTTCGACCTCTCGTACGCGCTCCGGCGACAACGCCCGACCGATGAACTTCGTTGGATTTCGCAGCGCGGGATCGCCGGGATCGACCTCGACCTGTGTGATCACCGTCGCGACGCTGGTCGAAACGCCGGCGCGCTTGAGCGCGTTCTCCAACGACTGCTGAATCATATAACCGATCCAACCCGCTGTCGCGGCCACGAGCACGCCGAGGGGCAGCGGGCTGGCCTCTTCGCGCGCCGCTTCGTTCCGCACCAACTCGTCGCCGACCTGCGGCCCGTTGCCGTGAACGACGCACACGCTCCATCCCTCGAGGGTGAGCTCGACGATTGGGCCGAGGCTCTGGCGCGTATGGCGAAACTGATCGTAGATCGTCGCGTTCTCGCCCGACGGGGCGAGCGCGTTTCCGCCAAGGGCGACGACCGCCGTACGCGGCTTCGAGTTCGGCATGGATTCGCTCTGCGGTCAGGGCGCGCGTTGCGGACCGAGGACGCGTCCGAGCGCGTCGAAAGCGCGGCCGAAGGCCGCCCAGTCGCCACGTCGCAGCGCGTCTCGCATGGCCGCGTACAGTGCCGTGGCCGACGTCTTGAGGTCGCCCGCGACGAGGGGAACGTCGGTGCCTCGCGTGATGGACGCGGCCGATGGCGCCATCGATCGCACCGTGTCGCCGGCGAACAATGCGATGCGGTTGAGCGTGGGACTGCCCTGCGGTCTCCACCGGTACGTCGGTTGCACGAAGCCGACGCCCGAGCGAATTGGCACGACTCGAACGCGTCCATGTGCCAGCGGTCCGTCGCGCTGCGTGCTGCCCGCACTGTCAACTGAACGCAGGCGATCCAACACGACGCTCCAGCGGGGCCCGGGCGCTGACACCGGATACCACATCGTCGTGCGCGTCGCGCCGCCGACGGCGATGAGCAGGCCGCGCAGCCGCTCCGTGTCGTCGACGAGTGGAATCGCGAGCGCCGTCGTCTTCGAGCCGGGAAGCACGATCGGCACGTCGTCGCCCGCGACGGCGCTGTCGGTCCCACTGATCAGCGGGACATGTCGGACCGGGTCGCTCGTCGCGCGATTGCCGTAGCGGCCGAATGCCGACGCTTGGGCATATAGTCCGTCGATCGGCGGCGCGACCAGATTGCGGAGACCCGGCGGGAGCGCGCTCCATGTTCCAAACAGCGACGGCAGACGATGCGTCCACGTCGATGCGATCGGATCGAGCACGGAGTCCGGAACGATCACGACGTCGCCGGTGGTCGCCTGCACGACGGCGACCGCGGCGTGATGCCAATACGTTCGCTCCTCGCGCGCGATGAGCGCGTGCCGCGCCATCGGATACGTGCTCGACGCCGAGTAGAGATCGACGCTCCAGTACAGCGAGTCTCCAACGAGCAGTGGATCGACGTCTCGGCCTTGCGCGAAGAATGGCGCGAGGAGTTCCAATCGATCGCGAATGTCGCGGTGCGAGATGATCGTCGGATGCGGCTGCTGGAGGTCGGGTGAAAGCAGGCGAAGATTTTGGAATGACCACGCATTCGCGAGTCGCGCGAGAAACGGCTCGAGCGACGTCCCGGCAATGTGACTCAACGAGTCCGGGACGACGGCGACACTCGGCGCGCCGGGGTAAACGAGCGGCGCGTCCATCAGCATGTCGTCGTTCTCCGACGCGTTGGCTGCGGCACTGAGGGCATGGATCGGCGCCCCGTGATCGTCGGCGCTCGCGGCGAGCACGCGGTTGATCGTCCACGGCGCGCGCACCGATGCACCGGCCGGCGGCGGATCGATCACGTCGGCGACGAGCCCCGCGGCCGACGCGCGCCACCCCGTCGCGACGCTCTGGTAGTCACTCGCGCGCCCGCCGTCGATCGCCCGACTCAGCGCGGCGGGATCCCAGAACGGAAGCCATGGGACGGCCGCCGCCAGCGACGGATACGCCACGGAGGAATCCGCGAGCACAATCGCATCCGCGGCGAACGCGCGACGCGAATACCCGGCGCGTGTTGCCAGGTAGGGCGCCTCACGCGCGACGCGCGCCGCGTCTGGTCCCACGTGATCGACGACGACCGGCGCGACCTCGCGGACGAGCAACGACAGGCCGATCACCGTCAGCACGGAAATGCCGGCCAACCGTAGCTGGCCAACATAGCCGGACCACATCACGATCAGCGCGGCGCCGAACGTCGCGACCGCCAGCAGCAGATCGCCCGTCACGCCGATCTTGTGGTCGACATAGCTGAACGCCCCGTCCACGCCGCCGCCGTCGATCACCAACGAATACATGTCGAGACGAAAGCTCCATGCGAGGAGCAGCAGCAGAACGCCAACGAGCACCGTCAGATGGCGCCGCACGTACGTCGACGCGTAGAG
>Ga0207700_10001465_pt1 | contig 13394 bp, 12 predicted proteins | sample LARL82metaG_FD_184348 | JGI IMG/M metagenome (GOLD analysis project Ga0207700, IMG submission 184348) | Corn, switchgrass and miscanthus rhizosphere microbial communities from Kellogg Biological Station, Michigan, USA - LAR L8-2 metaG... | ecosystem: Host-associated > Plants > Roots >...
TTCCACATGCGGTCGCTCGAACTGCATCGCTCGGAGCGCGTCTCTCCCTTGACGCTCACGACATCGGCTGCAAGACCGCGACCATAGCCACCGCGGCGGCTCCCGCCATGGTATGAGTTACCGGTCACGGCCTTGTTGCCGCTTGCGATCGATTGCCGGTAATCATCGCGGAAGCCACTCGTCATACCAGGAGCAAGCCCGGCGTCGTCCAGCGCGCGAAAGAGACGATACAGCCTCACTTTGAAGCCTTGGTCCATCCCGCCGATCACATATTGCGCCACGGACATGCCAGCTTTTTCGGCGGCATCCGGATCCTTCCAGGTAAAGTCCTCGTTCACCAGCTTGGTAATAGTTTTCGTGACGGTGCGGCTCTTGCCGTTCTTCTCGACTGTTACCTTGATCCGCTCCTCTACCTTGATCGTATCGACCTTTGGCGCGCGTTCGTACACCGACCAGAGATATTGGTCGATGCACTCTTCGGTCAGGACGCAATCGTCCGAAGCTTCGCGCGGGCTCACATTTGCCTCTGGCTCGGCAAGCGGCACTTTCATGACTGGATCAGCGGGCGTGGCCCTTGCGTCCGGGTCGGTGAGCGCAGTTCTTAACTCTCGACCAGCGCGCGCGGCATCTGAGTGAGCGAGCGCAGCTATTGCATCGAGGGGAGCAACAGCCGCTTTAACGTGTCCATCACGAGTCGCGGGGGCAACACAAAGCATGACTGCCAAGCTCGCGCATAGGAAACAGCCAAACCCATTGAAGAGTTTCATGTATCCCCCCATTTCTGTGCCCGTTAAGCTCGCGCGGTTGTGCCTCCTCGAGCCACAAGTTAAGAAAATTCGAGGGCTCGGCGCGCGACGAGTTGTGCCGCGCGCGCCCTGGGCGTTGAGGCTTTCACGAAACAGGCGACGGTTTGCTTAGCCCTTAGTCACGACGGGCTGCGGGTATTTGCCAACCGGATACTTGCCAACGGGATATTTGCCGATCGGGTACTTGCCGATTGGCGCCGCCGCCACCGGGGGTGGCTCCTTGCGCGGCAAATCGGCGGCAGCGGCAACGCTCAGCATGGCGAGGAGCCCAGCCGTTACGATGATGGTGATCTTCATGATGCTAATCCCCTTGTGTTAGGTACCCGGACGGGCCGACCGAGTGACGCCCCTATTCAGCTTTGTCTGTGCAAGACGCCCGCTTCCACCATCCCATGTTCCGACTCGATTGGCAGGGATGGCTCCCGACTGTTTGTCGCCTCAGCCGGTCGAAGGTTCAAATGTAATCGGCAGGATCCGGACACTGGTATTCGGATGGGTCGCGAGATCCGACATGAACCGACCAAGCCAAGACGGCTTTCAATCAGAATGACAGCAAGGGCTGCTGAAATTGCCGCTTGGTGTTGTGCGCGAGGTTTAACGCCCGCTTGGTTAAGCGGCTTGACGGAAAGAAGTGGGGGAACCCGGCACGTGGCAACCCAATACCGCGCTGGGAATTCGGTAAAATTGAAACTAGCTCACGCCATGTTTGTTAGGGAGGCATACTCAAAATAGCCCTAGCTCAAGGGCAAGCCAATGAACCTGGTGTCGCTAAATGCCTGCAAATGGTGCGGGCGTTCAATGTCGAAGGTAGCGGAGATCGCGCCGTTCGGAGATAGTCCGGGCCTTGTGGCGTTCATGTGCAGCCAATGCGGCACAACCGACAGCGTTCTTACTTGCGAAGGACATTCAAGGCGCCCACACACAGCCTCTCAGGATCGCCTTCACCTGCCCGCGCAAGCTGGATAATCAAATCGCGAGAGTCGCCGCCTTTCGCTTCTTCTCCGCTCTCCATCGGAGGCTCTCGGTCTTGGTGAGACCGCTCGCCGCACACGACAAAAGCCTGTGAACGGGATCACGCTTGGATCAAGTACGGTGCCCCCGTAACCGCCAAGGACCCGACGGGCTGAGCCGCACAGAGAAGGCGAAGGCGCTGCGGTCGGATGGCCTTCGCTGGCAATCGGCAGGACGGCGGCAAAAGGCACGTCGATCATCCCGGTCCCAGACCAGTGCAAGTGTATCGGGTGCAGTCCTGGTAAACATCCTGACACTGGAACGATGGCGCCTGGCTCAGACGACGACAGTCGCGATAGCGTGCACGGCAGGCTTTCATGCATTTCTGTTTAGCAGTCTGAGCGGCCGCGAAGGCACGAGAGGCAAGGTCGGCGTCGCGCGCCTCGAGCGGTCCAACACTCAACGACAGAAACACTGCAAAGACGGTGCAGACGACGGCAAACGACCGCTTGCTGCATGTCATGGGTCAACTCCGTCCCGGCCGAAAGGCGCGAGTTCGAAACGACATCGCGAGTCTTGTATTTGAAGTATAGCCATTCTGCGCGCGCTGAGGACCGCTCAGGGTCAAAACCGTCAGTGCAGCGATGTCCGCCGCATGACCGCTTTTCCCAAGGACGGACATTCGCCGGCGCGCATGGAACGGCCGTTTCGCGCCCCTGCGCGGCATCACAGACCCCTTTTGCCTATGCCGGAAACCATTTAGTCTGAACGCGGGTCGGCCAGCGGGATGTGCCGAAATCCCACTCCCAAGCCGAACAGATGCCATCGGCGGGCACCCAATAACTTTTCAGTGGAACGACACGGGCGCCATGCGAGGGCTGTTTGGCCGTCGCTTTCCCACGACGGTGAGTCTAGGGGAAGATATTCATGCTGGGGTTCAGTCGTTGGCAATTATTCAAAGGATTTGCTGCGGCTGTCGGCATCGTGAGCATTGTTTCGCTCGTCTTGATCTATTTCATTCCCACGCCACCGTCGAAGGTCATATATTCGCGCGCTCTCACATTGAGCTTGAACTGCGCGAGACTGCCGGGGCCGTGGAAAACGTCGAGCTCCTGCAGGATCCAAAATCCGGCGTTCAGATCGCCTTTGTGCTCGGCGGCGTCTCGGACGAAAAACATGCGCCAGGATTGTTGTCGTTAGGAACCGTATACAACAACCCATTTTGGATTTTTAATGCCTCGAATGAACCGTTTGAACGGCTCTCGCAGCTGAAAGGAAAACGCATTGCGGTAGGGCCAATAGGGAGTGGAACGCGAGCTTCCGCCGAACAAATCCTCGGCAAGGCGGGGGTGAATTCTGAAACCGCGACGCTGTTGCCTTTCGCAGGATCAGCCGCAGTCGAGGCGGTGAACGATGGCGAGGTCGACATTGTGTGGAGCAGCGGCGCGTCGGATGGGCCTGCCGTCCGCTCCCTCCTGGAAAATCCCAAAGTTCACCTCATGAACTTTCCGACGGCGGAAGCTTTCACGATCATATTCCCTCACCTCGTTCGACTGACATTCCCGCAAGCTGTGATCGATGTTGATCGGAACATCCCAACTGAAGATGTGACACTCATCGGGACTACCGCCAAGGTGTTGGTTCGCAGCGATCTCCACCCGGAAATCGTCCAACTCCTGCTGCAGACCATGGTGCAAACGCATCGTGGGCGTGAAATTTTCCAGCGCAGCGGTGAATTCCCCAACAGCGCCGACACAGAGTATCCCGTTGCCCCTGCCGCCACTGACTTCTACAAAACAGGCCCTTCATTAATGCAGAGACATTTGCCGTTATGGCTCTCTGTCCATGCCCAAAGAGCGATCGCAGTGCTGGTAGCGGGCATCGCGATCGGCTTCCCACTGTCCCGTTTCCTGCCGGTGGTTTACCAATGGATCATGCGTCGACGCTTGATCTATTGGTACGGCAAACTCAAGGCTCTGGAAGCCTCGTTCGACGCCGATCCGGCCAATAAACATTTACCGGAGAAGAGAATCGAAATTGAACGGATTGAGGATGCCGTCAGCCACATCCGGTTTCCGCTAAGTTTCACGGATCAGTTGTACAATCTGCGCAGCCACATCGACATCGTTCGGCGCAAGCTCGCATCCCGCGCAAATGCACCGGGGCGGATGGCGGCGGAATAGCTGGAGTGTTGCCTTTGGGTCAAACCCGGTCAGTGCAGCGATGTCCGCCGCATGACCGCTTTTCCCAAGGGCGGACATTCGCCGGCGCGCATGGAACGGCCGTTTCGCGCCAATACCCGACAAGGCCCTGCGGCCCATCTCCGATCATGCTGGACATCGGGGCAGAGCAGCTGCGCCTGTTGCCGCAAACCCCGGCACATACCGACGGAGATGTCGCGGTTTTTCTGCCTGCGAGCAATGTGCTCGTCATGGGCGACCTTTTCACCAATGGCAGCTATCCCGTGATCGACGAATCTTCCGGAGGATCGTTGCGCGGAATGGTCGAGGCCGTCGAAGAACTGCTTGCGATCATCGATGGAAATAGCGTTGTGGTGCCCGGCCATGGCGCGGCCGCGGATCGGGCGGGATTGCTTGCGTTTTCGCGACATGCTGCGCAGGATCGAGGATCGCATTCTGGCGTTGGTCGACGCCCAACTCGAAACGGGTGCGATCATGTCGGCCCAACCGACCGCCGAGTTCGATCCGTTATGGGGGCGGGGCTATGTCACGGGCCTGCATTTCACCCGCATGGTGCTCGCCGGAATGGGTCGCAATTAGACTCCAGACGGGCCGCCGTCAGGCGGACCGTCTGACAGTCGCGGAGATGTGCCATGCAGACCGACCCCGAGTACTGGTTTCCAGCCAAACGCTACGGTTGGGGTTGGGGCATTCCCAACACGTGGCAAGGCTGGCTGGTTCTGGCCGTCTTCGGCGCGCTACTCGCTGCTGGCTCGGTCGTCCTGCCACCCGGCAGAGAAGTGGGGTTGTATCTTGCCTATGTTGCCGTACTTTCGGCCCTGCTCATTGGAGTATGTTGGCTCAAGGGTGAACCGCTGCGCTGGCGGTGGGGCGGCGATAATGAATAACGCGCGGATTAGCGCCGAACTACGAAGGCAACCGAGATATCAATAACGTCGTTATCCCGAAGCCAATCCAGACCGGACGGGCCGCCGTCATCGCGGATGCATCGGCGGTGCAAAGACAGGCTTTGCGGTCCCCTACTCTCCCTCTATCGGGTTCGCGTCGACCAGCAGACGGTTCCCCTGACGGACGAGCTTGATGGTGTGCGCCTTCGCTTTCGCGCTGTCCGGCACCGATACCAGGAGCTTCTGGCCGGGTAACAGGCTGCCCTCGAACCGCACGGGTGTTCCGCCTTCGGCGGCAAGCGTTGCTACCACGTGGTAGCTCGGACCTTGCACGGTGTAATAGGCCACACCGTTCATTTCGCCAATCCGCAGGCTCTGCGCTTGCAAAGGACCGAGCTCCGTCGCGCGTGCCGTCGAAGACCAAGACGCGACCATCGCGGCGAGAACGACGGCGGCGAGGATCACTTGTTTGGCTTTGAAATCCGGAGAGAACCCGGAGAGTGTCCGCGTGGCAGCGACTGACATCGTAACCTCCACCAGCTCCAATAAGCGTATATGCGCGTACGTGGGCGTGCAGGCCCGTTTGTCCAGCGATGCGCACGGAAACGTGACTAAAACGCAGATCGCCTCCGGCCGGTGGGGCTGGTCCACGGCAAGGCGCAAACTCAACCCACGCCCCAGCCTTCGCCTTGCCAATCCGATCGCGCGAGACCTAGGATATGGGCAACAAGTCCGGGCGCTGGTGACCCAGACATAAGACAGGGAGGATCTCATGTTGACGCGACGAGGGTTCGCGGGTTTTGCGTCGTGCGCGCTCTGCGGAATTACCGAGTTTATTGCCACCGAGGCGTCAGCCCAAGGTGCGCCGGCCGCGACTACGCCCGGCGTCACGCGAAAGATCTTGTCGCAAACCGACGGTCCGACGCCGGGCTATACGACGATCCTCGTGGAAGCGACCATAGACGCAGGCGTGCCGGTCGCGCGCCACACGCATCCGGGAATCGAATCCGCCTATGTGTTGGAGGGCGGCTTCGAGCTTCCCATCCAAGGTCAAGCCACCCGCATGATCCAACCAGGCGATGGCTTTCAAATCCCGCCGGACACGCCCCATGCGGGTGGCAGCCCGGGAGCGCCAAGAGCAGAATTCTCATCACGTATGTGGTGGAGAAGGGAAAGCCCATCGCCTCTCCAGCCTGAGGGCTCATCCAGCTCGCGGCCGTTTGCTTGAGGCCATGCGCCTCATGTGATTGTTCAAAGCAGACCCGAGGCGATTGCGGTCATTGCGGCCTGGCGCGTCTTTAGCGCACACAGCACCGTATTGCGGCCGTTAACGAGCAAAAGAGAGAATTGAAAGAGGCGAATAGCTCGGGGGCGCGGGCTACGCTATAGGTAGATCGGACCGTTACCACGTGCCCTTTGCAGGCAAAAGCCACGTGATGCCGGATGGGGAGATCATGCCATGAGGCGGGCGATATTGCTTCTGTCCGTTGCTCTGTGCGGTTGCGGCGCCGATGATCAGATGCGGGTTCTGGACACCACCCCGGAGGGGATCGAGGCGTGGGCCTGGACCCAGGCTTACTCAAAACAGGCCATGACCGAGATGGCGCAACAGTATTGTCAAAAGGACGGGAGGAACGCGCAGATCATCGACTCCGAAGTCGCCGAGAAGCATATCTTCAAGGGCAGTCGCGTGGTCTATCGCTTCAAATGCGTCCGGTAGCAGCGGCGGGGTTGCCGGCAAGGAGAAAAATATCGATTAGCAAAGAAGGAAACGCCGTCATGCAAGCAAAACATTCGTTTCTTTCATCATTCAGCGCTGTGACATTTCTGGCTATCGCCAGTTTCAGCTCTGTCCAGGCCGCGCCGTTCCTGATCGTCGGCAACGACGAGAAGCTGTTGTGGGACGACCAAGGTAAGCCGGTCGTATCGCCGGCCGGAAAAGATTCGGTGGTCATCCTCGATCTCGCCAATCCGGAAAGCCCGAAGGTCGTCGCCAACCTGCCGCTGAAGAACTCGGTCGTCGGTCCTCCGGTCAATGTCGCCATCGATCCCACCAACTCGGTCGCACTGGTTGCCGATTCGATCGACGTCGCCAAGGACGGTGACGCGCTCAAGATGAACCCCGATGACAAAGTCTATGTTATCGACCTCAAAGCCAACCCGCCCAAGCTCGCGGGTACGGTGACGGTCGGCAAGCAACCATCGGGCCTCAGCTTCAATCCGGCAGGAAACCTCGCGCTCGTCACCAACCGCGCCGACAAGTCGATCAGCGTCTTGTCAGTCAAGGGCACCGACGTGAAAGTCATCGACACGATCGACATGGGAGACATCGTTTCGCATGTCGAGTTTACGCCCGATGGCAAGCGCGCGCTTGCCACCAAATTCAATTCTCACAAGGTGTCGTTGCTCGACATCAACGGCGACAAGGTGACGTATAGCAAGCTCGACCTGCCGACGGGGCAGTGGCCCTACAACGTGGCAGTGGCGCCAAACGGCAAGATAGCCCTCACGGCGGACAACGGCGCCTCCGGCTCCTCGGACGGCAGCGCCGATACGGTGAGCGTGGTCGACCTCGAGCTCAATCCGATCCGCATTACCGACCGCGTGGTGGTCGGCGATGGGCCGGAAGGACTTGCCATCTCGCCGAAGGGCGACGTCGCGGTGGCGGTGATCTTGGAAGGCTCCAACAACAAAAGCGCCTATTTCTACAAGCGCAACGGCACCGCCGCGGTGCTCCGTATCGACGGCAAGAAAGTCACCAAGGTAGGTGATGTCGAGTTGGGCGGTCTGCCGGAGGGAGCGGCATTCACGCCCGACGGAAAATATCTGTTTGTCGGCAATTACCTCGATCAGGATCTCTCGATCCTGAAAGTCGACGGCACCAAGATCACCGACACCGGAAAGCGGTTCAAGTTGCCCGGCCATCCGGCTTCAGTCCGGATGAGCACACACTGAGGTGTCACGAGGAACAGCAAGCCTCGGAGCCTGCGCCTAAAGCGCGGGCAGCGAATGGCGAGGAGCACGCATCGCGCGGCGGATCATGTCACGCGTTTCGCTTTAGCTAGCCAGCAGGCCGCTCTTTAGAGCTATTCCATTGTTCTTGCTCAACTATTGACGCGACGCTTATTGACATGGCGCCCGTCGTCCCACATGGCCTTTGTCTCGCGCTTCTTCATCCAAGGCGTCCTCGCTTGCCAAGAAGCTTGCGTTGGTCGAGAGGCTCAAATGAAAACCATTCGCTGCCGTTCCATCACTGCGCTGCTGGCGGGTGCGGTCATTGTGCTCGCCCTCCAATGCGGCGCTGAAAGGGCTGTCGCGCAGTCCGAATCCATATTGGTTTACAACGCACAGCACCGGAGCCTCACCGAAGCTTGGGCTATGGGTTTTTCCAATGAGACGGGAACCAAGGTCACGATCCGCAACGGAAGCGATTCCGAAATGGGCAATCAGATCGTGCAAGAAGGCTCCGCCTCGCCGGCGGATGTGTTCCTGACGGAAAATTCGCCGGCCATGGTGCTGGTCGATACTGCCGGCCTGTTCGCGCCGCTGCCGGCTGACATCTTGTCGCAGGTGCGCGAAGGATTCCGACCGGCGGACGGCCGCTGGGTTGGCGTGGCGGCACGAACCACAGTGTTCGCTTACAATAAGAATAAGCTCACGGCGGCGCAGCTGCCGAAATCCCTGTTGGATCTCGCCGACCCCGCGTGGAAAGGTCGGTGGGGCGCCTCGCCGGCAGGCGCGGATTTTCAGGCCATCGTCAGCGCGCTGCTCGAGATGAAGGGCGAAGCCGCGACCGCGGCATGGCTCAAAGGCATGAAACAGAATGCAGTTGCATTTCGCGGCAATGTCGCGGCGATGAAGGGCGTCAACAGCGGCGAGATCGAAGGCGCGGTCATCTATCAGTACTACTATTTCGGCGATCAGGCACGAACCGGAGAGAACTCAAACAACACCGCGCTGCACTATTTCCGCAATCAGGATCCGGGCGCCTTCGTCAGCGTGTCCGGCGGCGGGGTGTTGGCGTCGACCAAGCATGCGCCTCAAGCGCAGGCGTTCCTGAAGTGGATCACCGGCAAAGGCGGCCAAGGCATCCTGCGCACCGGCGATTCGTACGAATACGCGGTCGGCGTCGGCGCCGAGTCCAATCCCAAGCTGGTCCCGCTCGCGGAGCTAGACGCGCCGACGGTGAACCCCTCCAAACTCAACGGCAAGAAGGTGATCGAGTTGATGATGCAGGCAGGTCTGCTGTGAGGACCATCCTTGCTCTCAACAGTTGAGTCTCGTGCCGCGACGATGGCCTAAACCGGTCTTGTTGCCAGCGCAGGCGCTGGCCTCGCAGACAGGCTTGCTGACTCTGGCCCGCCGGCTCGGTCAAGCCGGCCTGCGCCCAAGGCCGGCGCGTCACGAATGGCGCGGGCGGCCCGCACTGCGGTCGATGACCGGTGCCGCAATCCTGGTTTCACTGCTCGCCCTGTTGCCGCTGGCTTTCACCAGTTGGGCGGCGATCCGGACCGGATGGGGGACGGCCGCCGCATTGATCTTTCGTGCCCGCGTCGGGGAGTTGCTGGTCAACACCACGCTTCTGATCGCGCTGGCAGTGCCGATCAGCACGGCGCTCGCCATCGTGCTCGCGTGGCTGACGGAACGCAGCGACCTTCCCGGTGCGAGACTATGGGCGTGGCTCGTCGTTGCGCCGCTCGCCATCCCGGCGTTCGTGCACAGCTATGCTTGGGTCAGCATCATACCCGGACTGCACGGGTTGTTTGCCGGCGTGATGATTTCGACGCTGGCGTACTTTCCCTTCCTCTATCTTCCGATTGCCGCCGCGCTTAACCGGCTCGATCCGGCGCTCGAGGATTCCGCGGCCGCGCTCGGTCTATCGCCGTTGCGCGTCTTCATCCGTGTCGTCGTTCCGCAGCTGCGGCTCGCGATTTGCGGCGGCGCGCTGCTGATCGCGCTGCACCTGCTCGCGGAATACGGCCTCTACGGCCTGATCCGGTTCGACACCTTCACCACCGCGATCATGGATCAATTCCTGTCGACGTTTAATGGCCCGGCTGCCTATATGCTCGCGAACGTATTGATCCTCTGCTGTCTTGCACTGCTTGCGACCGAGGCGGCCGCGCGCGGCGACGAACGTTATGCGCGGATCGGCCCCGGTGCGGCGCGAATGCCACGGCGCGCCAAGCTCGGCCGGGCTGCGCCATTCTGTCTGTTGCTCATGGCCGCCGTTACGCTCCTCGCGGTCGGAGTTCCGTTGATCACGCTTGCACGCTGGCTCATCGTCGGCGGCGCGGGTATCTGGAGGCTCGACCAAATCGGGGCGGCCTTGGGCGAGACCGTGCTCCTCGCCGGCATCGGCGGGATTCTCACCACGCTTGCCGCAACTCCGATGGCATGGCTCTCGATCCGCGCGCCAAATCGTCTCCAGCGGCTGTTGGAAGCGACCAACTATATCGTCGGCGCGGTGCCGGGCGTCGTCACCGCGCTGGGGCTGGTAACGATCGTCATCTCCTTCGCGCCCTTCGTGTACCAGACGATCGTCACCGTCGTGGCCGCCTACGTGGTGATGTTCCTGCCGCGCGCCCTGATCAGCATGCGGGCGAGCATCGCCCAGGCGCCGGTCGAACTTGAACAGGCGGCTTGCAGCCTCGGGCGCTCGCCAATGCAGGCGCTGTGGGCGATCACGGTTCGGCTCGCGGCACCGGGTGCGGCCGCCAGCTTCGCCCTGGTCGGCCTCGGCATCACCAACGAATTGCCCGCAACACAAATGCTGGCGCCGAACGGCGTGCAGACGCTTGCCATGGTCTTCTGGTCGTTCAGCACCGAGCTCGACTACGCGGCGGCTGCGCCCTATGCCATGATCATGGTGTTGTTCTCCCTGCCGCTCACGTCGTTGCTGTACATGTATTCGAAGCCGGCTGCGAGCCGATGAACCTGCTTGAACTCCAGGGCATCCGCCGCCGATACGGATCGGTTACGGCGCTCGACGGCGTGGATCTCAGCGTCGCTGCCGACAGCTGCACCGCCGTGGTCGGACCTTCCGGCTCGGGCAAAACGACACTCCTGCGCATCATCGCCGGGTTCGATGCGGCGGATGCCGGCAGAGTCGTGCTCGACGGAGAGATCCTGACCGATGGGACGAAGGCGGTTCCGGCGCATCGTCGCGAGATCGGTTATGTGGCGCAGGACGGAGCGCTCTTTCCCCACCTGAGCATTGCCGAGAACATCGGCTTTGGCTTGCCGCGACGCGACCCCGGCCGCGACGCGCGTATCGCCGAGCTCATTCGCATGGTGGACCTCGACCCGGCCGTTCTCGGCCGCCGGCCGGACGAACTGTCCGGCGGGCAGCAGCAGCGGATTGCGCTCGCGCGCGCGCTCGCGCGCCGCCCGCGGCTGATGCTGCTCGATGAGCCGTTCTCGGCGCTGGATACCGGATTGCGGGCGATCACGCGCCAAGCGGTGGCGCGCGTGCTCCGCGCCGCGCGCATCACAACGATCCTGGTCACCCACGATCAAAGCGAAGCGCTTTCCTTTGCCGATCAGGTCGCGGTCTTGAATGAGGGCCGGCTGCTTCAGGTCGGCGCGCCGCGCGACTTGTATCTGCGTCCCAGGACTCCCATGGTTGCCGAATTCATGGGCGAGGCGATCGTGCTACCCGCCCGCGTCGGCGCGGGCTTTGCCGATTGCGCGCTTGGCCGCGTCCCGGTTGACGACTGCGAGCGCCAAGGCGCGGCGCACATCGTCCTGCGGCCCGAGCAAGTAAAATTCGCCGAAGTCGGCGAGAAGGACCTGCAACACGCTTCCACCGGCTATTTCGGCAAGGTGGTCGAGGTTGATTTCGGCGGCTCGGTTTGCTCGGTCCGGGTGCGGCTCCTTGATGGGACCGGCGAAATCGATGCCCATAGTCCGCCGCTGCGTCTCATCGCGGCATCGATCGAAACGCCACGGCTCGGCGCGATCGTGCGGATCACGGTGGTCGGACAGGCCCACGTGTTTCCTCTCGACGCGAGATCATAATCAACGCCCGCAGGCGGCTGCGCACTCCGTGCGCGAATTTGCATGTCGAGGCTGGTCATGAGACTTCGTTTTGAACATGGACGGCGCGATGAGCTGCAAACGCTGCATCCCGCCTATTTCGCCATGGTCATGGCCACCGGCATCGTCTCGATCGCCGCGCACGTGCACGGCGTTCCCGTGCTTCCGACCGTGCTCCTCTGGCTCAATGCGCTGTTTCTCGCCGCGTTGGTGGCGGCAACGGTCGCGCGTATCGTGTGCTATCCGCACGCGTTTGCCGCCGACATCCAAAGCCACAGCCGCGGCGTAGGCTTCTTCACCACGGTGGCAGCCACCGCCGTGTTCGGAGCGCAGCTTGTCCTGTTGATCGACGCCGCCGCAGTCGCGGCGGTGTTCTGGATTGCCGCTGTGGCGCTGTGGGCCGTGGTGACCTATGGCGAACTGGCCGTGCTCACCGTCAAGCCGGATAAGCCCAGCATAGCCGAGGGCCTCAACGGTGGCTGGCTGGTCAGCGTCGTGGCGGCCCAATCCGTCGCCGTTCTGACGGTGCTGATAGCGGCCGCGGGCATCTTCGCCGGTTTGCAGCGTCCGCTGCTCTTCATGGCGCTGGTGCTGTGGCTTGGCGCCGGCGCGCTGTATTTGTGGATCATGACGCTGATCTTCTATCGCTACACGTTCGCGCACATGGCGCCCGAGGATCTCACGCCCCCTTATTGGATCAATATGGGGGCGGTAGCGATTTCCACCCTCGCCGGCGCAACGCTCGCCGAGCATGCCCCGCTGTCTCCGGTTATCAGTGAGATGATACCGTTCGTGAAAGGCCTCAGCTTGTTCTTCTGGGCCATCGCCACCTGGTGGATCCCGATGCTCGTCGTGCTTGGGATATGGCTCTATCTCATGCGCGGTGTGCCGTTTGCTTACGATCCGCTCTACTGGGGAGGCGTCTTTCCATTGGGGATGTATTCGGTCGCGACCTATCAGCTCACGAAGATCGTGGAGGCGCCGTTCCTGCTGCGACTGTCGCAGGCGTTCATGATCATCGCGCTCGCCGCCTGGCTCGCGACCCTGCTCGGCTTCCTCGACACGCGGCTCAAGCGCGAGAAGCGCGCGCCACCGTCAGTCTGACCTCGTCGGCGGGGACGATAAGCGTCGGCGGCAGCTTGAACTTGGGTCAGCCATCACCACTCGCCGGCAGGCGAAGCGTGAACACCGAGCCCTTGCCCGGTGCGCTCTCCACCGTCACGTCGCCGCCCATCATGCGCGCGAGCTTGCGCGAGATGGCAAGCCCGAGCCCGGTCCCGCCGTAGCGGCGCGCGGTGAGCGAATCCGCCTGGGTGAAATCCTGGAACAGCTTCGCCTGCTGTTCAGCGGTGAGGCCGATGCCGGTATCGGCGACCGCAAGCTCGACCCAGTTACGGCCGTCCGCCACCTTGCGCGCCCGCAGCGCGACCTCGCCCTCCTTGGTGAATTTGCAGGCATTGCTCAGGAGATTGAGCAGGATCTGCTTGAGCCGCATCGAGTCGGCGGTGAGC
>Ga0207700_10001467_pt1 | contig 13371 bp, 13 predicted proteins | sample LARL82metaG_FD_184348 | JGI IMG/M metagenome (GOLD analysis project Ga0207700, IMG submission 184348) | Corn, switchgrass and miscanthus rhizosphere microbial communities from Kellogg Biological Station, Michigan, USA - LAR L8-2 metaG... | ecosystem: Host-associated > Plants > Roots >...
AAATGATAATCAAAAGGATGAGTGCTATGGGCTATACAGTAAGTGGAGTGAGAATCTTCTCTGAGAGGCTTGAATCAAAGGATGGAAAAGAGAGAAACGTCTCAACTATTGAAGTTGATGTCTCAAAAAGCCAGAATGCCTAGCAGACAAACAAAATGGATCCTAGTCATAATTGCAATAGGCCTGATTGCAATCTTTGTTTCTTATAAAACTGAATTGTCAAATGTCTGCTCTATACGACAATTAAACATTGCCGGTGATGAAAAAAAATATGAACAAACAAAAGACCCGCAATTCTGTGATGCACTAAACTCTAGAATATCTCAATTTAACGATGAATGCAAATCAAATGTTGAGGAACTAGACTGTGGTTGAATTTTAATATGAAAAAATTTTTGATGCTTGATTGATGTGATTTTTTAAAAGATCCATGACTTCGGCAGTACTGTTTTTGTAAATAAATTCATCCTTGTCACCTGTTGATATGTCAATACAATATCTCTTCGATGTCTTGTTTACAAATATGTGATTTGCGTCGTTGTCTATTCTAATGCCTTCATCAGAGTCTAGTGTCCTTAAAAATTTCTCAAGACTTTCTCTTGGAATGGATTTCTCTTGGAATGTCATCCGTAAATTGCATCTCTGAGTGGACCTGCATCCTGCTCTGTTTGTTTGAGGTTTTGTTCTATGCCCTCAGCCTCATTGAGTAATTGTTTGAGATCACATGATGCTCCTGGAACAAGTTTTGTCATTGCCATACAAATCTCGGCACCTGCCTTAAAGTCAGGTCCAGAATCTCTTGCCTTGCATAATAATACAATGACATTGATGTTTGCTATCATACCTTCATTTAATAAAATACCTGGAATGCCTGGGACTGTTCCATTTTTTAACACTGGTACATTCGCATCTTGTAGTTTCTTCTTTGCTACTGCAGTACTTCCTACTCCTATTACAAAGGGAGACTCGTCATCGCTTTTAATTGCAGAACTGCTTATGATAAAAGAGCACTTGTGGTCACTTGCCCATTTTAGCATGACTCGCGCAACATCTCGATGAATTGACTCATGTGGGGTAAGAAATGATGAAAAAACTGCAACTTTGAGGTCCTTGTTGACCAAAATTCGTGCTGGAAAGCTTGGTACCTCATCTCTTACAATGCTGATTGGAGGAAAAAGTTCAGAATCTAAAACACCTGCAAGCTCAAACTGTGATGTAGTGTTGACAAGTGATTCTGTTGCAATGGCATTTGCCAGTCCAGTATATGGAAAGCCGTCTATAAGATAACCATCCTTTACATCAATTGGAATAATTTCTCTGACAAATACTTCATTTCCCATGATGTGAATATTGAATACGGCTTTTTAAATATGGATATCGTTTTATGTGGCTAAATCAGTATTTTACTTATGGAAACACTCTACATACTCATTAACTGTGATCTAGGTTCAGAAGTAGAGATAATCAACGAACTTGCAAAAATTTCTGAAGTAAAAGAAGTACGGGGTACATATGGAATCTATGATATCTTTGTAAAACTGCAAGCTGACTCTGGTCCTGCACTAGAATCTGTAATCACACACAAGATAAGACGACTTCCAAAAGTTCGTTCTACTGTGACATTAACTCCAATCCTTTCACAAGGTGGACGTTAAGTCAAAAAATGCTCAAACTTTTTAATTCTTTTTCTTCATCCAAACAAGACTTTGTTCCGTTTGATGAAAACCTTGTAAAAATATTCATCTGTGGCCCTACGGTATACGATTATACTCATTTAGGACACGCAAGAATATTTCTGACATATGATCTTCTCTCAAGGTATCTAAATGATAAAGGACTACCGACTGATGTTCTTGTGAACCTCACTGACATCAACCAGAATGTGTTTAACAAGGCAAAAGAAAATTTGACAACTTACAAAGATGTGGCAAAATTCTACACATCTGCGTTTGTGGTGGATTTACAATCACTTGGAATAGATAGCATCACCAGACTTGCATATGTGTCAGACTATGTCTCAAGCATTGAAAAACAAGTACAAAAATTGATAGAAAATAAAGTCGCCTATACGGCACATGGGAATGTCTACCTTGATGTATCCAGAGTTCAAAACTATGGGCAAATCTCAAAACAGACTAGAGCTCAGCTAAATATGCATAGATTGGACATTGGACCTGGCAAGAAAAACCAGGAAGACATTATGCTCTGGAATTGTACGGATGACTTTGACTTTTCATGGGAAAGTGTTCTGGGAAAGGGAATTCCGTGGTGGCACATGCAAGATACTGCAGTTGCGGTAGAAAATTTTGGCAACAATTATGACATTCATGGTGGTGCAAGAGAACTTTTGTACCCTCACCATGAAGCACATCTTGCACAGTATGAACTCTTGACTGACTCTAAAGAACCAGTCAGGGCATGGGTCCATGTAGGACTTGTTTTATCTGATGGGGAAAAGATGTCAAAATCTTTGGGAAATGTTGTTTGGGTAAAGGATCTGATAAAAAAATACAATTCTGATTTGATTAGGCTGTATATCTTTTCAAAGCATTATCGTGATGACATGGATTTTTCTGAAAATGATCTTCTGCTACAAAAGCCGCTGCTTGACTTGATTCGTTTTACTGCATCCCGTGTATCTGATACGACGCATGATGTTGTCTCTATTCTTGTTCATGGTTTCATGGAATCACTAGATGACGATCTTGACTCTCCTGCCGCTCTTGTAAAACTAGAAAAAATATGTACTGAGGTAAAAAATGGAAAGAGCTTGAGCAAGATTGATTTTAATCGTCTGTGCAAAATACTTGGAATTCATACATGATATCCAAAATTGAATCAAATGATATGGGCTTTACTGGAATGTGGAGCAGTAAAACAACATTTGACTGTGGTACACTATATTCAAATTCGAAATTTTCAGATGATCTTTTTTTCAATAAACTAACAGGTGTTACATGTGTGAGTGAAGACATGGTTGACAAGACGATAGAATATTTTAGGAAAAATGACACTGTGCCGTATGTCTATTCCACGAGTTATCCTGAATTTGATAATCTGCTTGAAAAAAAGGAATTCTCTCATTATGATATACAACATGTCCTAAAAAGAAGAACAGTACCTGCCAAAGAAACAAGTGCTGTTAAAATCACACATGATTCTATTGATGTCTGGACAAGAATTTTCTGTCAGGCATATGACTGTCCAACCTGGTCTGAATCAGTGGCTTCTATTTTGGAGAAATCATTGCAATCTGTAGGCTATTTTGTAGATGAATCAGGCAGCTCTTGTATGGCTTTGTATGAAAAAGACTCTGTCCTAGGACTGTACTGTCTTGGCACTGTCCCAGATAAACGAAATCATGGAACTGCGGCATCACTGATTGATTTTGCATCAGGTGAAGTCAATTCAAAAAACTTGGAATTTTTAATGCTGGAAACATATGGTAAGGATAATCTCTTGGAATTTTATTCAAAGTTGGGGTTTGAGCAAGTCTATTCAAAAACAGTCTTCACTATTTGAGCTTGGCAAGTAGAGCAGAGTAGATAAACGGCAGAATTGTTGTTGCTTCTGCATGAATTGTTGTCTGTTTTGCATTCTTTGTGACTTTTCCCCATGATATTGCCTCTCTAACAAGTGCGCCACTCAGGCTACCGTCAAATTCTTGAGCAGTTGTAATGTATACTGCATAATCTAGGCCGTCTCTGTACTGGTTCCACCACAATGTGTGGTGTTTTGATATTCCTCCGCCTATCATCAAAGCTCCTGATTTTTTTGCCTTGAAGATTAATCCTGATAATAAATCTCCGTCTGACGCAACATTTAATCTAAAATCGTTGTGACTTTGAGAAAACATCCAGATTTGACTTCCTACTGCACCATCCATTATTCCTGGAACGATTACTGGTATCTTGTTCTTGCTTGCCCAATAGAGAAACGAGTCTTCGCCCAAGTTTTCTCCAATCATTTTTGTTACATCATGAGTTGACATTTCTTTTTTTCCATCCTTGTATGCTTTCTGAAGATAACCTTGCATTTTTTCTTCAATCAGTGGACCGTAGCTCTTCATTGGAACTAGAACATTTCCTAATCGGTGTATTTCCTTTTCCATGAGTTCACTATCATCCATTGTAAATGATCCTTCCAAATAATTTGAATAATGTCTTGCAATGTCGTGATCTAGTGCACCACAAGTGGTTATTATCACATCACACATTTTGTTTTTTACCATGTCGGTTATCACACCCCTAAGACCTGTTGATACTACTGCACCAACAAATGACATGAATTTCAAACAACTCTTGTCTTCGATCATCGAAGTTAGAATGTTAAGACCATCAACAAGATTTTTTGATTCAAATCCACCTGACTTTGACATTTGATCAAATATGGATTCGATGGTGTCTCCTTTTTTGATAGAAATATCCTTGACTGGTTTGCCAGGTTTTATCATAAGGCATAATTTGACTTTGGGCTATAAAATCCTCTGTTCTAGATCACAAGTAATTAATATAATGGATTATTTGGTAGCTATCGAAGTTGGGTAAGAAAATAAAGATTGCAATAGCTGGTGTTGGTAACTGTGCATCTGCAATCATTCAAGGTGGAAAATACTATACACAGAATACTCATGATACTATCGGTCTAACAGCATACAACATTGGAGGATACGAGCCAGGGGACATTGAAGTGGTGGCAGCATTTGATGTTGCAGATACCAAAGTAGGAAAAGATGTATCTGAAGCAATCTATGCAAGACCAAACAATACCATAACCGTGGCAGAGGTGCCTAAGATGGGCGTAACGGTGCAAAAAGGTCCTACTCTGGACGGCATAGGCAGGCACTTGAGCCGAATTGTGACAGTTTCCAAGGAACCTGACGTTAATGTCAAAAAGGTTCTTCAGGATACCGGTGCAGAGATGCTCGTAAACTATCTGCCTGTAGGAAGTACAAATGCTGTAAAACACTATGCAAGCCAAGCACTTGAGGCAGGAATAGGATTTCTCAATGCAATTCCAGTATTTATCGCATCAGAGCCAAAATGGCAACAAGCATTTGCTGACAAAAAGATTCCACTTGCAGGTGATGATGTAATGAGTCAGCTTGGAGCTACAGTTGTTCACAAGACACTTGTTAAATTATTTGTGGACAGGGGAGTACAGATTGATGGAACATACCAACTAAACATTGGTGGCGACATGGACTTTTTCAACATGCTTGATGAAGAAAGACTAGAAGACAAGAGAATCAGTAAGACAAGTGCAGTCAAGGCAATGGCAGATTATGACATCCCAATGAGAATTGGTCCTAGTGATTATGTTGACTTTATCGATAATGAAAAGATCTGTTACATAAACTTGGAAGGAAAATACTTTGGCAAGATTCCAGTCAAGTTAGATCTTAAACTCAAGGTAATTGATGCATACAACAGTGCTGGAATAATGATCGATGCAATACGAGGATTAAAGATTGCACTTGATAGAAAACTGTATGGACCAATGACTAGCATCTCATCTTACTGCTTCAAACATCCTCCTATACAGATGCCATATGCTGAGGCAAAGAAGGCATTTGGCGAATTTGTAGAAGGCAAGCGCGACAGTTAGATCTCACATTATAATTTTTATTCAGAAGCTCAAACGTGTAACTTTTTGTTTCTGTTTCTAATATGATTATTAGATTGTGCCTGTTGTTGGAATATTCTGCCCTGCTTGAGTTAATCCCTGGCCTTCTTCGTCTTGCCTAGGATTTAACCAATAGTCTCCTTTTTGGGTTCTAGAACAATACTTCTATATCTCAAACGTGTAACTTTTTAATTCACACGATAGATCTGTTCAAGGCATAGGTTGACGTTTTGAAATCCTCCCTATAGATTTCGGGATTTAGTTTAGCCATGTAACAATTTTGAAAAAATCAAGAATAGTGATCACTATTGCAATAATTCCAAATATCTCTAATGGAACACCAAGACGATCATTTGCTCTGCCACGTAATGGTATGTGTATAAAAGGGTTAAACGCGCTTTGTGTAATGAATTGTGATCCAAATCGTGCGTTTTTCCATTCTCCGACTCCGATTAGAAATAATCCAATACCCATGCAGAAAAGCTCTTTCTGACTAATGAATTTAGGATTATAAAATAAAGATGCGACAATAACAACTCCACCCAATACAATGAATGTCTTATACCATACATCAATTTTTAAACTTCCAAAAGGATTCGGATCTGACATCATATGATGCCGTGATCAATAAGTACAAAAGGGTTCTGTTTTACCATTTTCTTCTAAAATTATTTAATCATTAAATGGCGTAAAATACTTTTTACTGATCTATGTGTGTACTGGATATGCAATGAAAACAACTCCATCTGCTCGTCTTATATACTGGTAATTGTACGATCAACTAAATTGGCAGTAATGAGATTTCCTTTTGATTACAAAAAACATTTTGTTCCTGAACAAAATTCGGAGGATTGTGTACCTGCATGTATTGCGATGGCTGCAATGTATTGGAAATCTCGAATGCCTAAACTTGCATTACCCACAAAGATCGATGAATGGAAATCTTACTTTGATGAACTACGTGTGCATTCCCATAGGGGAACAAATCTTGTGATGTTGAAATCTGCGTTGAAAAGACTAAAGAAAGATGGAATTGGACTGTCGTTACGACTGATACAACCGAAGCACATAGCTGATCTTACTAAGCTATTTGAGTTGAAAGATCCTATTCCTGTAATTTTATGTTATGATAGATCTATGGTAATAAATAATTTTCAAGGGCCCAACCATGCCTCTTTATTTATTACATTGGATACTTGGAAAGAGGATGTTGAGGTTGTTGATCCGTCACAAGTACGGAGAGAAAGTCCGATGACATATAAAATTGCAGATTTTCTAAAGGGATGGAATCAAGTACAAAACTTGGCCATTCTTGCTTTCCCATCTAGCGTCAGCGTACCATTAAATATGCGGGATCGGAACACACTTTTACCTTTGGAATCATATAGGAAGTAATAGAAATGAGTACCATTAAAATTCCAATGTTAAAGACACCTGAATCATTTGTTATGAAATATGTTGCAAACAAAATCGGATTCAATGTTAGACCATCAAAAACAGAGTATAATGAAAAGAACAATACCTACATTGTTACACTGGAAGCAATAATCCCATCATTGGTAAAGCTTAATGGTGATGCAACAAAAACATTTGTCTATACTTTTGAGAATGTAGCAGAGGCAATAGTAAAAGGGGATAAATATGATTTTGATTTCATAAAAAGACCAAAAGCTCCTGAGCTAGATATTTCTCTAATGAAAAAATTTGATAATCTTACTGAAGGATTACAAAAAGAAATTTTAGAATTTGGAGAGGGATCATGGGGTAAACTTACTGATATCAGATACTGGTTAAATCCACTAAGGAGTATAATTATAAGATGTTTGACCAAAGGAGATTTTAAAGTAGAAAAAGCTTCTCCAAAATATAAACAATATTTTGAATTTCTTCATTATGCAGGATGGGTAAGATATGAACATGGTATGAAGTCACGAGTTATGCCATCTAACAAACTGTTAGCATATCATGAACAATATGTTTCAGAAAGCAAGATGTTTGAAGTCAGTAAAATTGCTGATAAGGTAATAGGAAATCTCTATGCCAAACATTTCTACAAAATCCGAGACGAGCTAAGAATCTTTGGTCCTGATAAATATGTGACAATAAACAAATCGTATTATGCTGATGCTGTAAGAGAGGGAGAACCAATACCCATGAGTCAATACAGATTATGGTTGAAATACAAATCCTATAACTACAATCCCAGACCAGCTACTCATAAAGAATTTACATTTCCAAATGCAGTTGATGAATTGGTTTCTAACAAATTTCTACAGTATTATAAAAATGAAGATTATGTTACTGCTAATCCTCAATTATTGGAAAAAACAATGCCTTATCATGACGAATTAGCAAAAACGGTAATTGAAATCTAATGCGTTACCCTTCGGATAATTTTTACAAAGGCCACTCATTAAGTTTCGATTTAAATCGTTCTGGCAAAGATGAATTTCAAATAATACAAAATCAATTGAAAGAATTAGGTATTAATCCAACTCCGCGTGTTACTATTTTAACACTAGATTTAATCCAATTAATTCAATACTATGTAGTAAAAGATGGTACAAAAGAGACTGCGCGATATCTAAAACATCTTAAACAAAACCAAATCACGGGTACACCCGTACCCGTGGATATCTCTCTTGCATACCATGCTTTTGAACGTCTGGCACATTACTTTGATCCATATGTAACCATGGAAGTTGTCGGTGGTAATTTTTTAATTTTTTCAAAAAAAATACTAGGATTAATAAGAAAAAATAAGGCAAAAAAACCATTAGATGTAGAAGCGGAGAGGGTGATCAAAAAAATTGTTAAGAAGGAAACAAATAAAATTTTAAAAAAAGTGGTAGAATTACAAACTGAAATCCAATATACTTCATCAAAGAATGGAAAGAAAATAAAGAAACATACAAAACCTCAAAAAAGAAAAACTACACGAAAAGCACAATAATTATTTTTCTCCAATAATCGCTTAGAACCACTCTTATAATTTTCAGGTATTGATTCAATCCTGCTTGTTTTACTGACACAGGCCTAGATGTTCTACACTCTCGGTTCTTTTGTCCTCTAGTATTCCCTTCAATGATCTTTCATTATACGACATTAAACCATCGTGAACTATGGCTAGCAGTTTTAGTGTCTTTCTCTTGGCATTCTGAAATATCTGGTAATTTAAAGAACCAGTAGAAAACTATTTGTCTGTGGAAAGAACTTGTTAGATCTACTTTATTGATATGAGCACCTCTCCTACTCTCGTACTTGCATTTCCTGATGAGTTCCCAACTGCCAATATAGGTATTTTATTGCCAGAGCAAAACACACTCATCACAGGGCATACTAATGGATATGTAGTTAGATGGGATCTAACATCCAAAAAACATCAGATCTTATATCAATGCAATTCACCTATTGAAACACTTTCAAAATCCCCAAAAAATGAATTTGTTGTGGGTTGTAATTCTGGTTTATTGTTTACCTTCACACTAGATAATCTCGGTAATCAAAATATTCTCCAAGATGCAGGCTATACAAAAGCTTCACGAATCTGGAGAAGTACATGGGTATCATCTGATAGTTTTCTGGTCAGCTCCACTTATGGTGTTCTGAATCTTTTTCAAAGAAATGGATCTGGTTGGCAAAAGTCATCTCTTGGTGGTCATGGTGACAGCATATTTGGTCTTGGTTCAAATGAAAAACTTGTAGCTTCAGGTGATTGGTTTGGCAAAATAATTGTACGACAGTATATTGATGGTCAATATCTAGAACTTGACCGACTAAATATCCCAGCAGCTATAGAGGGAATTTCTTGGCACAAAGATAATTCTTTTGCAACAATTGATGAACTTGGACACATCAGTTTCTTTGAACCTACGATGGAACCGCCTGGCTGGAAATTAGTTTATGAAACGGATACAGCTTCTAGCAGGGGAACATGTGTATTATTGACAGATGATGGAAGAACAATTTTCGCAGGAACCTATACGGAAGTAATTCAATTCGATTTAGATACCCAGCAGGTTCAAATCATATCGATTCAAAATACAAAAGCAATTTTTTCAAAAGATAATACCATTTTTGTTCTCTCTGCCCATGGCCTGAGATCATTTGAACGCACAAAGGTTATAGTTCCAGAAGAGGCAGTCAAGTATCAATATTGCAAAGTTAGTCTGATAGGACATACGGGATCTGGGAAAACTACACTTTGTAGCTTGATCACATCTGGTTCCACAACTGGCATAGGGTCAACGTTTGGAAAGAGGATATGGAATTGGACTCTTCCAGCTACCCCGACAAGTCCTGATAAGCGTGTTATTTTTCATGATCATGGTGGTCAAGAGACAGTCCTTGATACATTTCTTCCATTCCTAGCTGATTCGGATTTTATATTGATTTTCTTTAGAAAAACGGATAAAACTACATTTGAAAAGGCATCGCAAATCTTGGAAGAACTTGAAAATCTTGTACCTGTTAAAACCAAGATATTTTTTGTTGAGACATTTATTGATCATGAAATCGATGAAATTGACAGAACAAAGTTACAGGACCTGATTGGTAGTAATAAGATCCTTAATTGTCTAGAAGTCAGTCCCACTTCAGGAGAAGGAATTGAAAAATTCAAACAAAAACTGATAGAAACCATAGATTGGAGCACAACAAGAACAATGATCCGATCCGAACATGTTGAATCATTAGAAAGAAGCATTAGCGTTCTTATTGCAGAAAAAGCAACGGTTCTCCCATTTAATAAACTAAAACAATTTCATGAATCTAACTCGGAACATTCGATCACTACTAATCATCTCAAATTTCTTCTTGCCAATTTTAGTAGTCAAGGCTCAATAGAATACTATCCTGATGTGTTTGATAGTATAATATTCAATGATGAACGCTATAACATACTTCGAAGTAAAATCCCGATCTTAGTAGAACAAAAGGGTGGAATAATTTCAATCAAAGACATTCAGAATCAATTTGATCAACCTGATTATGTCAAAATTATAGATCAAGTCTATCTCACTTATGGTGTAGCTATAGAGAATTATGATCTGAGAATTTTTCCAACTAAGCTAAAAGGAAGCATATCTAGCATACCAGAAGTTTATAAAAAATTACTAAATTCTGCAAAATATAATGAACAGTTCGATTTTCCAATACTTAACGGTAAGACGGGTCGTATTCTGAAATCTCTTTCTGAATTAAAACTAAAATGCATAGATGCCTCCAAAAAGGAGGGATTCTTTGCTTGGGAAATGAATGCCTGTATTTACTATAAGTGTGAAGTGATTGGCGATGCTCTCAAAGGCTATCAATTAAGAATCACTTATTCTGTAGGTGGGCAAAAGGAGGATACGTGTGATCGCCTACATGCTGAATTTAGGGATATCATGGAACGTCTTTATGGCTCACCTTTGACTGAATCCTCATCTTCGGTTAAAAAAAAAGCTAGGATCCACAAATATGACGTAGCCCTTTCCTTTGCAGGTGAACAAAGAGGATATGTTTGCCAAGTTGCAAATATTCTTGAGTCGAAGGGGATCAAAGTATTCTATGATGAATTTTATCAATCTCATCTTTGGGGGAAAGATCTTGCAGAACATTTTCAGAATGTTTACTATTCTGATTCAAGCCGATGTATAATGTTCATTTCTAAGGAATATGTTGCAAAGGGTTGGCCAACTCATGAGCGTAAAAATGCAATAGCAAAGGAGATTGAGGTCAAGGGAGACTATATTCTACCGGTAAGATTTGATGATACGAGAGTACCTGGATTGAATCCTTCAATTTTTTACCAAGACGCAACGAAAAAATCTCCAGAGGAAATAGCATTGCTCTTTCTAGAAAAATTTGAAAAAGAAAGATCCTGACTCTATGCTGCACTTTGAATAAGTGAATTATTGTTGCATTTGAAGGGCACATGCTAAAGTTGCAGGAATGCGTCACAGGTACTCGCAGCGAATAAAATTTTTGCATCTAAGATGTATATTATATTAAGCTGAACGAGTTTATCATCCTGCAAGCGTATGAGATACTATCAAAATTGCACCATTATAAAATGAACCAAAATGTTACAAGATCGGACATCGAATTTTTTATTCAGCAGCTCAAGTAAACTTGTCAATAATCGGTTATTTCGACTCGAACGTTATCGGATACATTGGTCCATATACGTAAACTGGAGATATTTGGGTTCAAGTCATTTGGGTACAAAAATACCATAGTAAACTTTGAGCAAGGACTAGTCGCAATCTCTGGCGCAAACGGATCTGGAAAAAGCAACATACTTGATGCCATCTCATTTTCCCTTGGTGAAAACTCTCCAAAGGTGATGAGAGTAGACAAACTTCGTTCACTATTACATGATGTAGATAACGCAAAGCATGGGGCCAAAATTGCCCGTGTGAGCTGTCATTTTGACAACTCTGACCGAAAGATCCCTGTAGATTCGAATACTGTTACAATTACAAGGGAAATGGATGAAAATGGCGAGAATATTTACTATTTAAACCAAAAAAAGGTCCTCAGAAACCATGTTTTGGATATTCTAGAGGTGGCAAACTGTGGCATTCACAAGCTCAACATCGTCCAACAGGGAACCATCACGAGAATCTCTGAATTTAATGCCGAAGAAAGACGAAAGATAATTGAAGATATCATCGGTCTTGCATACTTTGACGAAAAAAAGGTCGAGTCGCTAAAGCAACTCGATGAGGCAGACAGACGATTAGAAATTGCACTTGCCAGAATGGATGAAATAAAAAAACGCATTGATGAGCTTGAACTTGAAAGAAACAACCAGCTCAGATTTGATATCTTAGATAAAGAACTAAAGCGATTGTATGCAATCCAGTCATCAAATAAACTACGTGACATCGAGTCCACCAAAGTATCCAAAGAGCGAAACCTCAACGCAATCCAATCTGAAACTAAAAAACTTGACGAACAGCGTGCCGGCCTCCGTGATGAAATAAAAAAACTTGAAGAAGAGAAACAAAAATTCATGGATGAAGTTAATGTGTACAACCAGGCAAAGGCTGCAATTGACTCTGAGCTTGCACAAGCAATGCACCAGTTTGAATCTGCAAACAGCAAACTTGCAACAAATGCAAGAAGATTATCCCAGATAGATTCCAGACTTCCGGAAATCCAGTCTGAACTTGTGACATTAAGCGAAAAACGTGCCCTGCTGGAAAGCCAAATTACTGAACTGAAAAATTCTATTGAAACCATCAATGAAACCAGAAAGAATGCAAATGCTGAACTTGCATCTGTTGATTCTGAAATTGGTCAGGTACTAAAACAACAATCACAGATTGCCACAAACAAACTTAGAGTGGATGAAACTGTTAGAAAACTCACAGATCAATTAAACGAAACAAAACTTTCACTGTCAAAGTTTGAACAAGAACGTGCTGACATTCAAAATAAGATAGAGCAAAACTCGTCAAGGGTAAAATCCATACTTGATGAGAAAGAAAATCTGTTGGGCCTTGAGAGAAAGCTCAGACAGGTAAGGGCAGGCCATGAATCAGCGATTAACGACCTAAAATCAAGACTTGGAAACATGCGTGAAAGACGAGTCAAGATTGAAAAAGACATTGAAGAAACTACCATAATATTTGAAAAGGCAAGCAAAGCTGCTGCACAATATGAAGCCAAGATCAAAGTTGTAAAAGAAGTAATGCATGAAGACTATTCCATTGCAAAACTAAAGGAAGATTCCAAGAGACTTGGAATCCAAGGTCT
>Ga0207700_10001468_pt1 | contig 13366 bp, 10 predicted proteins | sample LARL82metaG_FD_184348 | JGI IMG/M metagenome (GOLD analysis project Ga0207700, IMG submission 184348) | Corn, switchgrass and miscanthus rhizosphere microbial communities from Kellogg Biological Station, Michigan, USA - LAR L8-2 metaG... | ecosystem: Host-associated > Plants > Roots >...
CACGGGCCGAGGCTACCGCTGATCACGGCGCGGTGAGCCGGACGTTGGGACGCTGGCCGTGATCCGGCGGGATCTTCAGCGTCTGCAGCGCGAATTTCATGACGTGATAGAACACCGGCCCGGCCACAGCGTTGCCGAAGTAGCTCCCGCGCTTCGGGTTCTGGACATTGACCGCCACCACGAGCTGCGGGTTGCTGGCGGGCGCCATCCCGATGTAGCTCGACCCGTAGAGGCACTGGCAGCTGCCCACCTGCGCGGTCCCGGTCTTGGCCGCGATCGAATAGCCGGGGATCTCCCCCCACGGCTCGAAGGCGAGGGTCGCGTCGAGCCAGGGCACCTGCTGGAGGATGGCGATGAGCTCGGCCGCGGTCTTGGGCTTGAGCACGCGCTGGCGGTGGGGCGGCGGAGCGGGCACGAACCGCCCGCTGGCCGACGTCGTGCCCGCCACGATGGTCGGCTGGACCCGGACCCCGCCGTTCGCGATGGTCGCGTAGACGCTGGCCATCTGCACGGCGGTGACGGAAACACCCTGGCCGAAGGCCAGCGTGTAGCGTTCCTGGCCCCAGTACTTCGAGAGCGGCACCAGCAGGCCCGGGCTGGTGCCCGGCAGCGGCAGCCCGCTGGGGGCGCCGATCCCGAACGCCCGGAAGTACTGGTACTGCACCTGCGGGCTGACATGCTCGGCGACCTGCACCATGCCCACGTTGCTGGAGTGCGCCAGCACCCCGGCCAGGGTGAGCCGCTCGGTCGGGTGCGGGTCGGCGTCGTGGAACGTGTACGCCCCGCCCACGGTGATCTGTTCCGGCACCGTGTACGGGCTCATCGGCGTCTGTTTCCCGCGTTCCAGCGCCGCCGCGGCCGTGATCACCTTGGCCGTGCTGCCGGGCGGGAACACGGCGGACACCGGCATGTCCTGGGTGGCGGCCAGGTTCGTCACCTGCGAGGGCTGGTAGCCGGGGTACTGGGCCATCGCGAGGATCTGGCCGGTGCCCGGGCGCATGACGACCACCGTGCAGGAGTCCGCCCGGCTGACCCTGACCTGCTGGGCGCAGGCCTGCTGTGCCTCCCATTGCAGGCCGGACAGGATCGTCAGCTTCACGTCCCCGCCCGGAACCATGGGCCGGACCCAGTCGCTGACGACCGGGATCGGCTGGCCGTTCGTGCCCGTCTCCACCTCCTGCCGCCCGTCCCGGCCCGCGAGCAGCGGGTTGAAGGACTGCTCGATGCCCGCCTGCCCGCGCAGGTCGCCCCCGTTCGTGGTGGTGGTGAAACCGACCAGGTTGGAGGCGAGATCGCCGCCCGGGTAGGTGCGGGTGTAGGCCGGTGTGAGGTAGATGCCGGCCACGTTGAGCCTGTTCATGCTCGCGGTGACCTGTTTGGCGGCGGAGAGGGAGATGCCCTTCGCGAGCAGCACGTAACGCCGGGAGCTCGGGTAGTTGAGCAGGTGCACGATGGTGGCGGATGGCTTGGCCAGCGGCCCGGACAGCGCGTCCGCGACCTGCTGCCGCAGCGCCGGCGTCAGTTCCGGCGTCCGCCCCCTGACCTGCGTCGGGTCCGCGGTCACCGTGTCGGTCTGCACGGTCATCGCCAGGGTCTGCCCGTCCGCGGTCGTGATGCTGCCCCGCTCGGCGGGCACGGAGATGCTGTGCAGCCGCTGGCGCTCGGCCAGGGCCCGGTACTGCGCCCCGTCCAGGCCCTGGAGCTGGATGAGCCTGCCCGCGATCAGCGAGAGGGCGAACCCGGCGCAGAGCAGGCTGACGCGCAGGCGCCGGCCGGGGCTGGCCCGCTGAATGCCGCCGCGGCGCGGGCCGCCCCCGCGCGGGCCGCCCCCGCGCACCGGAGGACGGCCGAGCCGGCGCCCGGTCCGGCCGGCGCGGGCCGGTCCCGCGCCTCCCGGCCGGGGGCCACCCGGTACCGCCCGCCCAGGCCGCGCGCCACGCGGCGCTGCGCCCAGTCCCCCACCTCCGGGCCGGGCGCCATGCGGCGGTGTGCCCGGCCCCGCACCGCCCGGCCGCGCGGCGCCCGGGCCGGCACCGCCCGGGCCGGCACCGCCCAGCCGCGGGCCGCCCGGTCCCGCTCCTCTGGGCCGGGGACTTCCCGGTGGGGTGCCCGCGGGCCGGCTACCGCCCGGCCGCGGGCTCCCGGGCCCCGCGCTGCCGTGGGGCGGGCCGCCGCGGCGGGGGCGGGCGCCCTCGCGTCTGGGTTCTGGGTTCTCCTGCTGGGCAGGCGGGCCCTCGCCGCGGGCCGACGGTCCCTTGCCGTGGGAAAGGCCTGGCCCGCGGGCGCGTGGCCCGGGATCGCGCGCCGGGCGGGCCGCGCCACCGGGACGGTCACTCCGCTCCCGCCTGCCTCCGCCTGCCGGTGTCACCCATGCCTCCACGGGCATGCCGCTGCCGTCAGGTTGAGGTGGAAACGCGCTCGGCGTGTTTCGAACTGAATGCCGATATGGCGCGGTAGCCTGGGCAGGCCCGCGATAGGCAAGCGGGCACCATGCAGTACCAGGCCCGGAACCGCCACCGGGCCTGCGGTGGCAGCGCGGGGAGCCTTCTTGCGCACCAGGGCACGGCTGTGAATCGCGAACCGCCAGCGCGACCGCAGGTCGCGGCTGTAATCCTTGCCCTTCCTGGGCGGAAAGGACGTCAAGGTGTGTACCCAGGCGGGTAGACCGAGACCCCCGGCGCGTGCGTGGACTCGCGCTCGATCTTGCCCTTCCTGAGGTCAAGGAAGTGCAGCAGCCCCGGCTCCTTCATGCCCAGCTGGCCCGCTTTCGCGGCCAGCACCGTCGGCGACTCCTCCTGGGCGACCCGCGCCTGGAGTTCCTGGGTCTGCTGAGCCAGCGTGACGTTCTCCTGCTGCAGCTGGGTGATCTGGTACGACCCGGTGTCCAGGATGGTGTTGATCAGCAGCAGGCAGAGCAGGCCGCCGCCGAGCAGCCCGACCACGAGGAAGACGAATGGCGTCCGGGATGACCGCGTCGCCCCGGCCGTCGCCGCGTTCGGGCCCCGCCGCGTGGCGCTGACCCGGGCTCGCGGCTGGCCCGACGGGCGCGGCTGGCCCGGCGGGCGTGGCCGGCCGGTGGGGCGGGGCGGGGCGGCCGGGCGGGGCCGGGGTGGGGCGGGCCGGACCCCGGTCCGGCCGCGGGCGGTGGCGCCGCCCGGGCGTGGGCCGGCCTGGCGCCCCACTGGCACGGACGCGCGCGGGGCTCGCCCCTGGCCGCGCCTGGTCTCCGTCACCACCTCCGTGTGCCCGCTCACCATGTCTCCCTCCCGTCACGGCCCGCCGCGTGCGCGGTCCCATCGGCGCCGGCCCGGCCCGGGCCGGCGCGGTTGCTGTCGGCCGGGTGATGGCCCGGCACGCGGGCCGGGCGCGGGGCGGTCACGCCGCGTCCTTGATGCGTTCGGCGGCCCGGAGCCGGGCCGAGGCGGCTCGCGGATTGGTTGCCACTTCCGCGCTGGATGGCCGCTCGGCCCCCCGGGTGAGCAGCCTGAACTGCGGGCTTGCCTCGGGCAGCGGCACCGGCAGCCCGGGTGGCGTGGTGTCCACCGTGCGGGTGGCCAGCGCACGCTTGACGGCCCGGTCCTCCAGCGAGTGGTACGCCAGGACGACGATGCGGCCGCCCACGGCGAGCGCGTCCAGCGCCGCGGGGAGCGCCCGGGCCAGCACGTCCAGCTCCGCGTTCACCTCGATCCGCAGCGCCTGGAAGGTCCGTTTGGCGGGATGTCCCCCGCTGCGGCGGGCCGGGGCCGGAATCGACTCGCGGATGATCTCGTTCAGCTGGCCGGTGGACGTCAGCGGGCCCGCGGACCGGGCGCGCACGACAGCCTCCGCTATCCGGCGCGCGTACCTCTCCTCGCCGTACTCCCGGAGCACCTGGGCGAGCCGGGCCGCCGGATAGGTGTTGAGCACCTCGGCCGCGGTGAGCGCCTGGCTCTGGTTCATCCGCATGTCCAGCGGGGCGTCGTAGGAGTAGGCGAATCCGCGGCCGGGCTCGTCGAGCTGGGGCGAGGACACCCCGAGGTCGAACAGGACGCCCTGGACCCGCGCCACACCCTGGCGGGCGAGCACGTCGGCGATCTGGTCGTAGACGGCGTGGGCCAGCGTGACCCGGTCGCCGTAGGGGGCCAGGAGCCGGCCGGACGCGGCGATCGCGTCCGCGTCGGTGTCCAGCCCGACCAGCGCCAGGCCGGGATGGGCGGCCAGCAGCGCCCGGGCATGCCCGGCGCGGCCGAGCGTCGCGTCCACCAGGACCGCTCCCGGCGGGTCGAGGGCAGGCGCGAAGAGCGCGAGCACCCGGTCGACCATGACCGGCAGGTGAGCGGCTGGCGCCGTGCCCATCGAACCCCCTTTCGCCGTGTCACCTGCCACCGTGCGCACCGTGATCGGCGCATCTATGCCGCAGCGTGCCCGGCCAGGTCTCCATCCGCGCGTCGCGCGGGCAGCCCGGAAATCGCCTGGCGCCGGGGAAGTGACGTCAGCCGATCTGATCACTCAGGCGCGGGTGGAGACCTCGCCGAGCACGGTGGTGCCGATCAGCCGGCACCGGTCACAGAACGCCGGGCAGCACCTCCTCCTGCGCCGCTGAGAACGCTTCGTTCTGGTCCGCCTCGTACGCCTCCCAGGCGGCGGCGTCCCAGATCTCCAGCCGCGTGTTGGCGCCGATGACGACGCAGTCCCGCTGTAGGGCGGCGTAGTCACGCAGCGGCTGCGGGATCGTCACCCGGCCCTGCCTGTCCGGCGCCCCGTCGGAAGCGCTGGCGAAGAAGACCCGGCTGGAGTCCCGCACTGCTTTCGCGGTGGTGGGGGCGGTGCGCAGCGCCTCGGCGATCCGCTCGAACTCGGCGGTCGGGAAGACGTAGAGGCAGCGCTCCTGCCCTTTGGTGATCACCAGTCCTCCCGCAAGTTCCTCGCGGTACTTGGCGGGCAGAAACAGCCGCCCCTTCTCGTCCAGGCGCGGCGTATGAGTGCCTAGGAACACCAGCACTCACCTCCAGCCCCCGGATCACAGCGCCTGCGGCCGCCCGTCAGCCCCTGCTCCCCACTGCGCACCACCGTACCCCACATTTCCCCACTGTCAATGCATAATCCTCCCCCGTTCCCCCACTGGCCCGTTAAATGGCCAGCTCAGGCAGGTGGAGCGGAGTGGGAGACCGGCGGGCGGCGGCGCCCTGGCGGGTGAACCCCGGATCGGAATCGCACGTGAACCGACCAGGACGTACTGTCAGTACGCAGGGCCTGTCAGTGCGCCCCGGTAACGCTGTGGCGGAGCGGACTCCTGGTCAGGCAGGCGAGAGGCGACGAAGCAGCCGAGGCAAGGAGGACGAGTGGTCACCGATACCGGGCGCGACACCGGCAGCGGCCTCGATGACCTGGTGCGGTCCGCCCACCGGGTCGCCACCGCGGTGGAGTCCGTCATCGAGGGGAAGGCCGAGGCCGTTCGCCTGGCGCTCACGGTCCTGCTCGCCGAGGGCCATGTACTGATCGAGGATGTGCCCGGAGTCGGCAAGACGATGCTGGCCAAGGCGCTGGCCCGGTCCACCGACTGCTCGGTGCGCCGCATCCAGTTCACCCCGGACCTGCTCCCCAGCGACATCACCGGGGTGAGCGCGTTCAACCAGGAGCGGCGTGAGTTCGAGTTCAAGCCGGGGCCGGTGTTCGCCAACATCGTCGTGGGGGACGAGATCAACCGGGCCTCGCCCAAGACCCAGTCCGCGCTGCTCGAATGCATGGAGGAGCGCCAGGTGACCGTGGACGGCACGACCTACCCGCTGGCCCCGCCGTTCATGGTCATCGCCACCCAGAACCCCATCGAGATGGAGGGAACGTACCCGCTGCCCGAGGCGCAGCGGGACAGGTTCACCGCCCGCATCTCCATGGGCTACCCGAGCGCGGAGTCGGAACTGGCGATGCTCGACGCGCACGGCTCGTCCTCCCCGCTCGAGGCGCTGGAGCCCGTCGCCCGGGCCGAGGACATGCGCGAGCTCATCGCCGCCGTCCGCAAGGTGCACGTGGCCGATGCCCTGAAGCAGTACGTCATCAAGCTGGTCACGGCGACGCGCTCCACGCCCGAACTCCGGCTGGGAGCATCGCCGCGGGCCACCCTGCACCTGCTGCGCGCCAGCCGGGCCCGGGCCGCGCTGGACGGCCGTGACTTCGTGATCCCCGACGACGTGCAGGCGCTGGCGCTGCCGGTGCTGGCCCACCGGCTGCTGCCGAGCGCGGAGGCCCTGGTCGCCCGCCAGCTGCCCGAGCAGGTGCTGGCCGCCATCGTCGGGCAGGTGCCGTTGCCCCAGTTCCGCTAGGCGGCACCAGTCCTGGCGGCCTGGCTTGGGCCCGGGTACCGGCCGTAGGTTGAGAGCAGGCAGGAGGAAGGGGCCGGGATGCGGTCGCTGTTCGCCGGGATCACGACTCGGGGCCGGGCTTTCTTCGCCGCCGGCATCGCCGTCGGTGTGCTCGGGCTCAGCATCGGCCAGCGTGAGCTGGTGAGCCTCGGCGGGGTGCTGGTCTTCCTGCCGCTGCTGTCCGCGCTCGCGGCCGGCCGGGCCCGCTACCGGGTCCAGTGCCTGCGCCAGATCGCGCCCACCCGGGTACCGGCTGGCCAGGCCGCCACGGTCACCGTCCAGCTCGACAACGTGACCCGCCTGCCCACCGGCCTCCTGCTGGCCGAGGACACCATCCCGTATTCGCTCGGCACCCGCCCCCGGTTCGTCCTGGACCGGATCGAGGCCGGCGGCAGCCGCCGGATCACCTACCGGCTCCAGTCCGATCGCCGGGGCAAGTTCGCCATCGGCCCGCTGAATGTCCGGGTGGCCGACGCCTTCGGCCTGGTCAGGCTGGGCAGGCTGGTGGCCCTGCCCGGCACGCTGGTGGTCACCCCGGCCATCACGACCCTGCCGTGGACGGCGTTCGGCGGCACCTGGCTCAAGGCGGACGGCTCCCGGGCCAGCACGGCGGCCGCGGCCGGAGAGGACGACGTCGTCCCCCGCGCCTACCGGGACGGGGATGATCTGCGGCGGGTGCACTGGCGGTCCACCGCCCGCTACGGGGAGCTCATGGTCCGCCGGGAGGAGCAGCGGTGGCGGAACCGCTCGACCCTGTTCCTGGATACCAGGGGCACGGCGCACGCCGGCCGCGGGCCCTCCTCGTCCTTCGAGTACGCGGTCAGCGCCGCCGCCTCGATAGGTGTGCACCTGGCGCGGGAGGGCCTGAGCGGCGATTTCGTCACCGACGCCGGGCCGGTGAACGCCGATGGCCCGTTCGAGGACGTGCTGCTTGACTCGCTCGCGGTCGTCCGCCCGTCCCGGCTCTCCACCATCGTGCCCGCCCTGGCCGACGGCCAGGGCGGCAGCGGCGGCCTGCTGATCGCGGTGCTCGGGCACATCTCCCTCGAGGAGGCGCAGCGGCTCGCCTCTGCCCGCCACTCGGCCGGGGCGGCGATGGCGCTGCTGCTCGCCGTCTCCACCTGGAGCGCACAGCAGCCGGGTGAGCCGGTACCGGGCGAGACCAGCGCGGCCGCCAGCGTCCTGGCCGCCGCCGGATGGCGGGTGGCGACCGTCACGGCGGACATGCCGCTCACCGCGGCCTGGGAGATGCTCAACCACCCGGCCGGCCAGCCCGCCAGCCCCGCGCCGGCCGGAGCGGCACAGTGAACCACCGGCTCACCGTGGCGGCGGCGGCGGCGACCGCGCTGGCCTCGGTCGCCCTGTACCCGCTGATATCGACGACCGGCTGGTTCTTTGCTGGCCTCGGCGCGGTGATCGTGGTCGCCGCCGTCGGCACGCTGACCCGGCTGCGGCCCCTCCCGGTCATCGTCTGCTTCCTGGCTGCGCTGGCCGGCCTGTTCCTCTACCTCAATGTGCTGTTCGCCGGGCCGCAGTCGTTTTACTGGCTGATACCGACCCCGGCCTCGGCCGGTCACCTGCTGCTGATGGTGGGGCTGGGGAACTCGGAGACGACGAGATTCGCCCCGCCGGTGCCGGCCACCAACGAGCTCGCGCTGCTGGCCGCGGCCGGGATCGGGATCATCGCCGCCGTCACCGACCTGCTCGCGGTGCGGCTGCGCAGGCCAGCGATCGCCGGCCTCCCGCTGCTTGTGCTGTTCTGCGTGCCGCTGACGACCATCGCCAAACCCGGATGGTTCGGCGAGGTGGTGGTGTTCAGCCTGGGGATCGCCGGTTATCTCGCCCTGCTGTCCTCGGAGGGACGGGAGCGGGTGCGGCTGTGGGGCCGCGTCGTCCACACCTGGCCGGGTCAGCGGGAGCCCAGGGGACCCGACACCCGGCAGCTCACGGCGGCCGGCCGGCGGGTCGGCTTCGCGGCCGTGGCGCTGGCTCTGTGCGTGCCGCTCATCCTGCCCAGCCTGCAGCACCGCCACCGGCTGTTCCCCGGCCATGGCAGTGGCGTCGGCAACGGCTACGCCGGCTCGCTGTCGCTGCCGGACCCGCTCGTGCAGATGAACCAGCAGCTGCGCGTACCCCACCCCGAAGCGGTTCTCGCTTACCACACCAAAGACAGCGCCAGCCCGCCCTATCTCCAGGTCTACGTCCTGGGCCGGCTCGGCACCGACGATTGGAGCCTGGCGCCGCCCTCGGACCAGACCGCGGTCGGCAGCGGCCGGCTTCCCGCGGTGCCCGGGCTCAAGAAGACCACGCCGGCCCTCACCGTCCACGAGACGATCACCCTTGGCTCCACCCTGAGCGGTGGCACCAACGTGCTGAGCTACCTTCCCCTGCCCTACGCCCCACGGTCGGTGGCCGTGCCCGGTGACTGGCGGGTGCAGCGGAACTCACTGTCCATCTACACCACTAGCACCGCGCTGGCAGGCCTGCGCTACACGGTGACCAGCGCCGATGTCGAGCCGTCTCCACAGCAGCTCCGCCTCGCGCCGGCTGCCCCGGACGCGCAACGGGGCTATCTCACGGTGCCGCAGCCCTTCGAGCGGCTGCGGCCGCTCGCCGCGCGGGTCACCGCCGGGCAGAGCACCGCCTACGGCAAGGCGGTCGCGCTGCAGCAGTGGTTCACCAAGCCGGGGAACTTCAAGTACGCGCTGACCCCGGCCCTGCCGCCGAACGCCAGCGCGCTGGTCACCTTCCTCACCAAGACCCGGCGCGGCTACTGCCAGCAGTTCGCCTTCGCGATGGCCGTGATGGCCCGGCTGGCGGGCATCCCGTCCCGGGTGGTCGTGGGATACACGCAGGGCGTCTACCAGGGGAACGGCACCTGGCAGGTGCGGACCAGCGACGCGCATGCCTGGCCGGAGCTCTACTTCGCGGGGGCAGGCTGGCTGCGGTTCGAACCGACCCCCACCGGATCGCCCGGGGAGGCCGGCCAGCCCACGGCGTCCGCCCCCGCGTACTCGTTCCCGCCGGCGGGCAGCGCCGCCCCCGCCCCGGCGGCAACCTCGCCCACGCTTTCCCCCGGGACCTTGCCCAGTGCCGCCTCGGGCGCGAGAAAGGCGGTGCCGAAGGTGGGGGTCGTCGGTGGCAGCGGTGCCGCCCAGAACCGGCCGACGTCGGCCCCCCTGTCGGCCGCGCTGATCGCCATCGTGGTGCTCGGGCTAGCCGCGCTGACGCCGTTTGCCGTCCGGTTCGTCACCCGGCGCCGCCGGTGGTTCCGGGCCGCCGGTGACGCCGACCGCGCCCACGCCGCGTGGCGCGAATTCCGCGACGACCTGACCGACCACCGGATCGACAGCCGGGCCAGTGAATCGCCGCGTTCGCTGGCCGGCCGGCTCGGCCCGGAGCTGGGATTCACGGCCGCCGAGCGGGAAGCGCTCGAGCGGATCGCCGTCGCCGAGGAAAGAGCGCGCTACGCCCGGGCGCCGGTGGCGTCCGTGCAGCTCCACAGCGACGTGGCCACGGTCAGGCGGGCCATGGGCAAGGCGTGCCGCCTGCCCGCCAGGTGCGCCGCCGTAGCCCTGCCCGCGTCGGCCCTGGCTCCGGCGCGGACGGCGATGACGCACGCGCTCGACGTGTTCGGGTGGATGGATGTGGCCAGCAGCGGGCTCCGCCAACGCAACGGGCAGGCCACCCGCTCCCCGCGGGCCTAAGGGGACGGGCTTACCGGTCCCCCTCCTGGCGACGGCGCCAGCGCTCTTCCAGCCGCTCCATGAACCCCGTTTTTCCGCTCGACCGGGCGCGCCGGTCCTTGCGGGCCGCCCGTGCCGGGCGCTGGCCCCGCGCACCACCGGGGCCGCGGCTCGCGCCCGCGGCGCGCCCGGTCACGGCACCGCCCATGTGACGCCAGCTCGTCAGCGCCCACATGGCGCAGGCGAGCATGACCACGAAGCCGCCGACACCCACAAAAATGACCTTGGAAACCACACCGGCCAGCAGCAGGCCCACTCCGAGCAGGAACCCGATCGCAGCATAGATCGCCCGCCGCTTGTAGTGGATCTTCGGGTCTCTTGCCCGCACGGCCTGCGCAAGCTTCGGATAGTCGGTATAGAGCGCCTGCTCGATCTGCTCGAGCTGACGCTGCTCGTGCTCAGAAAGCGGCACAGCGCCTCCCATGAACCTCACGCGCGGGGACAGGTGCGATGACGTCCATCTCACGGTCCTGATGCACTCCACAATACGAGTGCTGCCACATCCTGGGAAAGAGCAGTGAGAGTGCAAAGGGAGGCTGAACCGGCGATGTTGCTGCCCGTGGCCCCCGCGCGCCCCAGGTGAGACCAGATCTCGTATTGCCCACGTCACACACCGTAACTTTACTCGTTCAAACAGCTGTTCAAGCCGGAGTTTACCTCCGGGCACGGCCGACGGCTACGGCGCAGCCGGGCGATCCGGGCCGGCCGGTGCCTGCCCGCCTGCCTCCTCGCCGGGCTGGACGAGCACGGCCGGGCGGACCGAGTCCGGCCCGAACCGGCCGGCGATCCGGTCCACCGCCTGTTCGGCGTCCCGCCAGGAGGTGGGCTGCTCGCCCAGCGCCAGCTGGGTGGCCGATCTGGCCACCGGGATCAGGCCCGCGGCGCGCACCCCCACCAGCCGCAGCCTTGCGCGCGAGTCAAGGCCCGCCGCCGCATACAGGTCGCAGGCGGTGGCATAGATTTTCCGGGCCACATCGGTGGGCTCGGGCAGGGTACGCGAGCGGGTGATGGTGGTGAAGTTGGCGAGCCGCAGCTTCACCACGACCGTCCTGGCCACCGAGCCACCCGCCCGCAGGCCGCGTGCCGTCCGCCCGGACAGCCGGAGCAGCTCCCGGCGGATCACCTCGGGGTCGTCGACATCGGTGGCGAAGGTCTCCTCCGCCCCGATGCTCTTGTCCGGCACGCCGGGGACCACCGGGCGCTCGTCCCGCCCCCAGGCGAGCGCGTAAAGGTGCGCGCCGGCCGCCTGGCCGAGCTCCCGCTGCAGCACCGCCAGCGGGGTATGCGCGATGTCGCCCACGGTCCGCAGGCCAAGCCGGGCCAGGGCGTGCCCGGTCTGCTCCCCCACGCCCCACAGGGCGGCCACCGGCAGCGGGTGGAGGAAGCCGAGCACCTGATCGGCCGGGACGACAAGCAGCCCGTCCGGCTTGCACCGGGCGGACGCGAGCTTGGCCACGAACTTGCAGGTGGCCACCCCTACCGAGCAGGTGAGGCCCTGCTGCTCGAGGATGCTGGCCCGGATCAGCCCGGCGATCCTCGTGGGGCGGCCCAGCCGCCTGATGGCGCCGGAGACGTCGAGGAAGGCCTCGTCGAGCGACAGCGGCTCCACCTCGGGGGTCACCGACCGGAAGACCGCCATGACCTCGGCGGAGGCGGCAGCGTAGACCCCGCGGCGGGGCGCGACGAAGACCGCCTGCGGGCACAGCCGGCGCGCCCGTGTCACCGGCATCGCGGAACGGACTCCGAAGACGCGGGCCTGGTAGGACGCGGAGAGCACCACGCCGCGGCCGCCGACACCGACGATCACCGGCAGCCCGGTGAGCTCGGGCCGGTCACGGATCTCGACGCTGGCGTAGAAGGCGTCCATGTCGGCGTGGAGGATGTGACAGCCGGTGTCGCCGCCAGCCACTGAGTTACCGGTACCCGACGATATGGAACTGGGTGGCGATGTCGTGGAAGGCGGGATGGGCCGAGGCCGCCTGCTCCAGCGCCAGCAAAGCGTCGGCCGCGCCGGGGTCGGCGTCGGCGAACATGCCCGGCACCAGGTCGGCGAAGACCCTGACCCCGTGGGCGCGGCCCGCGCGCAGGCCCGCCCCCTCGATCAGGCCCACCACCGCCGCCAGGGTGAACCGCCGCGGCCGGGCCGTCCCGGGACCCGGGCCGGCCCCGGATCCGCTGTCGATCTCGGCCAGCAGCCGCCGGGCGTCGTCGAACCGGCCGGCCAGCGCCCGGTGGATCACCGCCGCCACCGAACTGGCGGCGAGCACGCTGACCGCACCGGCGGGCCGCAGCACCTGGGCGATCGACGCCATGGCGTCCGCCGGGGAGTCGACGTACTCCAGCACGCTGTGGCAGAGGACCAGATCCACACTCGCCTCGCCGGCCATCATCGTGAGGTCCGTTACGTCTCCCTGGACCACGCTGAGCGGGACGTTCATCTCGGCGGCCCGGCGTTCGGCCGCGGCGAGCGAGTCGGGACTGGGATCGATCACCGTCACGTTGTGGCCCAGGCCGGCCAGCGGCACGGCGAACCCGCCGGTCCCGCCGCCGGCGTCGAGGATGTCGAGCCGGGCCCGGCCGGCCTGCGCCGCGAGCGCGGAGATCACCGTCCGGAGGATGTCGCGGACGACCGCGGTACGCGCGTCGTCGTACCGGCTCCAGGGCCGGCCCGGCGCACCGGCGGCGCCCCGCCCGGGCGGCGCGGCCGGGTCGCCGGCATCACCCAGCGCTCCTGCGGCGCGACGGTCGCCTGCCACTGCCAACCTCCCTGTCCCGCGCTGGGCACCAATGTAGTGCCGCCCACCGACATCCCCGGGCGGAAGCTCCCCGGCGCGGCCACGAGGCCCGCGGGCCGGCCAGCTTCCTGACCGGGAGTTTCGTGACCGGGAGTTTCGTGGCCGGTGCCACGGGTAGCGGCCCTTGCACCCGACCGGGGCGTGGGTTTCACTGAATGTGGCTGCCTGAAGGACATTGTGGCCGTCGGCGGCCGCCGCTATGACATGGTTTTTTATGAATTGCATCCGCGCGATGATCGGGGCGCTGCACCCGGATGAGGGGATTCATTGTGACTCTTCCAGATTCCGGCGCGCGCCGCCGCCGCGACCACTTAGGCTCTCCGCCATGCGAGAGCATCTGGAGCTGCCGCGGCCGCTGCGGCTGCTGCGCACAGCGCTCTGGAGCCTGACCGAATCCGCCGGCCTGCCGCTGGGCGCCGCCGCCCTCGGGGCCTGGCTCTACGGCCGTGACGTCGGCCTGCTGGCCGGCCTGGTCGCCACCTGGCTC
>Ga0207700_10001470_pt1 | contig 13356 bp, 11 predicted proteins | sample LARL82metaG_FD_184348 | JGI IMG/M metagenome (GOLD analysis project Ga0207700, IMG submission 184348) | Corn, switchgrass and miscanthus rhizosphere microbial communities from Kellogg Biological Station, Michigan, USA - LAR L8-2 metaG... | ecosystem: Host-associated > Plants > Roots >...
CTGAGCTGCCTGCACCAGGATCTTGATCGTCTCCGCGCGCAGCTCGGCGGGCAGCTTCCTGGTCCAGTCCGCGATCGCCAGCGCCTGCGACGTGGAGATCTCCGCGTCCGCCAGCGCACCGGCCATCGCGGGGTGGCCGCGCAGCAGCCGCATCCGCCGCACCTCGGCCCTGGCATCCGGCCGGGTCATGTCCGTCATCGCCATCAGCCACGCGGCGGAGGTGCCGTACCCGTCGCTGTCATGGGCGTCGGCCGCGTCGAACCGGGCCAGCACCGCGGCGTGCGCGGCGGTGAACTTCGCCTCGATCTCGCCCAGCGACCGCAGCACCGCGCCGTAAGAGGCGGCGTCCAGCTCCCCGGCACCCGGGCCGTTCAGGTAGTCCATGGTGGCGTTCGCCATCCGCAGCGCCTCCGCGACACTGCCGAACATACGGCCGTCTGCGGTGCACATCCTGGACCACCTCCCCGGTTATGCCGTGACCGATCGCCTGCCTCTCATCGTCCGCGCCACTCTTGTGGCCTGTTTTCAGGATAGCACAGGTGTTCTAGTTTGCACAATCGATAGCATCAATTTATCGCCAGGAATTCTCGCAGCGCGACCAGGATCTGACGGTAATCGCACCGGCGCGAGCTCAACGTGTGATGGACGACGTGTTGACGCCCGGGTCGCTCGGATGCGGCGTGAGCGGCGTGGTCTGCACGGTCATCCAGGGGTCCAGCGGCAGTGATTCCAGCATCCGCGTCAGCTGGGCTTCGTCCTCGGCCCGCCACAGGCCTAGCGCGCGCCAGGCGCTGTCCTCCGACTGCAGGGCCCAGAGCCGGATCAGGTGACCTTGTGCACCGAACTCATGTGCGCTGCGTGCCTCACCTCGCGTGGCCTCTTCGACCACTTCGCGGGGAGTGCCGTCGGGGAAGACGACGGTGAACACCGTCAGGGATTCCGTCCCCGGCGGGCGGTCCCCGGCCACCAGGTCACGCGGCGCGCCGGGGTCGTTGGGATGCGGTCCCAGCGGGGTGACCTCGTCGGTCCGCCACACGCGCAGCGGCATCGACGCGAGGATTCGCTGCAGCTCGTCGCCGTCGGCGGCGGCGAACAGGCCGAGCGTGCGCCACTCGCCAGGCGCGAGCGGCGGCCGCCAGAGCCTGAGAACGTGTCCTTGCGCGGCGAGCTCGCGCGTGTGCGCGGCTTCGCGCGCCCGGACGTCGGCGACGGCTTCGTCGGTTGTCCCTGCTGGGACGTTAGTAGTCATGGTGACCAGGTACTCCATGGCATCATCATCCCCGGGTGAGCAGGTCGATGAGAGCAGCCACCATTTCCAGGTTCGGTGCGGGCACGCCGGTGAGGCGGGCCAGTTCGACGGGCGCCTTGAGCAGGGTGCCGGACTCCAGGGGCTTGCCCGCCTCGTAGTCCATCAGCATCGACGTCTTGTGGTCGCCTACTTTCGCGGCGCCCTCGAAGCGGCGCTCGATCGAGATCTTCGGCGGGCTGCCGAGGCTGGCGGCGACCTCGGCCGCCTCCCGCATCATGGCCAGGACCAGCTCACGCGTGCCCGGGTGCGCGGCGATCTCGCCCATCGTCGCGCGGGTCAGGACGCTGATCGGGTTGAACGCCACGTTGCCGAGCAGCTTGAGCCAGATGTCCGAGCGCAGGTTCTTCTCGACGGGGCACTTCAGGCCGCCCGCGGTCATCGCCTGGCTGAACGCGGTGCAGCGGCCGGAGATCGTGCCGTCAGGCTCTCCGATGGAGAACCGGGTCCCCTCGACGTGCCGGATCACCCCTGGAGACTCGATCTCGGTCGAGCTGTACACCACGCAGCCGATGGCGTGCGCGGGCGGGATCACGGCGGAGACCGCGCCGCCCGGGTCGACCGCCTCGACGCGGCGGCCCTCATAGGGACCGGGCAGGCCATAGAAGTACCACCACGGGATGCCGTTCTGCGCGGCGACGACGCCGGTGCCGGGTCCCAGCAGCGGTTTCAGCAGCGGGCCCGCGTCGGCGTAGCTGTACGCCTTCAAGCCGAGGAACACGATGTCGACCGGGCCGATCTCGCCGGGATCGGCCGTGGCGTGCGGCTTCGCGTGGAAGTCGCCGCGCGGGCTGAGCACGGTGACGCCGCGCTCCCGCATGGCCTCCAGGTGCTTGCCGCGCGCGATCAGGTGAACCTCCGCGCCGCCGCGGTCCAGTGCCGCGCCGACGTACGCGCCGATCGCCCCGGCGCCGACGACCGCGACCTTCACCGCGCCACCAGCCCCGCCAGGTTGCGCCGCTGCACCTTGCCCGTCGGTCCCTTCGGGATCTCCGGCAGGATCGTCACCAGCGCCGGGCGCTTGAAGGCGGCCAGGCGATCCGCGCAGTGCGCGGTGAGCTCCTTAGGCGTGACCTCGCCCTGGAGCACGACAACGGCGCCCACTTGCTCGCCGTACTTCTCGTCGGGCATCGGGTACACCGCGGCCTCGGCGACCGCGGGATGGCTGAGCAGCGCCTCCTCGACCTCGTAGGGCGAGATCTTCTCTCCTGCCCGGTTGATGAGTTCCTTCACCCGGCCTACGAGGGTGAGGTAGCCGTCCGCGCTGAGCTTGCCGACGTCGCCGGTGCGGAACCAGCCGTCGCGGAACGAGGCCGCGGTCGCCGCGGGGTCGTCGAGGTACTGGTCGACGACGGACGGGCCGCGCACCGCTACCTCGCCGTCCTCCCCGGCTACCACCGGCCGCCAGTCATCGTCGAGCGGGGTGATCTCGACGCCGGTCGCCCGCCCGACCGTACCTGGCCGGCGTTCCGCGGGCGGCAGCGGGTTCGACGACATCTGATGGGCCGCCTCCGTCATCCCGTACGCCTCCACGAGCGGGGCGCCGATCGCGTCCTCGTAGCGCCGCCACAGGACCGTGGGCAGCGGCGCAGAGCAGGAGCGGACGAACCTGAGGTCGTGCCTAGGTGCCTGGCGCAGTTCGAGGGCTCGCGTGAGCAGCCGCGCGTGGATGGTCGGGACCGCTGTGTACCAGGTCGCGCCATGGCTGGCGACGTCGTCCCAGAACGTGGACGGCCGGAACCGCGGCAGCACGACAGTGCCGCCGGTCGACAGCGTGGCCAGCACCGTGGCGACCAGGCCGTGCACGTGGAACAGCGGCATGACGCACATCGTCACGTCGTCGCCGTGCAGCCCGTAGCCCCGTGCGATCACGCCCGTCGACGCGATGAGGTTACGCTGCCGGATCGGCACGGTCTTCGGCTTGCTGGTGGTGCCGCTGGTGTGCAGCAGCAGCGCCAGTGCGCCGGGGTCGCCGGCGTCCTCGATCGGCTCGCCGGCCTCGTCGTCGACCTGCAGGAGAGCGTCCCGCAGGCCCATCGAGCTGGCGGCCAACTGGGTCTCGGCGGCGGCCGTCACGGCCGCCGCCGAGCCGTCGTGCAGCAGCCGGGTGATGCGCAGGTCGTCCAGTTCAGCGGTCATCTCGGCGACCCCGAGCGCGGGGTTCAGCGGTGCCGCTGCCGCACCGCGGGCGGCGACTGCGAGGAAGGCGATGACCAGCGCCGGGCCGTTGGCCGCGACCAGCGCGACTCGGTCGCCTTCCCGCACGCCGAGCGCGGCCAGCCGCCCGGCAGCCCGGTCGAGCGCGCGTTGCAGCGCGGCGTAAGAAAGCGATGCTCCGGACTCTGGGACCACCAGGGCGGGGTGATCGTCGGACCGCGTGACCAGCTGGCGGAGGGTGGGGGGCGTGGTGACGGTCATGCCCCAGTTTCTCCCCCGCCTTCGCTCGGTGGATGCGCGGGGGCGGCGATCTCACAAGACCGATCCGGCGAGCCGTCGCACCTCGCTAGGGGTGGGGCGGCGCTTCTGCCATGATGACAGAAACTGACATCAGATGCTAAACTGACGACAGCGACTGACATCAGATCTTCACACGGAAGGTTGGGCACATGCACGTCTTCGTTACCGGAGCATCCGGCTGGGTCGGGTCCGCCGTCGTTCCCGAGCTCATCGAGGCCGGGCACGAGGTCACCGGCCTCGCCAGATCCGACGCCTCGGCCGACGCCCTGACCGCGGCGGGAGCGCGGGTGCGCCGCGGCTCCCTCGACGACACCGACAGCCTCCGCGCAGGCGCGGCCGGCGCGGACGGAGTCATCCACCTGGCCTTCAGGCATGACTTCGGCGACTTCGCCGCGGCGGGCGCGGCCGACCTGAACGCCATCCAGGCGATAGGTGACGTCCTGGCCGGATCCGGCAAGCCCTTCGTGATCACGTCGGGGACGCTCATGATCGCGATGATCGCACCGGGGCGGCTCGGCACCGAAGACATCGTGGCCGGCCCGGAACTGGCCACCGCCCCGCGGGTCGGGTCGGAGCTCGCGGTGCTCGCCATGCCGGAACGCGGGGTACGCACCTCCATCGTCCGCCTGTCGCCGACCGTGCACGGCGACGGTGACCGCGGCTTCGTCCCGCGCCTCATCGACATCGCCCGCGACAAGGGCGTCGCGGCCTACGTCGGCGACGGGGCCAACCGCTGGCCGGCGGTGCACCGGCTCGACGCGGCGCGGCTGTTCCGGCTGGCGCTGGAGAAGGCGCCCGCGGGGTCGGTGCTGCACGCCGCCGGCGATCCTGGCATCCCCTTCATGGAGATCGCTGGCGCCATCGGCGGGCAGCTCGGCATCCCCGCGGCGAGCATCTCCGCAGACGAGGCGGACGGGCACTTCGGCTTCCTCGGCTCCTTCGTCCAGCTCGACAACCCGACGTCAACCGAGCTGACGCGGCAGCGCACAGGGTGGCAGCCGACGCATCCCGGGCTGATCGCCGACCTCAAGGAGGGGCACTACTTCGCGGCCGGGCCGCGCTCGAAGTACTAGGGAGTGCGTGGCACTGTGCTCTAGGGAGTGCGGGGCACTGTGCTCTAGGGAGTGCGGGGCACTACGCGGCTGCGCGTGATCTCCGCGATCGCCGCCCAGTCCAGGTCCTCGCCGAGCTCCGCGATCGAGGTCTCGAAGATCTCCCGCAGCAGCGGGCCGGTGGGCAGGTCGACGCCGGCGTCGGCGGCGGCCTGGACGGCGAGCATCACGTCCTTCAGGCCGAGAACCGTAGTGAACCCTGGCGGCGTGTAGCTGCCGCGCGCGATCGCGTCGCCATAGCCGCCGTAGATCACGCCAGGGAAGACGCTGTCGTTGATCATCTGGACGAACTGGCCGGTGTCCAGGCCGTACCGCTCGAGCAGCGTGATCGACTCCGCGAGCGCTTGCAGCGCGTGGGCGATGAGGAAGTTCACCGCGATCTTGGCCACGTTCGCCGCCGGCGCGGAGCTGCCGTACTGCCAGACCCGGCGGCCCATGACCTCGAGCATCGGCATCGATGCCTCGACCGCCTCCGGCGCGCCCGCGGCCAGGATCGTGAGCGCGCCAGCGGCGGCCGCGTTCGGCCGCCCGATCACGGGGGCGGAGACGTAGCCGTACCCGGCCGCCGCGGCGTGCGCGGTGAACTCGCCGGCCGCCCTGGCGCTGATCGTCGCGTGGTTCACGTGGCTGAAGCCGGGCGGCGCCGCGCTCAGCAGCTCGGGCGGCAGGACCGCGCGCACCACGTCCTCGTTAGCGAGCATGGAGAACAGGTGGCCGGCGGCGACCGCCTCTTCAGGGGAGTCCGCGCGGGTCGCGCCGTGGGCGACCAGCTCGTCGACGTGGGCGGCCGTCCGGCTCCACACCGTGACGTCGTAGCCGGCCTCCACAAGCCTGCGGGCCATGGCCGAGCCCATGTGCCCGAGCCCGATGAAACCGACCCGCTTGCGGTCCGGGATGCCGCTGTCGGCCGCTTCCGTCATGCGTGAACTCCTTACGGTCGTCTCGGGGCCCGGCCCGTCGGGGCGCGGACTGCCTCCAGGGTGGCACGCCTACCGCTTTTCCGCTTTCCTGGGCCTGCGCTTATCCTTTTCTTAACTGCCGTACGTAGCGTAGAGGTCATGGGTCGCGAGCCTGCTGGTGCCGAGAGTGCCGGACCGCGTCCGCCCGGGACTCGCGGATCGCGCCGCCGACTCGCCGCCGGGCTGGCTGGCGTGGTCGTGCTGCTCGTGGTGATCGCGGTGCTGGCGACCTTGCTGGCCCGGTCGCCAGCCGCGACACCCGCCGCGGCCGCGACGCCGCGGCCGACCCCGACGGCGGCGCCCACCCTGACCGTGCCCGCCATCTACCAGCGGGTCTCGCCGTCCGTGGTGCTCGTCCGCACCAGCAAGAAGCTCGGGACCGGCGTCATCGTGGCGGATAACGGCACGATCCTGACCGCCAACCACGTCACCTCCGGTGGCGGAGCCATCTCCGTCACCTTCGCCGACGGCACCACGACGACAGCGACCGTCGCGTCCGCCAACCCGAAGCGGGACATCGCCACGCTCATCCCGGCGAAGCTGCCCCAGGTCGTCGTGCCTGCCAACCTGGGCGGCGGCGCCGGCGTGGGCGCACAGGTCGTGGCCATCGGCAACCCGCTCGGCCTGGCCGACAGCGTGTCCTCCGGCGTGGTCTCCGGCCTCGACAGGACCGCGGACACCGACGTCGGCAGGTTCTCCGGGCTCATCCAGTTCGACGCGTCGGTCAACCCGGGCAGCTCAGGCGGCCCGCTGCTGGACGCGCATGGTCTTGTCATCGGCATCGTCGTCTCCATCGCCGTCCCCGACGGCGAGGACGCGTTCGCCGGCATCGGGTTCGCGGTGCCTATCGGCGCCGCGCTCGGCGGCGGCGGCACAGGGCCAGGGAAGGGGCCGCAGATATGACCGACGCAACGTCCGCTAAACCGACGTCCCCCAACCCGCTGCAACCGGTGCTCTTCGAGGTCAAGCGCACCATCGTCGGCCAGGACGTGCTGCTCGAGCGGATGGCGGTCGCGCTGCTGTCCGGCGGGCACCTGCTCGTGGAGGGCGTCCCCGGGCTGGCCAAGACGCTGTCCGTCAAGTCGCTCGCCGCGGCGGTCGGCGGTGAGTTCCAGCGGATCCAGTTCACACCCGACCTGGTGCCCGCCGACCTGACAGGGACGCGGGTCTACCACCAGCACACCGGGGAGTTCCGCACCCAGCTCGGGCCGGTCTTCACGAACCTGCTGCTCGCCGACGAGATCAACCGCGCGCCCGCCAAGGTGCAAAGCGCCCTGCTCGAGGTGATGCAGGAGCACCAGGTCACGATCGCCCGCGAGACCTACCCGGTGCCCGAGCCGTTCCTCGTCATGGCGACGCAGAACCCGATCGAGTCAGAGGGCACCTACCCGCTGCCCGAGGCGCAAGTCGACCGGTTCATGATGAAGGTCGTCGTCGGCTACCCGAGCGCCCACGAGGAACACGCGATCGTCGACCGCTCGCTGCGCCCCGCCGAGCCGGTCCGCGCGATGCTCAGCCCGGCGGACCTGATCAGCATGCAGGAGCGGGTCCGGGACATCTACGTCGATCCCGCCGTGGTCGACTACGCCGTGCGGCTGGTGACCGCCACCCGGCTGCCGCTGAACGCCGGGCTCGACCTGAAGCGGTACATCAGCTACGGGGCCAGCCCGCGCGCCTCGATCGCGCTGGTGACCGGCGCCCGCGCGCTGGCGTTCACCCGCGGCCGCGCCTACGCGCTGCCCGCCGACGTCGGCGAGATCGCCCTCGACGTGCTGCGGCACCGCATCGTGCTGTCGTATGAGGCGCTCGCCGACGACGTCAGCGCGGACGCTCTCATCACGCAGGTGCTCGATGCCGTCGCCGTGCCCGAGGTCGTCCTGAGCGGCCGCTGAGCCATGTCCAATCTGGCTACGCCCGCCGCGCGCGCCCCGCGAGCCGCTCAGGAACGGCTGCTGCTCCGGCTGGAATGGCGGGTCGTCCGCCGCCTCGACGGACGCCTGGCGGGCGGCTACCGCACCGCGCACCGGGGAACAGGAACCGACCTCGCCGGGCTGCGCGAGTACGTCGAGAGCGACGACGCCAGGCACATCGACTGGAACGTCACCGCCCGGCTGAACGAGCCGCAGCTTCGCCTGTTCAACGAGGACCGCGAGCTCATGGTCTGGCTAGTGCTTGACCGTTCGGCGTCGATGACGGTCGGCGCGCCCGGGCGCGGCAAGCACGACGTGGTCAGCGAGCTCGCCCTCGTGCTCGCCCGGCTGTTCGGCCGGGGCGGGAACCGGGTCGGCGCACTGCTGTACGACGTGCCAGGCGGCCACGTGCGCACTGTGCCGCCGGGCACCGGGCGCAGGCACGCGCTGCGCATCGGCGTGGAGCTGGCCAGGACCGAGCGCGCCAGGACCAAGCTCGCCAGGACCAACGGCGGCCGGCGGGGCGGCACGACCGACCTGGCGGCGATGCTCGACGCGGTCGCCAAGCTCGCCAGGCGGCGCGCCCTCATCGTGGTCATCTCCGACTTCATCGGCGACGGCGACTGGGAACGGTCGCTGCTGCGCCTGGTGCCGCGGCACGAGGTCGTCGCGCTGCGCGTCATCGACACGGCCGACGACCAACTGCCCGACGCCGGCCTCGTCGTCGTCGAAGACGCCGAGACCGGGGAGCAGCTCGTCATCGACTCCGGCGACCCGCTGCTGCGGGCGCGGGTGCGCGCGGGTGCCGAGGAGCGCGATGCCCGCCTCGCCGCGGGAATGCGCAGGGCCGCGGTGCCGGTGCACCGCATCGACACGAGCGCCGACCTGGCCGCGGCGCTGATCGAGGTCGTCGCGAGCACGAGGCGCAGGCGCGCATGAGCTTCGCCGATCCCGTGCTGCTCGCCGTCGGCCTGCTCGTGGCCGTAGCTCTGGCGTCGGCCGCGATCGTCGTCGCGCGGCGGCGGGCCGCCGCGCTGGCCGCCGCCGGGGTCGCGCCGTCCGGCCGTGGCGGACGGCGCGACCGCGGCCGGACGGCGGGCGTGTGGTGCACGATCGCCGGCGTCGCCGTGCTCGCCGTCGCCGTCGCCGGCCCGTCGGCGTCCGTCCCGGTGTCGCGCGCCTCGGGCACCGTCATCCTCGCCATGGACGTCTCCGGCAGCATGGCCGCGACCGACGTGCCGCCCGACCGCCTCGACGCCGCCAAGCAGGCGGCGGTGTCGTTCATCAACGCGCAGCCGCCCACCGTGGACATCGGCGTCGTCGCGTTCCACCGAGGCGGCCTCGAGGCCGCGCTGCCCACCGCCGATCACGCGACCGCCACGGCCGCGGTGCGCCGGCTGGCGCCCGGCGGCGGCACGTCGCTCGGCGACGCCATCCTCGCCGCACTGTCCGCGATCACGCACAGGACGGTCGGCCTCGGCCGCAACGGGAGCGTCCCGGCCATCGGCTACTGGCCGTCGGCCACGATCGTCCTGTTCTCCGACGGGCAGGACGAGGCCGCCGCGGCCGGCGGGACCGACACGATCGCCGTCGCGGCCGCCGCCGTCGCCCAGAAGGCCGGCGTGCACATCGACACCGTCGGGGTCGGCACCGCCGCGGGCACGACCGTCGACGTGGACGGCTACCACCTGTTCACGGCGCTCGACGAGGCCACGCTCAAGTCGATCTCGCAAGCCACCGGCGGCGCGTACCACCCGGCTTCTGACGCGAGCCAGCTCAACGGGATCGCCTCGTCGATCAACCTCAGGCTCACCGTCACCAACCAGCCGTTGCCGCTGGCCGGCGCGTTCATCGCGCTGGCGCTCGCGCTGCTCGTCGCGGGCGCCGTCCTCACCGTAACCAGGACGGGGCGGGTGGTCTGAATGTCCTTCTCGTGGCCGTGGGTATTGCTCGCACTCCTCGTCATCCCGCTGGTGTTCGCCGCCTGGTGGCTGACCAGGCGGCGGCGCAGGCGCGCCGCGGTGCGGGTCACGTCTATCGCGCTCGTCGCCGCGGCCCTGCCAGGCCGCTCGCGCTGGCGGCGGCGGGTTCCCGCAGGTCTGCTGGCGGCGGGTCTCGCCGTGCTCGCGATCGGCGCCGCCCGCCCGCAGGCGACCGTGCCCGTCGCGTCGTCGTCGGCGACGATCATGCTCGCCCTGGACGTCTCGGGCTCGATGTGCTCAACGGACGTGAAGCCGAACCGGATCACCGCCGCCGAGCAGTCGGCGAGCACCTTCATCAAGTCCCAGGCGGGCGGGCCGCGCATCGGCCTCGTCGTCTTCGCGAGCACCGCCGTCGTGCTCGTCCCGCCGACCGCGAATACGCAGCAGCTGCTCACGGCGCTCGAGGGCCTCACCACCGACGACGGCACCGCGATCGGCGAGGGCATCCTCACGTCGCTCGACGCCATCGCGCAGGTGGACCCGTCGGTCGCGCCGACGGGCGCGACCGTCACCCGTAACAAGAACGCCGGCTACGCGGACGACGTGATCGTCGTGCTCACCGACGGCTCGAACAACCGGGGCGTCGCCCCGCAGACCGCCGCGAAGGATGCCGCCGGCCGGGGTGTGCGCGTCTTCACGATCGGCTACGGCACGGACAACCCGGCGCCGCTGGCGTGCGGCTCCGGGCAGTTCGGCGGTTTCGGCGGCGGGGGCGGCGGCTTCGGCGGCGTCGGCTTCGGCGGCGGCGGCTCCGGCGGGGCAGGCAACCCGTTCGAGGCCGACTACGGCGCGCTGAAGCAGATCTCCCGCACCACCGGCGGCTCGTTCTACCGCGCGCAAGACGCCAACCAGCTCAACAGCGCCCTGGACCACCTGCCCGCGGCCTTCACGATCGTCCGCAAGCACCTCGACCTCGCCAACTGGTTCGCCGGCGGCGGCGGCCTGCTCATCGCCGCGGCGGTGGCGCTCTCGCTGTGGTGGAACAGGACCCGGCGCGCGCCTGCCAGGATCGCGGGTCACTGACCGGCGATCCTGGCGGTGCTGGCCAGGCCCGGGGATGACGACCGCCCCCGGCTCTGATTCACTTCTGTTCCGTGCAGAGCATCGATGAGTTCGTCAGCGGGCAGCTGGCTGCCTGGGAGGTCCCTGGGTGCGCCGTCGCCGCCGTCAGGGACGGGGACGTCGTCCTGGCCGCCGGCTGGGGCCACCGTGACCAGGCCGCGGAAACGCCGGTCACCAAGGACACGCTGTTCGCCATCGGGTCGGTCACGAAGGCGTTCACCGTCGCGGCGGTCGGCGCCCTCGTCGACGACGGCCTCCTGGAGTGGGAGCGCCCGCTCCAGGACTACCTGCCCGGCCTGCGGCTGCACGATCCCGTGGTGACCGGCCGGGTGACCATCACCGACCTGCTGGCGCACCGGTCCGGGCTGCCCCGGCACGACCTGACCTGGATCGGCCACCCGGACCGGTCCCGCGCCGACCTGGTCCGCCGGCTGCGGTTCCTGCCGCTCAGCAGGGACCTGCGCCAGCAGTTCCAGTACTGCAACCTCGGCTACCTGGTGGCCGGGCACCTCGTGGAGGCGCTGTCCGGCATGCCGTGGGAGGAGTACACGCGGTCCCGGCTGCTGACGCCGCTCGGGATGGGCCGCTCGAACCTGTCGGTCGGCGAGATGCTCACCGACCTGGACCACGCCACCGCCTACGAGCGCCGTTCCGGTGTCGTGGTTCCTGTGCCAGCCCGGCCGGTGACCGCCCTGGCGCCCGCGGGCGCCATCAACTCCAGCGCCGCCGACATGACCCGCTGGCTGCTGGCCCAGCTCGGCGCCACCGTGCCCCGCGCGCCCCGCGCGCCCGGCCAGCCCGACGGCCAGCCGGTCATGTCGCCGACCACGGTGGCGCTGCAGCACACCCCGCACACGCTGATACCCGAGGACCCGACGTTTCCCGCCTCGACCCGGCACGCCTACGGGCTGGGCTGGCTGATCGGCCGGTACCGCGAGCACCGGGTCGCCGAGCACGGCGGCGGCATCGACGGGTTCCAGACCGAGTGCATGCTGCTGCCCGACGACGGCATCGGCGTCATCGTGCTGACCAACACCTCGTCGAGCGCCATGGCACCGGTCGTCGCCTACCGGGTGCTCGACGAGCTCCTCGGGCTGGAGCCGCTGGACTGGTTCGGGGACTTCAAGCCGCGCTTCGACGCGGCCGTGGGCGGGATGCGCGAGGCCCGCGGCGTCCGCCGGGTCGTCGCCGGCGCCGCACGACCCAGGCCGCTCACCGCCTACGCCGGCGACTACGAGCATCCCGGCTACGGCGTGCTCAGCATCACCACCGACGGGGAGACCCTGCGGCCCCGGCTCGGCACGCTGGACCTGAGCATGGCCCACCGGCACTACGAGACGTTCGACCTCGAATGGCACGAGCTCGGCGACCAGTCGCACATCTTCCCGCTCATGTTCCTGTCCGACGCCGACGGCGACATCACGGGCCTCACCGTCCCGTTCGAGCCGTCCGTCGACCCGCTGCGCTTCGGCCGGCTGCCCGACGCCCCGGCCCGGGACCCCGAGGTGCTCAGGCGGCTGGCCGGCACGTACGCCATGGGCCCTGTCGAGATCGAGGTCGCCCTGAAGGGTGACCGCGTGCTGACCGTGGCCGCCCCCGGCACCCCGCCGCTGGAACTGGAGCCGGGGCACGGCCTGCGCTTCGGCGTGAAGGGCCAGCCGGCCATCACCGTCGAGTTCGAGCTCGACGACACCGGCGCGGTCACGCGCCTGGTCGCCCAGCCGCTAGGCATCTTCCTCCCGAAGCCGTTAACCTAGAACGAGCATTCGAGGCTGACGATACGGAAGGATGAGCGCAGCGGAAAAGGGGGCGAAGAAACGGGAGCGGCTGCGGGCCCGGCAAGAGGTTCAGCTCGCGGCCGCGATGCGGCAGGCGGACCGGCCGATGGCGGCCGCCTGGTGGGTCATGCTCGGCGCGCGAGGGCTGCTGCCCGCCTGTTTCTCCGTGGTCACCGGCGTGCTCGTGGCGGCGGTCCAGCACCGCGCCAGCCTCGCGGCGCCGCTGGTCGTCGTCGGCGTCGTGTTCATCCTCATGCAGGTCCTCGGGCCGCTGCACACGTCGCTGTCCGCCAACCTCGGCGACAGGACCGCCGCCTGGCTGTACGACGAGCTGACCAGCGCCTGCGTCGCCGTGCCGGGGATCGGCCACCTGGAAGACCCCGAGCTCGCCAAAGACCTCCAGGTGGCCAGGGACTTCGACCGCGGCATGACCGCTCCCCCGCTGTCCACCTCGCTGGACTTCATCGCCAGCGGCCTGATGGATATGGTGGCGGGCCTCGCCCAGGCCTGCGTGCTGTTCGGCTTCGCCTGGTGGGCGCCGCCGGTGCTGGCCGGCGCCTGGCTCGCCACGCACTGGCTGCTGCGCGAGAGCGCCGTGTGGAAGGACCGCAACACCGACGAGGTGCGGCAGGCCCAGCGGGACGCTGACTACGCCTTCCGGCTGGCCGTCGACCCGCCGGCCGCCAAGGAAGTGCGGATCTTCGGGCTGCCCGACTGGGTGCTGGAGCGTTTCCTCACCAGCCGGCGCCACCTGCACCGGCTGCAGTACGAGGCGACCCGGATGCGCGAG
>Ga0207700_10001472_pt1 | contig 13348 bp, 9 predicted proteins | sample LARL82metaG_FD_184348 | JGI IMG/M metagenome (GOLD analysis project Ga0207700, IMG submission 184348) | Corn, switchgrass and miscanthus rhizosphere microbial communities from Kellogg Biological Station, Michigan, USA - LAR L8-2 metaG... | ecosystem: Host-associated > Plants > Roots >...
CAGCCGGCCGACCTCGATCAGAGGGTAGTCGCCGTGCGGCCACACCTTGGTCAGGTCGAACGGGTTGAACCGGTAGGTCTTGGCGTCGGCGAACGGCATGATCTGCATCTTCAGCGTCCAGCTCGGGTGGTCGCCGCGGGCGATCGACTGGTACAGGTCGCGCTGGTGATAGTCGCCGTCCTCCGACGCGAGCTGGTCGGCCTCGGCCTGGGTGAGGAACTCGATCCCCTGGTCGGTCTTGAAGTGGTACTTGACCCAGAACTTCTCGCCCGCGGCGTTGATCCACAGGTAGGTGTGCGAGCCGTACCCGTTCATGTTCCGCCAGGTCCGCGGGATGCCACGGTCGCCCATCAGCCAGGTCACCTGGTGCGCCGACTCGGGGGACAGGGTCCAGAAGTCCCACTGCATGTCGTTGTCGCGCAGGTTGTTGTCCGCGCGGCGCTTCTGCGACCGGATGAAGTGCTGGAACTTCAGCGGGTCGCGGATGAAGAAGACCGGGGTGTTGTTCCCGACCATGTCGTAGTTGCCCTCGGAGGTGTAGAACTTCAGCGCGAAGCCGCGCGGGTCGCGCCACGTGTCGGGGCTGCCCCGCTCGCCGGCGACCGTGGAGAACCGGATCAGCGTGTCCGTATGGGCCCCGGGCTGGAACACCGCGGCCTTGGTGTAGGCGCTGACGTCGTTCGTCACCTGGAAGTGGCCGAAGGCACCGCCGCCCTTGGCGTGCGGCTGCCGCTCGGGTATCCGCTCCCGGTTGAAGTTCGCCATCTGCTCGATGAGGTAGTGGTCCTGCAGCAGGATGGGGCCGTCCGGGCCTACGGTCAGCGAGTGCTCGTCGCTCTCGACCGGGATACCGGCATCGGTGGTCGTGGCGCGGGGCTGATTGTCTGTCACTGCCATACCTCCTGGTTGTGCTTGGGCGGGGTGGCGCGGCCAGCTGGGCCAGCAGCGCCAAGCGCGGCATGGTCACGCGCGGGCACGAGGGCCACCTGCAGCAAGCTGCCTACCCGTCTGGAATAGATCAAAACTTGGAGTGATGTAACCGTGGGTGTGACCCGGCCGTGTGCAGCCAGCCTCACCCCAACCCGGGTGCCAGCACGGTGTCCAGGAGGCAGTGACGAATGTAGCGTTTCGGGCACAGGCATCCAGCCACGCTCGAGGGGGACACGATGAGAGCGGACAATGCGGACCTGTACGCCCGGTCCCGGCGGCACGAATCGTAGGGGCCACGTAGTGGCAGCTGAGCCGCAGGCACCGCCCGCCGATGCCGCCCGGGGGCGGATGCGCAGCCACGGCGACCGGGAGACCGGCGCCGGATCCGGCGGCGCGCCGGTGACCCACTCGCGGCGCGCCACCGCGATCGCGTGGTGCGCGGTAGCGGTACTTGCGCTGGCCGGGGCGGTGCTGACGGTCCTGGCGTCGGGCGACCTGGTGACCTCGGACACGATCTCCAACTTCGCCACGGCGCCCGCCGCGGTCCTGTATGCCACGCTCGGAGCACTCGTCGTCCGACGCGTGGGCAACGTGATCGGCTGGCTCGTGCTCGGCGTCGGGGCCGGCACGGCCGTCATGGGGTCCGCCTCGGCCTATGCGGTCCTGGGCATCACCCATCCCGGGACCTTGCCGGCGCCGGAGCTGATGGCCCTGCTGGCCGAGTGGAGCTTCGTGCCGGTCAACGCCGCGCTCGTCTTCATGCTGCTGCTGTTCCCGTCCGGGACGCTGCCGTCGCCGCGCTGGCGCCCGCTCGCCGCGCTGGCGCTGCTGGCCACCGCGCTGGCGCTGATCGGGTTCGTGGTGCATCCCAGGCTGATAGCGCTGCCGGCGCCCGGCGGCGAGTCGCTGATGGTGGCGAACCCGCTCGGCATCGAGTCACTGGGACCCGTCCTGTCGACCGTCTTGATCGGGACCCCCGACGGCCTGGGGGGAGTAGAGACCGTGCTGCTGGCGGCGGCCACCATATCCCTGGCGATCCGCTACCGGTCGGGCGGGCGCGACGTGCGCAAGCAGATCAAGTGGATCATGGTGGCGGCGGTGGTGTTCACCGTCGCCCAGCTTGCGGGGCTGCTGGGCATCGCGGCCACCGGATCGGAGCAAAACCCGGTTACGACCGTCGCCTTTGCTGTGGTGCCCATCGTCGCGCTGCTGGGGATTCCCGCGCTGATCACGGTGGCGATCCTCAAGCACGGCCTGTACCAGATCGACGTCATCATCAACCGGGCCATCAGGTACGGCCTGCTCTCGGCCGCGCTCACGGCCATCTACGTGCTCATCGTGGTGGGGATCGGGACGACGGCCGGTTACGCGGGCGGCCCATTGCTCAACGCCGCGGCGGCGCTGGCGATCGCGGTGCTGTTCCAGCCGCTGCGGCGCCGGGCCCAACTGCTGGCGAACCGGATCGTGTACGGGCAGCGGGCCACGCCCTACCAGGTGCTGTCGGACTTTGCACAGGACATGGCGGACCAGCTGGACGTTGACGTGGCGCTGGACCGGCTGGCGTCGGTCCTGGCCGCCGCCACCGGCGCGGTCCAGGTGGAGGTCTGGGTCCGGGTCGGGCCGCAGCTCCGCCCGCAGGCCACATGGCCGCACGGATCCACCGCATCCGCGCCGGTCCCGCTCGCTGGCTCGGCCGAGGGAACGCCGCCGGCCTTTGACGCGGCGACGCGGGCGGTCGCGGTCCGCCACGGGGACGAACTGCTGGGCGCGATCACCCTGCAAAAGCCGAGGAACGAGCCGGTGTCGGCCACGGAGGACAAGCTGCTGGAGCACCTGGCATCACAGGCGGGTCTGGTACTGCGCAACGTCCGCCTGACCGCCGAACTTCACGCCCGCATCGACGACCTGCGGGCATCGCGGCGGCGGCTGGTGCAGGCCCAGGACACCGAGCGGCAGCGGATCGAGCGGAACCTGCACGACGGCGCCCAGCAGCAGCTCGTCGCGCTCAACGTCCAGCTCACCCTGCTGGAGGACGCCGCCGACGACCCCGGTGAGGTCAGGGAGATCACCGGCGAGCTCCGGGCCGGGCTGCACGCCGCCCTCGATGACCTGCGCGCGCTGGCCCGGGGAATCTACCCGCCGCTGCTGGCCGACCAGGGGCTCAGCGCCGCCCTGCACGCACAGGCGGGCAAGGCTCCGCTTCCCGTCGAGATCGAGGCCGATGGCATCGGACGCTACCCACGGGAGGCCGAGGCCGCCGCGTATTTCTGCATCCTGGAGGCGCTGCAGAACGTGGCGAAGTACGCGCGGGCCTCCCGGGCCACCGTCGCCCTGTCCTGCCCGGACCGGTACCTCGGATTCACCGTCACGGACGACGGCGACGGCTTCGACCCCGCCAAAGCCACGCACGGCACCGGCCTGCAGGGCATGGCCGACCGGCTGGCCGCGGCCGGCGGCACCCTCCGCGTCGACTCCGCGCCCGGGGCCGGCACCACCATCAGCGGGACGCTGCCCGTCGCCGAGCTGACCCGCACCGGCGATCAGAGGTAGAGCCCGCCACCCTCGCCCTCCCTGGCCATCCACTCGACGGCCAGCACCCCGACCGGGTCGAACACATTCCACCCGTCCGCGTGCGAGGTCTCAACCAGCCCGTCGGGGCGAAGCCGCACGCCGAGCAGGGGATGCTTCTCGTCGTTGATGGCCCAGCGGTTGCCCGTCCCCTGGAACGCGAGCCGTACCTGCCCGGCCTTGCCGATCACCGGCTCGAGCAGCTCCGTGATTACCTTGCCGTCCACAGCGCCACCTTACGTCGCGGGTCAAGAGGCAGCCTCCCGCCGCTGCCGTGCGGCCCGAGTCTGCCGGTCGCCGGCCCGGTCCCTCTCAGGCCAGCCGGTTAGACCAGCAGCTCGGTCACCAACTCGGGCGGCAGGCCGTGCGTCTCGTGCAGGTACCTGAGGTCCGCCTCGGTCAGCGGGCGGCCGGGGCCGGGGCCGAACCGCGCCAGCACCTGGCGGCCCCGGCTCACCAGCCCCGCGAACCTCTGCTCCTCACCGCGGATCACGTCGCGGACCGGCCCGCTGCCCCCGTCCTGCCCGAACCGCCCGAGCGTGTGCTCGAACAGTGAGACCGGCAGGTCGTTCAGCGTGATGGTGTTGTCGCTGCGCCACAGCTCGGTGAGCGCGCGCCGCAGCAGCCGCCGCAGCACATAGCCCCGGCCGGTGCTGGACGGCCTGACGCCGTCGCCGATGATCACGATGCTGGCGCGCAGATGGTCGGCCAGCACGCGTAGCGAGCGCTGGTCGGGCCGCCACAAGCTGGGCAGTGTGCTCAGCCAGGGCTGGAAGACGTCGGTGCCGAACACCGACGGGCTGCCCTGCAACACCATCAGCAGCCGCTCCAGGCCCATCCCGGTGTCCACGTTGCGTTGCGGCAGCGGCTCGAGACGGCCGTCGGTGTGCCGCCGGTAGCGCATCGTCACGTGGTTCCAGAGCTCCATCCAGCGCTCGTCGGTGCCCGGCGTGCCCCGCGGCGGGCCGTCACCGGTCCAGACGAACAGCTCCGAGTCGGGGCCGCAGGGGCCGGTCGGGCCGTTCGACCACCAGTTGTCGCCGGTGGTCAGCTCGGCCGGCACGTCCAGCTCCTCCCAGGTCCGCAACGATTCGGTGTCGGGGCCCACCTGGTCATCGCCGCCGAACACGGTGGCATGCAGGCGGTCCCGGTCCAGTCCGAAGCCGTCGACAACCAGCTGGTAGCCCCAGCGCAGGCTCTGTGGTCCCTCGTACTCGTCCAGCGACCAGGAGCCGAGCATCTGGAACACGGTCAGGTGGCGGTCATCGCCGACCTCGTCCAGGTCGGTCGTGCGCAGGCAGCGCTGCAGGCCGGTCAGCCGGCTGCCCCGCGGGTGCGGCACGCCCTCCAGGTATGGCGTGAGCGGGTGCATCCCCGAGGTGGTGAACAGCACCAGGCCGCCGTCCGGCGGCACCAGCGAGCTGCCCGGGATTATGCGGTGGCCCCGCTCAGTGAAGAAGTCAAGGAACGTGCGGGTCGTCTCGGTCACGTTCATGGCGTGGGTTCCTTTCTGGTCGCGGGGACCAGGAAAGGGGCCGCTGGCATGGCCATGGTGAGCGGATATACGTCACGCACCGGCGGACCGTTCCCGGTCGCCAGCGTGTGGGTTAAGTGAGGTCAGGCAGCGGCGGCCGGCGGGCTCATAGCTCGCGCGGCCGCGCAGGTATAGCTGACCTTCATGCCTTCACTGTAGGCGCGGCGCGGCCGTATCCCCAAGCGCTTTTCCCGCCGCTCGCCTCAGCGGTCACGATGGGCCGCTGAGGCGGGGGGCGGCGAACAGGCCGATGGCGTAGCAGGCCAGCGCCACCGCTGCGGCCAGCGCCATCCCGAGGGAGTAGCCGTCGGTGAGCTTGTCGGTGAAGCCGGATCCGAAGAAGGCGGCGAGCAGGATGGCCACCAGGCCGGCCGCCGACGTGACGATGAGGGCCGCGTTCCTGGCCATGATCGCCCTGACCAGGACGAAGATCGCGCCGAGGATCAGCAGCATGCCGAGCGCCGCGTGGAAGGCCAGGAGCGCGCCGTTGCCGAACCACGAGGCGTGCCCGGGATGGCCCGCCGCCGGCAGGGTGACGTACAGGTTGACGCCGATGCCGAGGGCGAACTGAACGGCCAGCAGGATCAGCAGGGCCAGGTTGGCCTGCCGCAGGCCGGCCTGGCGGGATTCGGTCCTCTGCGTGGACGGCGGGGCCGCCGTCTGTGGACCGGTCATGTCGGCTCACCTCCACTTACCGGCGGCGTCCCGCGCCAGGCTGACCGTGGCGGCGGCGCTGGCCGACTGAAGTTGCGCGATGTCAGCGACGGCGCGAACCGGGGAAAGCTCCGCCCGCCGCCCGGCGGGCTCGGTCAGCTCGCCGCGCGGGCTGCCAGGCGAGCCCCCGGAGCCCATGTCGCACCCGATGCCAACGCTAGTCCTGCCGGGCACCCTGGCCGCCGCCGGGGTCACGGGGCAGCGGGCCGCTCCCAGCGCGGCCTTGAGGCCGGCATCTCATAGGTAGCGAGGCTACTTTGATGCTTCCCGCCAGGCGGTTCATGATGTAACGTCTCCTCTATAAGTAGTGATCCTACCTATAGGCAAGCGCTTCGCATCGGCAGGAGGCCGGTTGACATGGTGGCGGCCGCCCGGGTCTTCGGTGACCAGGTGAGCTCAGCTGCGCCGGTGTTCCTGGCTTTCCTCGCCGTCCACGTGCTCGCCGGGCTCACCGCGGTGGTCACCGGGGCGGCCGCCGCGCTGGTGCGCAAGGGCAGTCCGCGGCACATCCGGGCGGGCCGGTGGTACTACCAGGCGATCACCGTCGTGTTCGTCACCGCCACGGTCCTGGCCGCGATGCGCTGGCGGCAGGACTACTACCTGTTCATCATAGGCGCGGCGGCGTTCGCCACCGCGACCGTCGGCTACCAGCACCGGCGCCGGCGCCGCCCCGGTGACACCGGCCACATCGTGGGCATGGGCGCCTCATACGTGGCCATGCTGACCGCGTTCTACGTCGACAACGGCCCGCGCTGGCCGCTGCTGGACCATCTGCCGGTCCTGGCGTTCTGGCTGCTCCCCTCGGCCATCGGCGCCCCGGTCATCGCCCGCGCGGTGATCCGCGCCCGGCGGGCAACACCGGGGCCCCGCGCCCGCCAGGACGCAGCGGCCGGCTAAGCGGCCGAGCAGGGTGCCCGCGGCAGGTGAGCACTAGGCCGGCAGTCCGGCCGGTACTGGCGGCTCGTCGGCCAGGTGCGCGGGCAGGTCGGCCCGGGAGGCGATACCGAGCTTCTGGAAGGCGTGCCGGAGGTGGGTCTCGACGGTGGGCTGAGTGATGAACAGATGCTGGGCGATCTGCCGGTTGGACAGGCCGTCAGCGGCGAGGCAGGCGACCCGCCGTTCGGCGCTGGTGAGCGCGTCCGGGCCCGTGAGGGCGGTGCGCCGGGGCCGGGCGCCGGCCGCAAGGAGCTCCCGCCTGGCCCGCTCGGCCAGCGGCGCGGCACCGGTGCGCTGCGCGAGGTCCAGGGCGCGGCGCAGCGGGCCACGGGCGTCGGCGCGCCGCCCCGACCGGCGCAGGAAGGCGCCCAGGTCGGCCAGCGCGAGCGCCAGCTCATATCGCGCCGGGGTCGTTTCCAGCAGGCCGACCGCCTCGGCCAGCGACTCCCCCGCTACGGACTGTGCAGAACGCCCGGAGCGCCCCGGGTGCCCCGCGTCGGCTGCCGCGGCGTGCGCGCGGAGCGCCGCGCCGAGCGTGGCCGGGGTGCCGACCTTGCGCGCCAGCGCGAGCTGCTCCGCCGCGAGAACGGCCGCCTCCTCCGGGCGTCCCAGCGCGGCCTGCGCGGCGGCCGCGGCGGTGCGCCACGACGCGGCGGCGGGATTGTCAATGCCGAGAGCGCGCCAGCCCTCGCCCGCCGCGAGCAGGTCGTCCAGCGCCTCGGCGTGGCGGCCCTGCGCGACCCGCAGACCGCCCCGTGCCTGCAGGAAGGCAGCCATGTGGATCCAGCCGGAGGGTGGCTCACGGTCGGCGGCGGCCGCGGCGACAGCGTCGCCCTCGTCGAGACGGCCGAGGCGGGTGAGCGCCTCGATGCACAGCGCGGCCGCCCAGGCCACCGCGAGCGGCGGGGAGGTCGCGAGCTTGAATTCCAGCGCCAGGGCGGCATCGGCGACGGCATCGTCCAGCCGCCCGATCCGCCGCATGATCATCGAGTGCAGGCAGCTGGCATGGGCGACCATGCTCATGGAGCCCCGCCCACGGGCGGCGGAAAGGACCGCATCGCAGATGTCGCTGGCGGTGGCGAGCTCCTCGCTCCAGATGAGCGCGAGCAGCAGGTAGACCACGCTGAGCGAATCGGGCGGTACATCGCGCAGGCCGCTGCCGAGCACCGGGACGAGCAGGTCCAGGGCATCGCCGGGCGGCTGGGCGGCGGCCGCGGTGATCAGGGCGGCGTTGACGCGCCAGGGGCTCGATGGGCCCGGGCTCACCAGCCGGCCCTGCGCCCGCTCCAGCGCCTCGCCGATGGTCGCGGCGTTGATCACGGCGTTCGTAAAGAACTCTGCCTCCAGACCGTCCGCCGCCAGGCCTGGGTCGCCGGGCCGCGCGAGCGCCTCGCGGCAGATGATCGCCGCGCTGGCGTGGTGGGCCCAGATGCCGAGGAGGCGTGCGCTGAGCAGGGCGGCGGTCGCGTGATCGTTCGGGTCGGCGGTGAGCTCGACCGCCTCGGTCAGGGCGGCAGGGGCGGCGGGGCTGCGCTCAGCAGCAAGCGCGAGCCCCAGCTCGAGCAGCAAGGCCGGCCTGGCCGCCGGGCCGGGTGGCTCGTCCAGCGCGCGGCGCAGATAGCCCGCAGCCGGGCCCGGGGCGCCGCGGCCGCTGGCCGCCTGGGCGGCCGACCGCAGCAGCGCCACCACCTGCGCACTGCCGCCCGGCTCGCTGTGCAGCAGGTGCAGCGCGACCCGCTCGGCGTCGGCGCCGTCGCGTTCGAGCAGATGGGCCGCCTGCGCGTGGGCCAGGGCCCGCTCGCCCGCGGGAATGGACTCATAGACCGCAGCCCGCACGATCGGGTGGGCGAACTCGAGCACCGACCCGGGCGCCAGCACGTCGGCCGCGCGCAGGCCGTCGGCAAGCCGCGCCGCGTCCGGGATCTCCTGGCCCGCGAGCGCGGCGGCGTGCCGGACCGGTGCCGGACCGCCGAGGACCGCCAGCGCCTGGGTCAGCCGTCCCGCGCCCTCCCCGAGCTGCCCGACCCGCCGCAGCACTGTCCGGGCGACCGGTTCCGGCGCCAGGCTTTCCAGCCGCGCCAGCGGGTCGCCCCGGTCCGGCTCGCGCAGCGCGGAGGCCAGCGATTCGAGCAGGAACGGGTTCCCGCCGGTGTAGTCATGGCAGGCCCGGCACAACTCCGCGTCCGCCTGCCCGCCGAGCCGCTCCCGCACGAGCGCGGCGGTCGCATCGCTGCCGAGCGGCCGGAGCGGCAGCGCCGTGCATTGCGGGCAGGCCCGCAGCTCCTCGAATATCCCCGGCTCGTCCGGGCCGCTGCGCGCGGCGAGCAGCAAGGCGATGGGCAGGCCGTCGACGCGGGCCGCGAGGTGGGCGAGCCACCGCAGCGACGGCGCGTCGGCCCAGTGCGCGTCGTCCACCGCGATCACCAGCGGCCTGCGCGCCGCGAGGTTCGCGGCCAGCCAGTAGAGGCCGTGCGTTGTGGCATAGGGGACGTCGTCCTCGACCGATCCGGCGCCGGCCCAGTCGAACACCCGCGCGGCGAGCCCGGCGGCGCCGTCCAGCAATTCGTCCCACTCGCCGGGACCGGCCGAGGCGCGGACCGGCTCGATGAGCTGGCGGGCGATGCCGTAGGCGAAGCCGCTCTCCAGGGCGAGCCCGCGGGCAGTGAGAATACGCGGGCCGGGCACCGCTGGGCGGGCGCAGGCCATCCGGAGCAGCGTGGTCTTGCCTATCCCGGCGGGTCCCTCCACCATGACGAAGGCGCCGTGCCCCGCCTCGGCGGCATCGGCCGCCGCCCCGAGCATCGCCAGTTCCGCGTCGCGCCCGAGAATCACCGGGTGCCTGTCGCGCATGGGACGCGCCCCCGTACTGGAGCCGGATACCGCCTTGGCTGTGTCTCGTGTGGATCCAACGTACGTCCCGGGTAAAGGCACGGCAATTTCTCAGGGTGCCGGAGGCAAAAGCTCATGGCGGTGGCCTGGATGCGCCGGCGGCCCGCCCCGGGCAGCGTGGTAGCTGCCGCAGGCGACCAGCCACGCGGCATCCGTTAGGCATCAATGCTTGTCGTGCACTGAAGGAGCTGTTCGATGACCGCCCTGCCTCTGACCACGTCCTACTGGCCAGCCGACACCTCATCACCGGTCCTGGAGACCACCATCGGCGGCGCGCTGCGCACGGCCGCCGAACGTGCCCCCGGCCAGCCCGCGCTGATCTCCGGCGACCCGGACCCGGCCCGGCGGCGGCAGTGGCGCTACGGCGAGCTGCTGGCCGAGGCCGAGCGCGGCGCCCGCGCGCTGACCGCGCGGTTCCGGCCCGGCGACCGGGTCGCGGTGTGGGCGGCCAACTGCCCCGAATGGGTGCTGCTCGAGTTCGCCGCCGGGCTGGCCGGGGTGACGCTGGTGACGGTCAACCCGGCGTACCAGGCGGATGAGCTCGCGCACGTGCTCGGGCACTCCGGCGCCCGTTGCATCTTCCTGGCCGCCGAGTATCGGGGCAGCTCGCTGCCGGCGATCCTGGCCACCGTGCGCGACCGCCTGCCGGAGCTGCGCGAGGTGATTCCGCTCGGCGAGTGGGACGGCTTCTGCGCATCGGGCGATGGCGGCCTGCCGGAGGTCGACCCCGGCGGCCCCGCGCAGATCCTGTACACCTCCGGCACCACCGGCCGCCCCAAGGCCGCGGTCCTCACCCACCGCGGCCTGACCAACAACGCGCGGCTGGCGGCCGAGGCGATCGGGATGCGGGCCGGGGAGGCCGGGGTCAACCCGATGCCGCTGTTCCACATCGCCGGCGGCGGGCTGCTGACGCTCGGCATCGTGCAGACCACCGGCACGCAGGTGCTCATGCCGCACTTCGATCCCGGGCTGGCGCTCGAGCTGACCGAGACCTACCAGGGCGTGTGCTTCGGCGGCGTGCCGACGATGCTGACCGCGATGCTCGGCCACCCCAGCCTCGCCCGGCGCGACCTGTCCTCGCTCCGTTACGCGATGGCCGGCGGCGCGCCGGTCCCGGCGAAGCTGGTGCGGCGGGTGGAGGCCACGCTGGGCATCCCGTTCGTGATCACTTTTGCGCAGACCGAGTCGAGCTGCTCGATCACGGTGAGCCGGCCCGGCGACACGCCCGGCGACCGGGCGGAGACCGTCGGCCGGCCGCTGCCGCAGACCGAGGTGAAGATCATCGACCCGCGTACCGGCGTGACGCTCGCACCCGGCGCGACCGGCGAGATCTGCACCCGCGGTTATCTCGTCATGCCGGGCTACCTGGGCGACGCGGAGGCCACCGGCGCCGCGATCGACGCGGGCGGCTGGCTGCACACGGGCGACCTCGGGTCCATGGACGAGCGTGGCTACTGCCGGATCCAGGGCCGGATCAAGGAAATGATCATCCGCGGCGGTGAGAACATCTACCCGCGCGAGATCGAGGCGGTGCTGCTGAGCCACCCGGCGGTGGCCGAGGTGGCCGTGGTCGGGGTGGCCGACCGGTTCTGGGGCGAGGTGGTGGGCGCGGTCATCCGGGCCTCTGCCGGGACCCCGCCCACCGAGGCCGAGCTCAGCGAGTTCTGCCGCGGCCAGCTCGCCGCCTACAAGATCCCCGCCCGCTGGCTGTTCACCACCAGCTTCCCGCTCACCGCGACTGGCAAGATCCGCAAGGACGTGCTCAGCGCGCAGCTCGCCGACGTGCCCGGGCAGGCCGCGTCCGACCGCCGGGTCCCGGCCGAGGCGCTTCATTCCTGAGCACCGCCGCGCGCCGGGCCACGATGGACGCGGCGATCACGCGGGGCGCCCCCGGGCCGGGCTCCGCGTGACCCCGGCCGCGGCCGGCTACGGCTGCCGGTTCATTCGATCGGCTGGTGGGCGATGGCGGGCGGTTCCCGTCCCGCGAGCAGCCAGCCGATGGCGACCGCGATGAGCGGCATGCCGACCACGATGAACAGGAGATCCCCGATGGGGGCGTTGGCCAGGGCGCCGACGCCCCCGTTCAACGCGCTTCCCCGGAACCAGGCGATGCTGGCGACATAGCCGGCCGCCGTGCCGAGCAGCGCCAGCGACTCAGCCGTGGCTTGCGAACAGCGCGGTCAGGACCGTGAGGGCCAGCGTGGCGGCAGCGGCCAGGCCGTGCAGCACGATCAGCCGGGGCGGGAAGGCGCGGGCGGCCCGGCGGCGCCTGGCGGCCAGCGCGTTGGCGGCCAGCCAGCCCAGCCCGGCGCTGACGGTAAATAGCAGGATCCCGAACGAGATCCAGGCCAGCGGCCGGTAGTGGACCAGCACGAAGCCAAGCCAGAAGCCAAAGCCGATGAGCGCAAGCGCCGGATGGCAGAACTGGAGCAGCGGATGCTCGCCGGGCGGGGCGGCGACCTTCACGCGGGGAACGGGCGGCGGCTTGCCGTCCTCGGTGAGCGGGACCGCCGCGTACCTGACCGGCGTGCCCGCCGAACGGGCAGGACCGCTGGCCGAGCCCGCTGGCTGGGCAGAGTCGCCCGCCGCGTCCGCGGGATGGGCAGGGCCGGCCGCGTCCGCCGGCTGGGCAGGGCCGACCGCCGGGCCCCTGGCCGCGCGGCCGGAGTTCAGCAAGGAGACTCCCGCGCTGGCGGTCAGGACCCACAAGATCAGCGCCGCAATGGCCAACGTGGCTCCCTTCGCACCGTCGCACCTCCGGCTGTGCGGATCTGCTGCTGCCGAGACTATGGGCCCAATCCCGATGCCACGCATAACGGACGGGATGTTTACCTTCGACCGGCTGCAACCTGGGGGGCGCGGACGAACCGGAACCCCGGGAGGTGCGGCCCAATGGCGCCCTCGCGCGGCCTACCGCCCGGCCACGGACGAGGCCGCCGCGATCGGGGCGGGGTCCCGCCGGGCGCGCCGGGCCACCTCCTCGACCTCGTCGGCTGCGGCCGATGCCCCGCCGCAGGCGGCCAGGACACCGGCCATGCGCCGGGCGCCGTCCCGCAGCGCCGGCGAGGTGAGGGCCTCGGTGATGGCGGCCCGCAGCTGGCTACTCGTGGCGTCGCCCGGCAGCGCGATGGCCGCGCTCGCCCCGGCGGCCGCAGCCGCATTGTCGGCCTGGTCGCGGCCGAGGGGGACACACACGCTGGGCACCCCCGCCTGGAAGGCCGCCAGCAGCGACCCCATGCCGCCGTGGCTGATCACCAGCGCCGCGTGCGGCAGCACGGCGGCGTGCGGGAGGTACGACTCGACGCGGACCCCGGGCCCGGCCGGCACCTCGGCCGGGTCGAGCTCGAGCCCGGTGAGCACCAGCACCCGCACGCCGAGGCCGTCGAGCGCGCCGAGCGCTCGCCTCAGCACGCCCTCCTGATGCATGTAGGTCGTCCCGAGCGTGACGACCACCAAGGGCCGCTCGCCGCCGGAGGGCCACGTCGGCACCCACGGCGCGACGGCCGCCTCCTCCGCGACCGGCCCGACGTGCACAACGTTCGCCGGCGGCTCCGGCCAGCCGTCAAAGGCGGCGGGCACGGTGACCAGCGCCCGGTCCGCCCGCCGGGCCAGGGCGACACTCATCGGCTCGGGGCCGGCCGGGAGGGCCGACAGCCCGGAAGCGGCGCGGCGCTGGTTGACCAGCCGGTACTGCCAGCGCCAGCCCCACGGTGCGTCGGGATCGCCGGCCGCGCTCGCATGAAAGCGGTACGCCGTGTGCATCAGCAGGACCAGGGG
>Ga0207700_10001473_pt1 | contig 13346 bp, 13 predicted proteins | sample LARL82metaG_FD_184348 | JGI IMG/M metagenome (GOLD analysis project Ga0207700, IMG submission 184348) | Corn, switchgrass and miscanthus rhizosphere microbial communities from Kellogg Biological Station, Michigan, USA - LAR L8-2 metaG... | ecosystem: Host-associated > Plants > Roots >...
CGCGCACCTTCCCCGGGTGGTCGAAGAAGCAGCAGGCGAGCACGAGGCCGCGCTCGGTGTCGGCGGCGACGAAGCGCCGGTCGCGGATGTCCTCGATGTAGCGGAAGGCGAGCGTGCGGATCTGCGCGCGCACGCCGAGGCCGAGCCCGCCTAGCCCGCCGCTGCTGACGAACGTCCCAGGGAACCCCTCGGCGTCCGGGTTCAGCACCGTCTGCAGGCCGTTCTCGATCCGTACGCAGTCATCGGCGGCCGGGATGAGGTCGGCGTCGTCGCGGGAGACGCCGTCCAGGTAGCCGTTGGCGGCCTCGATCAGGTCCTCGCGAGTGCCGCGGTCGGCCGGCTCCAGGATCTGGGCCATCGCCGCGCTGGGTTCGAGCAGCCGCTCGGGGAACGTCGTCCGGCCGAACGGCGTGCGGCGCACCACCAGGGTCTCGATCTCGCTGATGGCCTTGCCTGTCGTCTTCAGCCGGACGCCGAGCAGCGCGTTCGCGCCGTCCGTACCGTCCGCGCCGCCTTCGGTGATCATCCCCCAGCCGGCCACGCTGCCCGCGGTCCCGCCCGGCCCGTACGCCTCCTCGCTGACCGTCACCACGCGGCTGCCCGCGACTCCGGCCGCGGTCGCCCACAGCCCGGTGCCAATCGCGATGCGCTGGCCGTTCTCGGTCAACGCCACGTCGGCCGCCAGCGGCAGCCGGCCAGGATCGCCGGCCGCCAGCGCGGCGTAGTACTCGCCGAGCAGATCCTCCAGCCCGCCGCCTCTTGCTGTTATCACCGCTGCTCCTCAGCCGGCCACCGGTATCCGTACGGGAACCAGGCGATGATCGCCTCGATGTGCCTGATCAGCCCGCCCCGCACCTTGAAGACCTCCCAGGCCGGCATGCTGTTCGGCCCCATGAATGGCGCCCGGCCCTGCCAGCCGCGCACCGCGCCCGGGTGGTCGAAGAAGAACCGGACCATGACAAGCCCGCGCGACGGGTCGGTGAGGTACATGCCGCGGTCCCGCGCCGCGGCGATGTGCCGGGTGAGGCCCTGGCGGACCTGCTGCGCGACGCCCATCGCGGTCGCGGGGTTAGGCGCCCGGCCCGGCAGCAGCCCGTCGGTCCGCAGGACCGTCTGGACGCCGTTCTCGATCCGAAGGCAGTCATCGGCAACGGGGATGAGGCCGGCGTCGCCGCTCGACACCCCGTCGAGATAACCGTCCGCCGCCCGGCGGAGCTCGGCCACGCTGGGGCGGTCGCCCTCCCCAACCAGGTCAAGCAGCCCCGGCGCCGGGCGGGCGAGCCGCTGTGCGTCCAGCAGCCCGCTGTCGCTGAAGGTGGAGGACATGTCGTTGAACCGCACGACAAACGTGTCGATCTCGTCGATGAGGCCCTCGTCATCAACCCTCAGCCGGACCCCGAGGATCGCGTCGTGCCCGGCCTCGGTCACCATGCCCCAGGTGGCGATCTGGCCGGCCGGGCCGTCCAGCACCGTCACTGCCCTGGTGCGGGCCGCGCCGGTGGCCGTGGCCCACAGCCCCTGCCCCATCCGCAGGCGCTGGCCGTTCTCGGTGAAGACCACCCCGGGCGCGATCGGCAGCTGCTGGTGACCACCCGACGGCAGCAGCTCGAAATAGCGGTCGGCATAGGAGCCGAGGTACTCGCGGCGGTCCTGCAGATCCTGGCTCACCATCCCCACGTATCTCCGTCCACGGGAGGTGTCAAGGCCGGGAGGTGTCAAGGCTCCGTCAGGCCGTCGCGGCCGCCGCCGCGCGTCCGGCGATCCGGCCGGAGAACAGGCAGCCGCCGAGGAACGTGCCCTCCAGCGACCGGTAGCCGTGCATCCCGCCGCCGCCGAACCCGGCCGCCTCCCCCGCCGCGTACAGCCCCGGCACTGGCTCGCCAGACGCGCCGAGCGCGCGGGACGACAGGTCGGTGTGCAGGCCGCCGAGCGTCTTGCGGGTGAGCACGTGCAGCCGGACGGCGATCAGCGGTCCCGCCGCCGGGTCGAGCAGCGCGTGCGGCTTGGCGACCCGGATCAGCCGGTCCCCGATGTACCGCCGCGCGCCCCGCACCGCCATCAGCTGGGAGTCTTTTCCGAACGGGCGCGTGGCGTCTGCGTCCCTCGCGGTTACCTGTGCTTCGATCCGGTCCGCGTCAAGGTGCGGGTCGCCGCCGGTGAGCTTGTTCATCTGGCTCACCAGCTCGGGCAGCGTCCTGGCGGTCACGAAGTCCGCGCCGTGGTCGAGGAATGCCTGCACCGGTCCCGGCACCTGGCCGCCGAGCCGGCTGGTGATCATGGCCTTCCTGTCGCGGCCGGTCAGGTCGGGGTTCTGCTCCGAGCCGGACAGCGCGAACTCCCGCGCGATGATCTTGCGGGTGAGCACGAACCAGCTGTGGTCGTACCCGGTCGTCCGCAGGTACTCGAGCGTGCCGAGGGTGTCGAACCCCGGGTAGAGCGGCCCGGGCAGCCGGCGTCCGGTGGCGTCCAGCCACAGCGGGGACGGCCCGGGCAGGATGCGGATGCCGTGCAGCGGCCAGACCGGATCCCAGTTGGCGATGCCCTCGACGTAGTGCCACATCCGGTCCCTGTTGATCACGGACGCGCCGGACGTCTCGGCGATCCCGATCATGCGGCCGTCCACGTGCTGCGGGACACCGGACAGCAGGTGCGCCGGCGGCGTGCCGAGCCGCGCCGGCCAGGCATCCCGCACCAGGTCGTGGTTGCCCCCGATGCCGCCGGAAGCGACGATGACCGCCTGCGCGCGCAGCTCGAAGCTCCCCGCTGTTTCCCGGGAGCTTGGCGTGCCCCGCGGCGCGTCGCTCGGCTCCAGCACGGTCCCGGCGACGCCCTCGACGACGCCGTTCGTCACGATGAGCTCATCGACCCGGTGCCGGAACCTGAACTCGAGGCGGCCCGCCCCGGCCGCCGCGCGCACCCGCTTCTCGAACGGCTCGACGATGCCCGGCCCGGTGCCCCAGGTGATGTGGAACCGCGGCACGGAGTTGCCGGGGCCGGTGGCGAGGGAGCCGCCGCGTTCGGCCCAGCCGACGATGGGCGTGACGCTGTGGCCCATCTGGCGCAGCCAGGACTGCTTCTCGCCGGCGGCCCACTCGACGTACGCCCGCGCCCACTGCCTGGGCAGTTCGTCCTCCGGCCGGTCGAACCCCGCGGTGCCCAGCCAGTCCTGCCACGCTAGGTCCAGGTCATCGCGGACCCGCAGCCGCCGCTGTTCCGGCGAGTTCACGAAGAACAGCCCGCCGAACGACCACCAGGCCTGGCCGCCGAGCGACTGCTCAGGCTCCTGGTCGAGCAGCAGCACGCGCCGCCCGGCCTCCGCCGCCTCGGCCGCCGCCGCCAGCCCGGCCAGCCCCGCCCCCACCACGATCACATCAGCGTCGATGACCGGACCTCCTCTATCGCGGACTCAGCCTAGCGACGAACGTTACCCCTCGGTAACCCTGTCTGAGGGCCGGGGCGGACCGGCGGCTAGCCATCCAGTATCCACGTGACGGGGCGGGCGGGGTCGGGATCGTAGCGGCACGCGGCGTGAAGTCGCAGAACACGTCGGGCGCGAACAGGCCGTCCGGCGGCGCGCCGGTCTCGAGGAACGCGATGAGCTTGCCCGCCAGGTCGCGGGCGGCGGTCTCCGGCATGGGAACCTCCCTGGTGTCGGTGTCGGGTCCGTTACCCAGGAGGCGTGACTTCCCGGCGTCACATTGTGCCGCCGCTGCTCGTATCTGGCTGGCGGGTGCGCGGATCTTAAAGTCACGGACGGCCGTACTCCCGTACCCTCGTCGGGAGCGTCGCCGGTCAAGGTCGGACAAGACCTGGTAAGGGGTCCATGCATCACTTCACGCGTTCGCGCCTCGTGGTCGGCGCTGTCGCGCTGTCGGGGCTTACGGTCCTCGCCGCCGGCTGCGGCGGCTCGGCGGGCACGCCGTTCAACGGCAATCCGACGTTCCAGCAGCAGATGCAGCCGAATTCGACGGCCGCAGCGCAGGTCGCCCAGCAGAACCTCGTCAGCGACCTGGCCCTGCTGAAGAAGGACGCGAAGACGCTGACCAAGGACACCGCGGTCCCCGGCGACCTGACGACCCTGTCGGCGGCCCTCACGACCGAAGACCAGGACTGGCAGCAAATGCAGCACGACAGCTGCTCGAGCATGACCAGCGACGCGCAGCTCGTCGCGTTCGACGCCCAGACCGTCAGCCGCGACGCCACGTCGCTGCAAGGCGACGCGGGCGGCATGCAGACGGGAGACATCGCGGCGGTCAGCAACGACCTGGCCAACATCCAGAACGACCTGTCCGCCCTGAAGATCCTCGGCACTGCCCCGCAGGTCACCACCGCCACCCAGGTCACCACCGGGACCAAGGCGACGCAGAGCGCGAACGACATGATCAACTCGGTCAGCAAGTCGGCGAACGCGCTCAGCGCCAAGGGAACCCAGTACCTGACCAGCGCGCAGCACTGGGCCAAACAGCACACCTGCTAACGTGCCGCCATGACCGTCCCGTTTCCCGAGCCGACCGCCCCAGCCGGGTCCCGGACTGAGGTATTCCTCCGCTACCTCGGCTACTTCCGCGACCAGCTGGCCGCCAGGCTGCGTGACCTGCCCGACAGCGAGCTGCGCCGCAGCATCGTGCCGTCCGGCTGGACGCCGCTGGAACTGCTCAGGCACCTGACCTACGTGGAGCGGCGCTGGCTGGAGTGGGGCTTCGAAGGCCGCGCGATCGGCGACCCGTGGGGCGACCAGCGCGACGGCCGCTGGTACGTCCCGCCGCGCGAGACCCTGGACGACCTGCTGGCGGCGTACGCCGAGCAGGCGGCGCGCAGCACGGCCATCATCGAGAGCCATGAGCTGGCCGAGGTCGGCAAACCCGGCGAGCGCTGGTCGGGCGCGGAGCCGGCCACGCTGGAGCGCGTGCTGTTCCACCTGCTCCAGGAGTACGCCAGGCACCTGGGCCACCTGGACATCGTGGCCGAGCTGGCGGGCGCGGGGACGGGCGAGTTAGCCCACCGACAGCAGCCCGGCGGGCAGCACCGCGTGCACCCCCCACGTCACGTTCGCCACCTGCGTCACCCGCAAGTCCACGCAGTTCGACGCCAGCGCCAGCGCCTCCGTCCGCGAGGTCCCGTACAGCGAGGCCAGCCACGTCACCATCGCGTCGAGCGCGTCCCCCATGGCCTCGTTCAGGTCGGCGCTGAACCCGAAGGTGATCCGCCCGGCCGGTGTCTCCGCGTGCACCGATGTCAGCGGCCGGCCGGCGGTCAGGTTCACGACCGCCTCTGTCGTCATCGGGCACTCGATCGCCGTGCCGCACACCTCGCCGTCGCCCTGCGCGCCGTGCCCGTCGCCCAGGTAGAGCAGCGCGCCAGGCACGTTGACAGGCAGGTACAGCGTCGAGCCCGCCACGAGCTCCTTGCAGTCGATGTTCCCGCCCGACTCGGCGCGCGGCGGGATCGTCGAGTGCTGCCCTGGCGCGGCGGGCGCGGTCCCCGTGACGCCGAGGAAGGGTGCCAGCGGCCGGGTGTACGTCCCGTTCGCCGTGGCCGTCCCCGCGTCCGCGTCGATCTCCCACAGCAGCCACGCCGGCTCGGTTCCGGCCAGCCCGAGCCGCTTCACGACGGGCGAGCTGGGCACGGCGGGCGCGACCGTCCACCCCCAGTCCCCGGGCGTCAGCGACACGATCCGCACCGCGAGCAGGTCGCCGGGCGCCGCGCCGCGCACCGCGATCGGCTGGTTCAGGCAGTGCCCGCGGAATTCATCGCCGGGGAACATCTTCGGCTGCCCCGCGTCGCCGGGAAACTGCTGCCGCGCCAGGTACCCGGCCGCGTCCAGCGTCCTGACGATCACCGTGTCACCCGGATCCATGGTCAGCACCGGTTCGTGCGCCGCGGAAAAGAAGTTGACTGTGCTCTCCGGTGTGGGTTCCACCACATGCAGGGCCATGAAAACCATTATCCCGAAGTTGACTCGCCTGCCCCGCGGATCTTGGCTTGGAGTCATGCAGCGAAGCACCGATCGTATCTACACGACCCACGTCGGCAGCCTGGCCCGCCCGGCGGGCTCACGTGCGGCGCCAACCCAGGCTCCGCGGTCACCGCGGACTACCGGGCCCCGTTCCTGTTCACCGGCACGCTGCACACTGTCACCGTCGACCTGTCCGGTGACCTGATCACCGACACCGAGGCCGAAATGCGCATAGCCATGGCCCGCCAGTAAGCCCGCCTGGACTATCCTGCTCCCGGCCCGGCAGGCCTTATGCTCACGCTCTTCCAGCATGCTGCAGCCGGCGGCCTCCCGCGCCCAACCTCCGGGCTACCATTACCCTGTCCGGCCATGGAGGCGCACGGAGCACGCAATGACGCCATCACAACCGCGAAGCGAACGCCCCGTCGACCTGGGCAGGCAATGCATCCGCGCCGCGCCGGGGCGGCGGCCCCGGCGGCGCGGAACGGGCGGAAGGCCGCCGCGCCCAGGCGAACCGGCGGGCGCGCAGGCCGCTGACCGGCACACCCGGCCGACGGGCTGAACCCATGATCACCCTGGCAGCGCCATGACCCTGGCCGAGTACATCATCTTGTTCGCGCTCGTGGCGATCCTGGGAGCCGGCATACCCGGGCCTGGTGACGCGGCGCTGATCGCGGCGGGCACGCTGGCCGGAGAGGGCAAGCTCGACGTGGGCATCCTGCTCGCGACCGCGGCGGCCGCCTGGATGCTGGGCTCGGTCATCGGATATCAGATTGGCCAGCGCGGGGGGCGTCAGCTGCTCGACCACCCGGGACGAATCGAGGAACGGCGCCGGAAACTGCTGGCCAAAGGCGACCGTGCCTTCGGCCGTCATGCCTTCGTGGCGTCCATGACGATGCCGGCGTTCGTCTCCGGGATCTTCCGGGTGCGGTTCCCCCTGTTCGTGATCGGGGCGGTCATCGCCGGCATCGGCTGGATCGGGATGTACGTCGGGCTGTCCTACTTCCTGGGCGAGGAGGTCGCCAAGCGTATCGGAGACGCCGGCGTCAAAGCGCTGCTGTGGGTCATCCTCTTCGTCGCTGTCGGACTGGCCATCAGAGCCGGGTACGCGAAGTGGCGCGCTACCCGTCAACAGGACCGGCATGAGCAAGCCGTTCCCGATCCTGCGCCACTCGCAGGTGACCCACCGTTATCAGGAGCACGTACCTTCCTGGGTTCCGGCATGATCTAGCCGCGGCGGTGGCCATGGTCAGCAGGGAGCCCAAGCAGCACCGGTATCCGCGTGTCCGCCCATCGCTGGTTCTCGGCGCTGACTCCGAGCTAGACCCACGAGGGCCAGTCGTTGCCCCAGGGCACCATCCCGGCGACGTTCTCGGTCCGCTTGGTCAGGAGCTGCCAGCGCAGCCACGGCGTGGCCTCGATCAGGTCCCACAGCCGCTTGCGTGGCTCCTCGAGGTCGGGATAGTCCTCGAACACGTCCGCCATCGATGCACAAAACACCTTCTCGGCAACCCCGGCGCGCTCGGCGTCGCGGTTCCATTTGAGCGGGCGCTGCCAGTTCCTCTCCGACAGCATCCGCCGCGGAGCGGCTCTGGTAGAGGCAAGATAGCGCCTATGCGCATCGAAAACCGCCTCGCCGAACTCGGTCTCGAGCTCCCGCAGCCGATGAAGACGCCGTCCGGCCTGGAACTGCCTTTCCCGTGGGTGCGCCTGTGGCCGGGCCGCGCTTTCGTCTCCGGCCACGGCCCCCTGCACGCCGACGGCTCACTCTGGTCGGGCCTCGGCAAGGTGGGTTCTGACCTCACCGCCGAGCAGGCCTACGGCGCCGCCCGCGCGACCGCCCTGGCGGTGCTCGGCAGTCTCCAGCGCGCCCTCGGTGACCTGGACAGGATCACGGCGTGGCTGCGCGTGTTCGGCATGGTCAACACGACGCCGGGCTTCAACCAGACGCCGGCCGTGATCAACGGCTTCTCCGACCTGATCGTGGAGCTGTGGGGACCGGACGCCGGGCCGCACGCGCGGTCGGCGATCGGCGTCGCGGCGCTGCCGTTCGACATTCCCGTGGAAGTGGAAGCGGAGGTAGCCGTCGACTAAGCCCTGCGATGCTGGGTCAAGTAGGGGCCCTGCACATGAGGAGACGGAATGAGCGCCGTGATCATGCACAACGTCGTGTCGGTGGACGGCTTCATCGCCGACGCGAACGATCAGGTCGGCCCGCTGTTCGACTGGTACATCAACGGCGACGTTGAAATCATCGACGGCGGCCGGATCAGGGTCTCGCAAGCCTCGGCCGATTACGTCAAGACAATGTGGGCGGGCATCGGGTCGATGGTGATCGGGCGCCACCTGTTCGACATCACCAACGGCTGGGAGGGCGTGCCGCCAGCGGGCGATCACGTGATCGTGGTGTCGCACCGGCCCAGGCCCGACGACTGGCACCCCGAGGGGCTCCATCCCGTTCACCCCAGGCAGCAGCAGGCGTCGTACTACTTCATCAGCGATGTGGCCCGGGCGATCGCCAAGGCCAAGGAGCTCGCCGGGGAGCGCACCGTGGCCGTGGCGGCGGGCGACGTCGGCGGGCAGGCGCTGGCCCTCGGCCTGGTCGATGAGGTGGGGATGGACGTCGTGCCCGTGGTCTTCGGCTCTGGCAAGCGGTATTTCGGGTCGGTCGATACCCAGCATCTGCTCGAGGACCCGGATACAGTCATCCAGGGCAACCGGGTGCTGCACCTGCGCTACCGCGTCCGCCGTTAGCGTCGCGGCCTCCAGCCTACGGGACCGTGAACATGTAGCCCTCGTCGATGAGGCGGGGAATCACGATCTTCAGGGCAGCCACGGTCTCGGACCTGTCGCCGCCGCCGTCGTGCTCCAGGATGATCGAGCCCGTCTTCGTGGTGCCCATGATCGTCTTGACGATCTTGCCGACCCCGGGCCGGGTCCAGTCCTTCGGGTCAACGGACCAGTCGAGCGGGCTGAGCTTCTCGCTCGCGCAGTAGTCAAGCAAGGTCGGCGACCACGCCCCGTACGGCGCCCGGAACATGCCCGGCCGTTGTCCCGTCGCGCTGTGGATCGCGTCCGTGGCCCTGTCGACCTCCCCGGGCAGTTTGCTCCGCTTCATCGACATGAGGTTGGCGTGATTCCAGGTGTGGTTGACAATCGTGTGACCGGCGTCCGCGACCTCGCGCGCAATCGACGGGTAATAGGCCACGTTCTCCCCGACCATCGAGAACGCGGCCATGATGTCGTACTTCTCCAGAATGCTCAGCACCTGGGGGGTATACACGGGGCTCGGGCCGTCATCGATGGTCAGCGCGATGACATCCAGCCCGTCGTCCACGTGGTACATCGGCTGCCCGGCCACGGTGCCGACAGCGCGGGCGGGCGCGTGCCCGGCGGCTCGGGCGTGATTCGCGTTGCTCGCCGCCTTGGCCGGCTGACGGGCCGGTCCGGTGTGCGGCGCCTCATCCTGCGCGCTGGCCGCCAGGTGGCTGCCGCCGCCGCGCCCGGTCATGGTGGCGACCCCGATCGCCACGCCGCCAGCGGCGACGAGGAGCAGCCGGCGTCGCGCCATGCGCACTCTGCTGGAAGGCGGCGCAGGCGCGCCGTCCCGGGCATCCCGATATCTCCGCGTCGTCACCGCCGTGCCCCTTTCGCCCCGTTGGCAATAATGACGGTCCGGGGCGGCCAGGAGTTGGATGAAGGCCCTGAGATGATGGGCGTGTCGTGGCTGGTCAGCCGTAGATCGCGGACCCGAGCCGGGCCAGGGGCTCCAGAATCTGGTGTTCCTCGTACGACAGGTGGGACAGCAGGGCGTCGGTGAGCAGGTCCACGGCGGCCCGCACCGCGGGCATCCCGCGCACCGGGTCGGTGACCAGGGCTACCAGCGCCGCGTCCACGCGGGACAGCAGGCCTGCGATCACGTGGTGCTCCTCGGTCAGCCGCCCGGTGACCGGCGCGAGCCGGCCGTCGAGCCGGCGCAGGCCGGTGAACAGCGACGTGTCCTCGAGCGTGTGATGCAGGCCGACCAGCCGGCAGTAGCTCTCGCAGTACGCGCCGACCGTCCACTGGTTCTGCCGCATGGTCAGTTTGCTGATCTCCGTCCGCGCCTTGCCCGGGTCGAGGCTGCCGGCGGCGACCTGGGCGATCATGTCCCGCAGCTGCGCCAGCTCCGCCCGCAGGTGATCGTGGACCGCTACCAGGTCGCGGGCGTGCGACCGCCCCGCCTCCGAGTAGTCCGTGTTCGGGTCGGGCGCCGGCGCGACCGGGCGCGCCGCCTCATCCCACAGCGTCTCATCGCTGAGCCGGACCCCCGGATCGGGCGTCGCCGCCACGCCAAGCCCACGCTCGCGCTTCTTGCTGTTATCAGTCAGAGAAGGGACTGGGCGGGCGTCCGCATCCGCGTCCCCCAGCGCGCGCTCGCTCGCGACCAGCTCCCGCACCGCGGGCGCCACCTCGGCCGCGAACCGGTCCACGGTCACGGTGTCGTCCGCCATCAGCACGAACCCGCTGATCCCCTCGTCGAGAGCGAGCCCGGCGAGCTGCTCCGCCCATACCTTCGGCGGTCCCTGGAGGAAGGCGGACCCGCCGCCGCTGAACGAGCCGGCGATGTTGTAGATCCGCCGCACGTCCGCGGGCGACCGCCCGGCCTCCATCGCGGCCGCGTCGATCACCGCGTTCATCGCGGCGAGCTGCTCAGGCGGCGCGTACGGCGCGCTCGGCAGCCACCCGTCGCCGGCCTCGCCGGTGAGCCGCAGCATCCGCTCCTTGTACGCGCCCACCCAGATGCCCACGTCGTGCACGGGGAACGGCCCCGGCTTCGCCCCGGACACCGAGTAGTAGTGCCCGCCGGCCCGCGCCCCGCGACCCGGCGTCCACAGCGCCCGGATCACGGCGATCGCCTCGCGCAGCGCGTCGACCGACTCCCGTGGCGACCGCCGCGGCCCGCCCATCGCCGCGATCGCGTCCCAGAACGCCCCCGTGCCGATCCCCAGCTCAGCCCGCCCGCCGGACAGGATGTCCAGGCTTGCGACCGCGCGCGCCAGCACCGCCGGCGGGCGCAGCGGCAGGTTCGCCACGTTCGGGAAGACGGCGACGCGCTCGGTCGCCGCCGCGATCGCGGTCAGCAGCGTCATCGTGTCGAGGAACGCCGGCTGGTACGGGTGGTCCTGCACGCTCACCCAGTCCAGCCCGGCCGCGTCCGCGCGCCGCGCGAGCTCGATGATGTGCGGGCCCGCGTCCGCTTTCGGCGTCACGAATATCCCGAACGAAAGGTCGTGACCGTAGTCAGCCATCTGCCATCTCCCGATAGTGGTCTACGCGACAGATAATATAACTCACAGACTATCTTGTGTGCAGCAGGGTCTACCATGGGAGGCATGACGGTGACTCCTGACCGGCTCGCCGGCGACCTCGGCTGGGGCCTCGCCGTGGTATTCCGGGCGTACGTCAAGGCGGCCGACGCCGCCACGGCTGGCATGCCCGGCGGTCATCGCGGCTACCAGGTGCTGTGCGCCGCTGCCCGCGACGAGCCAGGCAGCCAGGCGGCGATGGCCCAGCGCCTCGGCATCGACCGCACCGTCATGACCTACCTGCTCGACGACCTGGAAGCCGCGAAGCTCGTCGAGCGCCAGCCCGACCCGGCCGACCGCCGCAGCCGCCGCGTGGTCGCCACCGCCCACGGCCGGGAGGTCCTCGCCGACCTAGACGCGCGCTTCGCCCGCGCCGAGCAGCACCTGCTGGCCGGCCTGGGCCCCGAAGATCAGGCGGCCTTCAGGAAGCTGCTGGGCGCCCTCGCCGCCCGCGTCAACGACCTCGACCCGGTCCTGACGGCCTGCGAAGCGGTCGAAGACCTCACGGCCCGCTAGCGGCCAGCCGCTTCTTGCTGTTATCAGGTCAAGGGGTCGCTGCGAGGCCGATGCGAACCTGCCGATTGCGCAATCGGCATGCTCTATTGGTGTCGATTGCGCATCGGCATGACGAGGCCGGGCGGACCGACGCCCCGCTTCTTGCTGTTATCAGGTGCGTCAGGCTTGGGCGTGGACGCAGGGAGCGGCAAAGCCGCTTCTTGCTGTTATCACCAGGTGAGGTGGGCGGAGTGACGGAAGGCTCAGCCGACGGTGACCTCGGCGCGGTTCGCGTAGAACGCCACGTGACCGGCGATCTCCGCGACCGCGTCGTAGGGCTGCTCGTAGGTCCAGATCAGGTCGGCCTCGGTCGCGCCGTCCGGGGTCTGGACGCTGTAGTAGCTGGCCACGCCCTTGTAAGGGCAGTAGGTGTGGCTGTCGGTGCGCCGCAGCAGGCTCTGGTCGACGTCGCCGAGGGGGATGTACTGCACCACGGGATAAGACGCCTCGGCCAGCGACAGCGCGCTGTCCGACTCGGCGACCGTCACGCCGCCGACGCGCACGGTCACGCGGGAACCGGTGGGGCGGACGGTGATCGGGTGGGTGGCGTCCGGGATCTTCACGGCGCGGTCCATGACAGGCTCTCTTCCGGAGTGGGTCAGCGTATATCCCCGTAAGCTCGCACGGGGCCGCAGACATTCCGGAACGGGCGCGCTATCTCGCGGGCTTGCGCGCCACGCCGCCGAAGAAGCTGTGGTAGTTCTCGTCCCGCTCGATGTACGTCCCCGGCGCGGGGCGCCAGTCCAGGATGGACACCAGGCCGGGCTCGAGCAGTTCCCAGTCGCCGAACCAGGTGAGGATCTCCTCGTCCTCCCGCCAGCGCCCGCTGCCCAGCGTGCCCACCAGGAGCTTCTCGCCCTCGATGGTCACGGCGCGCAGTTCTGGCAGCTCGGGTCCTGGCAGCCGCAGGCTGGAGAGCGCGAGGTAGCTCCCGTCGGGCATCGCGTCCCGCAGCTGGGCGGCGATCCGTCCCGGCTCATCGTCGTCCATGACGTGGTGCAGGATCGCGAACAGCAGCAAGCCGATGGGCTTCTCGAAGTCGATCAGCTTGCGCACGTCGGGGTCGGCCAGGATCTCGGCGGGCTTGCGGACGTCGCCGACCACGATGTCGGTGGTCCACGAGTCGGTGAGCAGCGCCTTGCTGTGCGTGTAGACGATCGGGTCGTTGTCGACGTGCACGACGTGCACCGTCGGGTCGATGGCGTGCGCGACCTCGCTCACGTTGCCCCGGGTGGGCAGCCCCGAGCCGATATCGAGCAGCTGCGTGAGGCCGACATCGGCGACGAGGTGGCGGACTACCCGGCTCAGGAACGCGCGGTTGTTTTTCGCGGACATCCCCGCCTTCGGCGCGATCTCGAGGGCCTGCCGCACGAACTCGCGGTCCGCGGCGAAATTGTCTTTCCCGTCGAGAAAACAGTCGTAAACGCGCGCTACGTTCGGCCTGGTGATGTCGATATCGGCAACCGTGTACCGGTTGCCGCTCTTGT
>Ga0207700_10001474_pt1 | contig 13344 bp, 14 predicted proteins | sample LARL82metaG_FD_184348 | JGI IMG/M metagenome (GOLD analysis project Ga0207700, IMG submission 184348) | Corn, switchgrass and miscanthus rhizosphere microbial communities from Kellogg Biological Station, Michigan, USA - LAR L8-2 metaG... | ecosystem: Host-associated > Plants > Roots >...
GTGGCCTGCGTGTGACCTTGGCTACCCACAATGGGTGGCCGGGCGCCTGTAGCTCAGCTGGACAGAGCGGCTGCCTTCTAAGCAGCGGGTCGCGGGTTCGAATCCTGCCAGGCGCACCAGGTCAGAGGCATATTACGATCTTCAGTGCTATGCCTTGGCAGGCATACGGGGAGCCAGTGGGACTGGTTTTCATAGTCACGCAGGCCAAGAAACAAGCGCCGCGGACAGGGTGAGGACTCCATCTACTGGGACTCCTCCAAGAACCGGTACGTCGGCGCGGTCAGCCTCGGGTTCAGCCCGGCCGGCACGCGCGTTCGGAGGAAGGTCACCGGCCGCACCAAGGCCGAGGTCCGCGACAAGCTGCGGGAGCTGCACAGGGAAGCCAATAGCGGTATTGGCCCAGGCGGAGCTGCACCGTCAGCGACGCGCTGGATGACTGGCTAGCCCATGGCCTGGACGGCGAGTCCGCGCCGACCGTGACCCCGTACCGGGGTACGATCGCTGCCGCGCTGAAAGAAGAGCTCGGCCAAGTCCGGCTGAGCGATCTGACAGCGAGCCGGGTGCGGGGTGCGCTCACCGTCCTAGCCGCGGACGTCGTCGCGGACGGTGCAGATCGCGCGCAACGTGCTGGTTCGGGCCATCCGGCCCGCCGAGCGCGACGGCCTGGTCGCCCGCAACGTCGCAGCGCTGGTCAAGCCGCCCAGGGGGCGGCGCCCCGGTCGGCCGTCCAGGGCGCTCACGCTCGAGCAGGCGACCGTTCTGATGGACGCGGCCAAAGGCACCCGGCTGGAGGCCTACATCGCCTTGTCCCTGCTCGCAGGGCTGCGGACCGAGGAAGCCCGGGCGTTGCGCTGGGATCACATCGTCGCCTGGACCGACGGCCAGTGGCGGACAGTCAGCGAGATCGGATTCGACCACGGGCAGGTCGCGGTGTTCGTGTGGCGCTCCGACCAGACCGGAAGTGATACTAAGACCCCGAAATCCCGCAGGACACTGGCCCTGGCTCGAAGGTGCGTGACCGCGCTACGCGAGCAGAAGACCCGCCAGGCAGCAGACCATCTCGCGGCCCGGCCACTCTGGCAAACCAACAACCTGGTCTTCGCCTCCATCATCGGCACGCCGCTCGATAACCACAGCGTCCGCAGGCAGTTCCGCAAGATTACCGACTCCGCCGGGCTCGGCACGATCTGGGTACCCCGGGAGCTGCGGCACACGTTCGTGTCGCTGCTGTCCGCCACGGCGTGCCCGTCAAGGCGATTGCCTTGCTTGCCGGGCACAACCAGACAGCCACCACCGAACTGGTGTACCGGCATCAGATCGTGCGTGCCTTGACCCGGGGCGCCGAGGTCTTGGACCAGATCTTCAGCCAAGAGTCAGCTGGGAGATCTTCTGCGGCATGCCGAGCCGTACATCGCTTTCACATACCCTCGGCTGACCTCGACACCTTGCATGCCATTCAAATCAGGCCAATTGCTAGAAGTAGCTAGAAGTGGTTCTACCAGGAATTTCAGTCGCTCGACGTCGCGCATAATAGCCAATCATCACCGTCCGCTTGCTCCCGTCTTGCTCTCTACCGACATCTTGTCAGCGCCTGGCGGCTAAAAGCGCTGCATGGCAGACCAAGATCATGCCATTCCTGGCCAAAACCGCCCTCAAGGCGGCGATCGCTGCCGCGTTGTTGCACGGCGCGTAGAAACAGTCAGGCCGATGCTGAGCCGGGGAGGCACGGCAGGTCCTTGTCGCACGCCGCGCAGCACGGGCACCTGGGTTCGCGATGGCGAGCCTGCCTGCCGTCACGACGGCCGTGTGCCGTGGAAGCCGAACTGGAGGCTGGCGAAGTAAAACTCGTCGTGTTCGCCTAGTTCGTTCAGCTCCGATGCCCAGGCCTTGGCTTCGTTCCCGTTCACGCCCCGGCGGCCGGAGACGAAGCTACTGATCACCGGGATGATGGCCACGCCGTAGCTACCGGGGTCAAAGTGAGCGGTGGCAACCGGGTGAGGTTCCATCCTGACGTCCTGGAAGCCGACCGACCTCATGGCCGGGGCGAGCACCCGCGGCAGAGACGGATGAGTCAGGTGGTCGTCCCAGGCGTCGAGCACCCGCGCCATGCGAGCCGGGTCGTTAGAGTGCCACGAAACCGTCGCCCAGTCGATGTCCCAGACAACCACCCGGCCTCCGGGCCGTACCGCCCGATACAGTTCGCCGAGAGCAGCCGGGACGTCAGCCACATATTCGAGCACCTGGACGCACACCGCGCCGTCGAATTCTGCGTCTGCCACCGGCAGCGAGGTCGCGTCCCCCCGATGGAGCGTGACATTCCCCTGGCCGTCACACCGCCGCGCTGCTAGGGCGAGCATGGCCGGGCTGGCATCGACGCCCACGACCGAGCCGGCTGGGCCGACCTCCTGTTGCAGCTCCACGCATAGGAAGCCAGGGCCGCATCCCACATCCAGGATGCGATCGCCCGCCGCGGCGGCCAGGAAGGAGCGAACCAAGGCACGTCTTCGAACCACATCGCTGATGCGGTAGAGAGCCTCCAGTTGCTGGCCAGTCTCCTCGTCAAACACGGTTTGGGTCACGCGGTCAGTCTGGCACGCTCGCTCTCCCGCGCAGACTGGAAAGCCTCGACGAGCGCACCGCCGCCGCCTGCTTCGCGTCCCGGCTGGCACAGTGAAATCGTGGTTGTACCGGGGCGGCGAGTCATCCTCCGGCCGCCCCATCTGTTCGGCCGCTGACCGGAGCTTGTCCTACTTGCTGGCCGCCGACTGCAGTGGCTACGATCGGCTCGCTTCAAGCCGGTTCCACCCCCGGATTGGACATATGAACTTGCAGAAAGAGTGGGCAGGAAACGCGGAAGAGATACGGTGATACGGAGACTAAAATGAGTAATGGCCATCCCAAGTATGCTAACGTACCAGGGGTCAGCGCACCTCCTAGACGCATTTCAACCCTTGCGATAACACGTTCCGCTGAGCTGGTCTTTCTGGCCGGGCAGATCCCTGACGTCCCATCAGGTGCCGACGTCCCGTTCGAGGATCAGGTTAGCCAGGTCTACGGGAAGATCCGGACTATTCTAGATAGCGTGGGTCTTTCTATGCGTAATATCGTTCAGATGACAACATTTATTGTTGGTCCCGAGAACGTTAATCAGTTCAAACGGATACGCGACGACATATTCGATAAGATATTCGTGGAAGATCAATATCCGCCCAATACAGCGGTCGTAGTACAGAGTCTCGGGCGGGAAGGTCATCCAGTCCGTGTTGAGGTTCAGGTGATCGCAAGCAGAGAGGTCGGCTGACCCGAGTTTCGTCCCAGACACGGTCCGAGCATCTGCTCGGCGGAGGGCAATTTGTTGGCGATCACCGAGAGCCGTTCCGCCTTCGCGGGCCCCGGTCGTGGTGCCGGAGTCCTGGCTGCCGCCGCTCTGCCAGGTGCCGGGCATTGATCATGGACTCGGGGACCGGCGCTGATCCAGGGTGGCCCGACCAGGACCGGTCCTGCTTGTCCTCGCCCCTCTCCGCTGTCTACGGTTGAGTGTTGACAGAACGTGATGCATTATGCACTATGTCTAAGATCGGTCCACTCAGGGCTGACTGCATCTAAGAGGCTGATGTGGCGATTCGACTGATCCGTCGGCCGACGGGCCTCGGGGAGCCGCTTGGTCGTTATTCCCATGTGGCAGTTGGCCGGGGTGAGCTTGTTGCCGTGGCGGGTCAGGTCGGCATGGACGCGAATGGTCAGCTTGCAGGCCCAGACCTGACGAGCCAGGCCAGGCAGGCCTATACAAACCTAGGGCTGGCACTCGAAGCCGCAGGCTGCGGCTTCGGCGATGTCCTCAAGATGGGCACATACCTGGTGAGCGCCGATCTGATCGACGAGTTCATGGAGGCGCGCAGCAGTATCTTCGCCGAACTGTACCCGGGCGGCGACTACCCACCGAACACGTTGAGTGTGGTCGCCCGGCTGGTCGAGCCCGGGATCGTGTTCGAGGTGGAGGCACTCGCGATCCGATCTTGATCGGGTGCGTTGCGCATATAGCAACTGAAGCAGAACATTTCACGTGTTCGAGGAGCGGAGGCGACATATGGCTACCAGCGCGAACGAGGTCGGAGCCGCGGCCGGCGATGAGGCGAGGGCAGCGCTCAAGAAGAGGAACGAGGCGGCGAGCTTCATCGCGCTCTGGGATTACTTCTCAGACATCACCCGCTCCACCACGAATGTCTTCCAGCCTCATGTGTGGAAATGGTCTGAAGCCCGCCAGCTGCTCTTCGACGCCCTTAATCTGGTCTCGCTTGACCAGGCAGACCGGCGAGCATTCATCCTGGCGAATCCTGGCGTGTTCCCGAAGCATTTCACGACGAACACCCTCTACGTCGCCTACCAGATCGTGGGGCCGGGAGAAACGGCGGCCGTACACTGGCATACCCCCAGCGCCAGCCGGTTCGTGCTGGAGGGTAATGGCGGCTTCACTGTCATCGAGGGCGAGAAGTGTGTCATGCATCGCGGAGATCTCATCCTGACCCCCCAGGGCACCTGGCATGATCATGGCAACGACGGCTCCGAGCCCGCCCTCTGGGTGGACGTGCTTGACCTGCCTCTCGTTGACCACCTTGGGGCCATCTACTTCGACTTCGATTACGGCGAAACCGACGACCCGCGTGGTGAGCCCATTCGGCGGCGTACCCAGACTGTGCGATTGCCGGACAACCACTCGGACAACCTGTACGGAGCGAGTGGACTGCTCCCCGCTTATGACGTCGGCCAGCGCGGACAGGGATTCGGTACCCCGAAGTTTGTCTACCGCTGGGACGACACGATGAAGGCGCTCGCCCGGTTGCGAGATTACGACGGCAGTCCTTTCGACGGTGTCATCATGCGGTACGCGAACCCGGCGACCGGCGGGCCGACCACAGACACGATGGATTTCACCGTCCAGCAGCTTCGGCCCCGACAGCGCACAGCCTCCCACCGGCACACGTCAAGCACCGTCTACTGCTGTCTCGAGGGCTCGGGCAGCACGGAGGTCGGAGACACCGTGCTCGACTGGGGGCGCAACGACACTTTCGTCGTCCCGAGCTGGTCCTGGCACGCACACCGCAACGCAAGCCAAAGCGAGCCGGCCATTCTTTACGGCGTCAATGACTCGCCGATCGCGGCGCGCCTTGGGCTGTACCGAGAGGAAGCTCGTGACGTCAGAGCCTGAGCGTTCCGACGGCCTCCTCCCCCCGGGGGAAATCGATGGCCGCGCCGGCTCACTGCGTCGAAGCATGGCGCAGGAGATCGCATCAGACCTGAGAAGCGCCATTCTCAAGGGCGGGATCCCGGCAGGGGCGAAGCTGAACCAGCTGAGGCTGGCTGAGCAATTCGAGGTGAGCACAACTCCCGTGCGAGAGGCGCTGAGGTTGCTCGAAGCACAAGGGCTCGTGCGGATCGATACGTACGCGGGGGCGACCGTCCCGGTTCCGACGCTCGACGACCTGATGAGCCTCTACCGGATCCGGCTCGCCCTCTGCCGTCCTGTCGCGGAGAGCGTGGTGCTGCGCGCGACCCCCGAACAGCTTGCCAGGGCCAACACGGCGAATCAGCAACTCGCTGCGTCTAACGATGACAGTGCGTGGCTAGAAGCCAACCAGCGGCTGCACGGCGCTCTCGACGAGGCAATCGGCGACCGGAGGCTGGCTCAGCTGTGGCGGCACCTGTCGGCCGCTTCGGCCATTTATGTCAACCTGTCGCTGCCTCACCGGACTGCGGCGCGGCAGGGCGCGCACAGCGAGCACGCCCGCCTGATCGAGGCTTACGCCAACGGGGATGCGGCGAGCATCGAGGAAGCGCTCGTGGAGCATCTCACCAACACATTCGAGGGTTGCAAGCTTGCTCTGGAGCACCGGGACGATCTTGCCGCGGAACCTGGCGTAATCGCTAGAAGTCAAGCCGCGGAGGACGCCAGGGCTGAGAGGGGATTTGGGTCATGAAGGTGTCGCATGAGCTCGTGCAGTCGTGTCTTGCTTACGGCGTGCAGGCCGGCGATGAGGCGGGATTCCAGGTGTCTTGTGCGGTGATCGACGCGAACGGCCGCACGCTCGGTATCCTGCGGCACACCGAGGCTGGCTGGGCGACACCCGAGATAGCGGTGGGGAAGGCCATTGTCGCCGTGGTGTATCACACCCCGACGGCGGACCTTTACAACAGGTGGCAGGCCGAACGCCCGCTCTTTGGGGCCAACGTAGCGAGTTTCGGGGCACAGCGGGGCTGGTACGTGTGCGAAGGCGGCGTCCCGGTGCACGACTCCGACGGTAGGGTGCTGGTCGGCCTCGGTATCGCTGGCTGCTTCCCGGCCGTGAAGGATGACGAGGTTGCCCGCCGTACAGCAGACTGGCTGTCGAAGCGCCTCGCAGAGCCACAGGCATGATGTCCGTCTCGGGCAAGACGCCGGATGCCGCGGATCTCCGGCGGCTAGCACGCTTCCGCCTCAACGGCAAGCGCAACGAGATCGTGACGGGACTCGTCTCAGGGTCGCGCATTCTCGAGGTGCGCAACCAGTGGCGCGCTCTTCTTGAGAGCTGGGCCAAAGGCGAGCAGGCCGAGGACCTCACGGGCCGGATCTTCGAGGTTACCGAGGGCCATTTTGCCATCCCGGCTGGCGACGCTGCCCGTGGGATCCTCTGCGTCGGAATGAACTACCGTCTCCACCAAGCCGAGGTAGACGATGCGCTCGGGGCGTACGAGAAGAAGAAGCCAGTCATCTTCTCCAAGCTCTCGGAGTCGCTCGTTGGTGCTGAGGATCCGCTCTCGCTCTCCTCGGAGCCCTCACGCGAGTTCGACTGGGAGGTCGAGCTCGGAGTGGTCATCGGCCGTGCCGGGCGACACGTCGCAGCCGCGGAGGCGTTCAGTCACGTCAGCGGTTACACCCTGGTGAACGATGTGACGGCACGCGATGCCCAGCGTGCTCACAGCCAGTGGTTCCTCGGGAAAAACGTTCACCGGACAACCCCCGTCGGACCGTACCTGATCCACCGGGACGCCCTCGGCTGGCCTCCAGATGGCAGGCTGCAGCTGAGCGTGAACGGAGAAGTGAAGCAGGACAGCAGCACCCTCGACATGGTGCACGGCGTCGCGCAGCTAATCGCAACCATCTCGACCTATGTCGAGCTGCAACCCGGCGACATCATCGCTACCGGCTCCCCACCCGGCGTCGGCTTCACCCGGAAACCACCCCAGTTCCTGGTCAAAGGTGATGTCATACGAGCCGAGCTCGTCGGCTTCATGACAATGCGGAACGAGGTCCAGTAGATACCGTGCAACACCCCGCATTCGTTGCGTAGTAAGCGCTACCTCCAAGGAGGGGAGCGAAGATGAACGACACACAGAACATCGAAATCGGCATAGGAAACCCGGAGAAACGGCGAGGCCGGGTGCTACGCCTCGCCGCCGCAGCGAGTGCCCTTAGCATCGGCCTGGCCGCCTGCGCGTCCGGCCACACGTCGTCCTCGGGACAAGGCGTAGCGACCGTGGCGGTCCTGTCGTCCTTTACAGGCGCCGACACCGGCTACGGCCAGGAAGGCATGTCCGGCTGCATCCCCGCAGTCGACCTCATCAACGCCGCCGGCGGGGTGCTCCATCACAAGCTCTCGTGCCAGGCATACGACGATCGGTCCGACCCGGCCGACGCGGTTCCCGAGGTTCACAAGATCCTGGCGAGCACGCCCTCGCTCCTCATGACACTGGGAAGCGGCGGCAACACGGCCGCCGCCGTGGTACCACTTTTCAACGCCGCCAAGGTCACGGTCTTCAGCGAAACCGGCCAGTCGCTCTTCAACGTCAACCACTACTCCTACTACTGGCGCGACGTCCCGGTCGATGCCTCCCAGGGCTATGCCATGGCGATCGCCACCCGGATGCTCGGCTACAGCCACCCGGCGGCCGTCTTCGGCCAGAACGTGAGCTCGCAAGGGTCGCTGCCCTCCTTCGTACAGGGCATGAACCTGCTCGGCCATCCGGTCGCCACCAAGGTGCTCCTCCCGACCAGCGCCCCGTCGTACGCGACCCAGGTGGCGGCCATCCAGAGCGCCCACGCCGACGCCGTCGTCGGCGAGATCGACCCGGCGAGCGCCGCCACCTTCACGACCGAGTTGAAGCAGGTCTTCGGCCACCTCCCGCCGCTTGTCGGCGACCAGGCCACCGACGAATCACCCTTCCTGAAAGCCGTTGGCGGCGCCGTCGGAGCCTCGACGCTGCGCCAGCGTCTTACCCTCGTACTGCCGGTTGCGTCCAGCACAGGGCCCGGCTTCCTGGCCTTTAAGAAAGCGCTTCTCTCCTCGGCGACTCCCAACAAGACCACCTACGTCACCGACAGCTACTCGGCCGCCGACTACGACGCCATCATCACGACGGCGCTCGCGGCCGACGAGGCGAAGTCGCTCGCGTCAGCCAACTTCGAGCGTTACATAATGCCGATCGCCAACGGTGTTCCCGGGGCGACTGTCGTCCACACCTACGCAGAAGGAGTAGCGGCGCTCGCCAAAGGCGAGAAGATCCACTACGAGGGCGCGAGCGGCCCGATCAGCTTCGACCGCTACCACAACTGGGAGCCGGGATACGTGCTCAGCCAGCTCACACCCGGCGGAGTGAAGGATCTCAGGCTCGTGCCCAACTCCATCCTCCGCAAGCTCGAGGTCGGCCAGCATGCCACGGTCGGATGAGAACCGCCCGGTAGGCCAGGGCTCCCCTGGCAGGCGCAGATGATCCACGCGCTCGCCGTTTCCCTCGGCTCGGCGGTGGTCGTTGCCGCGGTGCTCTCGCTCGCCACAATCGGGTTTACCCTCCGCTACGCGGTGAGCGGCGTGTTCGACCTCACGTACGGGGCCCTCATGGGCCTCGCCATGCTGATCGCCTACATCTGCGCCTCGGCCGGCATCAACCTCTGGGCCGCGATGATCCTGGCTGGCGGTTGCATCGCAGTCGCGTCGGTTCTCCTGGAGCGGCTGATCGTGCGGCCGATGCTCTCCAGGGGAGCGACCTCCTGGGTGATGATGATCATCACTTTTGCGCTCGGCCTCGCCATCGAAGCCAGCGTTCTCGCGACGTGGGGTCCTCAGTTCACCTCTTATGCGCTGGTAGGACGCACCTACCACTTCGGAAGCGTGGTGATCACGACCGACCAGCTGTGGATCGTCCTCATAGCCGCCATTGGCACGCTGTCGATCGGCCTTTTGCTCGAGTTCACCCAGTGGGGGCGGGCCATGCGCGGCACGGCCGCGAATCCGGGCCTCGCCGAGAGTTGCGGAATCCGGGTGACGACCGTCCGCACACTGACCTGGCTGTTGTCAGGGCTGTTGTGCGGCGTGGGCGGCGTGCTCATCGCGATCCAGATCGGCAGCTTCATGTACACCTCGTGGGAGCAGTTCTTCCCGCTGGTCATTGCCGCCGCCATCGTCGGCGGGGTCGGTCGCGCCGGCGGGGCTTTCGCCGGCGCGCTCCTCATCGGGCTCGTCACGGCGCTTGCCTCGGCGCTGCTCAGCTCGGCCTACGAGGACGTGATCGCCCTCGGCGTTCTCATCCTCGTCCTGTTCATCAGGCCGCGCGGCCTGTTTGTGCGGGCGGTTTAGCAGGTTGAGGAGCCAGACATGAGCGGGCAGATGAGCACCTACATCGCGACCGGTGTGCTCTACGCCCTCCTGTACGTGATCGGCGGTTGGGGGCTCAATCTCCAGTTCGCCACCGCCGGGATCATCAACTTCGGCTTTATCCTCTTCGTGGCAATCGGCGGCTACGTGGTAGGCCTCTTCACGCTCGGGCCGGCAGGACTCACGGCCGGCCAGCAGCACGCCTTCTTCACCCGCGCCTTGCCCTTCCCGCTCCCGATCATTCTTGCCGTCGTCGTCGGAGCTGTCCTGGCGGCGATCATCGGGGCTCTCGTGCTGCGGAGAGTGCGCCGTGATCAGCAGGCCATCGTGCTGCTCGCCCTCGCGCTCGCGGCGTTCTATTTCGTCACCGCCGATCCGGGCTTCCTGAACGGCTCCATCGGCCTCCTTCTCATCCCTCAGCCCGTCATTGGCAGCAATGTCGCCACTGCCGGGTATGAGTGGGCCTTCGTCGGCGGCGTAGCCGTGCTGACGATCGCCTGCTGGCTTGTCATGCGGGCCACCACCGAGAGCCCGTTCGGCCGGGCGCTTCGGGCGGTTCGCGATAACGAGCCAGCTGCCGAGGCACTCGGCTACAACGCCTTCAGCCTCCAGCTGCGAGCCTTCACGATCGGCGGCGCCGCCGGGGCGCTGGTGGGCGGCATATTCGCTTACTTCCTGACGGTCTGGTCGCCATCCGCCTGGGGGTTTGCCGAGACCTTCTACTTCTTCACCGTGGTGATCGTCGGGGGCATGTCCAACCTCGGCGGTGTCGTCATCGGCGCGATCGTGGTGGTCGGCATGCAGCAGGCCTTCCAGTACCTTCCCAATATCGGCACCTCCAACCTGGGCGTCGCCCTCCAGACGATCTGTGCCTCGGCCCTGACGGTGGTCTTCCTCGCCGTCCGCCCGAGGGGCATCCTGCCCGAGCGTCTTCATCGCGTCTACACCCCCGGGGCCCAAGCCGCCGCCCGCCGCGGCGATTTCATACAGGGCCCGGCGCGGCGAAGAACGGCGGAGCCAGAGCGGGCGCTGGCCGAGATGGGCGAGGTGGATACCAATGCGGAATGAACCCGGTCCGCGGCCACAACCGGGGAAGACGGCCCCGTCGGCCCCGGGCGGCGCGTCGATGCCACCCGGGGCGGCGCCGTCCCCATCCAGTGTGGCGATGCCCCCAGAACTGGAGGGGCGCGACCTCGTCAAGTCCTTCGGAGGGAACCGGGCGGTCGACGGTGTCTCGATCCACGTGCCACCGGGCCAGCTGCTCGGGCTGATCGGGCCGAACGGCGCCGGGAAGTCGACGCTTGGCGGGCTGCTCTGCGGCTCGCTTCGCCCTGATTCGGGTCAGGTGCTCCTGCTCGGCAAGCGGATCGAGTCGATGCCGCCGCATTCGCGGGCACGACTCGGGCTCGCCCGGACGTTTCAGTCCTCGAGTGAATTCCAGCGCCTCACGGTGATGGAAAACCTGCTCGTCGCAAGCCCCCTGCGCCAGGAGGCAAGCTGGTGGCGATCGATCGCGCGGCGCAGGCGCTGGCAACGCCACGAAGCTTCCATGGTGGCACGAGCACGCGGACTGCTCGAGGACTTCGAGCTTACGAAGCATGCAAGTTCCTTCGCCGGCGAGCTGAGCGGAGGCCAACGGCGCCTGGTCGAAATCGCCAGGGCTCTCATGGGCGAGCCGACCGTAGTCGTTCTTGACGAACCCATGGCCGGGCTCAACCAGCACATGGTGGGGCGCGTATCGGAACACCTCGACCGTCTGCGCAGCAACGGCCTTGCCCTGGTACTGATCGAGCACAACGTCGGAGTCGTGTCGTCGCTCTCAGACCAGATCGTGGTGATGAGCCAGGGACGGGTCATCGCCGAGGGATCGAGCGATGAGGTGCTAGCGAACGAGGAAGTGCAAGCCACTTATGTCGCAGGCTGACAGTGCGGGCGCTGCTGAGGCGCGAACGGGGCGCGAGCCGTCACCGCCGCCAGCAGCTGTACCCGCCCCGGCAAGAGAAGGTGATGAAGCGCTGGTCGTCACCCAGCTCACCGCTGGCTACGCCAGGACGCCTGTCATCGAGAACATCGACCTCGAGGTGCGAAAAGGAGAGGTCGTCTTGCTCGCTGGCCCGAACGGAGCAGGCAAATCCACGCTCGTCAAGGCGATCATCGGCACCATCCGGCGCTTCACCGGCAAGGTAACGGTGCTCGGGAATGACGTCACCGGCCAAGGAGCCGCTGAGCTCATCCGCTCCGGGGTGGCCTACGTGCCCCAGCAGGACGACGTCTTCCTGTCCCTCTCAGTGCACGACAACCTGATGCTCGGCGGATATCTGCTACCCCGGGGAAAGCGCCACGAGCGAGTCGAACAGCGCCTCGCGGAATTCCCCGCTCTCGCCGCGGCTAATAGGCGGGCCGCCGGCACCCTCAGTGGCGGCCAGCGCAAGACTCTAGCTCTCGCCAGGGCGCTCATGCTCGACCCCCAGGTCGTGATCCTCGACGAACCGACGGCCGGGCTCGCCCCGAAAACCGCGTCTCAGATCCTCATCGAGAACATTGCTCCGCTGAGCCATCTAGGGAAGGCGGTCCTCATGGTGGAGCAACGCGTGACGGACGCGCTAAGAGTCGCGGACCTGGTGACCGTGCTCGTCGCAGGCCGGATAGTGCTCAGCGAGGCAGCGACGGCGTTCGCCAAACGGCCTGACGCTGGACGATGGCTTATGGGCGCCATTCCCGAGCCAGAGGCCGACCAGCGCCGCCATTGAAGGTGATAATGCGCCCGCTGCTTTGATGTGTCCTTATGAGAGGCGATCGCCCCTAGCTAAGTAGTCGATACATATTATTCACCCTGTGCTTTGCGTATCAATTATGGATTATGGTGTCGAGTCTCCATTCTTGTGGTCCTTGCAGTGATACGCGACCCCGTCATAATCGCAGGAGACCTCACAGAGTGTTTCACACCGTTGCGTTTCCTTGAACATATCAAATCGCCACGCTGTCTCGATCCCTGTCCCAGCGAGTGAGGTTTTCCTTGGTACCTGCGTAATGACTCGGTTTTGGACATCAACTGATTCGGCTAGGATCTCATTGTCGCTCAATGGAAAGTGGCGATGGGGCAGCATGAGCCCGAATCGTTGCAGACAGCCACGGCGCATGAGTACTTCACGAACTTCTTCCATGCAGGCGTAATCAGCCTGGCTAAGAGGGTCGACATCATTAATGTCCGGCAATGAAGGAAGGTGATGGCTGTTGGATATCATTTGATGCCTCCGCCTACGAAATGACGTTTGCCGGTGGCCCGGAGTCTTGTGTTCAGTCGACTTCTTCCTTGGCTGCGCTTCCGTTGCGATGCGGCACGTAGTGATCGTGTTGTAATCAGCTGTCACTTAATTTCGGAGCGCAGCCCCGAACGCTGCGTTCATTGCCTGATGGGAATGGACGACCACTAGGTGCCGCAGATACTCCGGGGAGCAGTCCCCGTCTGGCAGCGGCCTGGACGCCAGGGCGACCTGCTCGGCGCAAGCCTCCGCCCGGGCGTCGAAGTTCGCGGAGCCTGCTCCGAGCAAAGACTCGACGGCGTCCGCGGTAATGGGGACCGCGCCGACCGATCCAACGGCGAGCCGGGCTTGGGATACAACACCGCGTGTGAGCCGGACCATGGCGGCGACGGTCACCGCTGGCCGCTCGCGCAGCTTCATCCGGACATGCGCTACGCCTGTCCCTTCCGGGAGAG
>Ga0207700_10001475_pt1 | contig 13334 bp, 12 predicted proteins | sample LARL82metaG_FD_184348 | JGI IMG/M metagenome (GOLD analysis project Ga0207700, IMG submission 184348) | Corn, switchgrass and miscanthus rhizosphere microbial communities from Kellogg Biological Station, Michigan, USA - LAR L8-2 metaG... | ecosystem: Host-associated > Plants > Roots >...
CCACTCAGGAGAACCTGAACTGCAGCCGGTTGGGCGCTGGCGAAGGATGGATCAACCCTGCGCACCCGGTGAAGTGGCCCTACAGCTTCACTCCTACTAAGCCCAGGATCGAGGTGCGCTAGACTCCTCGCCTTGCCGCTTCATCCCCACAGGTTGTAGCATCAAAAGGTTTGGGCATTCATTGCTTCCCGCGTAAGGAGACGTCATCATGGCCACCGATACCCTAGCCACGCCAGCCACGCTCAGTACCAGCCAAACTCGTGTTTTCAAGAATTTTATCGACGGCGAGTGGGTTGAAGCCTCGACCGGAGAAACTTTCGAAAATCGCAATCCCGCCGACACACGCGATCTGGTCGGAATTTTTCAGAAATCCAGCAGAGAAGATGTGAACGCTGCGGTCGATGCCGCCAAGCGCGCATTCACGAAGTGGCGCCTGGTTCCGGCTCCCCGGCGCGCCGAGATCGTTTTCCGCGCCGCTGAAATTCTGATTGAGCGAAAGGAAGACTACTCCCGCGACATGACTCGCGAGATGGGCAAGGTGCTCGCCGAGACACGCGGAGATGTGCAGGAAGCCATCGACGCCGCCTACTACAACGCCGGTGAAGGCCGGCGCCTCTTCGGCCCGACCGTGCCCTCGGAAATGCCCAACAAGTTTGCGATGGCAGTGCGCCAGCCGCTCGGCATCTGCGGCATGATTACGCCATGGAACTTCCCCATGGCGATTTCGTCGTGGAAGCTGCTTCCGGCGGTGGTCTGCGGTAACACCTGCGTAATCAAGCCTGCGCAGGATACGCCGCTTTCGACGTTGAATTTGGTCCGTGCGCTCTATGACGCCGGACTGCCGAAGGGCGTGATCAACATCGTGACTGGATTTGGCGCTGAAGTGGGCACGCCGCTGGCCGAGCACCCTGATGTCCGCGCCGTTTCGCTGACGGGATCTTCAGCTGTGGGAAAGATCATCGGCGGGATCGCGGCGCAGAGTTTCAAGCACTGCTCGCTGGAACTTGGCGGCAAGAATCCGATGATCGTGCTGGACGACGCCAATCTGGACCTCGCTCTTGAAGGCGCCTTGTGGGGCGCATTTGGAACCACGGGACAGCGTTGCACCGCGACCAGCCGCATCATTGTGCAGAAGGGCGTATACCGCGAGTTTCATGAGCGCCTGGTCGAGCGCGCCAAAAAGCTCAAAGTCGGAAGTGGCCTGGACGAGACCGTGCAGATGGGCCCCGCCATCAATCAGAAGCAACTGGAGACGGATCTCAGCTACGTCGATGTCGGAAAGAACGAAGGCGCGAAACTCGTTTGCGGGGGCAACCGCCTCGACAAGGGGGAACACCACTACGGGTTTTTCATGGAGCCGACGGTTTTCATCGACGTCGATCCCAAGATGCGCATTGCGCAGGAAGAGATCTTCGGGCCCGTCGTCTCGATCATTCCCTGCGATGGGATGGAAGATGCGATCGAGATCGCGAATGGCATTGAATACGGTTTGTCTTCAGCTATTTACACGAAAGACGTAAACCGCGCCTTCACTGCCATCCGTGACCTCTATGCAGGCATCACCTACATCAACGCGCCCACAATCGGCGCAGAGGTGCATCTGCCCTTCGGAGGCACGAAAGCTACCGGCAATGGGCATCGCGAGGGCGGCATCGGCGCGATCGACTTCTATACCGAATGGAAGTCGGTATACGTCGATTACTCCGACAAACTGCAGAAGGCGCAGATCGACCGCGAAGACTAAATCCATTCACCACAGGGAACATGGAGTCTCACTGGGAAACCACGACGGGCGTCATCCTGAGCGGAGCCGTATTTCAGGCGGAGCGAAGGATCTCAATAAGTTAGTCGCAGGACGGGAGAGATCCCTCTCCCCGCTGGTGAAAACGCGGGGCTTCGGGATGACGCCTTCTACATTTGGGATACTTGCACTGATGCCAATCTGTGTGCGAGACCGTCTACGTCAGTAACCTAGGTAATCTTGCCCACGGTACTGTCAGCACCTACCTTGGCATCAAGGCGTCCCCCACCAGCCTTCAACTCTACCTTTAGGGTCGCCCATGAACCTGCGTCGTCTGGTAGTCGCAACTTTCGCAAAAGTCACCGTAATCTTTTCCTTGTCGTTTCTAGTGCTCGTGGCCGTGCATCCCGGCCCAGCGTTCGCACAGTCAACCGGCAAAATCGTTCGCAAGGTCATTGAGCGGGTCGAACCGGAATACCCGGATTTCTTTCGTAATGGACACTTCGAGGGACGCATTGTGGCGGTCGCCACGGTGCTACCCAACGGCACCGTCTCTAGCGTTGAGATCAAGGCGGGGAACCCGATGTTTGCGACCTTCGCCGCCAAGGCGCTCAAGAAATGGAAGTACGCGCCCGGACCGGACAAAACGATGGAGGATGTGATCTTTAATTTTCGGTCGGGATCGCACTAGCCTTTCCTTTTCGGCATCGTGGCCGGCCCGGGGCTCTATTTTCCCAGCGCCCTATGGGTCCTCTACGGTTATCATTTCTTCATGCCGCTCACCCAGTCGCATGAGATTACAGCCGCCTCCCGCCTCACAAACGTTCGCTACGCGATCCGCGACCTGGCCTGCGTGGCGGACGAAGTGGTGAAACAGGGACACAAGGTCCTGCCACTGAACGTCGGCGATCCGCTGAACTTCGATTTCCAGACACCGCCGCACATCATCGACGCTGTCTACAAGGCTATGCGCGATGGCAAGAACGGCTATGCGCCTTCGCCGGGCATTCCCGAAGCGCTCGACGCCATCCGCCTGGAAGCCGACCGCAAAGGCATTAAAACAGTCCGCGACGTCTTCGTGACCTCGGGCGTGAGTGAGACCGTCGACCTTTGTATCTCTGCACTGGTGAATGATGGCGAGGATATTCTCACGCCGAGCCCGGACTATCCGCTTTATTCAGCGGTGCTGTGCAAACTGGGAATCCGGCTGAACGCCTACGACCTGAACGAAGAGGATGGATGGCAGCCCGAACTTGCGGACATCGAGCGCAAGATCACGCCGCGTACACGGGCGATTGTCATCATCAATCCCAACAACCCGACAGGCTCGTTGTGTACGCGGCAGATGCTGGAGCAGATTGCCGATCTGGCCCGCCGCCACAACCTGATCGTGTTCTCGGATGAGATCTACGACAAGCTGATTTTGGAGGACACGCCTCACATCGCGTTTGCCGCAGTGGCACCGGACGTGCCGTGTGTAACGTTCGGCGGCATGTCGAAGAATTACCTGGTCCCGGGATGGCGCATCGGATGGGGGATAGTTTCGGGCGAGGCGGCGGCTGTAAATGCTTACAAGGAAGGAGTGCATCGGCTGCTGCGAGCGCGCCTTTGCGCGAACCATCCGGAGCAATATTCGATAAAGCCGGCGCTCGAGGGACCGCAGGACCACCTGATTGAAATTAGAAGCAAGCTACGTTCACGGCGCGACCTTACACAGAAATGGTGCGATTCGACTCAGCGAGTTAGCTGCGTTGCTCCCCGTGGGGCGTTCTACGCCTACCCGCGCATCGAAATTCCCGAGAGCGATGAGGTCTTCGTCAAGGAACTGATCCGCCAGAAGCATGTGATGGTCGTCCACGGCTCCGGGTTCGGGCAAAAGCCCGGTACGCAGCACTTCCGCATCGTGTTTCTACCGGATGAGCAAACACTGACGAAGGCGTACGCGGGGATTGCGGAGTTCCTGCGGGAGCGATATCGGAACTAGCTCCCTGCAAGTTCTAAGCACCGCATCGTTCTTCGAACGGGGACCCATTCCTTGAAGGTCTTGTGACCATGGTATAATGACCATGATCACGAAGTAACTAAGCTATGAAGACAATTCCAGCCGGCCAGTTCAAAGCTCGTTGCCTCGCAATCATGGATGAAGTCCAGGCCAAGCGCCAGGCGGTCGTGATTACCAAGCGCGGAAAGCCTGTCGCCAAGCTCGTTCCCGTGGAACAGGAGAAGGACGATATCTTCGGCTTCTTCAAGGGCAAAATCGAAATTACTGGCGACGTCGTTGCCCCAGCATTCACTCCCGAGGAATGGGGCGACCTGTATTGATCCTCCTGGATACTCACGTCGTCGTGTGGATCGCGTCAGACGATTCCCGCATATCCCGTTCGGCACAAGCTGCGATCAGCAAGGCACGTCAGAAAGATCGCGGACTCGCCATCTCTGATTTCACCCTGGTTGAGTTGTCCATGTTATTGCGCAAGAAACAGTTCAAGCTTGCTGTCAGCCCGGAAGCTTTCTTGTCGGAAGTAGAACGCAGATTCGTCGTCCTGCCGATCACTGCCAGTATCGCGCTGCAAGCACTCGAGTTGCCTGCCAGCTATCCGAATGATCCTGCTGACCGCGTCATAGGGGCTACTGCCCTGATCGAGGACATTCCTTTGGTCACAGTCGACGCGAAAATCCGCAACTCACGCGCGGTCCCGACAATTTGGTAGAGAGTCTCAATACATTGAAGCCGCGAGCTTTCTCTTTCCTCGCGAATCTGCTTAAATCGAAAGTAGAGTCCCTGAATTGGTCGATATTCATTCTCACATTCTCCCCGAAGTAGACGACGGGCCGAAATCCTGGGACGTCAGCGTTGCCATGTGCCGGGCGGCTGCCGCCGACGGCATCACGCACATGGTTGCAACGCCCCACGCCAACGACCGTTACCACTATGACCGCGACTACTTGCAGGGACTGGTCAGTCATTTGCAGCAGCTTGTGGGCGACGCGCCCAAGCTCTTGCTCGGCTGCGACTTCCATCTTTCCTACGACAATTTGCAGGATGCTTACGCGCATCCTGACCGTTACGTGATCGCCGGAACCCGCTATCTGCTGGTGGAGTTCAGCAACTACAGCGTGCCCCAGTCAACGACGGATTCTTTCCTAAAACTGGGAGACCATGGGATCACCGTGATCATCACGCATCCTGAACGCAATCCCATTTTGCGCGAGAGCTTGCAGCGGGTAGTCGAGTGGGCCGAGCAAGGGTGCGTCATTCAGATGACGGGGTCGGCACTCACGGGATTTTGGGGCGATCGCACGCGCCGTGCAGCGCAATGGCTTCTCGAGCATCAAGCCGTGCATGTGCTCGCGACCGACGCGCATGATCTGGAGAAGCGCGTTCCGATTCTATCGACCTCGCGAGATGCGGCAGCGGAGATTGTCGGCGACGAGATCGCCGAAGCCTTGGTGGAAGGAAATCCTCGCGCGATTCTCGACAATCACCCTCTTCCATTTTTTCCGCGTCCTTCGGCGACGACAACTTATCGGAAGCGTTAGAAATCGTACCGGCAAGTCGACGGTTTCCGCGATTTCGACGGGTCTTCCGCGCTGATTACGTCTTTACTGCGGACTGGAGGGTTCGGTCGCGGACGGATTGGCGGACGTAGCTGGAGTGGTGCTGGTCGGAGTCGTCGTGCTTGCTGCCGCCGGAGTGGTATGCGAAGTAGTGGGCAGCCCTTCGGATCTCGGGGGGTCGGGCACGGTCGTCATCGCGCTCTCGGGATTCAGCAGATGATCTTTACTCGGCCCCAGGCCTAGGCTGATCAAAGCGCGCGAGTCAGGAACGGTCTTGCTTTGCCATCCATGATCGGCCTGGTACTTGCGCATGGCGTCTTCGCTGGCCTGGTTCCATGCGCCCGTGGGATCACCCTTCAGATAATGTTCGCGGATCAGGGCTTCCTGAATAGCCTGTGCGCGTTGCGCGTCGATTTTCTGCTGCCCGCGCACACGAGACGATTTCCTGTGAGATTTCTTGCCCGAACTCTTCCCGGAGGTCTTCTTTGCCCCGGAGGCACTGGTCGCGGTGGAATGAGTGGATGAAGGCTTTTTGTGCGTGCTGGTTGCGGATGAATCCTGGGCCGATGCAGAGACTGCCAACGCACAACTCAGCATCAGCCCGCAAATCGCGCCAGCCTGCACTCTCCGGATTTCTTTATTCCTATAATTCATACCGCGACCTTCAAGCGGAAAAGAAAGAGCCCAGCCGGAAGAACCGGCACTGTAATCATGCTCGAAACGCGAGCAGCGTGCCAGTTCCGGCTGGGCCAATGACCGTTACGGAAGTGTACCGGCGTCGAAGATGGTGCCGTCGGTCTTCGAGGCACCGCGCGGACGAACCAGGAATACCACATCCTGTCCGCTCTTCATGCCAGACTCGATCTTGGCGAACTCCTCTTCACTGTTCACGGGCATTTTGTTGATTTCCAGAATGATGTCGCCGCGACCGAGGTTTACATCCTCGGCGAAGGATCCGGGCTTCACATCCTGAACGATCACACCTTTGCCCGCGGGAATGTCGAGCCGATCGGCCATTTCAGGGGTCACCTTACGCACGGTGACGCCGAACTTGCTGGCCTTGGGCCCGTTTTCCTCGTCGTTTTCCTGATCGTCGCCTAACCGTGCCGCGAACAGCTTGGCTCGATCTGCGATGATGACGGAGGCATCTTGTGATTTTCCATTGCGCAAGAAGCCAAGGGTCACCTTTGTTCCCGGCTTGCGCGCAGCAATCTCGGAAACCAACTCGCTTCCCTTCGTGACTTTCTTGCCATCGACGCTGGTCACCGTATCGCCGACCTTGAGTCCTGCCTGGTCTGCCGGGCTGCCGGCAACGACGCTCGATATCGGAACGCCAGAACCGGACCCATACACGCGCGCGATCGCAGGATTCTCTACCGCGTCAAACATGATGCCGATCGATCCGCGAGAAACCTTGTGCTCGGGCCCGGTCAGCTGGTTGTAGACATCGACGACGGTTTTCGAGGGCAACGCAAATCCGATGCCCGCATAGGCATTCGTCTCGCTGAGAATTGCGGTGTTGATGCCGATGACTTCGCCGTTCAAGTTGACCAGCGGTCCGCCGGAGTTCCCGGGGTTGATGGCCGCGTCGGTCTGAATGAATGTCTGGAATTGGCGTCCGGGAACGATGTCGCGGCCCTTGGCCGAAACGATTCCCGCAGTTACTGTTCCTGCCTGGCCGAACGGGCTGCCGATCGCCAGCACCCAGTCGCCAACCTGCATGCCGTCGGAGTTACCCATCTTGGCGGCGGGCAACGGCTTGTCGACTTCCACTTTGATGACCGCGAGGTCGGTTTCCTGGTCGGTGCCGATCACCTTGGCTTCGTGCTGCACGCCCGGCGGATCGTCTTCAAAGCGAACACGGATGCGGTCCGCCTTTTCGACCACGTGTCGATTGGTCAGGATGAAACCCTTAGAGTCGACAATCACTCCAGAACCCAAAGAGCGCTCACGGATAGCGCCGTCACCGGGCCCTCCCTGTCCAAAGCCTTGCCCGGGGCCACCAAAGAAGCGATTGAAGAAGTCATCCATTCCGCCCTGGCCGCTGTCATCGTCGTCGGGGCTTTGCTGCTGGCCGCGGCGGCGGTGCGGGTTCTTTATCGTCGATTCTGTGTTGATGTTGACGACGCTGGGCTCCAATTGCTTTGCAATTTGAGCGAACGCCTGCGACAAGGGATTGTTTGTCGGCTGCACTGCAGGCACGCTCAGGGGTGTCGCATCCCCTTTCTGCCCTTCTTTGCCTTTGACCTCGGAAGAGATCACAGTCCCGATCAAAATGCCGACCGCCAGCGTCGCGAGAATACTCAGCGTATAGGTCCAGCGGTGAGCTTTCATGCGCATCCACATTGCGCCCGAATCCATATGTCTACCTTCCTCCAGTCCCACACAGGTCCTTAATGATTATACCGATTTGCACTCCCGGCCGGAGTAGGGCTTAAGTGGGGTTAGCACGGCAAAAGTACCATACCTGGTTAGACGCGATAACGCCCTAAACCGTTTGATCTCCGATTGACGATCTTGGCACGCAAGAGTCCAGCGTGCTAGTCGCTACTCGGGTTATTCGTACCTTAGAGCGACTACGGGATCCACCCGGGTAGCCCGGTGTGCTGGAATCACAGCGGCAAAGAGCGCGACCAGTGCGAGCAGCGCAACGGCAGCCGCCAGAGCCAGCGGATCCGACGGACTGACTCCGTACAGAATTCCAGAAAGAAAACGGCCGGAGATGATGGTGAGAACCAATCCCCCCGCCAGTCCGATTGCGATCCGCCGAGTCGCCTTCTGCATAATCATCACTAGGACGTCATGCCGGTCCGCCCCGAGCGCCATGCGAACTCCGATCTCGCGCGTCCGCTGGCGGACGTTGTACGAAATCACTCCGAAGACTCCCAAGGAGGCGAGCAACAAGGCGGTTCCTTCCCCCGAATGCGGTCAATACGGCTGAGATGAATCGTGGCTGCGAGACGGTTTCATGCATTACTTGTTCGAGCGTAGCCATGTCATTGACGGCCTGGTCCGGCTCGAAGTCGTGAATCACTCGACGAATCGCGGCTGCTGTGCTTAAGGGATCGCCGTTAGTGCGTACGAATATGTTCAATTTCTGCCGCGAAGCGCGGCTTTCCGGGAAGTAGACGGCAGTTCCATTCTCCTGATTCAGCCCTTCATTGCGGACGTCGCCCACCACGCCGATCACCTCGAGCTTGTCTTTTGGGCTCTTGCCCAAGTGAAGGAACTTGCCTACCGGATCTTTGCCGGGCCGGTACTTCCGCGCCAATTGCTGATTAATAACGACCAAAGGGGCATGATCGGCAAAGTCTTTCTGATCAAAAGTGCGGCCACTTACGACCGGAATCTTCAATGCCTGGAAATATCCCGTGGTCACGATATACGTGCCCGATGTCGGCGTGACGTCAACCATTTCGCGGCCAGCCTCTTGTATAGAGAACTGATACGGCTCGCCGCCTCCGAACAGAGGCATTGTCTTGCTGCCGCCGACTGCCTCCACGCCTGGGGCAGCCGCGACCCGGCGTAACAGCTCGTCGCGATACGCTTCCATCTTCGGCGTCGGATGATATTTGTATTCCGGAAGCGAAAGCTGGACGGCTAGAACATGGCTGGAATCGAAACCGGGATCTGTCGACAGAAGTTTCCACAAACTCCGCAGCACCAATCCTGAAACCGCCAGCAAGGTGCAGGCGAGAGCAATCTCCGCAATCACCAGAGCCACGCCCAAGGTAGAGAAGAAACCATTGCCTGCAAATACCGTTTCCAGGTACGCCGGTTCTCCCGCCCCAGTGAGCGAGAGTCCGCCGGACCCCGGGGAATACCAATATCCGCCGAGATTGGAGAAGACGTCTTGTTGGCGCGAGAAGTCGTCAAGGTCCTGCGGCGAGAAGGCCGACATGTTGGAGTCATGCGCAGGGTTCGCATCATAAACCCGCACCAGGCGCGCCAGCATGGGTAATTCGCTGCTACTTGGATTCGTATACAGTCTTACCGCCCACCACAGTCCGCAGGACCGTGGTAGCCAGCACCTTCTCGGGGGCGGACGCAGTCACGTCGCGATCTAAGACGATGAAGTCCGCCAGCGTGCCTGGGACCAGTTTTCCCTTTTCTTTCTCTTCGAACTCAGCGAAGGCCGAGCCCTGAGTGTACGCGGCGATGGCTTGATCCATCGTGAGGCGCTGATCGGGAAAATACTCTTGCTTACCGTTATCACTTCTTCGTGTCACGGCGGCGTACAGTCCGCGGAATGGAGTTACAGGCTCGACTGGATAGTCGGTGCCGAAAGCCAGTCCCATGCCTTTGTTGATGTTGGCGAATGACAACCAGGCGTAGGAAGTCGCGGCGCGCTTGGGACCGAGCCGGTCCTGTGCCCAGCGCATGTCGGTGAGCAGATGATTCGGCTGCATCGACGCGATCACTTTGAGTTGCTTGAACTGCGCCACCTGCGCGGGCGTGGTGACCTGAGCATGCTCTATGCGCAGGCGGTAGTCATCGCCACCGTTAACAGCTTTGATCTTGCCTTCCTTTGCGGCTTTCTCGGCTTCGGCGAAAGCGTCCAGCGCCATCTGTACACCCTTGTCGCCGATGGCGTGGAAGCCGATCTGGAATCCGGCAAGTACGCGCTCCTTCGTCATGTCGTTCAACTTGGCGGCGTCATAGCGCGGCAGGCCGGAGTTCTTGGGATCGTCGGAGTACGGATCGACCATCGCCGCAGTGTGAGATCCAAGCGAACCGTCCATGAATCCCTTCAGCATTCCGGTGTGCAACATCAGATCGGATTGCGGATGGGAATCGCGCTTTTTGGTGAGCTCTTCGACGGGATCATCAAAGGGCATCCAGGCACTGATGCGCGCCGTCAGCTTGCCTTCTTTCTCGAGTTCTTCGTAAATCTGGAAATTTTCCCAGGTAGGCGAATAGTCCTGGCATGAAGTCACACCGTGCTGGGCCAGATCGGCGAGCGCGAGTTCAATACCCTGACGGCGCAAGGCATGCGTTGGCTTAGGGACAACTTTCAGCACCGCCTCCTGAGCCGTTTCGCGCAGGATTCCTGTGGGCTCGCCGGTATCGTTGCGGTCGATATGGCCGCCCTGCGGATCGCGACTCGCCAGATTGATGCTGCCGAGTTGCAGCGCGCGCGTATTCGCCACTGCAATGTGGCCATCGATACGCACAAGAAACACCGGATGCCCTGATGCAACTTCGTCCAAATCCCAGCGCGTGGGAGTAGCCTTGACCGGCCAGAGGGTTTCGTCCCAGCCGGAACCAAGAATCCATTCACCAGCGCGCGACTGCGCAACTTTGTTGGCCACCCGCGTGCGCAGTTCGTCGAGCGACTTCACTCCGGTGAGGTCGACGCTGAGCTTGGTTTGCCCCGCGTCATCAAGATGTAGGTGGGCGTCATTGAAGCCTGGCATGGTGAAGTGGCCGCCGAGATCGACGATCTGGGTCTGCGGGCCCTTGTACTTGTCCATGTCGAGGGTCTTGCCGACCGCGAGGATGCGGTCGCCCTTCACCGCAATTGCCTCCTGCCGCTCAACTGAAGCAAATGGAGTATTCGCGGGCACGCCCGTGTAGACGTTGGCATGCATGAAGATGATGTCGGCCTTGGGCTTGGCATCAGCCGCGGGAGCGGTCGTTTGCCCTGAACCGAATGCTGCGAGAATGCAAACAAGCGCAGCCAGTTCTGGAATCGCCTTGCCTGTCAGGTTCATTCTCCTACCCCCGCGAGCGCCAGCATGGTCAGGAGAATCCGTTTCAGACCAAGCTCACGCCCGTTGGAATCAAACCACTCTTGCAATGTGTGCGCTCCGCCGCCGGAGCCTCCGCCGCCGATGGCGACCGCTTCCCTTCCCATCGATAACGGAACATTCGCGTCCGTGGAGGCGCGCTGCACTTGCGCCGCGTTGCCCAATTGCGCATCGACCGCGCGTACCACGGGCAGAATCCGGGCGCCCGGCTGCAACTCACCCGCCGGACGATTCCCAATCACCACAACCTCGCAACTTACCGCCGGACGTTTCTGCGCGCTTGAGCGCATCTCGGCGGCCATGGTTTCTTCTTCCACCGCGCGGGCCAACGCCTGGCGTAGCGATTGTTCCAGCCGCTCCATCTCGGACATCGACGTAGAACGGATATCGACTTTCATGCTGGCGGACTCAGGAATCGAGTTCACCGAAGTGCCGCCGCGAATCACTCCGATGTTGAAGGTCGTCTTCGGAGTAGCAGGCACTGTGGTCGACGTGAACGTGTCGATCGCTTTGGCGAGGATCACAATCGGATTGGGCGCCCCGAAATCGCTCCAGGAGTGACCGCCCGGGCCGCGCACAATGACCTCAAAGCGGCGGCTGCCCAGTGCCTCAGCCACGATCGTGTCGGCGCCGGCGCCGTCGAGAACAAGACTGTACGCAATCGAATCTTTCCAGCGCGGCGTAGAGAAGATGTGCCGCATCCCGCGCAGATCGCCCTCGCCCTCTTCGCCAACGTTACCGATAAACACGAAGGGCATCGCGTGGCGGATCCGCACCGAGCGAAGGAGTGCCGCAATTCCCAGCATTGCCACCACACCGGCGCCATTGTCGGATACGCCCGGGCCGTACATGCGGCTTCCCTGCTGGCGGATATTCAGCGGAGTATTCGCGGGAAAGACTGTGTCGATATGAGCGCTGAGCGAAACGAAGCGGCGGCCGAAGCCGGGATGAGTTCCGAACACGTTGCCCACGTCGTCAATGCGAACGTCGTCCAAGCCAACTTCGCGGAAGCGTTCCGCCAGCCATGCCCCGCGGGCCGACTCTCCAAAGGGAGGCGCTGGGATGCGAGCCATTTCCATCTGCCAGTGGAAGAGCTGAGGCTCATTGGCGCGAAACCAGTTGAATGCCGAGCGCACTTCGGGTGAGGCAGCCAGACGCGCAACGTCCCTCTGCATGAACTCGCGGGCCGCAGAAGACTGCACTGCGGGGCCTGAGTCGGACGATTCCGAGCGCGGGGGATTCGGGCTCATGGATGGATAGGGTTCAGTGTACAACGTATAGGAAACATTGGGACATTACTGAAGATGGGTACCGGGGGCGTCCACTTGGCGTCATCCTGAACGCAGCCGTTTTTCAGGCGGAGTGAAGGATCTCACTGGGTCCAACTGTATGCTGGGAGATCCCTCCGCCCGCTGGTGAAAATGCGGGCCTTCGGGACGACGCGTGCTAGGACCGATTCGAGGACGAGAGCCTACTGGATGGGGTCTCAGTCTGCGCGTTTTCCTGGCCATGGTAGAACTCGTGCCGCCACGGCAGAAACGAGTCGTTTTGTTGCCGGGATCTCGACGCCCAGGCGTTCGGCGGCACGCAGGAAGGGCCCGGCAATGGCGTCGAGTTCTGGCGGATTCCCTACCTCAACATCCTTTTGCATCGAACTGCGCATTCCAGCGGGCATCTTGCTCATACCAGCGAAAACTGCGTTCGGATCCACTTTCGCGCCCTCGGCGGAAGCAACCGCGCAAGCCTCGCGCACACAGGATTGCCATTCAGCATTCCAGTCAGGGTTGCTCATCACGCCGCCAATCGGCTGATCGAATGCCGTTGTTGCCAGTGCGATGGGAGCCAGAAATACGGCTTTGCTCCACATCAAGGTCGGTTCGTCATCGATGAAGCGGCACTCGAAACCAATCTTCTGGAATTTCTCGATCGTAGGGCCCAGGAGGGGCTTGCCCACGGATGACATGTTCAACCGGGCGAAGGGCGAGCGATGTACGATCCGCCCCGGAGCAATGCGTTCCGATTCGACGGCGATGGTGGCAGCGATGACGCACTCGCCCCCAAATCTTTTTCGCAAGAGTGCAAGGTGATCGATACCGTTCAGCAGCGGAACGATGGCCTTAACGTCGTGCGGATTCGTAACGGATACCAGCGCTTCGTCAAGTTGGGTGGCCTTAACCGCAATCCAGAGAACATCCGTGGGCGGCACCTCCGCGCTGCGATCTACCGCAACTTCGAAGTTTCCGAATGGGCTTTCTAATTTGAGCTGATCCGGATATGAGGCGAGA
>Ga0207700_10001479_pt1 | contig 13324 bp, 15 predicted proteins | sample LARL82metaG_FD_184348 | JGI IMG/M metagenome (GOLD analysis project Ga0207700, IMG submission 184348) | Corn, switchgrass and miscanthus rhizosphere microbial communities from Kellogg Biological Station, Michigan, USA - LAR L8-2 metaG... | ecosystem: Host-associated > Plants > Roots >...
AGCGCAGCGTGTCGTCGGCGTCGGCCTGAGGCGCCCGCATGTGCGTGAGGGTATCGTGCGGCGGCGCCTCGTCCTGGTAGGCGAGCAGGACTGCATCAGGTTCGACGCTCAACGAAACGTGGATCGCTGCTTCGCTGTCGCCACGGTGCCCGTGCACGACTGTGTTGGTGAACAACTCCTCGACGATGAGCGTCAGACGCAGCGCATCGACGCTTGCGACATCGTAGTCGCTGCAGAATGTCTCGACGAACGCCGCGGTTTCCGGAAGCACGTCTAGTCGCGCCCTGAACGTTCGCTCGCGAGTGGCGCTCATGGCTTCCGACCGCGACATTCGGTTAAACTCGATTTGCAGCCTCGGTTCGGCCGGCGAGCGTCCCCAGCGACGCAGAGTGACGACGAATCGCCGGTTAGGTGCGTGGCCATCCTCGGGGAGCCTTCATGCTTATCGCGCGACCGCTCGTGACCGTCCTTTGCTCTTGTTGGCTTGCGTTGACGCTCGCCGCGTCGGCGTTCGCCCAGGACATCGGCCAGGTGAAGATCGTCAAAGGCGACGTCAGCATCGAGCGCGATCGGCAGTCGATGCCGGCCGTCGCGGGCACCCGGCTGCGCACGGCGGACGTGCTGAAGACAGGCGCCGACAGCTCGGTCGGCGTCACCATGAGCGACAACTCGCTGCTCTCGGCTGGGCCCAACAGCATACTGTCCTTCGACCGCTACGCGTTCGACAGCACCACCAACCAGGGCCAGTTCGATGCGTCGCTGAAGAAGGGATCGCTCTCGGTGGTCTCCGGGCGCATCGCGAAGCAGTCGCCAGATGCGATGACGGTGCGCACGCCGGCGGCGATACTCGGCGTGCGCGGCACCGAGTTCGTGGTAAGCGCCGATGACTAGCCGGCGGTGTTCTCCGATTGGGGACGTACTTGCAATCGCGCTCGCCGTCCTCGCGCTCGCCTCGTGCGCCTACAACAAGGGCAGCGTCGTCTTGCTGCCGGAAAAGGACGGACACGATACCGCGGTCGTCGTGACTCAGGGTGACAAGCAGGTCGTGCTCGACCGACCCTACGCCGCCGCGCAGCAGACTGCTTTCGGCGCGCGCACGTATCAGTCGAGCGAACAGGAGGTCGCGAAGACATTCGGCGTAGCGCTCGCCGCGCAACCCGCTCGCCCTGCTCGCTTCACGCTGTATTTCGTCGAGGGCAAGGACGAGCTGACCGAGGAATCGCGGCAGACCTTCGAGGGTGTGTTCGCGGAAATACTCAAGCATCCGGTGCCCGACATCGTCGTCATCGGTCATACCGATCGCGTCGGCACCGATCCGTTCAACGACAATCTGGCGCGCCAGCGGGCCGACACGGTGCGCATGTCGCTCATCAGCCGAGGCGTCGCGCCCGACAATGTGGTCGCCGCCGGACGAGGAAGCCGCGAGCCAATCGTACCCACCGATGCTGGAGTCTCCGAGCCGCGTAACCGTCGCGTCGAAATTTTCGTGCGCTGACGCGAGCTCGACCGTATGTGGCCCAATCTCGTGACCGCTCATGCGCGTCGCGCTCCAGCAGCGCCGCGGAATGACGGCCCCTTCCAGACCAGCACCAGGTAGGTCTGGTCGTCGTCCTGCTCGGCGCTCGCGCTGAAGCGTTCGAGATGAGCGCATAGCGAATCGAGTATAGACGTCGCCGCCCCCAGCCTTCCTGCGTTCGACAGCGCCGCGTCGAGGCGCTCCTTCCCGTACATGGCGCCTTCCGGATTGCGCGCCTCGATCACGCCATCGCTCACGATGCACAGCGTCGCGCCGGCGTGCAGCGCGAGATGGCCCGCAACGTACGCGAAGTGCTCGACCGTGCACAGGGGCGGCCCTCCCCCGTCATCGAGCCGAGCGATACTCGCCGCGCCTGCCTCTAGCAGCGACGGGTTCTCGTGCCCGGCATTGCAGTAGTCCAGATCGCCGGTCTCGAGATCGAGGATCGCGGCAAACACGGTGACGAACAACATCTCAGGATTGTCGCGGGAAATTTCCCTGTTGGCGGCGCTCATAATGGCGCCGATGTCGGCGTTCGGATCGCGCAGCGTCGCGCTCTTGTACAGCGACTTGCTCACCGCCATGAAAATGCTCGCGGTCAGTCCCTTGCCGGCGACGTCGCCGGCCATCAGGAACAAACGACGCTCGTCGAGCTGGAAAAAATCGTAGAGATCGCCGCCAACCTCGCGCGCCGGCCGCATGGTCGCCGCGAGGTCGAGGCGCGCGTCGCCCGCCAGCAGCGAAGTGCGCGGGAGCGTCGCAGTCTGCACCCGCTGCGCCGCTTCGAGTTCGCCGCTCATGCGCGCGCTTTGCTCGCGCTGGCGCTGCACGGTCAGCTCGAGCGCCTTGCGCAGTCGCGTCGATTCGGTGAGGGTCAGCACCAGCAGCACACCGAAAAGCAGCGTAAGGCTCGCGCCCGGTATCGCGGCGTCGAACAGCAACTGGCGGCCGCGAAACAACAGATAGCCCAGCGCACCCAACGCTGCTATGCACGAGAACGCGAGGAGCGCGGCGTTGCGTGGCTTCCAGCGCGGCGTCGCGAAGATCAGCCCCGCCCCCAGGACGAAAAATAGCCCCGCCTCCAGCCATGCGATCCACGCCGGCCGCTTGAGCAGCGTGTCGTCGAAAAGGTTTTCCAGCAGCTGCGCGTGGATCTCCACGCCGGGCATACGAACACCGAGCGGCGTATTCTGGTATTCGAGCAATCCCAGGCCGGTCACGCCGATGAGGACCAGCTTGTGCTCGAAGCGGTCGGCCGCGACCCGATCCTGGAGGACGTCGCGCGCGGACACGATGCGCAGCGGGCTGCGCGGCGAATAGTACGGGCGGACGGACGCGTCGGCGGCTGTCGGTACGATGAAATCACCGATCGCAATCGCATCGGCGACGCGCCCTGACGCGAGCAAGCGAAGCTGCGGCACGCCCATGGCGACGCGCAGCATCTCGACCGACAGGGCAGGAACCAGCGTGCCGTGAACATCGGCGGCGAGCGGCACCGCGCGCACGACGCCACCCGCCGGTTCGACCGAGATGATCCCATGCCCCGCGGCGGCGCGGTCGATTTCGTCGCGGCTGGTAAGCACATCTTCGAACCGCGCGAGCGCGATGGGCGCGGCGCTCGCGCCCGCGTCACCGTCAGCTCGCTTCTTGTCGTAGACGCTGAACGGCGCTGCGCGCAGCGCATGCTGCCCGGGATCGGGTATGCCCGCGATGGCCAGCACGGTCGGCGCCGCCGCGATCGAGCGTGCTAGTTCGTGATCGTTCGACGGCTGCGCCTCGAGGCGCGCGGCGAGGACCGGATCGTCCTTGCGCGCACGCTCGACCAGTCGTTCGGCGGACAGCGGATCGGGCTCGGGCATCAGGATGTCGATGCCGATCGCCGCCGGGTGCTGGCGCGCGATCGCATCGACGAGCTCAGCGAGCTGCGAGCGCGGCCAGGGCCACCGCCCGATCTCGGTGAGGCTTGCCTCGTCGATTTCCACCGCCACCGCCGGCGTCGAGGTGATGACCCTCGGCGAGATCGACTGGTAGGTATCGAACCACATGGCCTGCAGGGGCAGCCGCCAGGCGGATCCGGTGGCAATGAATGCCGTCAACGCGACCAGGACGCCGGACCCGACGACGAAAATGCGCCGCGGCACGCCTGCGATCATCGCCGGCGGTGGCGGCGCGGCCGCGTCGCTCACAGCATGATTTCCATGCCGTCATAGGCAGCGCTGACGCGCAAGCCCTTGCCCTCGCTCGTGAGCTCCTCGAGACGCTGCGCGTCGACGAGCAGATGGCTGATCGCCTCGTCGTCGATGGCCGGCTCGTGATGGAACAGGCACAGATGCCCGACGCGTGCCATCTGGCATAGCTCCACGCCGACGATGTTGCTCGAGTGTCCCCAGTCTGCCTTCACCGAGATCGCGTCCGCCAGCGAATACATCGCGTCGAAGATCACGAGATCGGCGTCGCGGAAGAAATCGACGAACCCCTGCGTGTCCAGCGGATCGGCGAGCGTGTGCTCGGAATCGGTCGAGTACACCACCGAGCGTCCACCGCCTTCGAAGCGATAGCCGTACGAGTCGCCGGCGTGGCGCTGGAGCTTGACGGTGACACGCATGCCAGCGATGTCGTAGGCGCGAGCGGTATCCAGGTGGATGAACTCGATCGTCGCCTTGAATGCAGAGAAATCGACTGGAAACGAGGGACGGTCCTGCTGCCGCCGCAATGCCATTTCCAGCTCGGCGTGGCCGCCGTAGATGCGCAAGCGATTGCCGGCCATGTACGCCGGCGTGAAAAAGGGCAATCCCATGATGTGATCCCAGTGGAGGTGCGACACCAAGATGTGATAAGTCTGTCCGTCGGCACCGTGCTTCGCCATAATGGCCTGCGCAAACGCGCGCGCTCCGCTGCCCAGGTCGCACAAGACATACTCGTTCCCGCCCGGGTCGATCTGGACGCACGAGGTATTGCCGCCGTAGGTTCCCGCCAGCGCGAACGGTTGCGTGTCGAGGAAGGTATCGATGTCTTCAGCGGTGGTGAAGCGCCTCCCTGAGGCTTCGCGCAGCACGCGACGCAGCTTCGCGCGGAGCGCGTCGGCGCCGAGCGCGACCGGCAGCGAGCCGCGCGTGCCCCAGAAACGCACGCGCATCATGCGCGAGGTGACTCCGGATCGGCGTCGAAGGCGCGCTGCGCCGCCGGGGAAACATTGGCGAGGGCGTCGCGCACCGATGAAAACACGGGCAGCACTTTGTCGAAGCGGCTGATAGTGAAAATCTCCGAGACTACCGGCTGCAATGCGGCGACCGAGATCGGCTTGCCCTGCGCGCGCATCGATTTGGACGCGATCATGAGCACGCGCAAGCCGACGCTGCTGATGTAGACGACCCCGCCGAAGTCCAGCACGACGCCGGCCAACCGCGTCCCGGCGTCGGCCACCAGCGGAACGAGTCTCTGCTCCAGCGATGCCGAGGCAGCGTGATCGATGCGACCTAGCGGCGCCGCAACGAGAACGTCCGCGTATTGACGACTGAGGAACTCCATGACGCATCGCCTCCCGAGCCAAGCATCGCTCGGATTCTGAAAGCTGTCCAGCAACCGCGTCGAACCGCAGGCTAGTCCCACATCGTGTGGCGCGCCTTCCTACAGCGTTTTCAGCAGCATCCGCTACACGCAAGGCGCGCGCGAGACGAAGCTCGCTTTCATGGGCTCCATGCATCGACTCGCTGTCAGACTCGCAACGATCATTGTCGCGGCGCTGCTGCTGATGGTAGCCCCGGCGCTTGCCGAAACAACGATCTACAAATGCGCGGACCCAGGGGGCATCACCTATCGCGACACACCGTGTGCGAACGCCAGTGCTCGGGTCAGGTCGGATGTCAACGTCGGCGCAGCGCTTCGGCAGGCGCGCTGGCAAGTCTGGCACGCTCCGCTGCCGCAGACGCCCGCGCGGCGCTCAGAGAATCTGCTCCCGCCGTCGGCGCGCCTCGCCGTCGGAATGACCGATACGCAGGTGCTCAACCTTTCTGCGTGGGGCCGCCCCGCGCAAATTGCGCGCAGCAAGTTGGGCCTACTGTGGCGCGAGCAATGGACCTACAAGGACTCCCTCACCGGCGCCGACCGCCGGATTCTCACCTTCGAAAACGCGATGCTGATTGCGGAGGCGGAGGCAGCGTCTGAACCGTCATTCCAGCCTCAAGCGCGGGCCGAGTGATCGTCGAGTTAGTGCAACTCGCTGACTGCGTGGACGTTGGCGGTCCGCCTGGGCTGTTGCATGGTCAGTGGCGCGTTTGAGTCGTGCAGCAGGTTCGCTACGCCAGGCAGTGCCGTATGCAGGAGCTCCGCCTCGGGTGCGTCACGAACGTAATGGTCCAGGAAGGCGACCATATAGGCAATGATCGCGTCGCGGCTGCTGATTCCGAAATCGGTCCAAGCCATGTGGTTGGCCCAGGGAAACTTCACGAGGTACTTCGGCGCAGGAGTTTCTTCGTAGCCGAACTGCTCGAGCGGCATGGTGAAGATCGGATCGAGCGAGCCAGCCTGATACATGACGGGGACGGAAATGTGGCGCAGCCCCTCGCTGGATTCGAACGGCAGTGAATAGGGTGTCATCGCCACAATGGCGCGCACTCCAGGCAAGCGCCACGAAGGCCACGCGCCGCCCAATCCCAAGACCGTGTAACCGCCCAGCGAGTGCCCGACCAGCGCGAGCTGCTCCAGGTTGGCCATCGTGCTGTACCGTGGATCGTCGGCCAGCGCGGCGACGACCGTCCGAATGTCCTCACCACGATCGCGATAGTCATCATCACTCCACATCGGCGACGGCTTTCCGCTCATTCTCCAGAAGCTTGGCCGGATCGACGGACTGCATCCCGAGTCGCCGTGTCGCGGCGCGATCACCAGATAGCCCGCATCGGCCAGCACCTCGGTCAAGTAGCGCGACTGGGTGGGGCAGAGATAAAGCGCGTGAGAGAAAACGACGACCGCGAGATGCTCGTGGCGTCCATCGGAGGGCGTCCAGACGACGACGTCGATTCCTCCGATACGGGTCGCTTCCTCGTTGGCAGCGCCGGCGGGCGGCGAGACCATGAGCATGGCGACACAACAGGCAAAGCATACGAGCGCCGCCAGGCGCATAGGCTGTGGCATGGGCCTCCCGTCCCTCGGTCGTACAGAACACGATCGTTCTCGACACCCTCCCCGCCTCGGCGAACAAAACGATTCGCACGGGACAGCCAATGTCGCACAGCATCGTTACATCAAAGCAATTGCGTGGTAACTGATACTTGGACTAGGTGCGACCGACTCCGCACAAGAGACGGTCTTGAATCGAGTGGCGTGGCATCACGCGACGGCAACTTCAGTCGCCTGAAGAGAAAGCGCTCGGCCTGCGTTCCGCAGCCCAGCGATTGGTCCGACACGGCACAAATGACGGCATCATACGCCGATTGTTTGCAAGTGGGGATCGAAATGGCTGACGAGAGAGCGTTTCACACCAAGGCGCCATCGACAGTAAAGTGAAAGGTAGCGTTGGCCGATGCGCTGAAGGCGACCCTGAGCGGCCCGACGACTTTCCCGTAAGCCGACATTCCACAGCGGAGAAGCGGCCATCCATGACCATTAGGTCGTCTGCCGAGAATCGTGAGTGGCCGCTGAACGCTACTCCGCAATGTCACTGGCTACGGCGACGGTCGGGAATTCGGTGGTGCTCCAAAAAACATCTCCCGCACCTTGTCCGGTCCAATCACTCGAATGAGCTCGCGCATCGCGCAATACATGAAGATGATCACGATAAGAAGGAGTTGAGTCGCCCAGAAATGGGGCCAGACGATTTCCGCGAGTAATTTCTAGTTGCCTGCAATCAAACCGCCGGCCTCCTTCCAGAAGTCGTAAAGATTCTCCAGATAATGGACGACAAAGGCCGCGAAGACGTAGATCACAGTCTTCCATAGGACGTTGTAGGCCAATGGCTTGTCAGGGTATCGATTGACAATCGGAAGCGCGTCGGCGAGCAACACCGCCTTGCCGAGAACCAGCGCAGCCACCGTCACCGCCCCGAACGACAGGAGCGCAATGCCCGTCCCCTTCAGCATCAACGAGCGTTCGAGCGCAACGAGATGCAGCATAACGAAGAAGAAGATCGTCGGTGGAAGGATCTTGCCAATCTCTTCTTTGACTTTCGAACCGAATCCGCTCATGAGGTTCCTTGCTGGCTGCTCGATTAGGCGATACCGGATTAAGATCAGCGCACACACGAATCCGACGTTCCAGCCATTGCCTTAGTTCAGCTCATCGTCTTTGAAATACTTCGTGCCTTTCGCGGTCAGGTCCACAGCGAGCCCTTCATCGCTGAGTTGGTAGAGCCACACCCCAGGCGTCACCGACATCGCGCCGGCAAATCCCTGCGCACCCTGCCCGATAACCTGTGCTGTTACGGTCGCCTGCGCGCCGAGTTCCCAACCCTGATTGACGAACTGGTCCAGGTCCGCGGCGCGTTCGAAAACCCAGATTAGGCGGTATTTGTCGACACCGATGCCCAATCCTGCCTGCACCTCGACCATCTTCATGAAGGTTTCCTTCTTCGTCCTATTGTTGACGACGAGTCCCTAGCCGGTACCGCCGCCGGCGAAGAGGATCTTCATGCCGAAGTTGGTGAACACGCCGTAGCCGGCAGCTCTCGCAATGGCTTGCTTTGCGTTCGGCTGCGCGCGGTAGAGTCGGTCCAACGTGTCATTGGCCGTCGCGCGTATGTCGTCGCGCTGCTCCTGGACGCTTTCCGCGCGTGATACTCCACTGATGGCAAATAGCAGTGTTGCAGCCGCGGCGCATAGCGCCATGCGGTGCACTGCGCGGTGCTCCATACCCTGACTTTCATCTCTCGTCTTCATTGCAAACTCCAATGTGGTAAAGGAATGCGAACTTAGCGTGCTCCCGGCCTGCGCGAACATTGCCGTCCATCAATCCGCAAGCGTTCGGTGCCCACGGCCCGTCTATCTAGTTCTTAAGCAGCGTGCAGCGTGTGTGGTGCGTGCCGACGACGAACCGGTCCCGAAGTCCGCTGCGTAGGGTATGTACCATTTGCCGTTGTCGCAGAAACGCAGCGCGCCTGCCGCCCCGATGACCTGGTCTAAAGGTTTAGGCGAAACCAGGGCAGTGTGAGGTAAATACATCCAAGCATCGCTGACGCCGGAGCCACCCACAGCCACCCCAGCCAGATCCACCGTGCCCATTGCTCGGGCATCACAACGGCGACAAGCCCGACGCCGAGCGCCCCGAGCGCGGCGGTGGCGGCCCAGCCGTACCAGTACATCGCGGGAGCAACGAACCCCAATGCCGGATCGACGACGTCTCGCGCAAGGTGCGTGCCCCAAACGACGACGCCGAACGACGGATAGACCGTGAACAGCGCAAGATTCTTCGCGAGCGCGAGCACGTAGAACACGGCGAACGCCGTTCCGAAGGCAAACGCGAACCTGCGGAACGCGGGCCGGCACATCATGCCCCGAAGCCCATGATGTTGTTCGTAACGTGACCAGCGAGGAAACCCCACCAGACGATGAAGGCCAGGATCGAGGTCAGGGCTGTGCGAGTTTGCGTCAACTTCTCGTCTCGAGGCTGGTGCCAGCACACCCAGTAGGCGGGCAGCAGCGCCAACCCAATGGCGATGAAATGCTCTTTGAGATCGAAGAAGCCAAGAACCTGCCAGCGGCCGGCTTGTTCCAGCGTCGGCCGGATGTCGACGCGGAAGTACAAATAGACGACCGCACCCAAGGTCGCGGTGACCAAATACAGAACGATGATCGCGTTCGTGAATGCCCCAGACGGCACGGTGCGAAAGCGTCCGAAGAACGACCCGGGCCGGGCCCTCGCGGACGCCCAGGTGGAAAGCGTCTGGTGGGTGATCGCACCGAGCAGTGCGACCGCCACCAGACCATGAATGATCACCAGTACGGTCGCCACGATCGCTTGCCCCCCCGCGGCCATTCCGACCTTTATTGGAATAGCTCCACCGTCGCGAACGGCTCAGCCGACCACGGCCGGAAGCGATTGAGCGTGAATTTCGTCTTCTGGCCCGGCTTTACGTCCACAAGCACGTAGTTGTACTCCTCCTTTGGCGGCTGGCCTTTCCAGTACATGTCCTGCGGGTAGTTGACCGGCAGCTTTATGCTTGTCCGGCCTGGAAGAATCGGGTCCTGTTCCGCACCGCCGCCACCCAGCATGAGGTATTTGACACCGTCGACGTCGAATATCTCGGTGGTGTGGACATGGCCATTGAACACCACGATCTCCATGTCCTTCGCGTATGCCGCAATCAGTTTGTGCGGATTGTCGGATGCCGGGATCGGACCCAGCCCAGACCGAGCGAATACCGGGTAGTGGAACGTGACGAAGACCTTCTTGATGCCCTTGGCTTTCGCCTCGTCCAGCCACTGCTGCATCTGCTTCATCTGCTCCGCGTACTTCGGCCGATCGGCGTCCCACAGCGACGGCGACCGGTAGTCGTACTTGCCGCTCCAAAGATAAATAAAGCGAGCACCACCAAAATCGAACTTGTAGATGAGATTCTCGGGTGTCACCCCGAGCTTCTTCAGATACGGCAGAGCACTCAATGTTCCCTCAATCTTGGGATCACCCCATACCTCATGATTACCTACGCTCATGAAGTACCGACCGTCCAGCCCGGCCGCCCGGAGGTCGTTATCCGGCGGCGGGAGCTGTTTCAACATCGTGTCGTTCATGCGCTTCCAGTAGGGGCTATCGTTGACGGTCAGGCCCTGGTTTCCCCACCAAACGACGTCACCGCTACTGACCACGAATTCGGCGCGTCCGGCCTTGACGTCCTTCACGATTTCACGCGCAACCCAATCGCCACCGCTCAGCCGAAACATCGTTCTGTGCACGCCGGGAAGCAGTTTGACGTCCTCGACGGACGCCTCGGTAACCCAGCCCTTGTCGACCGTCAATGTCATGACTTCGGTCTTCGAGGCGAACGGCATGACGACCTGGATGAGTTCCTTGGTGACAGGATCGAAGGTCATCTTCACATCCCGCTGCACCACTTCTTGCGCGACTTTCTCCGGCATGACCAGGCCGAACATCTCCACGAAGAACTTGGCGTTGTCGGGCTGGCCCTCCTTGGCTGGGAGGTACATCATCGGGCGCGAGTCCCCGTAGACTGCAAAGGAGAAGGCTGCATCAGCCGCCGAAGCAGGTGCGGCAGGCATGGCGGCCAGCGACATGCAGATAATCGCTGCGGCGAACAGGGGACAGGCATTTCTGGCGTGCTTCATTGATCTCTCCTCTCGAGCGATTTGGTTCGTGCCGCCACAATAGACGCCAGCGTCGCCGTCGCCGACGCCCAAAACTCCTCTTGGCATCCAGCGCTATGCCGGGTTCCGCCGCGCGCTCACGGCTCCAAATTCCATTCTTTGAGTTTCTTTGCAGCCGTGCCGAACTGGCCAAGTTGGTAAACGGCTGCACCCGTCGGCGAGAATGTGAACGACTCAAACGGTTCAGCGAGCATCTTGTCGAGGTAGTCCCGGAGAGCGACGCCGGTCGTAACATGCGGGTGGAAATGCTCACCGGATGCTTCTGGCACAAACGCTGATACGTACTTGATCAATAACGGGTCGATGATCGGATCATCGGGCGTAGTGACGAACGCGGCTGAAGGTCCAGTTGTCACTGTGAACGGCGTCACAGCGGCAATCAAGGCCTGTTGCAGCTGGAGCAATGCGGGTGTCGGCTTCGCGACAATGCCCGCCAAGCCAATCGTATTGCTCGGAATGTAGTAGTACTTGAAGGCTTCCAGCTTCAAGGCAGTCACATTCCCGCTGGTCAAGACGCTGCCGACGGCGGCATAGATCTGATCCAGGTCCGCCGTGCGAACAAAACGCTGCACCATCGTGACGTGCGGCCGGTGTGACGCATCCAGAGCGAAACCCTTTGGGAAAACCGCGAGCAGGCGGGCATTGTTGGCGGCGGCATGCTGTAGCATCGTCGCGTCCGGTTCGAGCAGGATGTCAATGGCCGTGACCGCGGATTGCTCGGATGGGAAGATCTGTTTCCAATCGTCCTTCATGCTGACAACCATCCAACCCTCCTTTTTTGCCTGTTCATGTAAGGCCGGTGTGAACGCCCCGAGTTTCGGGCTGGGTAATCCCAGCGCCGGACCGTAGGCGTATTCGCGCACGGAATCATCGTGCAGCACAAGCAGCATGAATCGCGCGCCGCTGCCACCCTGCGTGTATTCCAGCATCTCTCGGTCGCCATCGGAATTGCCGAACGCCGCGATAGGACGGCGGCCGATATGCTGGTTAATGCCGACGGGTTTACTAGCCTTGTCGTTGTAGAAGATCAACTCCGGTAGGCGAACAAGTACGGGCCTGCCATCACGCAGGTCAAACTTGGTCCTGATGCCGCTTCCTACGACCTGCTCTGGCGGGATGTCATACGTCTCTTCCGCCCACGGGCGCATGAATTCGATGCCACCGCCGGAGACAATGAAAGTCTTAAAGCCGTTCGCGCGCAAGTAGGCGAGCAGCTCGCGCATGGGCTGATAGACCATTTCGGTGTAGCGCTTGGCGGTCTCCAGATGTTGGGCGGTGGCGATCCAGTCCTTGACGATCTGCTCGAATTCGACCACGGTCATACCGGCGTGCGTCGCCATGGCGAGTTCGAGGAGCGCTTGCTCACCGCCAGCGAGCGCGGTTCTCAAATCACCCTTGAGCAACGAACCGAATGGTTCCTTGTCCATCCACTCGGGATGCTGCGGTGCGAGCGCCTTCAGGCGGTCAAGCGCAAAGTAAAACTGAACGGGCATCGGCTGCTCGCACCAGAGCGTGCCGTCGTTGTCGAAGGTTGCGATTCGCTCAGCGGGCCGGACAAAGTCCGGTGAGCCTTCCGTCGTCACCTTCTGCACGAAGCTTATGATTCCCTGCTTCGTCGTCCCGTCGTTCCAAGCCGGAAGCGGGTCGACCAGAGAAGTTTTCATTGGCCCTCCGTGAACGAAACCGACGCGGTTTCCCTCAATTCAATATCTGTTATGCGGCGATTTTCATCCCGTTCGGGAACGGCCGCAACTGGACGAATGCAGAGACGAGGCGGTGCGGCTGCTTACGCACCCCCCCGATCACTGTTCGCGAAAGCGGCGGGCGATCGGCTCGTCGATTGCTGGTCAAGATGGAAAGCGCGGTGCGCATCGGTGCGACCGAGATCTTCACTATCCCCTTGAGCGGGGAAGATCCGGCTCGATGTCCGCTATCGAGGCCGCAGGCTGCGCCCCGTGCTCGACCTCGAATGGAACGAGCGCAACCGAAAAGCGGCGCTGCAGATGGTCGCCGAGATCCGCGAAAAATCGCGCTACGGCTTGTTCGATCCTGCCGACTATTTCCCGGGTTTCGTCGACTCCGAGGTAGCTGTCCCAAGCGCGCAACGCTGTCGACCTTTCGCGAGTACACGACCGCGTGGCCGGCCTCCATCGGTCAGAAAGCGCCTGCGACGCAAGAGGCCTACCAAAAGCCGCTCGAGCGCGTCTGGCTCGGCGAGTCGGGGGATCGCCGCATCAAGTCAATACGCTACAGCGAATTGATGAAGCTCGGTCACACGAACGCGAACATGCTCTTCCGTGTGTATTCGAAGTGGATCGATGGCGCCGACAGATCGCGCGAGCGCGACAAGCTGAACGTCGGAAGCGAAGAAGTTAGCGCAATCAGGAGTGTGAAGTCCCAAGACAAAGGTGACATTCTGGCTCCCTTCTCAACCCAGGAGTAGAGAGCCCATGACTAAGACCGAACAGAACCGAGTACTAGCTTGGCGGCTGAA
>Ga0207700_10001480_pt1 | contig 13316 bp, 16 predicted proteins | sample LARL82metaG_FD_184348 | JGI IMG/M metagenome (GOLD analysis project Ga0207700, IMG submission 184348) | Corn, switchgrass and miscanthus rhizosphere microbial communities from Kellogg Biological Station, Michigan, USA - LAR L8-2 metaG... | ecosystem: Host-associated > Plants > Roots >...
AACTACCCTTGTCTTCTGCTATACAGCGGAAACTAGCGGCAGCTCAATTCATCAACCTCACACCCATCCAAGAACGCGCGATTCCGCCAGCTCTCGAAGGCCGCGACGTCATCGGAACTGCCGAGACAGGCACTGGCAAGACCTTGGCGTTTCTCATTCCCCTCATCGAAACCCTGAATCGGGAACCAGTGCGTCATACGGTCGCTCTAGTGCTGCTGCCTACGCGGGAACTTGCGATGCAGGTGCACGAGCAATACGAGCAACTGCGCACGAAAGTGATGCCCAAGGCTGCGCTCATCATCGGTGGCGTGTCGGAGAATGCGCAAATCCAAAGTCTAAGAGCTGGGTCGGAATTGGTAATTGCCACTCCCGGACGATTGCAAGATCTCGTCAACCGCCAGCTCGCTGACTTACGCCGGGTTACCCTGCTCGTACTCGACGAAGCAGATCGCATGCTAGATATGGGATTCCTGCCGGCTATCCGTCGGATTTTGTCAATGCTGCCTAGGCGGCGCCAGACGCTATGTTTCTCAGCCACGATGGAGCAGTCGGTGTCCGGCCTCATCAATGACTACATGCGCGATCCGGTTCGGGTCGCTCTTGGCTCAGTGCTGAAGCCAGCCGAAACTGTGCAACTGAGAGCCTACGAAGTGCGTCCAGGAGAGAAACTCGATGTTCTCCGCCAACTACTTTATGCAGAAACGGGTCAAACGCTAGTCTTCACACGCACCAAGCGCGGCGCCGAGCGACTCGCGAAGGACCTTGTGCGCGACGGATTCGCAGCCGCCCTGATCCATGGCGGTCGTTCACAGTCGCAACGCAACGGCGCCTTGAGTGGCTTTCAGGAAGGCCGTTTCCAGGTGCTGGTGGCAACGGATATCGCTTCGCGTGGTCTGCATGTGGATGACGTCGCCCACGTTATTAATTACGATGTACCGAAAATGGCAGAGGACTTTATCCACCGCGTCGGAAGGACCGGAAGAGCTGGGCTCCAAGGACGCGCTTCGACCTTGGCTGCTGGAGCCGAGGTGCTGGAACTGCGCCAGATCGAACGCACTCTAAAGCTAAAGATGGAACGTCTGCAGTCGGACACAACAACGGCGTTGCCATCGGGGCGAATAATTCAAAACACGCTAGCCTCGCGGACTCTGACAGCCTTGCCAGGTGAGGTATTTGTATAGGCTGGCAAGTCTTGTTGTCAGGCGTGTTGGACCAACTGGACCGAGCGCTCCAGAAAAACTCGTAGATTCCCGTGTCGCTCAATGACTCTTCCGTGAGCGGCACGAGAGTTGGAGGTGTTAGTGTCCACCATTCGGGATGTCAGGGCGGCGGAGAAGAAGGTGCAAGAGATTCTAGACGCGCTCAAGAATGCTGGCGCGAGTGATCCGGAAAACCTTAGGCAAAAGCTCGCCAGCGTCAGCGACGAATACGCCAAAGCTATGCGTGAGCTCAAATAATTCGCTTCCCCGCTAGGCTGAGAGTCGATCCGCAGCAAATCCCAAGAAGAGGATGGCAGCGCGTTCTCTTTTTCGTCTCCGCAGATCACTCACCGGCTTCATGAATTATTCCGAGGTGAGTCCTTCGAGAAAGAACCTTCTCTACGAATCTTTTTCCGTGCCCGCTTCCGGGCCAAAGCCGATTTCACACGGCGCTTTTCACCCGGCTTTAAATAGTACGAGTGACGTTTCACTTCTTTAATGATGTCTTCTGACTGAACCTTACGTTTGAATCGACGGAGGGCATTCTCCAAGGATTCGCCCTCTTGCAATCGAATTTCTGCCACGCTTACCCTCCTGAATTAGTGCGATGTCGATCTCGTATAACTCTTTCGTACGGTCAATTTGGTTCCCCAAGACAAGCAAGCCTTCGCAGTCTTGCAAACTCCAGTCATTCGCTGACATGATCGCCTGGGATGGACTGCTCGGTGCTGTCGGATTCCTCTGCTCCGACATTGAAAAGCGCTGCTTGCTCTGCAGCATGTTGGCGCAGTACGTCCATCTCGTCTACGCTGCCTGCAACAATATCCTCTTGTTTGCGCTGATTCCTGCGCTCTGCCTTGTCCTTCTGTCTCTGTTGCCGCGTTTGTTCCTTCTGACGCTTGGTGAACGTCGATCGGCCTCTTGGCATACGTAACCCCCTTGGGATCTATCTTGTTTCGCACCGACAGGCACCCGCAGCTCGGGCGGACTTTGTTCGCTCAAAAACTACCATCGCGGTTCGCGCGGCTGACGTGGATGGCCACGATAGTCGTCGCGTCCGCGGCCGCCTCCACCTCCACCTCCAAAACCACGTCCTCCGCCCCGCGGACGTTCCGTTTTAGGCTTGGCCTCGTTGATCGTCAACGTCCGTCCGCCAAAATCCGTTCCGTTGAGAGCCGCGATCGCCTTGTCGGCTTCGCTGGCATCCATCATTTCTACGAACCCGAACCCACGGGAGCGGCCGGTATCCCTATCTGTCACCAGTGTGATCTTCTCGACCGCGCCGTGGGTCGCGAAGAGATTTCGCAGCTCAGACTCGGTCGTGCTGTGTGGTAGATTTCCAACGTAAAGGTTCTTCATTGCAATTCCTCTCTCAGTAAATCATCTAAGCTGGTCGGTGCCGCACGTGATATCGCCGGCCGCCCTTCAGAATCTCGAGGCGGAGGAGGCAGGGCGCGCATCGCTTGCGTGCGAGCAATGGACGCGGAGCGGACTGCGGAGATTCGCCGCGAAGCTTCGAGGATACCCCACCGCTGAGTCGTATCTCTAGGATCGGCAGCAACGATGCTTCTCGCGCGAATGGCGGCCTGTTCTTCCCCGTTCTCCCCCACCAGCTCTTCGTCCGCGTTCGGTAAATCCGCGAGATATTCTGGCTGGCCAACCAGGAAGGCCAACCGCTGCGGAGGAGTCGCGTTTCTCACATCATCACAAAACTTGTCGCGTTGGCCCCGCCCCTTTTCCATATTGATCAAAACCAGGTCGTACAGGGCGGGTTTCCACCAAACACGGGCTTCCACGATGTCTGCCGCGCCATCGACGTCGACCCCGAGCTTCCGCAGGACCTCAGCACGTAAATCGCGCTTTGCATGCGATGCGTCGATCAGCAACACTCGCTTCTTTTTGACTCGATCGGGAATTGGCGCGGAGACCGATAACGAGAACAGCGGAGTGTTCATGCCGACACCGACCGTGGATGTGTGCGTACGGTGGTATCCGCTGCCTTGCCTACTTTTGCTGCGCGACCCAACATTTCGTGGATACGCTTCCGTCGAGCAATCTTTTGTTTTCGCTCGCGGTTGAACCTGGACTTGTCTCCGTTCCGTGCGGACATTGTGAACTCCTGATAAGTGAGGGTTAGCCAGCTTTGGATCTGCGCAATCGACGGTCGATCGCGCGAACCCGCTTAAAGGCAACGCGGAATGCCACGGACAGAAACAATGAATGTCAGGGTTACGCCTCTCGATCTCTCAATCGCGAAGGGCGCAAGGTGTTTAGGCGTGTCTTCGAGGTTAAGCACTAACAGTATATCGCGTTTTGAATCGCATCGCGTAGGCAGCGCCCGGAACCCGGTGGATTTCAGACCCCCATTTGATTTTGATACTTGCTAGTTACGGGTCTGGAGCGTAGGGTAAGTAGTGCGTTTGACCGATCGGTCGTGAGCAGCTCTCGCCCAACAAGCCAGTAACCTGCCTTCAGTACCTCCGAATCTCTCCAGCGTAAATCAATCAAAAGGAATACGAGTATCCATATGGCAGAACAAGGAACAGTGAAATGGTTTAACGACGCCAAAGGCTACGGCTTCATCAGCCGTCAGAGCGGCGAAGATGTTTTTGTGCACTTCTCGGCAATCCAGGCGGGCGGGTTCAAGAGTCTTCAGGAAGGCCAAGCCGTTCAGTTCGAGGTTACGAAGGGCCCCAAGGGCTGGCAGGCTGAAAACGTACAGGCGCTCTAAGGTGCCGACCACTACGAAGAGGCGAGATCGAAGAGAGATCGCCTCTTTTCGTTTTTGCAGTGGAGTTGGAGCTTTAAGCAAAGAATTTGAGACAAAATTGTGATTAACATCTTTGTTCGGAATCTGGATGCCACAACCACCGAAGCACAATTGAGGGATCTTTTTGCGGCGTACGGGTCAGTCAAAACCATCACGATTGTAAAGGACCGCGACACCAACGAACCTCGCGGTTTAGCTTTCGTTGAGATGACGAACCCAGCCGAGGCCAGAACAGCGATCGAATCCTTGAATGGATCTATTTTGAATGCCCGAGAGATGAGATTAAACGAAGCTCGCCCGAAAGCTGCGCATGACTCTGCTCGCGACTCATCGCGAGAGCACAGGCGTCATAGAATTTGAAGCGCAAGCCCCGTCTGGGCATTTGGTTGTTGGTCAAACTTGAGGCTAGCTCCTTATGGATTATCTTTGACACGCGAAGAACTTAGCGCTTCCTACCTCATCATCCGGCACAACGTCCGGACATACCGCTCGGCTGGAGTGGTCGAAGTGGTCAAAGGCAAGCAACTTGCTGAGTCAACTTTGCAGAAGCTCGAAGCTTGCCAAGACTCATCAGATCAGCACGAGGGCTGGCGCTATTTCATAGAGAAAACCGATCAGAAGCCTGGAATTGATCCCGTTGAGGCTACCCAACGGCGGCAGCAGCAATTGGAGGTACGGGAATCGAAAGCCATGCGAGAAGACGACAGCCTGACCTTCCCTCCGGACGTCCAGAGCTAGCGGTGTGGCCGTTAGTTGCCATTAAGTGCGCATATGGTTCAGCAATTTTCACCTTTCAGCTATGATGCTTTTCTCCGGGCAGGTCCAAATGGCATCGGGATGTCCTCTTGCATTGCAACCGCCTTACCCAATCCGTAATTCCATGGATACCCTCAAGTCTTATTGAGCTTTTACTTGCCCTTGTACGCAGCAGATCGCTACCAGTCATTGTGCAGAACTCGCCGTACCAGAGCAAATTCAGTCTCGCTAGTTGGTTGCTAACATATTCTCGCGGATGCCCATCCGATCTTGATTGCTAGGAGATCACGCGAAGTCCTCCCTCGACTGACGTTGGTTGCGCATTCGGCTTGGACTTAGCCTGGCCAATCCTCACGGACGCTTTGAAGATGGCTCCAACCGGGATGATGCCTCCCAGTTTGTGCTCTGCAATGGCTGCCAAACCCATAGAAGCGACGCATCCGCACGAACTGCAATCCGGATTTCCGCCGAATTGGCAAGGTACGATCTTGGTTTTCAGGTCAGCGGACAGGATATGTGTGGTGAGCGCAAAAACACACTCTTTGGGACTGCGTGGAGGCGTTGCGAACTGACGAATCATCCCCTCCGGCATATCGAGTTTGGGAAATTCCTTCCGTAATACCAGCATGTCAGCGATTGCCTGCAGACGCTCCTGGGGCTGCAGCATTTCCGGCAAACAATCTCCCATTTGTGGCGTGAACAAGCTGAACCATACTTTGCGGATCTCGTCCTTCGGGGTCCAGTACTCGAGAAACTCCTTCAGATAACCCGGCCGCTTCATCATTTGGCCGGTGACAGTGCAATGGATCGTGATCTTCTGGCCAGCGACGTTCTTCAGAATTCGATCGTAAGTTGCCGGTGCGCGCCGAACGTCGTGCTCCGGTTGCAGTCCGTCAATCGATACAACAACGTTAACGTTGGCAAGCTTGGCCCAGTCCGGCACCAAAGGCCGGAATGCACTGGTAACGATCTGGACGTAAATTCCTCGATCGAGCAGTAACGGGATGAGCAACTCGAGCTCGCGATACCGGACAAGAGGATCACCTCCTACGATCGAGAGATGCAACGGCTTGAGATGTTCAACAATCTCTAAGACTCCGTCTATCAGTTCTTGCCCTTTACGGTCGCGGAGGCCTCGCAAGGTGATCCCGCCACCTAAATGCGCGTCGTCATAGGCATAGCATCCTGGACAACGTAGCGGGCACTCTCGTGTGATCTCAATGGACAGCGCGGGGCTTTCGCCGTTAAGAATCTTGCGCCACGCCCTAATGATCGCTGATGTTTTCACTACAGACCTCTATTTTCTTATGGAAAGCTATTCGTCAATTCCGCAAGAACACGTCAAGAATTGGGAACACCTCCCGCGCGAACTGATTTTCGGGAATTCCCCGCCGAAGGGTCAGACTCTTTCAAATAGAAAGGGTCGCAGTCTCCCTACGAGTGGAAATAGAGTGCGGGTGGAGCTTCGGGCGCGGGAGGAGATGGATCCGCCGCAAATGCCGTCATGGCAATCGAGTCAACAGGAAGATTGGGTTCGTAAACTGACGCAAGAGCGATCCAGCGGACTTGGAGGTGAGAATTGCAGGACCACCGGGAGCTCAAACGCCATTCAGGCACGCCGCCTCGCACCTCGCGGAGGCGCGACGCGAAGCTGACTTTTCGCGGATTCACTGCAGGTGGGTCCGGTATTACGTCGACCGCCGCGATCCCAATCAACAGGCCAAGAAACCAGATAAAGAGTGCCTTCGATTTCATGCCCGTTTCCCCACGATTACAGCGCTGGAATGATGCTAGCACGGAATGGCGGCATCTCCTACTTTTGGCCGTCTGCAGCTGTCCCCGCCGTAAGCCACTGATTGAGCGGGCCAAGCGCTGGACGCTGCGGCTCTATCTGCTCGCCTGAGGTTTACTCGGTTCCTTTAAGTTCGCTTATCCGCGACGTTATCGAATAATGACTTCAGCTCACAAGCGCGGGAAGGATTCCGCAGCTTACGCAAGGCCTTGGCTTCGATTTGACGAATCCGTTCACGAGTGACGGAGAACGCCTGGCCTACTTCTTCCAGTGTATGCTCGGAGCCATCTTCCATACCAAACCGCATACGGATGATCTTCTCTTCCCTGGGACTGAGAGTGCGCAATACCCGGGCAGTTCGCTCCTGCACATTCACCTTCATAGCCGCATCAGCGGGCGAAACTCCATTGTGGTCTTCGATGAGATCGCCGAGATGCGAGTCTCCCTCCTGGCCGATGGGCGTCTCCAACGAGATTGGAACACGCATGATCTTGCGCAACTTTCGCACCTTGGACTCCGGAACATCCATCTGGTGGGCAATCTCGGTCGATGTTGGTTCGCGGCCCAGGGTCTGGACCATTTGCCGCTGGGTGCGAACCAGCTTGTTCACGATCTCAATCATATGCACCGGCAGACGGATGGTGCGCGCCTGATCTGCAATCGCTCGGCTGACAGCTTGACGAATCCACCAGGTCGCATAGGTGGAGAACTTGTAGCCGCGACGGTAGTCGAACTTGTCCACAGCCTTCATGAGGCCGACGTTTCCTTCCTGGATCAAGTCGAGGAATTGAAGCCCGCGGTTGCCGTACTTCTTGGCAATGGACACGACGAGACGCAAGTTCGCTTCGACAAGCTCGCGCTTTGCGTGCTCCGCCTCCACCTCTCCTTCAGCGATTGCGCGCTGCGTGCTCTCCAACTCCTTACATGTCATGCCCGCTTCGTTTTCCATTCTTCTCAAGTCGGCGCGATGCAGCCGCCGTGTGCTGCCGTAAGTCTTCTTGAGTTCCTCACTGCGTGTGTTCCCAATTTTCTTCTCCAGATTATTGATCTGGCGGTTTAGCGAGCGCATGATTTCGGCGGTCTTACCTACCCGGTTCGCCAGGCGTTTGCGCTCCGAAGTGGTAAGACCCAAGTTGCGGATGATGATTGAAATCCGAACGATTTCGCGTCTCAGTCGGCCTCGGCTGCGACGGTATTTGGGCGTCTTCTTACCCGCTGGAAGAGTCGACATTTGTCCGGCCAGCCGTTCGGCTGATTTGTAGAGCCTCTCCACTTGATCGATGCCGCGAGTAACCTCTTTGACGCGCTGTTCGAGAATCTCGTCGCTAATTTCCTCCTCATTGAATACGACTGTTTCCTGGATGGACCGCCGACCGCGTTTCAAATCCGCGCCCATCGCCACAACGTCCCGCATCACCAGAGGTGAACGTGAGAGCGCTTTCCACATCCAGAGCTGTCCGCGTTCAATGCGCTTAGCAAGGTCCACCTCCCCTTCGCGGGTGAGCAGTGGTGTGGCACCCATCTCGCGCAGGTAAATGCGCACTGGATCGCTGGCCGCATCAGCGGCACCTTGCACCAGGCTGACATCAATTTCCTCTGGTTCGCCGACCAGCCTTTGTTCCGTAGACGAATAAGCTAGATCGGCCCCCCCCTTCAAGACCTCGAGACCATAAGTGCGAATGTCGGCAAGCAATTCGTCCATTTCCTTTGTGTCATCCTCCTCGGCTCGAAGAAGGTTATTCATCTCACTCTCCCTTTGCCTTTTCTGACAGCGATCGCCTTTCGAGTGTCGTCCATAGCTGTACGGAGTCCTTCTTTTGTGCTACCCCGCGTGTGGGTCGAGCTGTTCTTGGAAATAGAGGAGCAGGTTGGACAGTAGGCGAAAACCCAACGCTGCAATGATGCTAGCACGGTATCACGGTCTGTCCTATATTTACGTCGCTGCAATGGTGCCGACGCCAAGATTTCGCAGCGTAGGCGTGAGCTTCAGCCTGTGGGTTCGCATGTTCGCATTTTGAAGTCACCAGCAACAAGCCGCACTTCACGAGCCGTTTTGATACCTCGTATTTGGCTGATGTGAGCACGTCAAAGCGGTCGTTGGTCTTCTAAATTCATGCGACGGTATTGTGGCGCGTTTACTTTGGCGCCGGCCGGTGCTACCATTACTTATCTTCTCTTACAGATCCTGCCTTCTGCTCAACGCAGACGGACGGCCTCTTGTGCAACCGATCGATGATCGCGGCGACGGAGGTCAGTGTGATGTTTCCTCATTCTCCTACTGACATGTGCTGGGTGTGCGGCAAGGCTGTTCATCTTCAGAACTGCAAAACCGGCGAGCACGGAAGTATCGTCCATGAGCCTTGCTACGCAGTAAAGATTGCATTGGCCAATGGATCGATTACGCGAAGGAACACAATTCCGAGGCGTTCGAATTAGAGAATTGCGACGCGGCGGTTGCAAAGGAACTATCCAACATCCGGAATTAAGTGCTTAAGAAGCACTGAAGACAGGAGTGCTCCCGTGTCAATATCAGATCACCCGCCGGAGTCCGAACAGGAGCTCCGTTGGCGAGTATGGCAAGAGAAGCGCCGACGCTCCGATCAGCTCGCGGAGAGGCAGATGAGAATTTTGTTTTGCGCAGCGGCTGCAATTTTCGCCGGCGTAATACCTGTACCATTGGCTTCGCCCTAGCGCACCATCCAAAGGTTCGGAACCGGTTGTTGCCAGCGGAACTCGGTGTGCGATAAGCGAATCCAGTTACCTTCACCTTGAGCGTTCCGCGCCAGCCCGCATGTAACGGACTGATCGACCGCCCTGGGGTACGCCACTGAGCCGCACTTGCGTAGTCTGCGTCTGTCTTAGATGTCCTTTACTACGTGTAGCAAGCCGGTCACATGCATTTGTTCCAGTCAAAGGTTTACTGCTTACATGCGATGGCTTTACGATTTTCGACCGTAACGCTCATTGCTTCGTCGATGATGGCGCGCATCTCTTGCGCGAACCACTTTTTTCAGTGGAGTCTCGCATTCGCAAACGAGATACAAGTCCTTGAGTTTCTGCAATCGCTCCACCACATCTTCGGCGGCTGTATTCGCTTTTTCGAATTGCAGGCACTCGTAGCCCCGTCCACAAACCTGCTTCGACTTCACCGAAACGCTACCACTGACTCAACGTCAATAACCCCGCTACTTTCGGCTCCCTTGACTTGCGCTTTTGCTTGCCGACTTGCCAATTTGTCAAGCACATCGGCAGATGATTGGTCTTTGAGATTGAGCACGTACACTCTATCTCCGACTACCAAGTCGTACTTAGATCCCCGGTGAATACACGTGCGCAGACACGAGATATCATCGCCGTCCATCGTGTGCCTTGCGCCGCAGACAGCATCGCCTACCGTCCCAATAAACACTTGCGGCTTGGAAGCAAAAGCGGAAGAAATTGCCAATATTCCAATCAATAAAACTGCCCCTGCGAAGACGCCGTATCTTGCGAACCCTTGTCTCATCGCCTTACTCTCTTCTCCTATTGGAAGCTAAAGCCACGGCTACGCGATGATTTCCTGAATGACGTCTCCCGAAACATCAGTAAGCCGGAAATCGCGGCCACTATAGCGGTACGTCAGCTTGGTGTGATCGATACCCAGTAAATACAGGATGGTGGCGTGGATATCGTGTACATGCACTGGCTTGTCCACGGCCTTCCAGCCGAAATCGTCCGTCGCGCCAAAGGTCATGCCACCCTTGATGCCGCCACCTGCAAGCCACATGGTGAATCCGTGAGGATTGTGATCGCGGCCGTTATGCGTCTGTCCGCCCATGAATCCACTGCCCATCTCCACAACCGGAGTTCGCCCGAATTCTGAGCCACAAACAATAAGGGTCTCGTCGAACAGGCCGCGCGATTTTAGATCCTTGATCAGCCCCGCAAACGGTTGATCCGAATCGTGGGCCGTCTTGCGATGCAACTGGATATCAAAGTGGTGATCCCACGGATCACCCTTCGCGTAGTACACCTGCACCATGCGCACACCACGCTCAACCAAGCGAGCCGCGGTTAGACAGCCGCGCGCTGTGCTTCCCTCCCCGTACAGTTTCTGCACGGCATCCGTTTCCTTGCGAACATCAAACACATCGGGGGCTTCCGTCTGCATGCGATATGCAGTCTCCAGCGCTGAAATCGTCGCTTCCAGTTGTGGATCGTGGGTCTTCGCCGAATTCATATTTAGACGATCCAACTGGGTGATCAAGTCCATTTCCTTCTTCTGCTGATTCAAATCGAACATTTCGTTATGAATGTTCGGAATCAGCTTCTGCGGATCAAACTCCTTCGAGTGCGCGTCGTCTGTCACATACGTGCCTTGATACATCGGCGGCAAGAAAGCGGAGTTCCATAGCGGCGGCCCAACGGTTGTCGGAACTTCAGGGCATAAAACTACGAAACTCGGCAGGTTCTTGTTCTCCGTTCCCAGCCCGTACGTAATCCATGAACCCATGGAGGGCCGGCCGGCGACATTCGCGCCGGTATTCATCATGATCAGCGCGGGTTCGTGGTTGGGGATGTCGGTGTAAACCGATCGCACCATGCAAATATCGTCAACGCATTCACCGATGTAAGGAAAGAGTTCACTCACCTCCGTCCCGCTCGTACCGTATTTTTTGAAGGTGAACGGCGACTTCATCAAGCCACCGGTCTTGCGTTCGTGCTGCGGCGTTTCGCCCGGCATTGGCTGTCCGTGATACTTCTCGAGCATCGGCTTAGGGTCGAAGCTATCGACTTGTGAGAGACCGCCGTTCATGAACAAGAAAATGACATGCTTGGCTTTGGGTTTGAATTTCGGATCCTGAATCATCCACGGACTCGCAGCGGAACTCTCTGCCGCTTTGGCAAACGTATCTCCAATCAACGTGGCGAGGCCCAACATGCCGAATCCTGCACCCATCCGGCAGAGTGCTTCGCGGCGAGTCACTGGTGTGGGAGTCGGAATGTGGATCATCTAAGTTCTCCTTCATTCAAGAAGACTGTTCAACGTCAGACGCTCAATCGACAAATTCAAATTCGTTCGCACTTAACAACACACGCGCATACTCTTTCCAAGCCGTGAGCGGTTCACCACTCACGGTATTCCCGAGCTTTTCCGGCGTCGTTTTCAAGAAAGCGAGCCCGACGTCAATCTCTTGCTTATTCGGAGCCCTGCCAAATAACAGACGGTACACTTCGGTGATTCGTGCGACATCGCTTCCCTTCGGATAAACACGCTCGGCAAGTTTTCCCGCCTGGTCATACACGAAATCATTGTTCATGAAGTAGAGACGCTGTACCGGCACGTTAGTCGAAAAGCGCTGCTCGGCGGTGAAACTCGGATTGGGGAAATCAAAAACCTGGAGAAAATTGTTCAGCCGGAACCTGCTTACCTTGCAGTACACGGTTCGCCGGGTATTTTCGGGGCCAAAATCCTGCGAGGGCCCTCCCAATTCCTTGAGATCAAGATCTCCAGAGACAAACAGGATTGAATCGCGTATCGACTCCGCATCGAGCCGTTGTCGATTGAAGTGCGAGTGGAGGCGATTATTGCCATCTTTCTCGTGGGCTTCTTTCGATTCATCCGGGCTGGTCTGATAAACGGCCGACAGCATGATCTCCCGCTGTAGTTTCTTCAACGAGAACCCGTTTGCCTGGAAGCGTGACGACAGATATTCCAGCAAGTCCGGGTTACTCGGCCTTTCACCAGCGAATCCGAAATTGTCGGGAGTATTGACGATGCCGGTCCCGAAATGCCATTTCCAGACGCGGTTGACGAAGACCCTGCTCGCAATTGGACTCCCGATGATGTCATTCGCCAATTGCAGGCGTCCGCTTCCTTCCATGAATGGCAAGGACTGCTCTGGACTCAGCACGGCCAAGAATCGGCGTGGTACTTCTTCTCCAAGGGTGTGGGGATTTCCGCGCAGGTTTACTGCAATATTCAGCGGTTTGGGCTTGTCGCCGAGTCCATGCACGAACGGATATCGAGGCTGGAGAGCCTTTTTGAGCGTCTCGATCTCCTTTTCCATGCTTGTGATGTAGTCTCGCCATTCGGCATTCAGCCGGCGCTTGAGTCCCCAGTCGTAGAAGACAAACAAACCCGGAGCCGGTTTGTCCTCGTCGGAATTCAGCGACATCATGAATAGGTCAACCCAAAGGCTTGCCTGCTCCGTGGGCAGAGTCTTCAATTCAAGGCTGCAACCTGGGCAGAACTGATCGTCAGTCTCGAACTCATTCGGAAGCGCATCGCGACGGGACCGCTTCTTCACATCGTTCTTTGCCTTGATGACCTCGTTCTGTTCCTTGATCTCCCGTTGCGCTGTCTCGACCCGCAGCACCAAGTCCTGGAAAGCATCGGCGAGCGCCTTTGCTTCGTCTTCTTCCTTGCCTCCGGTGGCGATCATCGCCTGCCAGTCTCTCAAGAATGGATAGAACTTTGGCGGCTGCGCCAGGAATTTCACCCAACGGTCCAGCATCTCAGGATCGACGTTGTCTTGCTCCGCAGCCTCGGCGATCGTTGCCTTGGGCTTACCCGTTACTCGCCAAGCCGCCACCATGTACAGCGACGTCTGCCGGGCGAGTATGTCGGCCAATTGTTCTCTCTCGGACTTGGTAAATTCCCCAAGTTCTTCTTCGAGGTCGAGGTGTTTCTGTTCCTTTTCTTTCCACGCCGCGACTTGAGACTCGGACGCCAGCGGATATTCTTTGTACGTTGAACTCGCGAATACGCCTGCCAACGCGTAATAGTCTTTCTGCGAAATCGGATCGTACTTGTGGT
>Ga0207700_10001482_pt1 | contig 13282 bp, 13 predicted proteins | sample LARL82metaG_FD_184348 | JGI IMG/M metagenome (GOLD analysis project Ga0207700, IMG submission 184348) | Corn, switchgrass and miscanthus rhizosphere microbial communities from Kellogg Biological Station, Michigan, USA - LAR L8-2 metaG... | ecosystem: Host-associated > Plants > Roots >...
ATCCTTGCAAATGTCCGCTGCGTCATTGGCGAGCCGTGGCGAGCATGGCGAGAGAAAAACGTAGTGCCCCGCCTTGGGAATCATCTCGGTGCCGGCGAGCGTCTTGATCAGAGGGGCGATGTGCAGAGCGTTCTCCTGCGGCAGCAGCACCTGATCGTCCTGGCCGTAATAGAGAAAAACCGGGCGATCGACGTGGGCAAGACTGGCCTTGTCGAAAACCAGGCTCAATGGCGCCATGACGAAGGCGGCTTTCACGCGCGGATCAGCGGGCTTGCCCCAGTGGTCGACGCTTGCCTGCAGTGCGGCGAGCGCCGCTGTCGCGGTCCCTTCGGATTCGAGCTTCTCCAGCAGCCCGCAGTCCGGGTCTTTGGGATGTCGTTTGCAATAGCCTATGAAGAGATCGAAGTGCGGTACTGCACCGGCAACCACCAGCGCGGCGTAGCCGCCTGCGGAAAAACCGGCGACGCCGATCCGGTTCGGATTGATCAGTGTCTTCCAGCGCGGATCGTTCAGCAGTTCGTCGATGGCCGCCTTCACCTGGATCGGCCGGCCGTCCAGTACGGCGGCGGTTCCGACGCCGCTCGTGTCGTGGAAATTGTCCTTGGGGTGTTCCAGCGTGGCCACCATAAATCCGTGGCTCGCCAGGTAAACCGCGAGATCGTGGTGGCCGAGGTCCGACCCAGCGTGGCCGTGCGAGATCACCACCAGCGGCTTGGCGCCGGCGATCGGCGGTGCATCGGGCGTGGCATGCAATTCATAAGGTCCGTGCCAGGTGATCTTCGAAGCTTGCGCGGACGGATAGAACACGTAGCCGGGCGTCGTTCCTCCGTTGACCGGGTCGCGAATCGTGACCGCCTGGAATCCCACACCGGTCGCGGCTTGGGCGATGGCGACGGCGGGCGCGAAGAGCAGCAGCAAAAGAAGCATGCGACTCGCCAAGGCACAGCGTGAACGAATATTCATACCGTCTACCTGCCACAGAGGGAGGCAGGATTGTAATGAGTTAGCTCTGCTTTATGGCGTGCGTGACCATGCAATCCATCGAGCCGGGTCCGGCGGGAAAAAGTAAACATGTCGCCTTTACTTCAACGGACTTGAGCACTCCGATGCCACATGGGACGATCGCACCGATGAACAGCCGACCACCCGCAGCACAGCACCTGCGCGACCTCGCACGACTGCGCCGCGTTCGCGACCGGATCGATCGGGAATACGCGCAGCCGCTGAATGTCGAGGCGCTCGCCAGCGGCGTGCACATGTCGGCCGGACACCTCAGTCGCCAGTTCAAGCTCGCTTTCGGCGAGTCGCCTTATTCCTATCTGATGACCCGGCGCATCGAGCGCGCGATGGCGATGCTGCGTCGTGGCGACCTCAGCGTCACCGAAGTCTGCTTCGCGGTCGGCTGCGCGTCGCTGGGAACGTTCAGCACGCGCTTCACCGAGCTGGCTGGGGTGCCGCCGAGTGTCTATCGGCGCGATGCGGCGGACGCGACGGCGGGAATGCCGTCCTGCGTGGCGCGGCAGGTGACGCGACCGGTCAGGAATCGAGAAGCAACGACCCCCGAGCCGGACTTAGCATGACGGCTCCTTCCACACCGAGCACGACTGCCATGGACATCTCCATTCACGCCAGCTTTCTTCCGCAAACCGACCCGGAAGCCTCCCTGGCGTTCTACCGCGATACCCTCGGCTTCGAGGTACGCAAGGACGTCGGATATAACGGACTGCGCTGGATCACGATGGGGCCGCCCGATCAGCCGGGCACGTCCATCGTCCTGTATCCGCCGGCCGCCAGCCCCGGCGTGAACGATGACGAGAAACGCACCATCGCCGAGATGATGGCCAAGGGCACTTACGCCATCATGCTGCTGGCCACCAAGGACCTCGATGCCGCTTTCGAGCGTATACAGGCCAGCGGTGCCGAGATCGTCGAGGAGCCGACGGATCAGCCGTATGGCGTTCGCGACTGCGCCATCCGCGATCCCGCGGGCAATCTGCTTCGCGTGCAGGAGCAGCGCTAAGCCCTTTGGCGATTGCGCTTAAAGCGGACGTGCGACTCGTCATCCCGGCGAAGGCCGGGATCGCTCTACAACGGTCCAGAGCGATTCCTGCCTTCGCAGGAATGACGAGCAAAAAAAGCGACGACTACTCAATGCTCCTTATGTCAGCGAGGCGGTCGCGGGGATGCTCAAGCGACGGGCGAGCGACGTCAACCATGGAGACAGAGAAGGCCACGATGAAGAACGAGAAGATCGGCTCGAAAGAAGCAAGCCCAGGCAACACCCCTTCCCGGTTGATCGATGCGAGGATCGAGGAGCTGGGCGATTGGCGGGGCGAGACGCTCGCCCGGGTTCGGGCGCTGATCAAGCAGACCGTCCCCGATGTGGTCGAGGAGTGGAAGTGGCGAGGGGTTCCGGTGTGGTACCGCGCCGGGATGATCTGCACCGGCGAGACGTACAAGAACGCCGTGAAGGTGACCTTCGCCAAGGGGGCCTCGCTGGCAGACCCTTCAAGCCTTTTCAACTCCAGCCTCGAAGGCAACACCCGGCGCGCCATCGATATCCATGAGGCCGACAGGATCGATGAGAAGGCGCTGAAGGCGCTCATTCGCGCCGCCGTGGCATTGAACACGTCCAAAGTAAGTAAAGCGGTCTGAGACAAATCCTCGCGGGTTACTCGCTGGCTATATGTCTCTCACTGCTTTGCCGCCCGCTCGCGGGCATGAGCCCTGACCAGACTCGGCTGTGTCTCCGGCATGGTCAGCAAGACGGGCATGACGGCCAGGGCGACGGCGGCGATCATGGCGCCGGGCAGGGCGGTCCATCCGGTCAGCCGGATGAAAAGTTCGGCGAGGAAAGGCGTCAGGCCGCCGAAGATGGCGGTGGCTACCGTTACGCCAAGCGCCAGGCCGCTGAGTCGGCCTTCGCCGGGAAACTGCTCGGCGGTCGCCGGAGCGCCTACCGCGCTGACACCGCCGGCGAGGCAGGCCAGCACGATCGCGCCGACAGCGATGTGCAGCTCGCCGCCGCCCGCCATCAGGCCGAACATCGACAACGGCAGCAGCATGCCGGCGACGCCCAGCCAGACCAGCATCGGCTTGCGTCCGACCCGGTCGGAGAGTGCACCCGCCAGAGGCGTGACCAGGATGACCGCCACCGCGGCAAGGGTCGACAACCAGAGCGAACGGCCTTCGGCGAGGACACCCGACGAGCTCAGGAAAGCCGGTACATACGTGATGCCGACGTAATAGGTGATGGAGCCCAGCGCCGAAATGGTGAAGGTGCGCAGCAGTGCGCGGCGATGGTGGGCGAGCGTGTGGCGGAGGGGAGACTCGGGCACCGTCTGTTGCTTCACCTGGCGCAGGAAATCCGGCGATTCTTCCATGGTGGAGCGCGCGATCAACACGCAGCCGGCCAGCGCTGCGCCCACAAAGAACGGAATACGCCAGCCCCAGGCATCGAGACGGACGGTGCTCATCGCGCCGACCACCAGTGCGGAGATCGCCACCGCCATCAGCGCGCCGACCTCGCTGGCGGCGGATGCCAGCGAGGTGATCAAACCGCGTCGGTCCTCGCGCGCGCCTTCCAGCAGGTAAGCGACCACGCCCGTATATTCGCCGCCGACCGAGAACGCCATGAAGCAGCGCAGCAACAGCAGCAGCGCGCCGGCCGCAGGCCCGATCGCGGCATAGTCGGGCAGCAGCGCCGTCGCAAGCATCGCCAGCGTCATCAGCATCATCGACAGCACCAGCGTGCGCTGCCGCCCGATGCGGTCGCCGACATGCCCGAACACCATCGCGCCCAGCGGCCGCATGCCATAGGAAATGGCGAACCCGGCCAGCGTGGCCAGCAGCGAGTTGTTGCCGCCACCGAAGAACACCCGCGACAGCACCGTGGCGAAGTACAGATAGAGCGTGAAGTCGTACCACTCCACCACCGTCGACAGCGCCGCGACCACCATGGAGCCACGCGAGACTTCGGGGGTGCCGTGCTTTTCAGTCGAAGTCATTGAGGCGCGTTGCCGGAAGCGGAGAGGTGTCGGGGACAATACCTGACGCAGCCGCGGCGATGACCATGCCGGATCAGCGCAGTGGTTCCGTCGCCAGGTCGCCTCTGCACGGGATCGGCGCGCCGTCCTTGCCGAAGACCTGCGTAAAGCTCGTGCCGCTGCGGTTGATGACGACGCCACCGACGCATTGCTGGTTTCGGTCCAGCCGGTAACTTTCCTGCACGCGAAGCTCTTCCTGCCGCTGCCTTTCCAGGCGTACGGCTTGCTCCGCCTGGTACTGCCGGGCCTGCTCATTGACCTGCTGGTACGTGTCGGACAAGTCTTCGCGCTGCTGCTTCAGGTCGGCGGCCAGTTGTGCCCGGGATTGCTGGGCATGAGCCTTGGCCTGTTGCGCATCCAGCTCGGCGGAGCGGGCGGAATCGCGCATGACCTCATCGGCGTGGCGTGCCGCGAGGTACTGGGAGAGTCCATTCCAGGCCAGTACGGCGACGATCAAGCCCGCCACGCCAGCCCCGATTTTCCACGACAACGGCATGACCATGACACCCATCCCCCAGCAAGATTGTGGAAAATCCCGCACCGCCCGTATCCCGACGAAACTCATCGTGAGTCGAAACAGTCTAGCTGCGAAAAGTCGCGGAGAACGTCGACGCCGTGCAGGGAACAAGAGGATCGGTCGGTTTGGGGGCGGTCGACGATAAGATCGGCCCTGTCCAAATCGCCAAACCTCGCGCGTCATGGGAATGGCGGCGCACACTGCCCGCCGATCACTCATTGTGGAGAATCCCGATGCAATACCTATTGATGCTGTATTCGAACGAAAACGGTTGGTCGCAAATGACGCCGGCTGAACAGGAACAGGGCGTCGCGGCTTACGGGGCATATACGCAGGCGCTGAAGACGGCGGGTGTACTGGTCGGCTCGAACCGCCTGCAACCCAGCACGACCGCGACTACCGTGCACGTGGCGGACGGCAAGTCGCAGGTATTGGATGGTCCCTATGTAGATTCCAAGGAGCAGTTGGCCGGCTACTACCTGATCGATGTGCCTGACCTCGATGCGGCGCTGGCGTGGACGGCGCGCTGCCCCGGCGCGAGCCATGGCACGATCGAAGTGCGGCCGGTCTGGTACATGTGACGTTGGATAGCGCGGCGCAGGCGCGCAGTACCGCGGACGCTGTCGCGCGCCGCAGCTACGGCAAGCTGGTCGCCTTTCTGGCCGCCGCCCTGCGTGACGTGGCGGCGGCCGAAGATGCGTTGTCGGAAGCGTTTGCCACGGCGCTGGCGGACTGGCCGCTCAACGGTTGTCCTGCGAATCCGGAAGCCTGGTTGCTGACCGTGGCGCGGCGTAAAGGAATCGACGGCCTTCGGCGCCGCCGCAGCGGCGAAGCTGCGGCCGCGCAGTTGCAGATACTGGCGGAGCTCGACGAGGCGGCATCGACAGTGGTGGGTGACGCGGCGATTCCGGATCGACGCCTGGCGCTGTTGTTCGCCTGCGCGCATCCGGCCATCGATGCCGGCATCCGCGCACCGTTGATGTTGCAAGCCGTGCTCGGGCTGGATGCGAAGACCATCGCGTCGGCGTTTCTCGCGTCGCCGAGTGCCATGGGCAAACGCCTCGGACGCGCGAAGCAGAAGATCCGCGAGGCCGGTATCCGGTTTGCCATCCCTGCATGCAATGAGTTGGCCGGACGGCTGGACGGCGTGCTGGATGCGATTTACGCCGCTTTTGCGGAAGGCTGGAGCGATCCCGACGGCACCGATGTGATACGGCGCGATCTCACCGCGGAAGCGCTTTTCCTCGCCGGCCTGGTGGCCGGGCTGCTGCCGCAGGAACCGGAAGCGCTGGGCCTGCTGGCCTGCATGCTGCACGCGGAGGCGCGCCGTCGCGCGCGCCGCAATGCGGATGGCGACTACGTGCCGTTGGCCGAGCAGGATGTCGCGCTGTGGGATGCGGCGATGATCGACGAGGCCGAAACGCTGCTGCTGCGTGCGAGCGCACTGGGCCACATCGGCCGTTATCAACTCGAAGCGGCGCTGCAGTCCGCGCATGTCGAGCGTCGCCGCAGCGGACGCACCGATTGGACCCCCGAGGTGCAGATTTACGACGCGCTGCTTGCTCTCTCCGTTTCGCCGGTGGTCGCCCTCAACCGCGCACTGGCTATCGCGGAACTGCAAGGTCCACGCGCCGCACTCGAGATCGTGGATGCGCTTGCCGCCGACGGCAGGCTCGTCGATTACCAACCCTACTGGGCGGCACGCGCGGCGCTACTGGCCAGAACCCATGCCTATCCCGAGGCTCGCGATGCCTTCGACATCGCGATCGGCCTTGCTAGCGATCCCGCCGTCCGGCGCTTCCTGCAGGGACGCCAGGCGGTATTGCCGCACTGCGGGGAATGAGGTGTCAGGGACAATTCCTGGTAAGGATTCTCTGGCGACGATTCTTCGCCGGTCTTCTTCCATCAACGAGCGATGTGCGCTCACATCCCGCCATGAGGCGGGATGTGAGCGCCGATTTCCAGGCGGCGGCATGCATGCCGCCCGCCCGTAAACAGCCGCGGACTGTTCATCAGAACCGATACTGCGCACCGACCGACCACAGGCGTCGAGGTTCTAACTGCAAGCCGTTGACGCGTTGCCAAATCGGCAGCTGGACGAAGGCAAAGGCATCGAGCCGTGGCGTGATCTTGATGCCGATGCCGGGGCTGAGGTAAGCCAGCGTTGCGCCACTGTTGGGACGGTCGGCTTGCGAGCCGCTTTCGCGCTGTTCGCTATGCAGGTTGAGCTGCAACTGCGGCACGAAACGGCCAGCATCGAGATAGCGCAGACCGAAGTTCACGTTGAGCGAGTTGCCGGGCCGGAAGTGAGCGCGGGCATCCAGGGCGATCTGTGCCATGGCCTGTCCGAAGTAGCCGATCGACTGGCTCAGATACCCCGACTTGTAGACGCCCAAGAGCGCATCGGTGGTGCCAGTGCCCAATTGCAGGCCGCGATCGAGGCGTGCGCCGGCCTGCGGGCCGGATTCAAAATTCTGAGTGAAACGCCCCGTGGGGAGCTTCAATCCGAATTGCAGGCCTATGCCAGCGTCGTCGCTGATGCCCTGATAACGCGCCAGTACTCGCAGATCGCCGATGCCGCGGGCGTTCGATGTGGAGATGTCGGTGTCGCCGGCGGCGATCGTCTGGTGATGGCGGTCGGTATACGGCAGCTGGACCGACAAGCCCCAGTAGCGCGAAAAATTGTAGTCGGCACCCAGCAGCGTTACGCGATTGATCGTTTTCTGCTGCACCTCCTGGTCGGCCGGAAATGAGATCGAAGAGCGGCTGATCGTATCCGTTCCGCTGACGAGCTGTGATTGGTCGAAATAATCTTCGCGCACGCTCAGATGCAGACCGGTGGTGATGGCGTAGCCCTGACTCGACCAGTCCGAATTGAGCGAACAGCCGCAGGTGGAGCAGGCATTGGCCAGCCCTGGTGCGAGCACGCCGGCGATCAATGTGATGGCAACGGCGCGCCTGGGAACGGTGTGCAGCGGGCGTGGCAACGAGCGCGCCTCGAGGCGCGGGCGATCAGCAAGAATGGACATGGTTTTCCTTGGAATTCGATAACGCGGGACGACACGGCTTACCGTGTCAATCGGAAAAATCAGGCGCTCACGAAAACGGGTGGACCACGAGGAGCGGCGGCGAGCGGGGTATGCCGCGTCCACGGCAACGTTTTGGGGATGCTGTGCGGGAGAGCGACAACAGGCGGAAGCAGATGTGGCAGCCACGCCGTACCGGTCAGCGTCGGACTATGACTGAGCAGCCCACAGTAGCCGCACTTTTCCATCGGATGGCCGTGCGGTGGCGGCGATGACGGATGCGTCATGTCGTCACTATGGCCACCGCACGAAGCGCCAGGAGCCGATGTGGACCGCGAGGACGGCAGTGTCTGCGATACCACCGGCACGACGATCGTGAGCCACATGGCGGCCATGGCCAGCCAGGCGACAAACCTTCGATGTGTGCGCGACCGAATCACTTCTCAGACCCCGATAAAAACCACTGGATCATCCTGCCGCGGGATGAGCGCTCATCATCCCATCTGAAAATCCCAAGCACGCTGTGACACAGCGTCGCGCTTCAAGCCGAAGAGGCCCGAAAAGTCCTGAGCCAGCCTTCTTGGAAGTGTCCGCGCGGACAGGATAGAACCCGTTGTTACGGTTCGACGATGACCGCCCGGCGGATGTAGTGATCGGCGGCATCGCGGTCGCGCGACGCTTCGTCGCACAACCAGTCGCGAAACCGGGTGATCTTGCCGCTGTGCTGCCGGGCGACGGGGCAGGTGAACCAGAACGTGCGGCCATCGCCGGCGACAGCGTCGTGCGCCGGTACCAGCCGGCCGGCCTCGATCTCGTTGCGGAACAGGATCGGCGAGCCGATCGCGATGCCGTGGCCGGCGATGGCCGCGGCGATGTCCAGGTATTCGGCGGACAGATGGGTGCCGAACCGACCGTGCAGCACGACGTCGTCGAAACCCCGCGAGCGGTACCACAGTGCCCACCAATCGGATCGGCCCAGCAGCGGGACGTCCAGCGGGCTTCGGGGGTCGGCGATGCCCGCGGCAGCGTTCTTCAGCGCCGGTGCGCACAGCGGCATGAAGATGCTGGGAAACAGTTCGACCGTGCGCAGGCCGGGCCAGCGGCCGTGGCCATTGCGGATGGCCGCGTCGAAATGGCCGGTGCTGAGGTCCTGGGCATCCGGCGACAGGTCGAGGTCGAGCGCGATCTCCGGATGCTTCGTGCGGAAGCGGCCGAGCTTCGGTGTCAGCCAGCTGGTGCCTAGAGTAGGCAGCGTAGTCAGCGACAGTCGGGCTTCATCGAGGTTGGCGGCCTTGATGAAGCTGGCGCGCAAGGCGGCGAAGGCGTTGATCGCCTCGCGCGCGACCCACTGGCCGGGCTCGGTCAGTTCCACGCGCTGCGGGTAACGCGCAAACAGCCTTACGCCGATCTGCTCTTCGAGGCGTCGCACGTGGTAGCTGACGGAGGCCGCTGTGGTGTCGAGCTCCTGCGCCGCTCGCGCAAAACTGCCGAGGCGGGCCGCGGTCTCGAACGCGCGGATGGCCAAAAGGGACGGGAAGCGGCGCTGGTCGACCATAAGTCTGCCTTATGCTGAGGCCCCGCTTTCGCGTGGTCAACTGCGCGGCGCATCCACCATCATCCAGGTCCCGTCCCTGGTGGACTCGCAAGGATCTATCCCATGCCTCCCCATAGCTCCATTCCGTTCTCGCGCCGCGCGTTCCTCAGGGTCATGGCGATGGCCGGTGGGGCCGCGGCACTGGGCCTGCCGGAGTGGGTCGGGGCCCGGCCTGATTCGCGCGAGATGGCAGGCGGTGTCGCCCAGGATGCTGCCGCCCACGCGCGCGACTGGGCCTGGCTGGTCGGCAACTGGGACGTGTGGCATCGCCGATTGAAGGAGCGCCTGGTCGGCGACACGCATTGGCAGACGTTTCCGGGCCGCAGCGCGTTATGGCTGGTCATGGGCGGCCAGGGAACGATCGACGACAACGTGGTCGCGCTACCCGGCGATCCTTATCGTGGGCTCACCCTGCGCACGTTCGATCCAAGCACCGGCAAGTGGTCGATCTGGTGGCTGGACGGGCGCGACCCGACACACATCGATCCACCCGTGCTGGGCGGTTTTCAAGGTGACGCTGGCACGTTCATCGGCCATGACACCTTCAAGGGACGTCCGATCACGATGCGGTTCCGATGGAACGACATCCACAGTTCACGGCCCTGGTGGGAGCAGGCGTTTTCCGCCGACGACGGCACCAGTTGGGAGGTCAACTGGCGCAATTACTTCACGCGCACCTCCGCGGTGCCGACACCGTTGCCCAAGTTGGCGGACGCGCCGCACGACTACGATTTCCTGGTCGGGTCGTGGAAGGTACGGCACCGCCGCCTCCGCCATCGCCTGGTCGGCAATCACGACTGGGACAATTTCGACGGCACGCTGGTCAACTGGCCGGTGCTGGGCGGTAAAGGCAACGTGGGCGACAACCTCATGGCGTTGCCCACCGGCACGGTGCGCGGCATCGGCTTGCGCGCCTTCGATCAGGCGACTGGGGAGTGGCTGAGCTGGTGGATCGACAACAGGACGCCTTCGGTCATCGATCCACCCGTGCGCGGCCGCTTCATGGAGGGCACCAGCACCCTCATCGGCGACGACCATCTGGACGGCCGTCCGATCAAGACACGCGTGGTGTGGTCGCGCATCACTCCGCACTCGGCGCGCTGGGAGCAGTCCTGCTCGGCCGACGGCGGCGCGACCTGGGAGCTGAACTGGGTCAGCGATTTCACCCGAACCGCCTGAGGACATTGAGCCGAACGGACAGCGGGCCGGAAAGTTCGGGACATTCGGACGAACTCCGTCCTTCAAAGGGTTCCCGACGCCAGCTCCATTTTTTGCGAGCTACCGTCGCGCGGCATCAGGCGCAAGCCCTGGTAGCGACAAGCGTCGATTCGAGGGTAGAGCAAGGTGCGGCCATTGCGGAAGGTCACCCGTATGTCGCGCAGGCATCCGCCGTCGGGAACGTCGACGGTGATCGAGGTCAGTCCACCCTGCAGCGGTTCGCCTAGCGCGATGTCGTGGAAGGTCTCGCTGCCGGTGGGCGCGATGGCGAGTGCGGTCACGCTGTTCGAGGTGTCGTTGACCACGTTGAAATGCCGCGCGGCGTGGCGATTGCCGCCGGCATGCACAGGGTCGGCGAGCAGGAAGGCCATAGCGGCGAGCATGGTGGTGAAAGCGGCGGCGCGGGTCGTTTGCATGGCGGCTGTCCTGGTGGGATGAGGGAGCGCCGACGGCACGTGCAGCGCATGGCGCGCGTACCGTCGGCACCGCCATCGGACCGGATCGGCGGCGTTCCACGAAAGCGATCCGTGACGAATCGTCGTGGTGCGGTGGCGAATCGTAGTGGCGGTGCGAATCGCTTTGCAGCGCCGGGTGCAACGCCTAGGATGGGGCGACGATTTCCCCTGGACACTCCGCGATGAAGGTTCGCCTCGGTAACACGGACATCGGCCTTGGCCGCTATCTCGGCTTGTGGACGGCCGTGGTGGTGGTGTTCGCTGTGCAGTGGTTCATGCGCGATGCGCTCAACGGGCATACGTGGTCGCCCTTCGCCTACCTGCGCTGGTCGATGATCCAGTGGTATACGTGGGCTGCGTTGGCGCCGCTGGTGTTTCGGCTGGCGGTGAAATATCCGATCCAGAGTCCGGTGCGCCTGCGCGGGCTGGGCACGCAACTGCCGGCGAGCCTGGGTGTGACCTTGCTGGCGATGGTGATCGGCGCCATCGTCTCCACGCCGTTCGAGCCAAGCTCTTTCGATGAGCAGATGCGGCAGTTTCTCGGCCAGCATGTCGCCACCGGGCTGCTCACGTACTGGGCGCTGTTTGCGATCCAGCAGGCCATGCAGTTCCATGCCGAAAAGACCCGCCGCGAAGTGGAAGCCAGCCGGCTGGCGACAGAACTGGCGCAGTCGCGGCTGCAGGCGCTGAAGTCGCAATTGCAGCCGCACTTCCTGTTCAACACGCTGCACGCGATCGCGACCTTGCTGGACGAGGACACCACGTTGGCCGAGGACATGCTGCTGCGCCTCAGCGAACTGCTGCGCGCGTTCCTCGAGGACTACGATGGACAGGAGATCAGCCTGCGGCGGGAACTGGTGCTGCTGGATCTCTACCTCGGCATCCAGCGCATGCGCTTCAAGGATCGCCTGACCACGCAGATCTATGTCGCGCCGGATACGCTCGATTGCGCGGTGCCGAGCCTGATCCTGCAGCCGATCGTGGAAAACGCCATCCGTCATGGCATCAGCGAGCGCGTCGGCGCGGACTGTATCGAGATCGAGATCCGGCGCGAGGGCGACAGCCTCTGCGTCGATGTGCGCAACCGCAACAGCACGCTGGAAGCCGGATCGGCATCGGGGCATGGCATAGGACTGTCGAACACCGGCCTGCGCCTGCGCGAGCTCTACGGTGATGCGGCGCAAGTGCGGCTGGAGATGATCTGGCCGCAAGGCGTGGTCTGCCGTATCCGCTTGCCGTTTCGCGAGGTCGAGGAGTCCGACGACGCGCCCGAGGTCGCGATCGCGTGAGCATCGCCACCCTCGTGGTGGACGACGAGCCGATCGCGCGCTATGCGATCGTGCGCCTGCTGCGCGACGATCCGGACATCGAGTTGCTAGGCGAGTGCGGCGACGGCGTGTCGGCGGTGAAGGCGATCCGCAGCCAGTCGCCCGATCTGGTGTTCCTCGATATCCAGATGCCCGCGATGAACGGTATGGATGTGGTGGCGACCATCGGCGCGGCACGCATGCCGGCGACGGTGTTTGTCACCGCGTTCGAGCAGTACGCGGTGCGGGCGTTCGAGGCCAACGCGGTGGACTATCTGGTGAAGCCCTTCGGTCGCGAGCGCTTCGCCGAATCGCTGCTGCGCGTGAAGACGCGGCTGGCCGCCGGCGAAGCCATGCGTGGGCCGGCCTCCGCCCGGATCATGCAGGCGCTGGACGCGCTGCGCCGGCGCGACAACCACCTCGAACGCATCCCCGTGCGTATCGACGAACACATCACCTTTGTCGATGTTCAAGACATCGTGTGGATCAAGGCCAGCCGCAACACGGTGCAGATCCACCTGGCCGACAGCGTGCACGAGCTGCGCGAAACCATGACCGCGCTGGCCGAACGCCTCGACCCGAAGCAGTTTGCGCGAGTACATCGCTCCGCCATCATCAACGTCCGCCGCGTCAAAGCCATCCACCCATGGTTCAACGGCTACCACGTCATCACCATGGATACCGGCCAGAAGCTGCGCATGAGCCGCTACCAGCACGAAACGTTTCTGCGGTTGGTCACGACCGGGGGCGAGGAGCGGACGGAGTAGGGTGCTGGTACGACCTGACCCGCCACTACCCTGAGGAAACCTAAAAAAAACGGCTGTTGCTCGTCATCCCAGCGAAAGCTGGGACCCAGCGCCCCCGGGTTTCAATGAATCGGAGGCACTGGATTCCGGCTTTCGCCGGGACGAAGGTCCAAATCGCAGGTTTTCCGAGGGACTCCCGATTGTTGTAACTTTGGCCCGCGCCGTTATGGCGACGAGAGCGGCGACAGGTTTCCCGCGACATCGCTCTGCGGCAGCCGTACGTCACTCCCGATGGGTCAGACGAGGGCATCCGAATGAATTCTCACCGCATCCTCGGCCGCGTCATGATATGGCTGCTCGTCGGACTGGTTCC
>Ga0207700_10001484_pt1 | contig 13277 bp, 7 predicted proteins | sample LARL82metaG_FD_184348 | JGI IMG/M metagenome (GOLD analysis project Ga0207700, IMG submission 184348) | Corn, switchgrass and miscanthus rhizosphere microbial communities from Kellogg Biological Station, Michigan, USA - LAR L8-2 metaG... | ecosystem: Host-associated > Plants > Roots >...
GACGGCATTGGCGATCTCTTCCGTAGCGAAAGGATTCACGATCAGGGCATCTTTAAGTTCCAGCGCAGCGCCCGCAAACGCACTCAAAATCAGGACGCCATCCTGATCTACCCGGCTGGCCACGAATTCTTTCGCAATCAGATTCATGCCGTCGTGTAGCGGGTTAACGATACAGAAGTCCGCCATCAAATGAAGCGCTATCAACGTCTTCTGGTCGAGGTGGCGGTGGATGAAAATGATTGGTTTCCATCCTCCGGACGCCCATCTCGAATTAATCTCCTCAACTCGTTGACAGAGCAAATTATTCAGCCGACGATAGTCCTGGATCTCGATCCTGCTCGGGACTCCGACTTGAACGAAGTTGAGCCTTCCAATGTATTCTGGATGCTGCTGAAACAACAGATTAAGCGCTTCCAGGCGCTCTGGAATTCCCTTGATGTAGTCGACACGGTCGATGCCGATACCAAGAAACTCAGGAGCTTGTCCGATAGTGTTCCGCCAATCCGCGGCCGCAATCGACCCGTCCGGACCGGACGCTATTCGCACGTGCTCGTCGAAATCGATGCTGATCGGGAAAGCTCGAACTGCAGTGTTACGCTTCCCCATCCTCACATGTGCGCCATCACGATCAACTTGCGCGTCTAGGTTGCAGTCGATGGTTCCTAGAAAATTCGAGCAATGACCCGGAAGTTGAAATCCAAGCAGATCGTTCCCCAGGAGCCCTTCGAGCAGTTCCCGCTTCCATGGGAAGGTTCGAAATACTTCATTATGCGGCCACGGTATATGCCAGAATTGTGCGACCGTGAGCTGTGGATTTGCTCGCTTCAGGATTCGAGGCAGCAGTCCAAAATGATAGTCCTGTATGAAGACGAAGGCCGGATACCCGTTAACTTCTTCCAGAATTGCTTCAGCAAAGAGTTCGTTCGCAAATCGATAACTTTCCCAGTCGCGTTGACGAAAGCGGGGACGGCGGAACGCGACGTGGCATAAGGGCCAGATTCCCTCATTGGCCAGCCCATAATAGTATTCTCTTTCGACCTCGGCCGAGAGCCATACACGTCGAAGAGTGTAAGCCGGGTTTTCAGGGGGCACGCGCACGTGCTGTTTAGGATCTACTACGCTTCGGTCAGCCGTGCCGCTTCCGTGTGCAATCCAAACGCCGCCAGACGCGCGCATGATCGGATCAATCGCTGTTGTCAGGCCGCTCGCCGGCTTGAGACATTCGATTCGCCCGTTGATGTGCTCATGGATGTACGGTTCGCGATTCGATACGGCGATGAACTTGAATCCACGCATCTGCTGCGCAACCACTTGTTGTAGGTAGTGTTTGGTCCACGCTCGCATAACTCGCCCTGCCGTGTACACCGCCGGCGGAATTCCAAGCTCGACCGGAGTGCTGCTGTTATCAAAAGATGCGTAACAATGTGACGGCGGCGCACTAAATGGAGTCGCGAGTGAGTTACAAGGCGTGATTAGGATTTACTGCCCTATTTCTTTGATGTGTTCTGCGAACCGAAAGTGATGACCGAGACGACATCAAACTTGCGGTAGTTGTCATACTCCACGTAGTTCCTGATCAACTGGATACCCTCGCGGGAGCGGAGTTCGAACCGAAGCGGCAGCAGAAAATCGCCTTCACCGATCCGGGTGTAATCGTAATCGAGCGTCAGACTGATGTCCTGGATTGGAAAAGTCAGAGGAATTTCGTCAGCGTAGAGAGTAATGCGGTGGACGCGTTGGTGCTCGCTGTCGATAAAGATGAGCCCATGATAACCGGTCACCAGATCCAGCGATTTTTCCGGAACCTCGACGCGATAGCTCGATTTGAAGGCACGAACCCGGTAACCGTAGACATGCATCCTCTTCCCCCGAAGTGTGAACCAGTCTTGCCAGGCGAACTCGGTCTCCGTTTGCGGCAAGAAGATTGACCTCATCACAGAGCCGAACTCTCCGGAAGAAGAAGCCCCCCGCAGTTGTTCGTGAGCGATGCTGGCCGGTTGGCCATTCAGCGTCACTACCTTATAAACTTCACGATGGTCGAAATACGTGAGACGTTCGACAATCATATCGATAGGCCGCCAGCCGCTGTTATTGAAATCCTCGAAGCGTCGAGTGGTCTGCGTACACTCAAAATTTGGAAGGGTTGCTTCGTGGTTTATGGCGTATTCCGCGGCGCCGGAGAGCACCCGCTGCTGCTCGCTGGCATCGGGAGCTGGAGGCGAGTTCGTCTGGCACTGCAGGGCGCAGGTCACGGTCAACAGGGCTGCGGCAAATCGCGACATCATATCTCCAACGATTGACGTTTCGCCTGGTGGATTCATTAAATTGCATGGCACAGCCCTCAGTGTGCGGGCGGTTTCTTGGTTTCTGTTTTGTCCCCGTGTGGCGTTGGGTAGATTCGCTCGACCAAGCCGACCGGCACTTGCATGTGATCGCCTTGCGTAGTGATGAAGTGGAACGTCTTGCCCTTCACCCAGTACTTCAGGGCTGTGTATGCCCAACGATTCTTGAGGGCAATCAAGGGCGGGTGATCATCGCTAGTATCGCGTACCGATTCGGGGCCCCGATAGACCGGCATTTCTGAGATAGCGCCCGCCGGTTCTTCCACTCGCGGTGGGACCATTTCGTCGGCCATAACCCTGGGCGCTTCAATTGGCACGGGCGGCGCGGCAGGCACGTTGAATGCTTGGGGATAATCTTCGGGCATATAGGGTTCGATTGGATAACCCGGATCTATACTCCCGAACCCATATCCTCCAAAGGCAGGCCAACCATTCCAGACAACCACCCGCGGATAAGGCGCGTGAAAGAGTCCGGCTCGCCAGAAAGGAGGCGCGCTATGGCACCCCTGCCCGAGGAAGGGACATGGACTGGGATGGACGGCTGTCTGCCAGGACGGATGGTTGCCCCGGTTTCCTGCGAAAGGCGAACCAACATGTGGGGGAAATGTGCCAGGTCGATTTGGCGCCCCACCACCTGTCCCCCCACGATGCTGCGCGGAGGCGGCGAGCGTAAATGCGAGCACCAAAATGACCGGGCATGAAGAGCACATGCGAAAACCTCGCTCGCTCTTCTCGATTCAGGTTTCATCAGGCCGCGCTAAAAAAGGGACGGGGGGAACTGAGAGCTTGTGCCGCTCGGCGATACGCCGCAGCCACCTCTTCACGATCTCCGCTCACCGCGTCTGCGAAGAAGCCCTCTGAGGCCAGTTGCATCTGGTTGGTCAAAGCTTCTTTCCCGGTCCCTGTCTGGACGAATGGAGCTATCAGCGAAATAGCATTCAACATTCCAATTGTCAGCATCGGTGAATTTCTGGCCACCTGGCGGATGGGATCGTAAGCTGCAGCCACAACGTACTGGTATTCCCTTACGCTTTCAATGACACGGATATTTCCGCTCCGATCGACATGTACAGGGTTCCTCGACGGACACTGCGCTAGCTCGCGTAAGCCGTCGGTTAGCCAGTTGACGCAAGTGACCGCCGTATTTGGATCGTTTATGCCGGGAGACATGGCGCGAAGCGCAATCTCCACAATCTGCGCGATCGCAAACTCAGGGTCTTGCATCAATGTCCGGCGCACGCCGATTCTGATTGTGTGACCAAACGCTTCCTGAAAGCGACGTCCTGCTATCCTGCGGCCCTGCGCCACTGCGAGAGTCGTGCCCTTGACGACAAATTGTCCAGGCCTGCATAGGAATTGCACCACCGCATCCGCCTCCGCCGCAGTTGCTGCAAGCGCGCGATAGTTAATCAACTGGATATATCCGGTGACAGGCGCGGCCAAAGCAAAATCGGCGCGCACTTCAGGAACCGACCCTATCGATGGCGTGTTTGGCCTTTGGTTCTGGCGGATCGCCCACAGGAAGTCGGCGGAAAGATCGGCCAACACATTGTTAACTTGGATGCTCAGGGCAACGTGGTTGATGTAATAGATCAAGACACCAATGCAAGCCAGTGCCCACAGAGTGCTGATCCAGATCGATAACCACGGAACGTACTCCTTCTCGTTGAAGCGCGACGTCACCGACAACAGCGTTAGCAGGCTGAAGACGAAGGTAGCGGCGAACACGCCGATGCAAGCTTGGGTTCCGCGGTCACGCATGTAGCGCCGTAATAGTCGCTGGCCGAATTGCGACGCAGCGATTGAGAGAGTCAACACGGTGATTGACAAGACCAGCCCCAAGGTGGTGATGATCGCTCCGGCCGTCGCCGACAACAGGGCACGTGCATCGGCTGCGCTGCCTTGATTGAGCCAGGCGGGGAGAGCGATCACGGCCACATGCTCCGCCCTATCGAGCGACTGGCTCACGAAGAAGACCACCAGCGCTGCAGCTACGGTCAGCGAGGGAATGAACCACAAATTGGTGCGCCAGGATATCTTCATGGCTCTGAAACGGGCAGGCTCCACTACTTCACGTTCAAGCTTTTCTTAAGATTAATTGCAACTCGAACGGCGGCTTGGTCCAGGGCGTTTGCCGATGTGTCGGGCGTCGGTTCGTAGATCGACCAAAGTACGACACCGTGTCTAGGGTCAACCAGAAACACAGTGCCGCGATATCCGCCCATGCGCGGGCGGTCATATCTGGAGCGATCATCGTCGTTGGGGGCCGCATTAGAAGCTTTACCTCCGGGTTTAAAGCGCGCGTTTGACCAGGTCCAGAACGCGTCGTCAACCCTATCGGTAAGCACGGCCTCTGCCTTTTCCGGATCCAGGACGATCCAGACCGCGCCGGAGCTGGTGAGCCGGCTTGCCAGATGACGATCCAGTCCATTGGCCATCGGGACGATGTACACAGTGCGAGCCTTCAGCTGAAGGTAAAACTCGCCGCCCGAAAGGATAGAGCAAAGCCACGCGATGATCAGAATTGTCGTGGGAATCTTTACAAAACCAGTCTGCACAGGTTTCATCAATTCCTAACGATAACGCCCGAGTCTCCAGAGTTGTAATTTATTTCGTCAACTGGATAGGGCGTCCTGGAGCACACCTGCGAGGTCTACAAGCTGAAAGGGCTTCCGGATGAAGTGCGTGATTCGCAGCCCAATAAAGGAGGCGTCAACAGTTTTCTTATCGTATGCGCTGCTGAGGATAACTTTCAGGCTGGGTCGAGTGCGTTGGGCCTCTTCCAGAATATCGCGGCTTGATATTCCGGGAAGCGTGACATCCAGCAGAATCACGTCAAGGTCATGTAAATGTCTTCGCATCAGATCCATTGCTGCAGATCCGTCGCCCGCTTCTATCACCGAGAAGCCTCTGTTTTGAAGCGCTTTTGAAACGGCGAACCGTAATTGCTCTTCGTCCTCCACCAGCAGGATCGTCCCTGTCCGAACCGTGGCTCGCTCCGCTGCAGATGACGTTGTGGCACGAGGGATCTCTACAGCTATCTTGGAAGTGCACGGTAACAGGACTTGGAACGTCGCACCGTCACCGGGCGCGCTCACGAGATGGATGGCGCCGCCATGGGCGCGGACAATCCCCTGGACCACGGCCAGGCCCAGACCGCGTCCCGGAAATTTGGTGGTGAAGAATGGATCGAAAATCTTAGCCTTAGCTTCTTCCGTCATGCCAATACCTGTGTCTGACACCTCCAGCCGTACGTAGTCACCGGAGCCCGAGTCCTCTGTCAATCGCGATGTGGCTACCCGGATCACGCCTTCCTTCTCTCCAATCGCTTCCGATGCGTTGATTACCAGATTCATCACAACTTGGCGGATCTGTGGCGCATTCCCCCATACGGCGGGCAGTTTCTTATCGAGATTGATCTTCAAAGCGACTTGTTTGGAGATGGAGACCTTCAGCAACTCAAGCATCTCTTCCGTCAGCCGGGACAAATCCACCGGCTCGATCGTGCTGGCTTGATCCTGCCCTGCGTAAATCATCAACTCCCGAACGATCTCGGCGCCGCGGATCGCGACTGCTTTGATTCGCGCGATCTCCTCAGCAGGAGACAAATCCGCAGCCAAGTCGGCCTCTACCAACTCTGCCTCGGCCAGAATGCCGCCCAACAGGTTGTTGAAGTCATGGGCAATACCGCCCGCCAGCACTCCCAGGCTTTCCAGTTTCTGCCGGGCGAGATCTTCCTCTTGAGTGTGCTTCAGGTCGGTGATGTCAATACACGAACCGATATAGCCTGCAAATCCTTTGTCCGAGACGAAGCGTGGAACACCGCTATCCAGTACCCAGCGGTACTCTCCGTCTGCCCGGCGTAGCCGGTATTCCATTTGGAAGTTACGGCGCGCATCAAATGATGATGCGTAAATGGCGACGCAGCGATCCACGTCGTCCGGATGCACACCTGCAGCCCAGCCGTTGCCGCGTTCCTCCTCCAGGGTGCGCCCGGTGAAGGTCAACCATCCTTTATTGAAAAAAGTGCAGAGCTTGTCCGGGCCGGAAACCCAGATCATAACCGGAGCGGTGTCGGCCATATTGCGAAATCGTTCTTCGCTTTCGCGGAGCGCCGCCGCGGCTTGCTTGCGTTCGGTGATATCGATATTGACGCCCGTTATACGGACGGGAAGGCCGGCGTCGTCGAGAAATACGGTCCCTTTTCCAAGTAGCCAATGTACACTTCCGTCTGGCCACACCACGCGGAATTCGGCGTCCCAGACCTGGGTCCGCTCAACTGTATCTCGCATGAGTTCCCGGATACGTTCGCGGTCTTCTGGATGAATCAGACTCAGCCAAGCCTCGTAAGTGAGCGGTGGATGGTCAAAGGGTAAACCATAAAGACTCGCATACTCCCCGGAAGTCGCGATCGCATCGTTGCGCAGATCCCGATCCCACACGCCCAGATGCGCAGCGTTCTGAGCGAGCGTAAGACGTCGCTCACTGTCCCGAAGAGCGCGCTCCGCCTGTACCTTCTGGGTGATGTCCTCCACCACGGCGATGAAGTATTTTGGTTCGTTGTCGTGGTCCCGCACCAGCGATCGATATAGCCTCCCCCAAAAAACAGTTCCGTCCCGGCGGATATAGCGCTTCTCCATGGTGTGGGAGGAGATCTCACCTGCCAGAAGTTGTCGGCGACCAGCCAAAGACTCGTCGCCGTCGTCCGGATGGGTGATCTCCTGCAGAGTTCGGCTCCGCAGTTCGGCTTCGGAGTACCCCAGCATCCGGCAGAAACGGTTGTTCACAAGGAGCCATTCGCCGCCGAGTCCGATTTGGGCGATGCCGACTGCCGCTTGAGCGAAAATCGCATGAAAGCGTTCCTCGCTTTCACCGAGAGCCGCCTCGGCGCTCGTACGCTCTGTTCCTTCTGCGCTCATTAGCCACTAACCCAGGGCTAGTATACCGGCTTGCTGGATGCACCTAGTATACTCGGTAGCGCCTTAACTTCGACCGCTTTTACTCAGGTTTGTCCACGATCCAATATCCTGGACGTGTCCGGACTGCCAGTTTTTGACCTTTGACGACTACTCTGATTTTGTGAAATCCTGCCACATTGAGGTTGTTCGGCGAGTAACTGAGTAGATATTCGCTGTGCAGGTCTTGGCTAAGGCTCTGGATCGCTTTGTCCAGGCTCCCATCGCCGCTGAAGGAATATTTTTCTCCGCCCGTGTATCGTGTTAACGCCTCGATCGTATTGTCCGCAAAAACATTCTTGACCGACTGGAAGCCGTTAACAACGAGCGGGACCCAGTTGCCGAGATAGTAGTTATCCTCGATGGTGGTGGGCGTCAGCGGCGCGCCAGCTGGCACGTGATAAGCGGTGGTAGGGAGGATCGGAGGCGGCTGGGGCTTGGGTTCGGATGTCAGTTCTGCGGCAGCGGTGGAGACCGTTAGCGAGTAGATGGTGACGTTGGCCAATTGAGCTTCAATGAGCACTTCGTGCAAGCTCGCGTGACTGCCCTTATCCCACTTTTCGGAAATCACGAGAATACCCCGGCGCCGGTCTCGAGGCCTATTTTGGAGCATTCGGACAGACGCCATCACAGCATCGATCGCCGCGTGGCTATAACTGCCCGTTTTCATGTCTCTTACAGCCTGGTCGACTTTGTCGCCATCGCTGGTGAAATCCTGCCTGATTTGAACGCTGTGATCGAACCCAATTACGGCGATCTCTCCGTCCTGTCCAACCACCAGATCGGTCAGCGCCAAACCGATTCCCCGGACCTTGGGCAGAATACCTGTCATATCGGCGCTCCGCTGAATAGCGACAACCAACGAGAACGGTGAGTCCCGCAAGTCCGCGGTAACCTTTTGCAATTTGCCGTTATCGTAAACCTCGAAGTCCGAGAGTTGGAGATCCTGGATGTATTTCCCACTCTTCGCCCGCACGGTTGTAGGTGCCACCACTACCGCAACACTGGTGCTGATCGTATTGCCGGGATTCTGTTTCGGTGGATCATCAGCCCCGGCTGATTGCGTCACGCAGATAACGACGAACACCAGTCCTGCAAGATTGAATGCTCTGGGAATCAGGCGCATGCTCATCACTTGCTCCTTTCCGTTTCTTGGACAACCGCTGCCAGCACCAGCGCGATGTATCAATTTCGCGCCCGTGATAGGTGTGATGAAACGCAAGGCACGTGGCTCCAACATTATTCGCGTTGGTGACTCTTGGCTTCGCGAGTCAAATGAACTGGAGTCGTCACGGGGTTGAAGATTAAATAAACCGATCGATCGATGGTAGCGTTGAACTTAGAATGGGCCGAAATTATACTCTTCAAACCAGATATGCAGTAGTCAGAAAAACTAGTTTCGACCCTCAACGATTACACCCGAAGGTAGGTTTTATGACAATAATTGTACGAACTGTTTTCTTCTCCGGTTTAGCCTCCGTGCTGGGCCTTGCCGAGACATTTGAGGATGGTTGGTCGACTCCAAGTCTGGTTGACGCCAGCCGGTGACGTCCCGCCAAAGCGCGCGAGCCTTACGATAACGAAGTTGTCAAACCTGGATTGCGGAGATCATCAGGCCCACTGCTACGCAGCGCGACCTTTCGCTAACCGGTGGGATCCGTATATCTAGCACGAAAATGGATTGCGAATTGCAAGCCCTTCTATCGTCTGGCCGTCTCACATGTCCTCCGTGTTAGAGTGTGCTGGCGCCAGCATGGAGCGCACCGCAATGATGAGTGAATCAAAGATTGAAATACCCGTATCGCTCCGCAATCTGCACGGCTCTCGTGGATCTCGACCGTAAGAGGCACAGGCTCTGGAGAAAAGACGCGAACTATGTCAAGGGCGCGGCGAACTTCCTCCCCAGCTCTTGTCAAGCTTGCGCCGCGCCACAGCGACGAACTCGTTAAGGACTTGAACTGATAGTGCTCCTCCAGCAGCCAGCAGAGTTTCGGCCACCTGACCGCGTATCGTCTTGGCTGAAGGCGTATAGGTCGACGTCGGTATCAAAGAGCCCTTATCGTTCATTGATCTCTTCGCGATTGAATTTGAAATCAGGAGGGAAGGACCACTTCATTTGACGGAACTGCTCGAGCGCCCTCTCTTTGGACGGTCACGAGCCACCTTAAAGCCGCATTTACCTGCTACGGAAATCTCGATTTCGTCTCCCTCTTTGAGATCGAGTGCTTCGACAACCGCAGCCGGAAGACGCACGGCCAAGCTGTTGCCCCATTTGGAAACCCGCATAAAAGATATACTTTACGTATCGCATATCCATACGAGCCTGGAACGCCGCCTGATTCTTACCGTCCGCGCAATTGAGTTGCTGTCATTATTTTTCCATATTCGAACTCTATTGACACGTGCCGCCGAAGGCGGGCATCAAGGTGAGAGTGGACAAAATTGTACCAGCCCCGTACGCCCAAAAACCCTGAATTAGCTCGCCAGCCGAATCGGATCCTTTGAATCAACGCCGTGTGCATTTAAATTACTGAAAACAAAAATATGGCCCATTTTCCCAAGCTGGACGTCGCTGCCTTGAACGGCGCGACGGATAAGCTGGATTCAAAATGTTTTAACATTCTAGTTTTCCTAAGGTGCTATACTGCAATGACTTACAATGGACCAAGTCCGTTTGAGCGGCTGATCGGGTCACATTGCTTTTTACCGCTGCAAATGATTATAATCAAAGGGAAAAGCCACCCTAGCTCAGTTGGTAGAGCGGCTGATTCGTAATCAGCAGGTCGCCAGTTCGATCCTGGCGGGTGGCTCCAGATTTCAAAAATCCCCCCGGGGTCCTACACCAACAACGGGGCACGATGAAAATCGATCCCGCAACATGGCCGAGACTCTCTAGCCTTTTGGACCAATGGCTAGACTTGCCCGCTGATTCCCGCTCGAGCTGGTTGGCTAACCTAGATCCTGAATATTCGGATGTGCTGCCCGAGCTGCGCCACCTGCTCGCCTCTCAGACCAGCACCGATCACGACTTTCTCAAGACCCTTCCGAAATTTGAAGAATCTACACTTACGTTATCTCCCCGCCAGCGGCTCGGTCCTTATCGTATTCTCTCCGTCCTTGGTCGCGGCGGCATGGGCGTGGTCTATCGTGCCGAACGTGACGACGGCAAATTCGAACAGCGAGTAGCGATCAAGGTTGTATCCACAGGCCTGAACACTCCGGCGTTCGTGCAACGATTTCAACAGGAATACCGGATTCTGGCCAATCTGGAACATCCCAACATCGCGCGTCTTCTGGACGCCGGCACGACTGAAGATGGACTCCCTTACTTCGTCATGGAATTTGTTGAGGGTCAGCCCATCGATCGCTTCTGCGTGGAGCACAAACTTTCCGTGCCAGAACGTCTGCGCCTGATCCTTCCAGTCTGTGACGCAGTCCAGTTTGCTCACCAGAAGCTGATCGTCCACCGCGATCTGAAACCCGACAACATCCTGGTTACCGAACAAGGGATTCCCAAGTTGCTGGATTTTGGTATTGCCAAGGTTTTGAGCGAAGTTCCGGGCCGGAACGAAGCCACACTGATGGCTATGACTCCTGCCTACGCAAGTCCCGAGCAGGTCCGGGGCGAGCCGATCGGGACTGCCACCGACGTTTACTCGCTGGGCTGTGTCGTCTACAAAATGCTCACCGGTGTAGCGCCCCATCAGTTGCAGGAAAAGAGTGCGGCCGAATCGGTGCGCGCGATTTGCGAAGAAGAACCGCGGCAAGCCTCCGGACTGAACCGGGAGCTGGGTAGCGACGAAGACAACATCCTCGAGATGGCCATGCGCAAGGAGCCGCTGCGGCGCTATCGTTCCGTCGAGCAATTTGCAGCGGACATCGGCCGCTATTTGAGTAATGAGCCGGTTCTCGCCCGCTCCGCAACGGCCGGATATCACTTGCAAAAATACGTCCGGCGCCATCGCATAGGTGTGGGTCTCACGGCCGGATTGATCGTGTTGTTGACTGCCTTCGCCGCCGTTCAAGCTGTCCAGTTGCGCCGCATCACTCGCGAGCGCGATCGGGCCGACCGCGTTACCCGGTTCCTCAGCGGCATGTTCAAAATTTCCGATCCCAGCGAGGCGCGAGGAAACAGCATCACCGCGCGGGAAATCCTGGACAAAGGTTCCAAGGACGTCAGTCAGGGGCTGGCTCAGGATCCCGAACTCCAGGCCCAGATGATGAGCGTGATGGGGCAAGTCTATGGGAACTTAGGACTCTATATTCAGGCCCAGGGGTTGGTGTCGCATTCTCTCGACATCAGGCGCCGTGTCCTCGGCCCCAGTGATCCACAAACGCTAAGCTCAATGGACGATCTGGTATTGAACCTGAACCGGCAGGGCCACTTCACAGACGCGGAGAAACTGCAAAGGGAAACACTCGACCTCCGCCGCCGTGTCCTCGGGCTGCAGCATCCAGATACCTTGAGGTCGATGAGCAGTCTGGCCAATACTCTAGCGCTGGAAGGCCGCTACGCCGATTCGGAAACGTTGCAGCGAGAGACGATCGACGTCCAGCGCCGTATCCGCGGGCCCGAGAGTCCGGAGACGTTGCGATCGATCAACAATCTTGCGAACACTTTAAGCCGGGAAGGCCATTACAGCGATGCGGAGAAGTTGCAAAGGGAAGCGCTGGATATCCAGCGCCGTGTTCTCGGGCCCGAGCATCCGGAAACGCTGGGCTCCCTGGGCAATTTGGCCGCCACCCTAAATCGGCAAGGCCGTTACGCCGATGCGGAGAAGCTGCAGCGGGAAACGCTGGACACGCGCCGCAACATTCTCGGTCCGGAGCACCCGGATACCCTAGTCGCGATGACCGAGTTGGCTGTGAGTCTAAAACGTCAACGACAGTACGCCGAGGCCGAGAAATTGGAACGGAAGGCGCTCGAAATTCAGCGCCGCGTTCTGGGCCCGGAGCACCCGAGTACATTGATGTCGATGAATAATCTGTCAACCACCTTGAACTCCGAGGGCCATTATGAGGAGGCGGAGAAGTTGCTGCGGACGTCGCTGGAAATTAAGCGCCGGGTCCTCGGTCCCGAGCACCCCGAGACGTTGAGGTCGATGGTGAACCTTGCCACCAGCCTGCAACACGAAGGTCACTATTCGGACGCCGAGAAATTAGAACGCGACGCGCTCGAAGCTCGACGCCGGGTCCTCGGTCCGGAGCATCCCGATGTTGCTCTGACGGTTTACAACCTAGGGGTTCTGGTAGAGCATGAGGGCAAGCACGACGAGGCGCTAAAGCTTTTGCGCGAAGCTGTAGACCACGGCTTGTCGCGCGCTAACAGTCTGGGGATAGGAAACGACCCCGATTTCGAATCGCTTCACGGCAACCCTGGTTTTGAGGCCCTGGTCAAATACGCGAAAGAGCGCGCTGCCGCGCAAGAGGCGAAATAGCTCCTTGACCTGCGAAGGGTCGCACTTACTTGCCGTTCTTCAGTTGCGAATAAACCATGCTCACGAATCGGTCGGCGCTCGTCCCCGCGCCGGCTGGCAGCAGTCCCCCCGGAACCTTCGCATCGTAGGGAGCCGTCACTTTCGCGGCTAAGACCTCCTGCTCGCTCTTGCCCTCGCGGATCATCTGCTGTACCTTGGCCTGTACACCGAGGATCATGTCGCGATAGGGAACGATGTCCGTGCGGTTGATGATGGTGCCGTGGCCGGGGATGAGCCTGGTGTTAGGACCGGCAATCTTCATGGTGGCGTCCAGAGCTTCCAAGGCGCCCTTCAACGTGCCGCCGTTGTTGGTGTCGATGAAGGGATACCCGTAATTCCGATAGAAGTCGCCGATCATGATCACGTCCGCGTTCTCAAACCTGATCATCGTGTCGCCGCCGGTGTGGGCCGCTCGAACCGGAATCAGATCGACGATTTCGCCGTTCAGTCGAAGTTTCACGGGATCGCCCATACCGTAGGTCACGACCGGAAGCCGGGCCGGA
>Ga0207700_10001487_pt1 | contig 13266 bp, 10 predicted proteins | sample LARL82metaG_FD_184348 | JGI IMG/M metagenome (GOLD analysis project Ga0207700, IMG submission 184348) | Corn, switchgrass and miscanthus rhizosphere microbial communities from Kellogg Biological Station, Michigan, USA - LAR L8-2 metaG... | ecosystem: Host-associated > Plants > Roots >...
CCTCGCCCTGATCAGCCTGCCCTCGGCGATCAAGAGCCACGATGTCATCATCATCGTCGCCTGGATCGCGCAAACCTTCCTGCAGTTGGTCCTGCTGCCGATCATCATCGTCGGCCAGAACGTGCAGGGCCGTGCCTCGGACAAGCGCGCGGTGCAGACCTACCAGGACGCCGAGGCCATCCTCCACGAGTGCCTGCAGCTGCAGGCGCACCTGCAGCAGCAGGACCGCATCCTCGAGCGGATCATCGGCGAGACCAAGGGCAGCGCACCGGCCAGCGCCTGACCATCACCGGCGCGCGCGGCGTCTACCGCGTGCTGGCCGGCCGGTCGACGAGGGTGGCGGTGAGCTTGATGACGTTGCCGCCGCGCTTGACGGTGAAGGTCACCGTGTCGCCGACGTGGTGCTGCTGGATCAGCCCGCCCAGCGTCTGCCCGTTGTCGATGAGCACGCCGTCGACGGCCTGCAGGATGTCGTTGTGCTGGAATCCGGCCTTCTCGGCGGGCGAGCCGCTGCTGACGTCGCGCACCAGCACGCCGGGACCGTCGAAGCCGTCGCCGTTCTCCACCGCCTCGATGCTGGTCAGGTAGGTGATGCCGAGGAAGGGGTGCTGCACCTTGTCGTGGCGGATCAATTCCTGGGCCACGTTCTGGGCAAGGTCGGCAGGAATGCTGTAGCCGATGTTGCTGGCGTCGCCGGCGATGGCCACGTTGACGCCGATGACGTGCCCGTCGATGTCGGCCAGCGGGCCGCCGCTGTTGCCGCGGTTGATCGAGGCGTCGGTCTGCATCACGTCCTGCAGCGTCTCGGTCTGGCCGCCGACGTCGGAGCCGGCGCTGATGGTGCGGTGCAGGGCGCTGATCACCCCCTCGGTGACCGAGCCCTCGTTGCCCAGCGGGCTGCCGATGGCCACCACCGCCTGGCCGACCACCAGCTTCGCCGAGTTGCCGAAGGTGGCCACCTGCAGGGAGCCGTCGGGGACGCTGATCACGGCCAGGTCGTCGAAGGCGTCGGTGCCGACCACCGTGGCCTTGAGGTTGCGGCCGCCGGGCATGACCACGTGCAGCTCGTTGGCGCCCTGGACCACGTGGTTGTTGGTGAGCAGGTAGGAGTTGGAGCCGTCGTGGGCGATGACGAAGCCGCTGCCCAGGGCGCTGCTGCCCGACGCCTTGGCCACGATGGTGCCGACCGCCGGGCTGAGCTGGTGGGCCACGCTCTCCGCGTTGCCCGCGCCGCCCTGCCTGGCGGGCGTGTCGTCGACGAGCAGGGTCGCGGTGTGCGAGCCGCTGGTCGCGTCGCGGGTGAACATGGCCGTGCCCACTGCGCCCAGGGTGAGGCCGACGGCGAGCATGGCGGCGCCGGTCAGGTACATGGGGCGCCGCGGGTTGGCCACGCCGTCCGGCTGCGCCGCGGGCGCGGGCGGAGTCCAGACGGGTGGCGGCGCGCCCCAGCCGGCGGGCCAGCTCGACGCCGCCGCGAAGCCCGCGGCAGGCGGCGCGGCCGCGGGCGGCGCCCAGGGCTCGGGCTGCTGGAAGGGTGGCTGCGGCTGGAACGGTGGCTGCGGCTGCGGCTGGAACGGCGATTGCGGAGGCGGCGGCTCCTCTCCTCCCGCGGCGTCCGGCTCCGCTGCGCCGGCGGCCGGCGGGGTGCCCGGCTGCGCTCCCGCCGCGGGCTCGGCAGGCGGCGCCTGCTCCCCCTCGGCGGGCCGGGGATCTTCGGGCGTGGAGGAGGAGGACTCCGTCATCTCAGGCTGGTGTTCCTCAAACGATTCGGGGGATGCGCCGGTCAGGATCGGCGACCGCGGTGGCACGCTCGCACCCTCGCCCGAACCGTAGTCGGGCACGATAAGCCTTTCGTAAATGCCCGCCGCCGCGCCCGCCGCGCCGTGCGGGGAGGGAGCGGATCTCGTGGCCCACTGCACCCTGGCCCTCGGTCCCGACTCGGCCGGTGCCGTGCTGCACGGCCTCATCGACCGCGCCCGCACCCGACTCGACGCCGCCGTCTACGAGGCCGGCCCCGGCTACGCCACCCATCTCGCCGCCGCCTCGCGCCGCGGCGTGCCCACCCGCGTGCTCCTCGACGCCCACGCCGGCGCCAACACCACCGCGGCGGAGATCCTCGCCGCCAATCGCGTCGACTGCCGCGTGCTCGGCGGCCACCCCGGCGTCGAGGCGCACTGGAAGCTGCTGCTCACCGGCGAAGCGGTGGCGGTCGGCACAGGCAACCTGCTGCACCGCGACGCGCCCGACCCTGGCCAGCCCGGCACGCGCGAGTGGTGGGTGGTGGCCCGCGACGCGCCGCGGCTGCACGCCGAAGCGCTGCGCGCCGTCGACGCCGCCTGGCGCGAGGCGCGCCGGCCCCCGGAGGCCTGGCGCCGGCCCGCGGCGCTGCTGCCGCCCGCCATCCCGCCGGTCGGCGTCCCCAGCCCGCGCGTCGAGCCTGTCGACCTCGACATCACCGAGGCGCGCCTCCACCTGGCCACCGGCGGCACCACCGTGGCGGCGCTGCTGCACGAGCGGCTGGCCGGCGTCGGTGAGCGCGCATTCGCCACCGTCCCGTACACGCACACCCACGTGGCGGCCGTCCGGGCACTGCTCGACCTGCTCGACGCGGCCCGCGGTCGCGGTGCCGACGTCCGCCTGCTCCTCGGCACCCCGCCTGCCGCCGAGGACGCCGCCGCACTGCTGGCCACACCTCTGCAGACGCGCGTCCGGGTGATGGACCCCGAGCACTGCACCACCGGCCACGCCAAGGGCCTGGTCGCCGACGGCGCCGCGGTGGTCGGCTCCGCCAACTGGAGTGGCACCGGCCTGGGCGGCAACCGCGAGAGCGCGCTGCTGCTCGACGACGGGCGCGCCGCGGACTGGTTCGCCGCGGCCTTCGAGCACGACTGGGCGGTGGCCCGCCCGCTCGGCAGTCCGCCGAAGGCCTGACGTTTGGCGCCCCGGGCCGGGGGTATGCTCGGCCGTACCCCGGGGGCTCGGAGCCGCCCGGCATCCCCGCATCCGTCTGACGAGGCATCAACTCATGGATCTGCGCGACCAGGTTCGCGCCACCAACCCGAACAGCAGCACCGGCGGCGAGAGCGCCATCGAGACGCTGCCGCTGGTTCCCCTGCGCGAGAACGTCGTCTTCCCCCACCAGCTCGCCCCACTCGGCGCCGGCCGGCCGCGCTCGGTCGCGGCGCTCGAGGCCGCGGTGCAGGGCGACGGGCGCGTCGTCCTCGCGTTGCAGCGCAATCCCGAGATCGACGAGGTCGGCATCGACGACCTGCATCCCGTGGCCGTCATCGCCAACGTCGGCGCCCTGCGCAAGCTGCCCAACGGCGGCGCGCACGCGCTCGTCGAAGGACAGCGCCGCGTCCTGCTCCGTTCGCTCGACAGCGCGGGCGAGAGCTGGCTGGCCACCGTGGCCACCGTCGATGAGGCCCTGGAGTCGAGCGCCCAGAACGACGCCCTGATCGGCTCGGTCAAGTCGCTCTTCGGCGACTACGTGAGCGCCGGAGCCCAGATCCCGCCGGAGGTGGTCGTCGCGCTGACCCGCAGCAGCGAGCCCGCGCGCGTCGCCGACACCGCGTCGGCCGCGCCCGACCTGGCCGTCGCCGACAAGATGACGCTGCTGCAGGAGATCGACGTGGCCAAGCGGCTGCGCCTGCTGGTGCCGCTGCTGGCCAAGCAGGTCGAGGTCGCCCAGCTGCGCAGCAAGATCAACGAAGACGTCCAGAAGACGATCAACAAGGGACAGCGCGAGGCCATCCTCCGCGAGCAGCTCCGCGCCATCAAGCGGGAGCTGGCCGAGCTCGAAGGCAGCAGCGAGGACGGCGAGGAGGATCTGGCCACCCGTGTCGAGAACGCGGGCATGCCCGAGGCCGTCAAGACGCGCGCCTTGAAAGAGGTGTCGCGGCTGGAGCAGATCCCCAGCGCCTCGCCCGAGGTGGGCATCGTGCGCACCTACGTCGACTGGCTGCTCGACCTGCCCTGGGCCGACCCGCCCGCCGACGCCGTCGACATCAACCGGGCCAAGCAGATCCTCGACGAGGACCACTACGGCCTGCCCAAGGTGAAGGACCGCATCCTGGAATGGCTGGCCGTGCGCCAGCGCGCCCAGGCCAAGCTGGAGGCGAAGGCCGCCGCCGACGCGGCCGCCGCTGAGCAGGCCGCCGCCGACGCACCCGCGTCCGCTCCCGCTCCCGCCTCGTCCGACGCGGCCAGCACGCAGGCGCCGCAGGTCGAGGAGCCGCGGCCGCGGCGCACCCTGCAGACACCGATCCTCTGCCTGGTCGGTCCGCCCGGCGTGGGCAAGACCTCGCTGGGTCGCTCCATCGCGCGGGCCATGGGCCGCAAGTTCGTGCGCATGTCGCTGGGCGGCATCCGCGACGAGGCGGAGATCCGCGGCCACCGCCGCACCTACATCGGCGCGCTGCCCGGCCGGATCATCCAGTCGATGAAGCAGGCGGGGACGCGCAACCCGGTGATCATGCTCGACGAGATCGACAAGGTCGGCGCCGACTTCCGCGGCGACCCCTCGGCCGCGCTGCTCGAGGTGCTCGACCCCGAGCAGAACCGCGAGTTCAGCGACCACTACCTCGAGGTGCCGTACGACCTCTCGCAGGTGCTCTTCATCACCACCGCCAACGTCGCCGAGACCATCTCGCCGCCGCTGCGCGACCGCATGGAGGTGATCCGCATCAGCGGCTACACCGAGGAGGAGAAGCTGGGCATCGCCGAGCAGCACCTGGTGCCGCGGCAGCGCGAGCAGCACGGGCTCGAGGAGTCCGAGCTGTCGATCGAGCGCGAGGCATTGGTGGAGCTGATCCGCGGCTACACGCGCGAGGCGGGCGTGCGCCAGCTCGACCGCACCATCGCCCAGGTGGCCCGCAAGGTGCCGCGCAAGCTGGCCGAGGCCGGCGAGTCGCTGGGCACCGTGGTGGTCACGCCCGCGGAGCTGCACGAGTACCTCGGCCCGCAGCGCTTCGAGTTCGGCGAGAAGGAGTCGGAGGACCAGGTCGGCGTGGTCACCGGCGTGGTGGTCAGCGACATCGGCGGCGACATCGCCACCGTCGAAGCCCTGGCCATCGAAGGCCGCAACGACCTGCTGCTCACCGGCCAGCTCGGCTCGGTGATGGAGGAGTCGGCGCGGGCGGCGCTCTCCTGGGCCAAGGTGCACGCCGTCGAGTACGGCGCGGCCAAGGACTTCTTCGACACACACGGGCTGCACGTGCACGTGCCCGCGGGCGCCATCCCCAAGGACGGCCCCTCGGCGGGCGTGACCATGACCACGGCGCTGGTGTCGGTGGCCAGCGGCCGCCCGGTGCGGCGCGATCTGGCCATGACCGGCGAGATCACCCTGCGCGGACGCGTGCTGCCCATCGGCGGAGTCCGCGACAAGCTGCTCGCCGCGCACCGCGCGGGGATCACCACCTTCGTGCTGCCGCGCAAGAACCTGCGCGACCTCGAAGAGGTGGACAGGGAGATCCTCGACAAGGTCGAGGTGGTCGCCGTCGACAACGTCGCCGAGGTGCTCGACCATGCCCTGCTGCCCGTGGGCGGCAAGCGGGCGGCCGAGCGGCAGCGCGTCGGGTTCGTGATTGCCGCCGCAGGGGGAACGCTGTCATCCGGCCGCACTCCAGCGGCGGATGATGGCGTGGGGGAGGCCCCCGACGGCGCGCGTCAGCGCGCGGACAAACGGTGACTTCGCGGAGATGATGGATCCGACGGGCGGCTGGTCCGCCGGCATGCGCTGGTTCCGCCGCGAGCAATTGCCCCCGCGGAAGCTGGCCAAGGGCACGGTGAAGCGCATCGCGCGATTCGCCGCGCCCTACAAGCGCATGCTCGTGTCCTTCCTGGTGCTCATCGTCATCGACGCCGTGGTCGGCGCGGTCAACCCGCTGATCTTCCGGCAGATCATCAACAAGGGCATCATCGGCCACAACTCCGGCCTGATCATCGCCCTGGCGCTGCTGGTGGCCGCCCTGGCCGTCTTCGACGCGGGGCTCTCCCTGGGCATGCGCTGGTACTCGGCGCGCATCGGCGAGGGGCTCATCTTCGACATGCGCAGCAAGGTGTTCCGCCACGTGCAGCGCATGCCGCTGGCCTTCTTCACCCGCACCCAGACCGGCGCGCTGGTGACCCGTCTCAACAACGACGTGCTGGGCGCCCAGCAGGCCTTCACCGGCACCCTGTCGACGGTGGTGAGCAACATCATCGGCGTCAGCCTGGTGCTGGTGGCCATGTTCGTGCTGTCCTGGCAGATCACCCTGGTGTCGCTGGCCATGCTGCCGGTGTTCATCTTCCCGGCGCGCTGGGTGGGCCGCAAGCTGCAGGCGATCACCCGGGAGAGCTACGGCCTCAACGCCCAGATGAACACCACCATGACCGAGCGCTTCAACGTCGCCGGCGCGCTGCTGGTCAAGCTGTTCGGCCGCGCCGGTGACGAGGCGCGCGGCTTCGAGCAGAAGGCGGGCCGGGTGCGCGACATCGGCGTCACCCAGGCCATGTACAGCCGCGTCTTCTTCGTCTCGCTGCTGCTCACCGCGTCGCTGGCGACGGCGCTGGTGTACGGCTGGGGCGGCGTGCTGGCGGTCAACGGCGCGCTCGACGTCGGCACCGTGGTGGCGCTCACCGCGTACCTCAACCGTCTCTACGGCCCGCTCACTGCGCTGAGCAACGTCAACGTCGACATCATGACCGCGCTGGTCTCCTTCGAGCGCGTCTTCGAAGTGCTCGACCTGCCGCCGATGATCGACGAGACGCCGGGCGCGGTCCCGCTGCACCGGGGCTCGGCGCGCATCGAGTTCGACCACGTCGACTTCGGCTATCCCACCGCCGAGGAGGTGTCGCTGGCCTCCCTGGAGTCGGTGGCGGTGCTCGACCACGCACCCTCCAAGCAGGTGCTGTTCGACGTCAGCTTCGTCGCCGAGCCGGGCATGCTGGTGGCCCTGGTGGGACCGTCCGGCGCGGGCAAGACCACCATCTCGCACCTGGTGCCGCGGCTCTACGACGTGCGCGGCGGCGCGGTCCGCGTCAACGGGCTCGACGTCCGCGAGGTCACCCTCGACTCGCTCAAGGACGCCGTCGGCGTGGTCACCCAGGACGCCCACCTCTTCCACGAGACCATCCGCTCCAACCTGCTCTACGCCAAGCCGGACGCGTCGGAGGACGAGCTGCGCGAGTCGCTGCGCGGCGGGCAGATCCTGGCGCTCGTCGACTCGCTGCCCGACGGGCTCGACACCGTCGTGGGCGACCGCGGCTACCGGCTCAGCGGCGGCGAGAAGCAGCGCCTGGCCATCGCCCGCCTGCTGCTCAAGGCACCCGACATCGTGGTGCTCGACGAGGCCACCGCCCATCTCGACTCGGAGTCCGAGGTCGCCGTGCAGCAGGCCCTCAGCGCCGCGCTGCGCGGCCGCACCTCGCTGGTGATCGCCCACCGCCTCTCCACCGTGCGCGACGCCGACCTCATCCTGGTGGTCGACCAGGGGCGCATCGTCGAGCGCGGCACCCACGAGGATCTGTTCGCCGCGGGCGGCCTCTACGCCGAGCTCTACCGCACCCAGTTCGAGGGCCAGGCGGCCTCGCCGGTGCGCCCGGTGTCCCCCGACGTCGATGCCGCCGAGCCGGAGCAGCTCTCGCCCGGCGAGCTCGAGGATCTCGCCGCACTCTCCTGATCGGCTCCGACCGGGGGGCGAGAGGGTCGCGCCGCTAGACTCGTTTCTCAGAGATGACCGAGACCCTGCGCGACCTCGTCGAGCTGGCCGTCGTCGTCGACGAGACGTTCGACCAGAACTGCTACGTGCTGCACCGCCGCGACACCGACGCGGCGCTGGTCTTCGACCCGGGCCTGCAGCACCGGCGCACGCTGGCACTGCTGGAGAAGCACAGGCTGCGCTGCGAGCGCATCCTGCTCACCCACGGCCATCCCGACCACGTCAACGGCGTGCCCGCGGTGCGCGCCGCGCATCATTGCGACGCGGCCATCCACCCCGAGGACCGGGTCATGCTGCCCCACGCCACCCGGCTGCCCGGCGTGCCGGCCGACCTGCCCGAGGTGGTCGCCGAGGTCGACCTGCATGCCGGCGAGGTGCTGCGCTGGCAGGACCTCGAGGTCAAGGTACTGCACACCCCCGGGCACACGCTCGGGTCGGTGTGCTTCCTGGTCGGTCGCGACCTCATCGCCGGCGACACGCTCTTCCAGCGCAGCGTCGGCCGCACCGACCTGCCCGGCGGCTCCTGGGAGACGCTGATCTTCTCCATCGAGAACCAGCTCTACGCGCTGCCGCCGGAGACGGTGGTCTACCCGGGACACGGGCCCAGCACCACCATCCGCGACGAGATGCAGTACAACCCCTTCGTCGTGCACCCGAGGTATCGCTAGTCGCTGCGTCCCAGGCGTGTCAGCAGGTCGTGCAGGATGGCCGCGCTGGCGCCCCAGATGACGCGCCCCGCAGCTTCGTAGAAGTACACCTCGCGCTCCATCGGGTCGCCGGGGATGCGCCGCGCGGTGAGCGGCGCGCGCAACAGCTCGGCGAGGGCGATGCGGAACCAGTCGCCCACCTCGTAGGGATCGACCACAGGATCGACGGGCCGCCGCTCCACGGCGACGATGGGAGTCAGCCGCCGGTACGAGGTTGCGGTCAGGACTGGCCGAAGCTGGCCGAGCACCTCGACGTCGCCGGGCGCGATGCCCATCTCCTCCTGCAGCTCGCGCAGCCCGGTGGCGACGACGCCGCTGTCCTGCTGCTCGACTCCGCCGCCGGGGAAGGCGATCTGCCCACGATGGGTGCGCACCAGCCGCGAGCGGCGCATGAAGAGCAGCGGCAGATCACTGTCGGAGGGATCGAAGAGAAGGACCACCGCCGCAGCGTCCTCGGGCTGCGGTTGCCCGTCGGGAGCGGCGGGGGAGACGGCGGCGCGGAGCCGGTCGAGCAGGTCGCCGGCGGACGGCGCGCCGTGGGTCGCGGCGGTCATGCCGCGAGTGTGACGCGACGGGCGGACCGGCTGCGGCTCAGCGAGCCCGCTGCAGCTGGATCTCGAGCCGGGTCATCGCCTCCGCGCGACGGATCGCCTCGGCGACCAGTGCGTGGAACTGCTGGCGGCGCTGGTAGCGCGCCGCGGCGTCCGCCTCCTTGGCGTCGGCCAGGACCTGGATCTCCTCGGGAGCCATTGCGGCATACTCCTCGGCGTGGTGGGCGGCTCTCCAGGAGAGGGTGTCACCGGCGGGTCCCTGGGTGATCCACGGGCCCGGCGGATCGACCTCCCTTTCGATGAGGGAAACGTACGACGGGTCGGCCTGGTTGCGGTGACGTAGCCAGTGATTCCTCATGACAGAACGTGAAAGCGGATGCACGCTGACGCAACGCCGGCTGGACGCGTTGAAGGAATGTGAAGGCCGTCGTGCCTGCTGACGCATCGCCACCACCTCCCTCGCCACGTCCCTGCCGCGCCTGCGGCGGCGCGCTGCGACGTTCACACGTCGCCTACCTGGGACGCGGCCAGGAGGCCACCGTGTTCCGCTGCGCCTCCTGCGGCGCCACGGAGCAGGGGCCGCCGCGTGACCGGGCCGAGGCTGCGCAGCAGCGTGCGGAGCGGGGGAGGGGAGGGCGCGGCGGTCGCGAGCGGCGGACGCTCGACCAGGGGACGGTGGAGAACCCGGTGATCGACTCAGAGATGGCTCGGCTGCTGCGCGAGCGGTTCAGCGGCGACTGAACTCAGGTCGGCCGGCCGCTCGCCCTGGCGGAAGGGCGGCGGGTGCGCCGTGGTCGTGACGGCTTCGCGTCCGCCGTGGCCGCGGCGCCCGGCGCTGGTGTTGCGGCCGGGGGTGGCACGAACCGGTCGAACCAGGCCAGCACCCGGGCGTTGATGTCCTCGCGGTCGACGTCGACGCTCATGCCGTGCCCGCTGCGCGTGTAGGTGTGCCGCTCCACCTGCGCGCTGCAGACCAGCCCGCGCTCGATGTCGACGGCGTTGCGCGGGTCGATGGTCCGGTCGCGGCCGCCGTGCAGGACCAGCACCGGCTGGCGCACCAGGGGCAGCTCCCGCCGCACCGCTCCCACGAAGAGGTTGAGCTGGTGGATGGCGCGGGTCGGCCGGCGGCCGTAGGAGTACAGCTCGTGCACCGAGTCGGGCCAGAAGAGGTCGACGTCGTCGCCCGGCATCTGCCAGCGCAGCAGGTGCTGGGCCACCGGCAGCAGCCGCAGCCGCCAGTCCTTCAGCCACACCGGCGCCGCCAGGGTCGCCACGGCCCGGATGCGGTCGTCGCGGGCCGCCAGGTGGAGGGCCAGGCTGCCCCCCATCGACTGCCCGGCCACGACCACCTCGTCGCACTCGGCTTGGAGCCGCTCCAGGGCCTCGCGGGCGGAGGCGGCCCAGTCGCGCCAGGTGGTGCGCTCCAGCTCCTCGGGCGTGGTGGCGTGGCCGGTCAGGGCGGGAGCGTGGCAGCACCAGCCGTGGGCGGCCAGGTGCTCGCCCAGCCGTCGCAGCTCCGGCGGCGTGCCCGCGAAGCCGTGGAGCAGCAGGGCGCCACGGCGTCCCTCGCCGAGGGTCCAGGCGCGGACCACCTCGGGGTCGAAGGGCAGCAGGGTGCGCGCGGTCATCGTGACATCGGCTCCTGCTCCCCAGTATAGGGGGGGCCTCCCGGCGGTGACGGGAACGCTCCGAACCCGTCAATCTGTCGCGCCGATGTCACGCTGCCAGCACGATGCGGTCAATCCCGTCCGGTACTGCCCGTACTGACAGAACGTTCCGGTCACAAGCTGTGAATTCAGACGATTCGAGCTCGACAGCTCCATAGGATCTGTGCCGTGCAAAGGGTAGAGGCGCTCGACGCCTCCCAGTCTCTGAGTGCTTCCGGCCCCGCTCCGTGGGCCTGGCTTCGCAACATGCTGCGCAGCGCGGGACACATGCTCGCCCTCGACGGCGGCCGCGCCGGGAGCATCGTGTACACGCCGCAGCTGGTCGGCTACGTCGTCGGCACGGCCTTCGTCGCGGCGGTCTGCGCCGGGGTGGCGGTCCGGCCCGCACCGGACATGTTCGGTATCGGCGTCGTCGCCTGCGTCATCGGGCTGATGGCCTTCTTCAGCGTCACCGGTGTGGGCGGCGTCAACACCGTCTTCAACGCCTCATCCTTCCTTCACCTCGGCCTCGCCCTGAGCGCCGGGCCCTTCGGCGCCTTCGCCGGCGCCTTCTCCGAGAGCCTGGGCATCAGCAGCCGCTACAAGAGCGGCCTGTTCCGCACCGCCTTCAACGTCTCCAACATCTTCCTGTCCAACCTGGGCGCCTGGGCCATGTACCAGGGCCTGACCACCCTGGGTGGCCACAGCCCCGTCTTCTCCGGCGTCGCCGGCATCGCCACGGGCTCGACCCACTGGGCGATCAACTATCTGCTGTTGAGCGGCATCGTCTCCATCGCCACCGGGAGGCCGTTCTGGGCCCAGGTCCGCGAATCCCTCTCGATCGTCCCCTACAACCTCTGCTACGGCTATGCGGCGATCGGCTTCGTGGCCCTGCACGACCGCTTCAGCACCATGGGCTTCACCTTCGCCCTGGCGCCGGTGGCGGCCCTGCAGGTGTTCCTCATGGTGCTGTCACGGCGTACCCGGGTTCACGAGGAGCAGCGCGACCATCTCCTCCAGCAGGTCCAGGAGCAGAGCATCCGTGTCGAGCGCTCGTACGACGCCACCCTCATCGCTCTGACCCACGCCCTCGATGCCCGCGACAAGGAGACCGAGGGCCACTCGCGTCGGGTCGTCGAGTACACCCGCCTCGTCGCCGTCCGCCTCGGCATCACCGGCGAGGGCCTCAAGCTCCTCTGTCACGGAGCCCTGCTCCACGACATCGGCAAGATCGGCGTCCCCGACGCCATCCTCCACAAACCCGGCCCCCTGACCGAGGACGAGTGGCAGGTGATGCGCCGCCACCCGGAGATCGGGGCGCTGATGGTCGAGGAGGTCGAGTACCTCACCGAGGCCCGCCGCATCATCCTGCACCACCATGAGCGCTGGGACGGCAAGGGCTATCCCCTGGGGCTGCGCGGCACGCAGATCGCCCAGGGCGCCCGGGCCTTCTCCATCGCCGACACAGTCGACGCCATCACCCAGGACCGGCCGTACCGGCGGGGGCGGTCGTTCGACGAGGCACGCGAGGAGCTGCTGCGCCACCGCGGCACCCAGTTCGACCCCGATGCCGTCGACGCCTTCCTCAGCATCCCCGAGGAGGAGCTCCGGAGCATCGCCTGGATCCGGGCGAGGGTCGGGCTCGACGTCCTGCTCGGTTCGCAGGCGTCCGAGCCACGCGACCTGGCCGCCGTCGCGCGCTAGACGACCCCGCTCCGCCACTGTCACGGCCGCGGGCGGGTTTTTCCTGAGACGGCTTGGGGCCGGACTCGGAAGCACGTTCTGAGCTCGACCTGACAGGCGGCCTCTCACCATTGCTGAGGGCCCCTGCGTGCGCCACTGTAACGGAGCAATGACGCCACGAGTTTAGTGGTTGACGGGAAATCCAGTGTCCCGTTACCCTTACGCCATCAACGCAACAGCGACGTCACGGAGCGTGACGGAGCCAAAGCACAAACCGGAGTGGGCTCTCCGGAATGTCGGTCCCGATGTTGCAGCACCGGTCCCGGCGACGACGAAATCTGCCCAGAAAGGAGGTGCAACCGCTATGGCTACCTGGACTGGCCACGAGAGCGGCGGCTGGAACTAGGTTCCATCGTCGGCACTGGGTGCGAGTACACCGTACCCGGTCACGATGACACCAAGGTGGCGCGAGTGTCGCGGGTTTGTGACCCGGATGCTCGCGCCACTTTGCTTTAACGGCGGCGGTGCGACGAGGACAGTGTGAGATGGCACATGGTGGTCAGGCCGTCCGACCCGCGACAATGGGGGGCGGGGTAGTCGCCGGTGCCCGGGCTGCGGGTAGCGGCGGGGCCCTCCAGGAGCGTGGAGTGGACCCGGACGTCGTCACCCTTCAGGAAACCCTGGCTGTCCAAGGGCGCGCCGTCGCGACAGGATGGGAGGGATCCGGCCGAGTCTTCACTCGCTATCTCACGGGCACGACGCTGTCGCTGTACGGGGACTGGCTGAGCACGGTCGCGCTCGTCGTCCTCCTCTTCCGTCTCGTCGGACCTGCGGCGCCGGCCGGCTACATGCTGGCCAGGGTCCTGCCCCGCCTGGTCGGCGGAGCGCGTGGCGGGGTTCTCGCGGACCGCTTCGCGCCGCATCGCCTGGTGGCGGCCTGCGCCGCGGTTCAGGGCCTGCTCACCCTCTCGATCGTGGG
>Ga0207700_10001491_pt1 | contig 13248 bp, 9 predicted proteins | sample LARL82metaG_FD_184348 | JGI IMG/M metagenome (GOLD analysis project Ga0207700, IMG submission 184348) | Corn, switchgrass and miscanthus rhizosphere microbial communities from Kellogg Biological Station, Michigan, USA - LAR L8-2 metaG... | ecosystem: Host-associated > Plants > Roots >...
CGCCGAGTCCAACAGTGCACGTAGGTCGCGCATCTGCCCCGGACCGAGGACGGGTGAAGCGGCGACACCGTTGGCGCTGTGGCCCACATCGATGCGGATCGCTATTAGCGCATCCAAAAGGTTGCACACTCGCTGTGTATCGGCCTCACTCGAAGACCTACATAAGGTACTCGCACAAACTCTAGCGGACATCCCGACCCCCTAACAAAAACGTTGCGCAGCTGTAAAACCTACCGAGGTTTCGGCGACCGTCGGTACGCCAGTGCGTGCGGCACGCTTGGAGTCGTTGCTGAGTACGTGCGCGGGCGGACAGACGGGAGCGCGAGACAATGCTGTACTAATTTTGTCCTCAATGCTTTCCTTCAGGGTGCGCGGCAACTATTGGAGTCTTAAATGTTATTTGGGGCGGTATGGTTTTGTTGATCTCTCTTGCTGGCGTTCGTGTTATGAACATCTCCCCGAATCCGCGTGACCCCTATCCTCCGAAACTCCTCAAGGTTCCGACTCGAGTTCACGGCGGCAATCGGCAGATGCAAGACTGCGCCGCTTCGCGCTCGCTCACGACGAAGACGAGTGCCAGATGTCGATTGCTGAGTTCATGTCTGAACATGTGCCGCGAGACACTGACGACGCCTGAATCATAGAGCTACGAACATCATGCACGCCGGCCTTGCAGGCGACGCTGTCGGCCTCGCAGAATCCCATGCGACTACTCGGCCTTGGCGCCTTCTTGTTCATAGATTTGTTTTTCTCGCCTTACTCAGCCACTGCTCAACATTTCCTGTGACCTTTTGCGTCATGCCCTCCACCTGTTTCGCGACGCCTCTTGCCTGCTGAGATTCGTTGCGCATCAGCTCTCCAATCTTCTGCTGGATTTTGCCGACCAGGTCTTTCGCAGCGCCTTTTACCTGATCACGGTTCATCGACTACTCCTCCAGTGTGGTTGCCGCCTTCGTTTTCCCAAGCCTTGAGATCCGCCTGTTTTTGCTCATGGTGGGTAGCGCGGGCATACCGACGTTGAATCGTTGAGAAGACCGCCGCGCAGACGGCGGCGCTTAAAATAACTGCCAACGGGCGACCCCAGGGTTTGTAGCTGTTCATAGATGGCTCACTCGATTGAATTGAAGCAGGCGCTCAATGGATAGCCGAGGCTAACCGTCAATGCTTGCGGAGTCAGTGCGCTGGGGTACATACGGATTCCCGAATTTCATGTTAGACATCCAATGGATCTTTCTAGAAATGCCTTGACGCGATCGGCGGCGGCGCGCACCGTGAGAGTGAACGGAGAGGGCAGCTTCAACCCTTCCGCCCCCGCCAAGTTGGACGTGCAGCCCTTGGCGATCCCCCAGGCATCCCCCGCTTGCGCGATGCCGATTCATAGCCGGTCGAGTACCTGGCGAACTTCGCTTACGACGCTTGCGCGTGACCGCGCACTTGCCTAAGGCCAAGCGAGAATATTTATATGGGATTCCCTATGTAGCGTTAGTCGTTTTACAAAGGGCGACACATGTCTACTCATACACAACACCTTCCGAATGTAAACACCGTCGCCGGTCGCGACGCCAACGTCGAAAAGACACTCCGCATGGCGATCGTAATGGCTGAAGCCAACGAGCGTCTGTTCAAACTGCAGAGTGACGCGGCCAATGCCGCGTTCGCCGAGAATTCGAGGCACCTCAAATCGCTGCTCGCGACCAAGGATTCCAGCGCATTGCTGACCGAATGGGCCGACCTCTATCAGGCCAACATGCGCCGGGTTCTCGATGTTTCGCGCATCGGCTTTGAAATCGTGCCGGAAACGCAGGCCAAGATGGCAGCCGTGATGGGCGAACCATTCAACACGTACAGCAAGGAAATGCAGAAATACCTGGATCAGTACGCGAAAACCATCGCCGACGGGCGCGATACGGCGGCAGCCAAGGTGAAGCAGTTTCTCGCCCAGACGATGGCCAGCGTCAGCGGACAGCAAGCGGCTAAGAAAGCCAAGATTTCCTGAACGATCCGGGGCGTCCCGCTCCGGCATTAGAGCAAGAATGATTTGTGTTGATCCGTGGAATGGAATACGGCTGCATCGAGCCAGCTCTAGCGTCGCCAGTAGACGATCAAATCCCGAACGGCAGAAGGGTAGGCATGCCAGTTGGGTCTTTCCTTATCGGGACAGCCGGTTACGCAAGTTGCAACACAGGCATGGGGTTTCACTGGCACGACCTTCGGCACACTTGGGCCAGCTGGCATGCGCAGGATCGCACGCCGTTGCATGTGTTACAGGAGCTGGGTGGGTGGGCGTCGTCGGAGATGGTCCAACGCTATGCGCATCTGGCTACTGAGCATCTCTCGCGTTGGGTTGACCGCCGAGACGGAATTGGTAATGTGTCTAACATTACGAAATCCCTACGTTAAAGAAAAAGGCCATGATCGCGGCCAAATATATGTTCCCCTGCAAAGACCGCGTCGAAGCGCCCGACAAACGTTTCGCTTATTGGTTAAAGGAGAAGGAAAAATTACCCGATCTGCCGCCGGTCAAGTAGTGCTGCGCGAGACGCAGGATTTCAGGCGCGCAGCCATCGCAGATCGAGCGCTGCGCGTTTCTCGACACTCGGTGATGCGCTGACACGTCCGACGCGATTTTGGCTACCCAAGCGGGTTGGGCGGAGTCGATGCAATGTGTTGGCCTTGGGGTACGGCCCGTACACAAGGTCAGCGCGGCCCCGCCACAAACGACGTCAGCACAGATTCCTTGTCGATAAACGGAGCGTACTTATGTGCTTGGGAATGGGTTTTCCACTTTGCCACCCCCTTCACTTCGGGGCAATACCAGTACGTGTTATCAATTTGCGCGACACCAATTTCTGGATGAAGGGTCATGGCGTTGGTCGAAACTCTCCAAATGACCCCCTCGACCCTGAAGCAGTCGAACGTACCAGCGGGCACCGTGATCTTCTCGTAGGCTTTGACTTCCCACGACGAGTTCTCATTGCCGCTCCGCCTCTCCCCACCAATCGTCCGCTCGTCCGTCCAACGTTTGCCAACAGATAGTGGGAAGTCGAATGAACGCCGCGAGGAGTCTTTCCGGACGCGGTCCACCATGCGGTTGCCCTCGTTGTCGAATATCAGTTTTTCCCCCATCGCGGTATCCACTGCGAAGCGCCCTTCGGGAAGGGACTCGATCACCTTCCAGCTCCAGTCTGACTCCACGGTCGGCAAACCGGACCGCTCGTGATATGTCCACGTATCACCGATTTTCCACTCTGGACGTTCAGCCGTCTGGGCACAGATCGGCATCGCTAAGGCAGCTCCCACCATTGCGACGAGCCATCGCCAATGTACTAGTTCGCGTCTTGCCATGATTGTTGCCATTTGACGGCAATAAGCACTGAACCGCAAGTAAGCCCTGAGCGTTTCTGCGGTCGTCGGTCGGTGACGTGCCAACACGTCCGCCGGGCATCAGTTACCCAAACGGCTTCGGCGGTGTCGATGCCATGCCGCGAGTGCTATCCAGGCGGATTCGCACTTCTGCTGGCCCCACTAGTTCGGCCTCTGGGTAGCTGCACCTAATCTCGGGCGCCTGTAGCCGATGGCGGGACACTAACCAGCGACGGCGCAGCGGGTCGTAATAGCGGAACCGATAAAGGATCAGCGACGGGGGCATATCAGTGGCAGCAGGATAGCCTTGTCGGATGCTGCCCGACCATTCCCATCAGTGAACACGCTCGCCCGAGCTTGGGACGAATTCATGCGAGCGATCGAGGACGCTCGCGCTCTGCACGGGCGTGGCGCCGAGGCTCACGCCATCGCCGAGCTCGTGACGTACGCGCACGACTTGCTCGACATCATCGAAGACGAGATTGCTTCTAATCCGATCGCGGTACCGGGCGCGGCCGGCGCGGTTCTGACGCAGCTACGCGGGCGCCTTCAAACGCTCGAGCGACACGTGACGCCGGCCAGGCATTAAACGTTGAGTCGGCGGACCGATGGGAAAGCCCCGCTTCGGCGGGGTTTTTCTTTTCGGCGACCGATGAATGCTACAAAGTGAACACTGACGATGTTCCTTACATACGCTGGGTGAGGTTGTCCCAGCGCAATTTAGTAACTCATCGGGAAATAACAAAAAAATACCGCTGGCTCGAAGGTTGCTCACGAGACATGCAGGGGAGATCGTTTCCGCCAGCCATGAAAACCTACCGCCCCAGGGCCGCTCCGAAGGGACCGACCAAGCACCGTGCCGCAGGCGCAACCGCGCCGAATGTCCCTGGCAGCGATGCGGCTGGCCTGGGCCGGGTTGTCGCTGCGCTCGCCGAACTCAACGACGGCGAGCTGTGCGCGCTCATTGAGGTTACAAACAATGTCCCGCAATTCGTTCCAGGGCTGTTAACGTGGATCGGGCATGCTTGCGATTGGGAACTGAATCGCCGCGCTTTCATTAACTTTCCGCTACAGTCTCCCGAATCAGCAATCCCACCCGAAGAGAACTCGGCGAGCATCGTCGCGATGATAATCCTGCGCGCCAGGTTCGATCAGGGTGCCGGGAGGGATGCCTGTCGCGCGGTTGCGTTGTTTGACGCTATGATCCGAGCGCTAACCGGCGGCGCGCGCAGACACTAGCAGGAGATGGGTGCCCTACGCCAACCGCGTAGGACGCGGGCGCGATTCAGATTTTGCGGGCAGGTGTCGACATAGGGCTTGCAGAAATGCAGGCCCTTTTTCTTTTCGGCTGGGCCAAAATTCTGCTCCGCAACGTGGCCGATTTCGTTGCCTGTAACACCAGTTCCGGCGCGGTGCTCATCAAATTTGCGGGGCAGCCTCTCGAAGCCCTCACACCCTGCCACTTCCCGTGTTGGAGTATGGACAACTCGACTTTGTCGGGCGCGCAGGTTCAAATCGTGGACCCGCATGCTACGTAAGAGACGGGTGAAGACTGGGTAGGCGAAGAATTCAAGCACCCTTGGACCAGCCACGATCAGTCAAGCACAGGCTTTCATAGTGGCCGCAATCGGCTCGAAAGCCGTCGTTCGACGGGGCCTGGTCGTTCGCATGGAGGCTTTCGGACCCAACGACGGGAGACGCCACGATCGCTTCGGCGACCACCGATGCAAGGCGCCACGCCAGCCATGCGGAGGCAACGAACATGATCGCGGTCACCGCGGCTCGGCCACGCCATTCGAAGCAGGCTTTCGGACGTCCGCTCGATGGAAGGTTACGCCTCAGCGCTTAACGATTAAGCACTTGGCGTGCTCCGCTTGTTCGAGCCCATGAATGACCTAGTCCTCGTTTCTGATGAAGCCGTTCTGTCCAAATTTTTACCGCGCCGGGGTCGCGATCCGAGCGCAATGAAATGGTCAACTTTCTTTGTGCTCCTCAGTCGCAAGCGATGACGCTCTTCGGCTCCCTGAGCGGTACTGCGGGGGCCGCCGAGTACGGGGATCCTGGACTAGCGCGACGCAAGTGAGCCAACCTTGCACGCCGCTTGCGACCAGAACGGGGTACCTCTCTGGCCTATGAGAAACCTGATAACCACTGGAAGCATCCTAAAGACCGTTCGGGCTAGGCATTGTCGACGACCCGATCCCTCCACCGACCATCACAGTGTCCACGGCACCATCACTGAAATCACGGACCTCAGGGCCCTTGACACCGATCGAGCAAGGGCAGACAGTATAAAGAGTAACACTTAGTGCTGTACCGATTGCGTCGGCTTCGCGGCGATCTCAAGGGGAGGGATCACGAAGCATGCCTTCAAGAACGGCCTGCTCATTGCCGCCGGGCTCACCGTATCCTCGCTGTGCCCGATCGGCCAGACCCACGCCACAGCATTCACCGTCAGGGTCTGAGCGCTTTCACGCCGAACGAAGCTCGCTTCTCGATTCAAGATACACGACAAGCTGCGCGGGGACCGGTTCAAGCGCTTTCATTTGCGCCCCAATAGTCGCGCTCTCAGTCCGCAAACGGGTGCCCTGTTAACTAGCAACACCTTTCGGTGGGGCGCGATGTTACTCACGGCAACAGTCATGCTGATCTGCAGGCTCGCGTTGGCAGGCTCGTCTGTGTTTCGCTGGTGACCGCTGTGAGCGATGTGCTGGCACGAGCCATCGCCATTGCCCGCGAAGGTAGTTGACGGAACTGAGACTCGGCGCGCGCGGTAGTAAATACGTGCAAAGGGGAATCGTCATGATGCGCAGGTATGTCGGCGCTACCGCCAGCAAACGTGTTGCCTCATTCGCTCTTGGGTTTTCGCTCCTCGTCGTGGTGTCGATCCTTCTTGGTATACGACACACCTATGCGCAAGGCGCTGGGCAGGCCGTACCGGTCGATGGTCAGATCCTGTTTAGGTACACGAGTCCGACCCTTAATCGCAGCACCAACACCTTCGATGCGGTGGCCAAGTTCACCAACACGGGGACAACGCCAGTTTTCGCTCCGATCTCACTGGTAATTACCTCGGTCACCCCGGCCAGCGTGCAACTTGCCAATAACACAGGCGTTACCACAGGCGGCCTGCCCTACCTCACCGTGCTGAACTCGGGCAGCCTCAATCCCGGCGCAACGCTGCTGACTCCGATCGTCCTCAAATTCAATAACCCCGACCGGGTGAGCTTCACCTTTACTCAAAGCATTTTGGGCGTCGTGGGTTCGGCGAATCACGCGCCGATAGCCGATGCGGGGCGAGACCAGACCGTACTCGTCGCAGAAAACGTACAGCTCGATGGCACCCAATCGACGGACGTCGACGGCGATCCACTGACCTATCGGTGGAGCTTTGTTTCGATTCCCGGCGGTAGCCAAGCGTCCCTTGCCAACGCAACGACGGTCAATCCGAGCTTCGTCGCCGACAAGCCCGGAACATATACCGTCCAACTAGTCGCTAACGATGGGCAGGTGGATAGCGTGTCGGCGACGGTGGTCATCAGCACCCAGAATTCGGCACCTGTAGCAAATGCGGGGCCGAATCAGCTCGTCGCTTCGAATACTACCGTGCAACTCGACGGCAGCCACTCCACCGACGTCGATGGTGATGCCCTTAGCTATCGCTGGAGTTTCGTATCAATACCCGCCGGCAGTCAGGCCCAACTCGCGAGTACGAGCGCCGTCACGACGAGTTTCCTGGCCGACAAGCCTGGTGCCTACGCGCTGCAGCTCATAGTCAATGATGGGCAGTTGGATAGCGCGCCTGCGAACGTGATCATCAGCACGCAGAGTACTCCGCCGGTGGCGAATGCCGGTCCGGATCAAACCGTAATCGTCGGCGCGAATGTGCAGCTCGACGGGAGCAAGTCGGCCGCGGCTAACGGTGGCGCGCTCACCTATCGCTGGGCACTCATCACCGTCGCCCCGGGAAGCGCAGCCGCACTCGTTAATCCGACCAAGGTGAATCCGACCTTTGTCCTCGACAAAGCCGGCATCTACATAGTGCAGCTCATTGTCAACGATGGGCAGAGCGACAGCACACCGAATACCGTCGTGATCACGACCAAGAACTCGCGTCCCGTCGCCGACGCAGGCCCCAACCAAGGCGCTCAAGTGGGACAGACCGTCACGCTCGATGGCACGGGCTCGCACGATGCAGACAACAATGCATTGAGTTTTTCCTGGTCGCTGCTCGCGAAGCCTGCGAACAGTATCGCAACGATCGTCGGCGCGGACCAGCCCAAGGCAAGCTTGGCGTGCGATTTGCCGGGAACATTCATTGCTCAGCTCATCGTAAGCGATGGACAGTTGGACAGTCCCCCGGCTACTACCACAGTAACCGTTACCGTCGCGCCGCCAAACCATGACCCGCAGATCAGCTCAACTCCTCTATCCTCCGGACAGCAAGGAGTTGCATATAGCTACCAAGTCGTGGCCAACGATCCGGATGGCGATGCCCTGAGCTATACGCTTACCGTCTTTCCAACGGGCATGAGCATCAGCGGCACCGGCCTCATTAGCTGGACGCCGAGTGGTTCCGGTACGTTCTCCGTCGGCATTCGGGTGACCGATGGGCGCGGCGGGAGTACAACCCAGTCATTCAACTTGGTGATCGCACCGGCACTGGTCAGCGTCCCGAACGTCGTTGGCTTGACTCAAGCCGCTGCGACGACCGCGATCAGGAACGCTAGCCTGGCATTGGGATCAGTAACCCAGCAAACCAGCGCCACGGCACCAGCAGGTACTGTCATCAGTCAGAGCCCGCCGGCTGCGACCCTGGTAGAACAAGGCAGCGCGGTCAATTTGGTCGTGTCGCTTGGCAGCGTGATCCTGCCGCCTGATCCTGCCACCGTCGCACCGCCGCTGGATCCAACCGGCGCCAACAGCCAGTTCGCGTCGACGGCGTTCCTGTACAGCGGAACGAATCCGATACAGACAGGTGTGCCTCCGGGGACGATCGACCTCAAGCGCAACGCCGTCCTACGCGGTAGGGTTACCGATAGCAGCGGTGCGCCATTGACCGGCGTCACCATCCGCATCGTGACTCATCCCGAATTCGGCCAGACGTTGAGCCGTCTCGACGGCATGTTCGACATGGCGGCCAATGGAGGTGGGCGGCTCACGGTGCAGTACGCGAAGCCGGGTTTTCTGCCGGCGCAGCGGCAGGTCCTGACCCACTGGCAGGAGTTCACGGTATTGCCCGACGTAGTGCTGCTTCCGCGCGACCCGCAGGTCACGACGATTAATTTCGGAAACGGGCTGCCGGCGATGGCCATCGCGCGCGGCAGCATGCAGACGGACGCCGACGGCTCGCGGCAGGCGACAGTGCTTTTCCCCGCGGGCACGACGGCAGCGCTGGTGCAGCCGGACGGCTCGACGCTTCCCGCCAGCACGTTGAACGTCCGGATGACCGAGTACACCGTCGGTGCGAACGGACCCAAGGCGATGCCGGGCGATCTGCCTCCGACCAGCACGTACACGTATGCCGTCGAACTGGGCGCCGACGAAGCCGTGGCGAAGGTGAACGGACGCGACGTCGTGTTCAACCAGCCGGTTATCTTCTATGTCGAGAACTTCATGCACGTTCCGGTGGGGCAGATCGTGCCCGTCGGTTTCTACGATCCTGCGCAGAGCACGTGGATCAGCGCACCCAACGGCCAGGTGATCAAGCTGCTCGGCGTCACCGCAGGGCTCGCCGACCTCGACACGGACGGCGATGGCGTCGCAGATACGGCCGCGACGCTCGCGGCGCTCGGCATCACGAGCGCCGAGCGGCAGCAGCTCGCCTCGCTCTACGCGGCGGGGACTTCGCTTTGGCGAACGCCGATGAATCACTTCTCGACCAACGACCAGAACTGGAGCTTCGTCTGCATTCCGACGGATTGCGGTCCGCCAGACGAGACACCGCCGCCACCACCGCCGTTCTGTCAGGCCGAAGAACCGGGATCGATCATCGGCTGCGAGCGCCAGACCCTAGGCGAGGAGATCCCGCTGGTCGGCACGCCTTTCATGCTCCACTACGAGAGCGATCGAACGCCGGGTCGGACCGCCGAGCAGGGGTTGCTCCTTTCGCTGGCGAGCAAGGGCCTTCCCAACGGCGTGAAAGCCATCCAAGTGGAAATCCTCGTGGCTGGACAGAAGCTCACGCAAACGGTGCCCACGAATGCCGGAAGCACCAGCTTCACATGGGACGGCAATGATGCCTACGGCCGGCCGCTGAACGGCTCTTTCTCGGTCACAACGCGCATCGGCTACACCTACGACATCGTCGCGAGTGCGGCGATCACCGTACCCAGCTCGTGGGCGCGCTTCTCCGGCATTCCGCTCCGCGTCAACGGCTGGCGCACGCAGATCACGCTTTATCAGGAGAACACGACCCAGGTCACGCGCCAGGACATGCGTGGTCAGGGAATGGGCGGATGGACGCTCAGCGTACTGCACTCGTACGACCCGAGCGGCCACGTCCTCAATCTCGGCGACGGCACTCGGCGCGAAGTCGATCAATTGACGGCGAATGTAGTCACCACGATCGCGGGCGACGGCAGCTCGACGTTCGGCGGCGAAGGTGTCTCGGCGCTCAACTCCGGGATTGCTGGGCCAGCGGGGATAACGGTCGGTCCGGATCGCAGTGTCTATGTCGTCGATAACACCGCGCATCGAGTCACGCGCGTGGATCCGAACGGGATTCTCCACACGGTCGCGGGCACGGGTGTGCGCGGATTCAGCGGCGACGGCGGCCAAGGCATCCAGGCGCAGCTCGCGAACCCGACGTCGGTCGCGTTGGGCTTGGACGGCAGCGTCTATATCTCCGATCGATCCAATTTCCGGGTACGCCGTGTCGGCCCGGACGGCGTCATCTCGACTTTCGCGGGCATTGGTGTCATGGGCGTGCCCGACGAAGGTGCTCTCGCCAACGCTACGTCGATCTTTCCGCGCAACGTGGCTGTGGGACCCGACGGCCGAGTCTTCATCTCCGACGCCAAACGTATCTGGGTCGTCGATCAGAATGGCGTGATCAACGCCTACGCCGGATCCAACGCGCTCACAGGCGGCGATGGCGGCCCGGCGCCGCAGGCGGGGCTGGCCAGCCCGAGCGGCATGTCGTTCTCGTCGGACGGCACGCTCTTCTTCGTCGATGCCAATAGCATCCGCAAAGTCACGGCACAAGGGATCATCTCCACAGTGGCGGGACCCGGCCCTGGCAACGGTTCGTTCAGCGGCGACGGTGGCCCCGCCCTCAGCGCAGGCCTCGACGCGCCCAGAGACGTAACGGTCGGACGCGACGGAAGCTTCTACATCGCTGCAACGAATCGCGTGCGCCGCGTCGGCACTGATGGAATCATCAATACGTTTACTGGCAATGGTAATGCGGCGCCGTTCGCGGATGGCGGTCCCGGGCCCCAGACGGCCATCGCGACCGCTAACGGTCTCGCCGCAGGCCCGGATCAGGCGATCTATGTTGCGGACGCTGGCCATCATCGAATTCGGCGCGTCGCTTCCGCGCTCCCGGGGCTTTCCGCATCGGACATCCTCGTGCCCTCGGACGACGGCCACGAGGCCTACGTCTTCAGCGGAGAAGGACGGCATCTGCGGACACTTGATGCGCTCACCGGCGCCACTCTGCTGACTTTCACCTATGACGCTAATGGATATCCGATTGCGATCACGGACGGCGACAACAACGTCACCACGATCGAACGCAATGGCGCTATGCCGACGGCGATCGTCGCGCCCTTCGGACAGCGCACCGTGCTCGCTTCGACTGCGGATGGATGGCTGTCCTCCGTGACCGATCCCGCGGGCCAGGTGCGCTCGATGCAATACAGCGCGACGGGATTGGTGCAGAGTCTCGTCGATCCGCGCGGCAACCAATACCGCTTTACTTACGATGCCGTCGGCAGGCTGATCAAGGACGAGGACCCATCCGGGGGCAGCACGTCCCTCGTGCGCACGGAACAGCCCAATGGGTTTACAGTGACCTCGACTACCGCCCTCGGTCGAACACGGAGCTTCCAGGTCGAGCAGCTCAGCACAGGCGCGCTTCGCCGCACCGTGGTCCAAGCCGATGGAACGAAGACGATCGATGTCACCGCACCAGATGGAAGCGAGCAGATAACCGACGCGACGGGGACCGTGAGCATTGTGACGCACGGCGCAGATCCCCGATGGGGAATGCTCTCGCCGACCACGAGCTCTGCGACCGTATCGACGCCAGGCGGCAAACAGTTGAGCGCAAGCCAGACCGTAACGACGACGCTCACAGATCCGCAAAACCCGCTGACTTTGAGCGCGAAGACGGACGCATTTACAATCAACGGGCGCGTGCACACCTCGACGTACACCGGAGCGACGCGCACGACGACCGATACCTCGCCTGCCGGCAGGCAGCAGACCGTGGTCATCAACACTCTGGGTCAACCGACGCAATATTCCGCGCCGACCTTGGAGCCGATTGTTCGCGCTTACGACAGCCGTGGGCTTCTTCAATCGTCGACGGAAAGCAGCGGCGCCAATGCGCGCACCTGGACCCTGGTTCATAACGCGAGTGGCTATCTGGCCAATGTCACCGACTCGCTCGGACAGGTCGAGCGTTACGCCTACGATGCCGCCGGACGCGTGACCAGCAAGACGTTCGCTGACAGTCGCGTCGTTCAATACGCTTATGATGCAAACGGGAACGCTACAAGCATCGTCCCGCCTGCTCGGCCGCCTCATGGCCTGGCCTTCGAGCCCGTCAATCTGACATCCGCCTATACCGCTCCGCCGGTGGGCGGGCAGCCGAGTCAGACGCAGTACACCTACGACGCCGATCATCAGTTGACGCTGATTAGCCATCCCGATGGCGGTATAACGGCGTTTCAGTACGATGCTGCGGGACGTGCCATTTCTCGGACGACGCCCAGAGGAATGGTCTCTTACGGTTACGACCCATCTACCGGGCAGATTACGACGGTCAACTCGCCGGGAGGCGTCGGTCTGTCGTACGCATACGACGGGGCGTTGCTGACCAGCAGCTCGCTGACGGGCGCCGTCTCTGGAACCATCACGCGCTCGTACGACAATGATTTCCGCCTGAGCTCGATTGCGATCGGCGGTACGACAACGTCGTTCACGTACGACGCTGACAGCGCCCTGGTCGGTGCCGGAAGCTTGACCCTGAACCGCAACGCGCAAAACGGTCTCCTCATCGGAAGCACCCTCGGTAATACGACGGACGCTTGGACCTACGATGGGTTCGCTCGCCCAACGCAATACCGTGCGTCATTTCAGGCCAGCGCACTTTTTATTCAGCAGTACACGCGCGACAAGCTGGAGCGGGTCGTTGGGCTCACCGAGACCATTGGCGAGGCCACGAACGTCTATGCCTATACGTATGACGCAGCCGGGCGCCTCACCATTGCGACCAAGAATGGCGTCGTCACGAGTTACACCTACGACGACAACGGCAATGTCATTCTGGTGAGCGGTGCGGGCGGCCCGATTAATGCGAGCTATGACGCCCAGGATCGCCTGGTGCAGTTTGGCTCGGCGGCGTATAGCTACGGCCCGAACGGAGACCTTCGGAGCAGCATGGTCGCGGGTCAGACGACGACATACCACTACGACACGACCGGCGCCCTGACCGCCGTCACGCTGCCGAACGGTACGAGCCTGTCATACCTCCTGGACGGCAAGGACCGACGTATCGGGAAGTCCGTCAATGGAACGCTTACGCAAGCGTTTGTTTATCTCGACGACTTCAAGCCGATCGCGGAGCTCGACGGGAATAACAACATCGTCTCGCGGTTCGTCTATGCGACGCGCGACAACGTTCCGGACTACATGATCCGCGGTGGCGTCACGTAT
>Ga0207700_10001492_pt1 | contig 13241 bp, 12 predicted proteins | sample LARL82metaG_FD_184348 | JGI IMG/M metagenome (GOLD analysis project Ga0207700, IMG submission 184348) | Corn, switchgrass and miscanthus rhizosphere microbial communities from Kellogg Biological Station, Michigan, USA - LAR L8-2 metaG... | ecosystem: Host-associated > Plants > Roots >...
AACCAGCTTTCACAGACCGGGAACACCCATTGACTCCAAGGACCAGGTTGATGCTGACGTGTTACCGGTGGGGCCAAAGTTTTTTGCCACCATGCATATCCCGATTCTGATGGGCCAGGACTTCACTGAAGCTGATTTCGCCGCGGCTGCGCTCAACGGAGGCGATAAACCCGGTTCCGCCCCGACCCCGGTGATCGTAAACCAGCTATTTGTAAAGAAATACCTCGACGGCAAAGAACCGGTGGGGCAGCTATTTGGCGACGAGAATCCGGAGGAGCCGGGAGAACCGAAGTATCCTGGATACAGGATCGTTGGCGTGGTGGGTGACGCAAAATACAATCAGCTCCGCCGGGAGATCATGCCGACCTTTTATCAGCCCAATATTGGCGGCGATGCATTCTTCGAACTGCGCACAGCCGGCGACCCAACAGCACTACTTCCCCCAGTCCGCCACATTGTGGGCCAGGAAAACCCTGACCTGGCCTTGTTCAAGATATCTTCAGCCAATGAAGCCATAGACCGCCAATTGGTAAATGACCGCATAACGGCCCAACTTGCCAGCTTCTTTGGCATGTTGGCTTTGTTGCTGGCGTGCCTGGGCCTGTATGGCCTCTTGTCTTATGAAGTCACGCGGCGGACGCGTGAGATTGGTATCCGTATGGCCATTGGAGCGCAATCGCACAACGTGGTCCATTTGGTGCTGGGAAAAGCTCTCTTGCTAATCGCCATAGGCGCCATGGCCGGGATTGCAGTTTCTCTAGGAGTTACGCATCTTCTCACGAGCTTCCTTTACGGCGTTAAAGCCGGCGATCCCATCACGCTCTTGGGTGTTGCAGCTCTGCTGGCGCTGGTTGCGCTGGCGGCATGCTATATCCCCGCGCGTCGGGCGACCAAAGTCGATCCGCTGGTGGCGCTGCGGTATGAGTAGCCTCAGAGCCCAGATGCCATAAGTTATCTGGCGGCTTGGATTCCGCGCTTGTATGATGGCGGTCTATGAGTCCATCCACGACTGAAGTCCACGCCGTCAGCGACGCAATGATGCGGACACATAAGAAGATCGCGGTGCTCGGCTGCGGCAAAATGGGAACCATCCTCCTGGAATCTTTTCTCGAGCGCAAGCTGATCACGTCGGAAGAGGCCATCGCCACAGTGCAGCATGGCGAGCGTAGCCAGGAGTTGTCGCGCGAACTCGGCGGCGTTGCGGTCGGCACGGACAACCGAGCTGCCGTCGCAGACGCGGAGATTGTTTTGCTGTGCGTAAAGCCGCAAGTGCTGGGCCAGTTGCTGGAAGAAATAGCGCCCGCGCTTTCGCCTACAACGCTCGTGATTTCCATTGCTGCTTCCACGACGACGAGTTTTATTCAGCAAAAATTGGGCAAGAACATTCCCGTTGTTCGCGCCATGCCCAACACGCCTGCCATGGTGGGCGCTGCCATGACCGCCGTTTGCGCCGGGCCGGCCGCAACAGCCCAGCATCTGGAAACGGCCAAGCACTTGTTTGAAAGCGTGGGCCGCGCCCTGGTTGTCGACGAAAAACATATGGACGCCATCACCGCGCTTTCCGCCAGTGGGCCGGCATTCGTGTTTGTGATTTTGGAATCGCTGGCTGAAGCCGGAGTAAAAGTCGGCTTACCGCGTGAGATGGCAACGACTTTAGCGGCACAAACTCTCTACGGGTCGGCGCAGTTGGCGCTTGAAACCGGACATCATCCAGCGTTGCTCAAAGACGCCGTTACAACCCCGGCTGGCTGCACGATCGAGGGATTGATGGAGCTGGAAAAAGGCGGCCTGCGTGTGACGCTAATGAATGCGGTAATCAAGACGACGATCAGGGCGAGGGAGTTGATGACGAGCTGATTTTGAAATCCCGACCCTGAGCTCGCGAAGGAGAGGGATTCCTTTGGCCAACAGGAACTTTCACGACCGAATATCTGCCAGCATAATGAAAGTAGACGAGTTGAAAACCCGGTACTTGGCTCTAGATGCTTGGTATTTGGATGAACAGGCTAATACTAAGTACCAGCCTGACGCATAAGAGTGCTGAAAGCCTCGGATTGCCTCGTGCATCGCAGATGATGTAGACTCTACCCGATGTTACTTTCTGTCTCCAACATGGCCATGTGCTGTTGCGCGATGGCTATGTGTGTGTTCACTCCGAGGCAGAAAGGTTCATAGCAAGTTTTTAATTCAGCAATCATGAACCCGCTGCCTCAAGGCAGCGGGTTTTTAGTTTTGGCAAGAACCTCTGCCCCAGATGCAAACGGGATCGACAGCCGAAGGAGGCGAGAAGATGAGCACGAATCTACGATACGAATTGCGATGTCGCGAATGCCAGACCAGCTGGGGCAACCAGCCGATTTCTTTCTGCCAGAGCTGCTTCGCGCCGCTGGAAGTAGCGTATGACTGGGACCGCATCCGCAAAGAAATAAGCAAAGACAAAATCGCAAGCCGCGCCAGCAACCTATGGCGCTATAAAGAGCTGCTGCCTTTGCCCGATACCTACGATGCCAGTGCGCCCGCCGGCTTCACGCCTCTGCTCAAAGCCGCCAAGCTGGGTGACACTGTCCGCAGCAGGTCGCTATACCTGAAGAATGACGCCGTGTGCTTCCCCACGCTCAGCTTCAAAGATCGTGTGGTGGCGGTAGCGCTGACTCAGGCACGCAATTTCGGCTTCGACGTAGTAAGTTGCTCTTCCACCGGTAACCTGGCCAACGCTGTGGCGGCGCAGGCGGCGCGCGCAGGGTTGAAAGCCTGCATCTTTATTCCCGCCGATCTAGAACCCGCCAAGGTACTGGGCACACAGGTCTACGGCGCGCAGATCGTCCGCATTGACGGCAATTACGACCACGTGAACCGCCTCTGCTCGCAGATTGCCGACAAGCATCGCTGGGGCTTCGTCAATGTGAACCTGCGGCCTTATTACGCAGAAGGCTCTAAGACCGTGGGCTATGAAATCGCCGAACAGCTTGGCTGGCGCCTGCCGGACAATATCGTTGTCCCCATGGCCGGGGGATCACTGATTACTAAGATCTACAAAGCTTTCAAAGAGCTGATCAACCTCGGGTTCGTGGAAGAAAAGCAGGTCAAGTTCTTTGGCGCACAAGCCACCGGCTGTAGCCCCATCAGCGTGGCCGTGAAAGCCGGACGCAATGAGATTGAGCCGCAGAAGCCGCAGACCATCGCGCGCTCGCTCGCTATCGGCAATCCGGCAGACGGTTTCTATGCCGCGAAGACGATTCTTGGCAGCGGCGGATGGGCGGAAGATTCCAGCGATCCTGAGATCGTTGAAGCTATGACGTTGCTGGCTGAAACCGAAGGCGTCTTCACCGAAACCGCCGGCGGCGTAACCGTGGCTGCGGCACGCAAACTCTACGCGCAGGGGCGTATCCGTCCCGACGAGACGACCGTCCTCTGCATCACCGGCAACGGCCTTAAAACCACGGACGCTCTTGCCGGTAAATTCGATGCCGTTGAGCCAATTCCGCCCAAGCTGGCGGCGTTCGAACAATTTCTTGAAACGCAATTCACCGGAGCAAGTGCCGCCGGCAAAGGAGCTGCCTAAAATGAGCGTGAAAGTTTCCATTCCCAGTGCATTTCGCAGGCACACTGAAGGCGCCGAGCATTGCGAGTGTGACGGCGCTGATCTGTCTGGACTGCTGGACTCGCTCGGCAGCCGCTTTCCTGACCTCAAGCCTCACCTGCGCGATGAACAGGGCAACGTTCGTCGCTTCCTGAACATTTACGTGAACGATGAAGACATTCGCTTTCTGGGCAAAGACTACAAATTCAAAGAGGGTGATGAAGTAACGCTGGTGCCGTCGATCGCTGGAGGGTAATTCTTCTGTAACCCGAGCAAAGCGACGGGACTGTATAGATATCAATCCTGCAGGTAGCGAATTGGATTAGCCGAGAGCTGGGTGAATCGGAAGTCTGTCGTGGTGGTAGGGATCTCTCGCTTCGCTCGAGACTTTGGAAAGCACATCTCCGTGTCTCCGTGGTAGATGTTCAACCGCCACTTCGCCCACAATCAGCACAGCAGGCGCAGGAATCCCATTGGCAGACTTCAATTCATGAAGAGTAAGGTGTCTGACTTCCTCGTTCACACGGCCCGCATTGGAAACTACAGCGCATGGAGTCGTCGGCTCGTGTCCGGATTCCAGCAGTCCCTGCACGGTCTTGGAGTAGTCAGGACCTGGCATGTAGATCGCATAAGTTGAACGAGCGGGTTCCACGGTCTCACTCAACGATGCATTCCGGCTGCTATGCGCCGTGACCACCACCAAAGCTGAAGCTGCACGGCGATCGGTCAGCGTGATTTTGGCGGAAGCAGCGGCAGCGCTGGCGGCAGTAACGCCAGGGACAATTTCAAATTCAACTCTAGCACGTCGGAGCGCGTCCAGTTCTTCACCTAACCGTCCAAATACGGCTGGGTCTCCGGATTTGAGCCGCACGATAGTCTGGCTTTGCGTCTCGCGCGCATGCCACACCATGAGCGCGTTGATTTGCTCCTGGCTGCGACTGCGGCTTCCGCAGCGCTTGCCCACGTTGATGATTTGCGCTGAAGGCAGGCAAAGATCAAGTATCTCCTGAGGCACCAGATCGTCGTGCAGCACTATCTGCGCTGCGCGCAGCACTGTGGCGGCGCGCAGGGTCAATAGGTCGGCCGCACCGGGGCCGGCGCCCACAATGTAAACTTTGCCGGACACGATTACGCGCTTTTCTTTTGGCTGATGAAACCGCCCTCGGCCCACTCTTCCACGGCGTCAACCAGGCGGTGCAGCAATTGATCAGCATTGCCGATCATATTGAGCCCCTCATGCTGATGCTCTTTCAACGTGTGCCTCAGTTTGGTTTCCAGCTCTGACTTTCTCAAGTGGTCCATGGTTCCCTCCGTGAATAGATCTACTAGATAATTTTACCGGCTTACACTGGGCCAGCAACATTAATAATTCCTTACGGCGCTCCGTTCGCGGCAGGACCTTGCGCATCATGTCACGCATGCGCCCCAGCCACGCAGTCCATGATTCATACTCCGGACCGAATTCATTTTCAAGCTTTTTACGCACATATTGGCTAAGAGCCGGACTATTCCCATTTGTGGAAATTGCGATCTGGAATTCTCCGCGGCTGACCACCGCCGGCGCATAAAAATCACAGTACTGGGGATCGTCAACCGCATTCGCCAATGCGCCGTTTTCGCGCGCTTCCTGATAGACCGCGCGGTTCGTCTCTTCAGAATCCGTGCAGGAAATCACCAGGAAATAACCGCGCGTCATGCCCGGACGAAATTCAATAGCTTGATACTTGATACGTCCCTGGTGTGCCCATAGGCGAATGCGCGGTGTGATTTGCGGCGAGACCACGGTGACGTCCGTCGCCGAGCGCAGCACTGCTTCTATCTTTTGCTCGGCAATCAGTCCGCCGCCAACAATCAGCACCTTGTGCCCTTCGAGCTTGAGAAAAATTGGATAAAGAGACATGGCTATCCTTCCACTCCGTGCGGCACTCGGCCGGGTGAGGGATCACGCAACACGGGCGGCAGGTCTTGTCCGGCAAGAAAAGTCCGCAGCGCCGCTTCCGAGTGGCGCGCAAAGAACTGCCGCAAATTCTCTGTACCATGGCGCTCGTCGAGATAGCTGCGCAGCAGGCGCTCAATCGCATCCGGCACTTCGCTGGCCGCGCAACGATAACCCACCGGACGGCCAAACCCTGCGTGCTCGCCGACCGCGCCGCCAAGGCAGAAGTAATAAGCGTCCTGGATGCGGCCAGCAATCTTGAGCTTCTTGCCTTCCAGTCCGATATCCGCGATGCGATGCTGGCCGCAACTATTCGGGCAGCCTGTCACATTCAGCTTCAATTGCTGGTCAAACTCTGGGATGCGTTCTTCCAACTCTTCTACCAGCCAGCGGGTAAAAGCTTTGGTTTCCGTTATTGCCAGCTTGCAGAACTCGCTGCCTGTGCAGGCCACCGCGCCGCGCCAGAAAGGCGAGGCAGTAACATGAAGCCCTGCGGTTTCCAGGCCAAGAGTTACAGCAGCCGTACTTTCCCGCGGCACGTTCACGATTACCAGGTTCTGCGTGTTCGTGGTGCGAAGTTCGCCGTTCCCATAGCGCTCAGCTAAATCTGCCGCAGCTCTCAGTTGCTGCGGATTGATGCGCCCGCGCAGTACTGCTGCGCCAACGTAAAAGAGCCCTGGCTGTTTTTGCCGATGAACGCCAACATGGTCTCGAAACATATCATCAGGTTGCTGCTCCAGAACTCCTGGTTCCAACTTGTACCCTAGTCTGCGTTCCAACTCCTGCAAAAATGATTCGGCTGTCCAGCCATGCTGCAGGAAGAGATATTTCAATCGGGCACGCTCGCGATTTTCCCGCAGTTCGTTAGCATCCCGGAAGATTTCGGCCACAGCTTTGCTTACCGGAATGACCTGCTCCCAGCGCACAAAGGCATTGAGTCGTACCGCCATGTGGGGCTCAGTGGAAAGCCCTCCACCCACGCGAATGGAAAATCCGACTTCGCTCTTCCCGGCCACCTCCCGGACCGCGGGGGTGAAAGCTAGATCATTGATCTCAGGATAAGAGCACCAATCCTGGCAGCCGCTGATGCTGATCTTGAACTTGCGCGGCAGGTTATAAAACTCAGGGTTGTCGACAAGCAACTGCGTCACTTCATCGACTAAGGGCGAAGCGTCGCAAAGTTCATGCGCTGCCAAACCGGCGAGCGGGCAGCCCGTAACGTTTCGCGTAACGTCGCCGCACGTCGCCATTGAGGTCAGGCCGCAATCAAACAAGGTCTGCAGCACATCGGGAAGATCTTTGATGGTGATCCAGTGCAGTTGTATGTTCTGCCGGACAGTAATATCGGCAATGCCGCCCGCATACTTTTCCGTGAGGCCGGCGATAGCTCGTAACTGCTTCGCATTCACAAAACCATTCGACAGACGAATGCGCAGCATGAAGTAAGGCATAGCGCGGCCTTCACCTCCGACCCCTCCGACTGCGCCCCCACCATCTCCCTGCGTGTAAATACCCCACCAGCGGAAATAGGTCTTGATCCAGGCGTCCGGCACAGCCGACAAGCCCTGGCTGGCAAACTGCCGGATCTCTTCAAAGCACTCCCAGGGATTCTTCTCCAGCTTGAGTCGCTCTGCCCGCTGGGCCTTGGTTTCTTTCACCGCGATGCTGGTTCCAGTGCTCATAGTTTCCGCAATCTTTCTTAGCAAAGAGTCAAAAATATCGCTAAAAGTAAAAACCCATCGCCTCTGGCGATGGGTCCTGTTTTCCTAGTTTAAATGCGAATTAGGTAGCAGTTTCTCCAGCCAGAGACATGGTGGTCACCTTGCGACAACAAGTACACATGTCCTGGCGAATTACTGTCATGGAAAGAAAGTATACGTGAGTAAGCTCAAGTGTCAAGGTTAACCTGGTTCTGTTCACGCAATATTAACCGATCCTAGATGCAGCTAGTCTTCACAGGTGGTCAGATGAGTTTCAGAATGGGACTGATTCATTTCTTTTTCGGGGAAACCGTGCAGCTCTGGCGGCGAAAGGATGAGCACATCGTCCGGCGGAAACCGCTTAACTGTAACTCTGGCCGCCATTTAAGATTTCTTGACTCTCGCCATAAATTCGGGCTATAGTGCCTTTTCATGCGGGATCGCCAGAACATTTTCGCCGTGAACATGCGTTTGACAACAACAAACACACGCACATTTATGCGAAAATCCGGCGAGCCGTCAGCGTAACGAAGCAGCAATCATAAGTTCCTGACCCACTCGCCGAAAGCGAGTGGGTTTTGTGCTTTCAGGTCCTTAACAAATGAGTCGAGCAAACTCGGATAATTCGGTGTACGGCTGGCGGGCGGTGGTTCCGGCTACCTCCGCTAATCTGGGCTGTGCTTTTGATTGCGGCGGCCTCGCCCTGAGACTCTACCTGAGAGCGCTATTCATTCCTTCCACCGGCGTAGAGTTGAGTCTTGAATATCAGGGAAAAACGCCTGAGCGCTTTCCCATGTCAAGTTCGAACCTGATCCTGCACGGGCTACGACTAGCGGCCCAGCGGCTCGACGCGCCTCCACCGGTCGGCCACGTGCTGGTGCAGAGTGATATTCCGATTAGCGTGGGGCTGGGCAGCAGTGCCGCTGCCGTCATTGCGGGCCTGCTGCTTGGAGTCCAACATAGCGGAAAGGAAGTTGCTCCGGAATTGCTTTTGCGGTGGGCGGAAGAGATTGAAGGCCACATTGATAATGCCGCCGCCGCTTACCATGGCGGCCTGGTATTGGCTCTTTGCAACAATGTTGAGCGCGTAGTCGTGGCCAAGACAGATTTTCCTGAAAGCATCCGCCTGGTGGTCGTTACGCCATCGATTACTGTGCCCACACATCAAGCAAGAGAGGTCCTGCCCAGGAAGTATGACCGCGCTGACGTGCTGCATACAATGCAACGGACTTCTATCCTCGCCGCTACCTGCTTCTCAGGAAACTTTGATCTCTTTCCGGAGTTGTTCCAGGACAAGCTTCATCAGCCGTACCGTCAGCAACTGGTTCCGGGGATGGAACGGTGCCTGAACCTGCGTCTTCCCGGATTGCTTGGAGTAGCCATCAGCGGGTCAGGTTCATCAGTGATCGCCTTCACCACAAGCGACGAGATGCGAGTGGCCGAAGAGCTACAGAAAATCTTTGCCGATGAAGGTATGCAGACAGAGGCAACGTTCACCCTGGCCGATAACAATGGCGCTAGCGTTACGCGCGAACTTATACCACTGATGGAAAGAATTGGAGCAGTGTTACAGAAGTTGGAGAAATCGTGATGTACGGAAAGCGTTTAGTCGTAATGAAGTTTGGCGGTACGTCCGTAGGAAATGCCGAGAGGTTCCGCCAGTGTGCCACCATTATTGGCGAGGCGGCAAAGCATGACCGAATCGTGGTGGTGGTTTCCGCCATGGCCGGTGTTACCGATCTTATTTTTAAAACAATTGAAGCGGCCCGGCATAGCGACGGCTCTGCCACAGAAGCGCATTTGCAGAGGTTTGAGAGGGTACATCATGAGCTCGCAGAAAACCTGTTTGAGAATCCGCGTCTTAGCGCCGCGAATGACTATATTGCTGAAGTTGTGGCGCAGCTAAAAACTGCCTGCACCGCTCTTTCCGCATTGCGGTCAGACATCTCTGCACAGACTTCTGACTCCCTTGTCGCGTTGGGAGAACGCATTTCAGCGTGGACGCTCGCCGGTTATCTCCAGCAAATGGGATCGCAAGCCGAGTTTGTTCGTGCGGAAAACGTGATCGTAACAGACAGCAATTTTGGCAACGCTGCGCCGGACATTGAAGCTACGCGCACGCAATGCAAGCTATCGCTGGTTCCTCTGCTCGAGCGCGGCATTGTGCCCGTGGTAGCCGGATATAGTGGCGCCAATTCGCAAGGCAAGTCCACGACGCTGGGTCGAGGAGGTTCCGATTACTCCGCCACCATCATTGGCGCAGCCGCTGGGGCCGATGAAGTCTGGATATGGACCGATGTGGATGGCGTGCTCACGGCTGATCCGCGCATCTGCCCGGATGCAGCCACGCTGCCGGAAATCAGCTTTGAAGAGGCGATTGAGCTGGCATATTACGGGGCGAAGGTGATTCATCCCAAAGCGGCCTATCCTGCTGCGGAAGCCGGCTTCCCTGTGTGGATCAAGAACTCTTTCCGCCCTGACGTTGCCGGAACCAAGATCACGCATGACGCCCGGCCAGCCAACTCGCCGGTGAAGTCGGTGACTTCAGTAAAGGACGCAACGCTTATCTCTCTGTTCACGCGACGCGATGTTCATCCCGTGGAGCTTTGGGGAAGGCTCTTTCTTCGTCTGGGGCAGGAACAGATCGAAGTCCTGTTTGCGACGCAGTCATCACCTGAGCATGCGCTGGGGCTGGTGCTGCGGAAAACCGATGCGGCGCGCGTGCTGCAGTTGGTCAACTCCATTTTCCGTATTGAGCTTGCGCAAGGCGTGCTGCTTCCGGCTGAGGTCAACAATGAGATTGCTGTTGTGGCAGTTCTGGGCGAGTCAATGAAAGGCACTTGCGGTATCCTTGGGCGTGTTTTTTCTGCGGTGGCGCGGTGTGATGTGAGCGTGATTGCCGTGGCGCAGGGAGCCAGCGAACTCAGCATCTGCTTTGCTGTATCGGCGGCGCGCAGCGCGGATGTGGTCCGTGCCGTGCACGATGAATTTTGCCCGTCGGCGGGAGCGAACATACCTGTGTGCCTGCGCCCCAGCGCTACAGTCGCGACGGGAGCACAATGAACACAATACCGATGAAGCCGCAGATTGCGACACACGTCTTGCGTTGTGTCCACTGCGGCAAAGTGCAGGAAACTGCGGATCGAATGTTCCGATGTACGCAATGCTCAGAGCTGCTGGAAGTGACATATCCGGAATGGGCGTCGGCGCCGCCGGAGTTTGCGTTGCGCCTGAAAGAAATCTGGCGCGAGCGACGAGGATCATCACTGCCGGAAAATTCGAGCGGCGTGTGGCGCTTCCGTGAGTTGTTACCGCACGTCGATCGCCAGCACATAGTCACGATGTGTGAGGGTAATACGCCTCTGGTCCCGCTCAAGAGAGCTGCCGGCTCGCTTCATTTGCCGAACCTGCTGGTGAAACATCAAGGCATGAATCCCACTGGATCATTTAAAGACACAGGAATTTCCGCTGCCATCACCATGGCAAAGGCAGAGGGATTTTCCTGGGTATGCTGCGCTTCCACAGGAAATACGTCGGCCTCTGTCGCCGCCTACGCCGCACGGGCGGAAATGAAGAGCATCGTCCTCTTGCCTGCCGGACAGGTTGCCGCCGGAAAGCTGGCCCAGGCTCTGGAATATGGCGCAAATGTCTTGCAGTTGCGTACCGATTTTGATGGCTGTTTGAGAGTTCTGCACGAAGTGGTGCGTAAGTTCTCCGCATATCTTTTGAATTCGCTCAACCCGTACAGGCTGGAAGGCCAAAAAACGGTTGCGTTCGAATTGATGGAGCAGTTGGATTGGCAAGTGCCCGAGCATGTAATTGTCCCCGGAGGAAACCTGGGAAATAGTTCTGCGTTGGGTAAGGGATTTATGGAGTTGCGCGATCTTGGCCTTATCCAGTCGCTGCCAAAGATTTCCATTATTCAGGCCGCAGGGGCCAATCCGCTTGTCCGTACGATGCGAGAAAATGGCGGTGCAGAGTTAATTCGCGTGACACCTGAGACCCGGGCAACAGCCATTCGGATTGGCAATCCCGCTTCCTGGCGAAAGGCTGTGAGCGTGCTGAAAAATGGCGGCGGCGCGTGCGAAGAAGTCAGCGAAAAAGAAATTGCCCAGGCCAAGGCAGAGCTGGGCGCGGAAGGAATCGGCTGCGAACCGGCATCGGCAGCGACTCTGGCAGGGCTTAAAAAACTGTTAGCCGCAGGATTTGTGAAGTCCGCAGACACGGTCGTTCTTGTGTTGACCGGCCACATGTTAAAGGACGTTGATTATATGAAGCAGTTGCCGGGACAGAATCTGCTTGGTCCCATGGAGGCAGACGGTGATGCGGTAATCAGGACTCTGGAGCAAATTTATGCCCGGCATTGAAGACGCAGTAGAAAAACAGAAATCATCGCGAAGCAACGCAGAGCAGGTGCGGGTCGGCATCATTGGCTATGGCACCGTGGGTCGCGCCACGGCTGAGATTCTCTCCAGCCATGCAGATGAGATCAGTGCGAAAACCGGGGGCGTTTCTATTGTTGTTACTAGAATCTGCCGCAAGAAGCCGCGCGCTAGTGAGCTGGGTGTAAATGGAATCACTGTTGTCTCTGACTGGCGGCAGGTGGCCACCGCTGATGATGTGGATATCGTTGTAGAAGCAATCGGCGGAACGTCGGTTGCGCGTGATGTGGTGCGCACAAGCCTGAAAAACGGCAAAGCCGTAGTCACGGCCAACAAAGCTCTGATCGCGTTACATGGTGATGAACTGTTTGCCTTGGCGCAGGAGAAAAATCTTCCGATAGGAATTGAGGCCACGGTCGCGGGTGGCGTGCCGGTGATCCGTGCGATCTCTGAAGCGTTGGCCGCAGACCGCATCCAGGCGGTTTACGGAATTGTAAATGGCACTTGCAACTACATACTTACGCAGATGGAAGAGCACGGCATTGAGTTTGCGCACGCATTGGAGCAGGCACAGGCAGCGGGCTACGCTGAAGCTGACTCCAGTCTGGATATTGATGGGCTTGACGCTCGCGATAAGATCGCCATTCTGGCGCGCATCGCTTTTGGCCACTCTGTACTGGCATCGAAAATTCCCGTCACCGGCATTCGCAGCATTACATCGACAGATTTCCATTACGCGCACCGTTTAAACTCGACCATCCGCCTTGTGGCGTCCGCTGAGCGGGCGGCTGGAGGCGTACACATCGCCGTACAACCATGGCTGGAGCCGCGCGACTCAATGCTGGCCAAAGCGGCAGGCGCAAACAACGCCATTTTTATTGCCGGTGAAAGCGTAGGCACGCAGATGCTTTACGGACGCGGCGCGGGCGGCAGCGCTACAGGTACCGCGGTGCTTTCAGATGTCCTACAGATTGCCCGCCAGATTGCGCAGGGACAAACACAGAGTAGCCTGCTTGAAGGATTCAATTGTGCAGAACCGCTGCACCCGCTGCCTCGACCCAATCCGGTGAGCTGGTTCCTGCGCCTCACCGTGAATGATCAACCGGGTATTCTGGCGCGAACGTCAGAAGCGATCGCGCGCGAAGGAATCAATATCGATTCGGTAATTCAGGAACCCAACATGACGAAAGACCGGCTCTCATTTGTGATTACGCTGGAGCCAACGCTGGAAACAACCGTTCAGCGCGCCGTGGAGGCGATCAATCAATTTGAATTTATGCGCGCACCCGTGCTCCTGCTGCCAATGATTTCTTCAGCCGAAGAACACGTCTAAAAAGCAGTCTTCGTATTTAGTACTTGGTACTTAGCAAAAATCGGCTTGCGCCCGAAAACCTGGGCTAAACAACAAATACTGAGTACCAGGGACTGGCTAATGGATTGGCTCCGGTTCGGCCACTCCGTCTGCGCGAGGATCAGAAGCTGCCCAATTCATCCCGGTTTTTGAGTTGTGCATTACTGCCTGGCCGCGCCCCATGAGCGCGGTGTAATCTCCACGGACAATCAGATTGTGGCCCTTCTGCCGCAAAGCCTGAATTACCTCGGGCGCAACTCGTGATTCAATCAAAATATCGCAACTGACCTGA
>Ga0207700_10001493_pt1 | contig 13238 bp, 10 predicted proteins | sample LARL82metaG_FD_184348 | JGI IMG/M metagenome (GOLD analysis project Ga0207700, IMG submission 184348) | Corn, switchgrass and miscanthus rhizosphere microbial communities from Kellogg Biological Station, Michigan, USA - LAR L8-2 metaG... | ecosystem: Host-associated > Plants > Roots >...
GGAGTGTTGCCTGATCGTGCCGGGCAAAGGAGCCGCCCGGCCGGTGGACCCAGGATTGCTACGAGCCGTGTCGGAGGTCATCACCGGATCTCGGTGATCCGGCACACCGGGGTCGATCGCACCGCTCCCGTCTGACGCTGACTGATCGCGGCTGAGCGAGGACGCAGGGACGCCACCACTCCTCGACACTGCGGGCTATAGCTGGCGTTGTGCTGGGTTTGTGACCCCGCGCTGCTCGGTGAACGACTCGATGCCGGCCGTGCCGCCAAACTTGCCGTAACCAGAGTTCTTCACCCCCGAAGGGGCCATGGGCTCATCGGCGATGCCCTGATCGTTTATGTGGGTCATCCCTGACCGGACGCGGGAGACGACATCCAAGGCTGCATTGCGGTCTCGGGAGATGGCCCCGCCGGTCAGTGCCTGCCGCCCCTCGGGTTCAGGACTGCGTACCTGGGTTGAGTTGCTGCAGCAGAATCAGCCGGTCGTAGTAGTAGCGTTCTTCGGCGATCTTCCCCCCAGCAGTCACGCGGAAGAACCCGGCCATGGGGAACTCGACATGCCGGCCGGTGGGTGGGATCGGGTCGCGCCCGGGAAGCTTCGTCGGGCCGGTTGAGGTTCCGGTGCCGACCAGTTCTGCTGCGACGTAGTCGCCGTCTGACGCGATTCGGATCAGCCGGTACTGGAAGTCGGGCATCGACGTCATGAAGTTCTCGTTGACTTCGGTGCGCGCCTTGATGCCTCGGACGGGATCCGAGAACAGCGGGCTCTGGAAGGCGATATCGGGATCCAGGAGCTCCATGGTGGCGTTGATGTCGTGGTCGTTCCAGGTCGTGATGAACGACCTGACGATTTCTAGCGAGTTCTTGCTGACTTCTGTGTCCGATGTGCTCATTTCGTGCTCCTGCCTCTCGTAGTCGACGGCTGGCCTGTCATCGGTGACTCCCTTCGTGCGGGTCGGGTGCACCGTTTAGGGTTGCGGTCGGGCTGGCGTCTAGGAACGCGTCCGATGTAAGCCCCTGAGCGGTGACGGTGGTGCCCTGGCGCGCCGTACGCGCTATTGCTCCTTCGCCAGCCGGTCGGTGACGACGACCTCAGCGACCGCGGCGGCTTCCGGGCGGGCCCAGTCGCGCAGCAGCTCGCCGGCGAGGGAGACCCAGCTGACCGGCTGCCCGCCGGCTTGGATGACCCGGTCCAGGCCGGCCCGGTGGGCCTCGGGCGAGGTGCCGCCGATCGCGTCGACGACCGGGTAGACCTCATACCCTTCGCGCAGCGCGTCGAGCGCGGCAAAGGCCATGCACATTTCGGTCCACAGCGCGCAGAAGATGAGCTTTCGGCGGCCGCTGGCGTGGACGGCCTGCACGAATTCGACGTCCTCCCAGGAGTTGATCGTGGTCCGGTCGAGCGGCTTGTCGCCGCTCAGCAGCCCGGCGAGTTCGGGGAGCGTGGGCTGTTCCCGACCGGAGGCGACGTTGACGGTCGAGTGCACGACCGGGACGTCGAAGGCTTTGATGGTCCTGACCGTCGAAACGGCGTTCTTGACCAGCAGGTCCCGGTCCATCGAGCGGACCGCGGTGAGCTGTTGGGGCTGGTAGTCGATGAGCAGCAGCGCCGCGTTCTGCGGCGTGAGGAGATGATCCGCAAGCGGGTCGCGCACTGGGGCACTGGTCATCGCGGCGGCACCTTCCGGTAGCAGGGCTTTCGGTCCGGCCGAAGCTAGCGGCTATTCAGGTGAACGGCCGTCACCAGATTTTTGTGATTTGCATATCGGTCTGAGCTGGCGGATCTCGACGAGGTCGAGGCGAGCGCCTCGATCTCAGCCAGTACGCCATGCAGTGCCGACCGGTCCAACAAGCCGGTCAGCACGGTATCGTCGCGGTGCCGCCGCGGCACCAGCGCCGGGAACGCGGACAGCACCGTGGCGCCGAGGTGGCCGTGGATCCGGATCGAGTAGAGCGCTGGCGCTGGGGTCGACAGCGCCATGGTCAAGTGCGGGCAGGTGAAACGGCATCACCGACCAGGTGACCGCTGGGCGAACGTGTACGAGCCGCCGACAGCAGCCGCAGCTCTCGCGCGCCGCACGGCCGAGGACCGGTCACCGATCTGGAGTTTGGCCTAGATGTTGCAGATGTGAGCGCTGACGGTGTGCTGGAAAAGGACAGTTCGCTAGCGATCTCGGGCCTAGAGAGGTTAGTCGGAAGATATCCAGCACCTCGTTGACAGTACGTGCGCTGGCCCTGCCGAGAACACGTGACAAACGACCTCGCCGCCCGCGGCGGACTCAATCACAGGAATCAGGTGATGCCCGCCCACCACGCGATACGCCAGCCTTGCGCCATACCTGCAAACCGTGCGGATGCGGGTAACAACGGAGAAAGAAGTGGTGATTCTCGTGTCTGTTGCCACTTCTGTTAGCGGCACCCTGGACTGGCGGCGCTGGCTGGTGTTGGGGCCTGACCGGCCTGCTCGGCCGCAAGGTCACGTTCCCGACCGGGCTGGCTGGGCTCGCCGACGTCTGGGCAATCGGCGGCGCCTCAGTCATCGGGTGACGCCAGCTCACTGAGAACCTGCGCGAGCCTCGGGAAACTTGCTCGGATAGTGGAAGGACAAATCCCATGAAGATAATTGCCCTGGAGGAATCGTTCTGGACGAGAAGCTAGCGACGGAGGGTTCTACGGTCAGGATTCCCGCTTCGAGGTCCTCAGGCCGTATCTTCCGCGATCTTCGAGGGGTCATCCCAGCATGACCCACAAACAAGCCAGGCACGCGCCCAGAACGACCTAATAAAGCACTACTAGGGATCCTCCCTAAAATGGATAGGTGGGGCGGCCGCTGTGCTGGATCGTGATCCAGCGCTGCTCGGTGAACGACTCGATGCCGGCCGTGCCGCCGAACTTGCCGTAGCCAGAGTTCTGCACGCCGCCGAAGGGGGCCATGGGCTCATCGGCGATGCCCTGATCGTTGATGTGGATTATCCCTGACCGGACGCGTGAGACGACATCCAGGGCTGCGTTGAGGTCTTGGGAGATGACCCCGCCGGTCAGCCCGTACTGGGTGTCGTTGGCCAGGTCGATGGCGGCCTCGGTCGAGTCGACGGGGTGGATGACGGTCGCCGGCCCGAAGATCTCGGAGGCGAAGATGTCCATGTCGGTGGTCACGCCGGTGAGCACGACCGGCCTGATGAGCGTGCCGTTCGGCCCCTCGATCGCTCCATCGCCGGTGAGCAGGTTGGCGCCCTTGGCGGCGGCGTCTTTGACGAGTTCCGAGATGCGCCGCGCGCCGCGTGTGTTGATGAGCGGCCCGACGATCGTGGCGGGATCGGCGGGGTCGCCGGCGGGCAGCGCCTTGACCCGCTCCACGTACCTGGGGATGAACCTCTCGACCAGGCTGTTGTGGATGATGATCCGGTCGGTTGACATGCAGAGCTGCCCGGAGTTCATGAACGCCCCGAAGACGGCGGCGTCGACTGCGAGGTCCGGGTCGGCATTCTCCAAGATGATCAGCGGGTTCTTCCCGCCGAGCTCGAGCACCGCCGGCTTGAGATGCTGGGCGGCCTGGACCCCGATGATGCGCCCGACGTTGGTCGAGCCGGTGAAGTTCACCATCCGCACTCGCGGGTCGGCGATGAGCGCCGCGACCACGTCGCCGGCATCGGCCAGGTCGTTGGTGACGACATTAAGCACCCCGGCCGGGAGCCCGGCTTCGGCCAGGACATCGGCCAGCAGCAGCCCGCACGTGATCGGCGCGTCCTCGCTCGGCTTCATCACCACCGTGTTGCCCACGGCCAGCGGAATGGCGATGGAGCGGGTGCCGAGGACAAGCGGCGCGTTCCAGGGTGAGATCGCCCCCACCACGCCGAAGGGGATCCGCTGGGCCATGGAGTAGGCACCCGGGATCGAGGTCGCCAGCAGCTCACCCATCGGACGGGTGATCGCCGCCGCGGCCTCGCGCAGCACCTGGATGCAAAACGCCAGGTTGAACCCCGCGAACACCCGGGACGCTCCGGTCTCCCGGGCCAGGGCCACGATCGCCTCCTCGCCGCGCCTGGCCATCACGTCGGCGGCCCTCAGGAAGATCTCGCGCCGTTCGAACGCCCCCATCTGGGACCAGGCGGGGAACGCGGCCTGGGCAGCGTCGGCCGCCCGGGTGATGTCCTCCGGCGTGCCGGCCGCGACGCGTGCGTAAATCTCACCGTCCCACGGCGAGAGGTCGTCGGCGAGCTTGCCGGAGCTCGCGGGGACGCTCTTACCGCCGATCAGCAGGCCGCGCTCGAGAACGCCAGCACGTTGCGGAGTTTCCGACATCCTGGTCTCCGACGATGGCTGGACGTCGGCGTTCCTGGCCTCAGACATAACAATCTCCGTTCTGAAGTGAACGCAACTGCGGTCACGGATGGTCGAGTCGAGCAGTACCTCGTCGGCCGAGGCGTGCCAGCCCGGATACGAAGCAACGAAGGCCGGGGGCTGCTAGCGCCGGAGCCTGATGTCACGGTCTCTCCCTTGAATCTGGCGCACGTCCTCCTAGCGGCTGCAAGTCTTCACGACGGACCTAGGCTTTCCCCTTGGCATGTGACGGGTCATCACCGGATCCTGATGATTCGCCTCGTCGACGGCACGTGCGCTGGCCTGGAGTGGATCGGTGCCCAGAACCAGCGCCTCTGCTTCTAATCACCCTGATGCCGCCAGCGCCGCCAGCAATGCGGGCGGGTCGTAGCCGCGGCGGCGAGGGCGTGCGGGTGGATGCCGGTCAGCGGGAAATGCCGGCACCGGCACGGCAACATGTTGCCACGGCTGGCGTGACGGTCGCGGTGGCGCTTGCCGGCGATCGCCGCGGGCTCGTGGGCTCACTCGGGGTCGGGGCGGAACACCTGTGCGAGCACCCGCACCGCGAGGATCGCCGCGATCACCAGGAGGCAGTAGCCGAAGAAGGAGTACAGGCTGACGGTCTTACTCAGTGCTGGCCCGCCGTGTATGCCGATCATCAGCACTGCCATGATGCCCGCTGCGGCGGCTAGGAAGGCCAGCAGTACGCGGTGCACCAGGCCGGTCAGGTACCGCCGGTCGGAGGGGTCGGCCAGTATCCGGACGCTGACGGTGAGCCGCCCTTCCTCCAGCGCGCCGCCGATCCGGTCGATCCGCCGGGGGAGCCGCCGCAGCATCGGGGCCAGCGCAGCCAGCTCGTCGGCCGCAGTGTTCCTGATCGCCTCCGGGCTGATCTGCGCCGCCAGCTGTTTTTCGCCGAAGCGCCTGGCCTCGGCCACGATGTCAAACCGGGGAGCGAGCTGAATCAGCGTCCCCTCCATCGTGGCCAGCGCGCGGAGCACCGTTGCTATCTCCGGCGGTACCGCGAGCCCGTAGTCGGCGACGATGCGAAACAGCTGGGTGAACATCTGCGCGTCGGGCGTGACGCCTGCCCCGAAGCACCGGGCCAGGAACCGGCCCAGCGCTCGTTCCAGCCGCGGCTCGTCCAGCTGCTCCGGCCGGTTCACCACGTCGAGCAGGGCGTCGGTGAGGATGACGGGATCGCCGCGGTCCAGCGCCAGCAGCAGCCGCTGCAGCGCGCCGCGCAGCCCGGCGTCGATCCGGCCGACAGCGCCCCAGTCGATCAGGCCGAGGTGGCCGTCGCCCAGCAGCAAGACGTTGCCCGGGTGCGGGTCGGCGTGGAAGATCCCGTCGAGCGTGACCTGACCGAGCAGGCTATCCAGCAGGACGCGGGCCAGCTCGGCCCGCGATTCGGCGGACAGGCCCGGCGCGGCGGTCAGCAGCGGGCGGCCGTCGAGGTACTGCATCACCAGCACCCGCTCGCCGCAGTACGGCTGGTAGAGCGCCGGCACCCGGAGGTCTTCGTCCCGGGCGGCCGCCGCCACCGCCGTCATGTTCTGCGCCTCGATCCGCAGGTCGAGTTCCTCACGTAGCGCGGCGGCGAAGCCGTGGGCCAGGTCGACGGCGCCGGCCGAGCGACCCCACCGGGTGCTGCGCTGAAGCCGGCTAGCCAGCCGCTGCACGATATCCAGGTCGGAGCCGACCACGCCGGTCACGTCCGGCCGGCGCACTTTGACGGCCACCCGGTCCCCCGACAGCAGCGTCGCCGTGTGCACCTGGGCGATCGAGGCGGCCGCGATCGGCTCGGTGTCGAAGCTGGCGAACTTCTCGGTCACCGGCCCGCCGAGCGAGGCTTCCAGTACCTCGCTGATGTCCGGCCACGGCACCTTGGCCGCGTCGTCCTGAAGCCGGCTCAGCTCGCTGATGAACTCCGGCGGCAGCAGGTCGCCCCGCGTGGACAGCACCTGCCCGAGCTTGACGAAGGTGACCCCGCCGTCCTCGAGGGCCAGCCGGAGCGAGCGAGCCAGCCGCGCCCGTCCCTCCCCGGTGGCCAGCTCCGACCGCCGGCCGCCGCGCAGGTGGGGGATCAGGCCATGACGGGCGAGTATCCGGCTGATCTGCAAGTAGCGGCGCGCCCGGCGGGCCATTCGCCGCGCGCCGCCCAGCACGTACAGCGGACCCGGCATCGAGCCGCTGGGCACCAGCGCCTCGGATATGACCAGGAAGATCATGCCCACCAGCATCGCGATGACGACGCCGAGGAAGACGAACCACAGGCCCGGCAGGATGCCCGGGTGCTTCCGCGTGACCGCCGCGCCCGCCATCGCCGTGATGATCGGCGAGGCGACAAAGAACGCAATGAGCGCGGCGATCACCGTGCGCAGCGGCGACAACGCAATCCCCATCAACCGGCGCAGGCCCGCCGCCAGGACGAGCACGGTCAGCACGGTAAAGAACGCGAACAGCGGAATGCTCATGACAGTCACGGCAAGCCACCTGGCCTCAACGGCCCGCGGGACCGACGGCCGTGACCATAACATGGTCCATCTGTTTCGGCGGGTCGCCGGGGAACCGCTCGAGCGCGGATCGCGGGGGTGCCGGCGCCGGATGCTGGTGCGGTCACGGTATCTCCCTGGAATCTCGGCGCACGTCCCTGGCGGCCTTGCGGGCCTTCGCAACGGGCTCAGGCTCGCCACCAGCGAGGTGAGTGGTCGTCACCAGATCCCGGTGATTCGCGCGCCGCTGAAGGCTTAAGCAGGACTGATACCAAGAGAACGGCGTCGACGGCGGGACGTCCGGCGCAGGCACCGAGGAAGGCACCCAGCTTTAGGGCAGGCTGCGGGCCCCGGCTCCTCGCGATCTCACTAACTGATCACCCCTACCCGGAGCGTCCCGTCGCGCAATACCCCGGGGAGCAGCCGCACGGTCGCTGAGTACCTGCCTAGCCCCGGCCCGAGATCGCACCCGAACTGTCCGTCTCACTTGATCTCGGTGGTGCGGCTTCACCTACAAGCCCACGACCATGACGTCATGGACCCCGCACCCGCTGTGTACCCGATCCGGATCATGGACCACCTCGGCGCAACGAAGCCGCGGCCTGCTCGATGGATCAGGCGCTAGTAGCTAGCAGCTGAGCGGACGAACCTCACCGTTCGAGGAGGACAACTATGGCATCGCCCACCTCGGACACCCGGCGCGCCAATCTTGCCGGTCAGTGCCCAGCGGGGAGTAACGGACGTGTCCTCATCGCCTGATGCGCCGAAACCGGATCGCCGGCCCGAGCGGGGTCGCCCGCGATGAGCACCGCCCATCGGCAGGCGCGCCGGCTGCCGATCCCGGCGGTCTGGCCGGTGCGCTCACGCCCGGCAGCCCACCCGTGGGCGATTATTTCGGCCGGCCTGGCGCCGATCCTGCTGACCGGCGCCTACCTCACTGCCGGCATCCTCCAGCCGGCTTCCTACAGCCCAGTGCGCACGACCATCAGCGCGATGGCCGGACAGGCGGGCACCGACCGGTGGGTCATGACCGGCGGCATCCTCCTGGTCGGCGGCTGCTACCTCGTCACCGCCGCGGGCCTGACCGGTGTCCGGGCGTCCGCCCGTGCCCTGCTCGCAGTGGCGGGCATGGCCGGCATCGGCATCGCCGCATCCCCCGAACCCGCCCGCGGCGCGACCCCGCGGCACCTCGCCTGGACCGTGCTCGGCGCGGTCACGATCGCCGTGTGGCCCGCCTTCGCCGCCCGGCGCGCCTCACCGCGGCCGCTGATACTGAGCGTCTACGGCTCCGCCGCCGTCACCGCCGTCTTCGTGGCCCTGCTCGGCTGGCTGCTCGCCGAAGCCCGCGACGGCAGCGTCCTGGGCCTGGCCGAGCGGCTGACGTCATCGATCCAGACCTGCTGGCCGTTCGCCGTCGCTGTCGCCCTGCGCCGCTCCCGGCGCCCCTCTCCCGTCCCGGCCATCAGGGCAGCACCGAGCGGGGCAATCTGCATGCCCTCACCGATACAGTCCAAGCAATTGCCGACCGCTCATACCCGGGTTGGGTCCGCGGACTTGGCGAACGGCCGCCACACTGCGTGGTCGACCCAGATCTTTGCCCTGGCGCACAGCCGCCTCATTGCGCAGCGGCTTGCTGGGGCCGCAACTCACACGCCTATCTCGAAGACCGTGAACAGGCCGGTAAGGGTCAGCCCGCTCCGGGAGGATCGAAATAGGTGACGTTGCGGATGCTGTGCCGTCCAGCGGCAAATGGGTTCTCCCACGCCGACTCGACTGTTCCGGCCGGCTTGGCGTCCGTCATGACCATATATGGATCGCCAGCGAAGATTGACCGCACGGTCGCTGGATCCGACGCCGTGGCAGGGAGCTCTTTCATGCGGCCATGGCGATCTGGCTCGGTGTCGGTGCCCTGCAAAGGCTCGCCGACGGTCGCGACCCAGTCCACTTGATCATGATGGAACGTGATGGACTGGATCCGCTGACCCGGCGGGGGAACCGGGACGCCACACTGCTCGGCCAATACCGCGTACTGCTGCTCAGTCTCTTCGACGGGCACTCCAGGGACAAAGAACTTCACGCCATCCTCCTCTGTCATCCGTATGGCGCACCCGTGGTGATCGGCCCGGAACCGGCGGCCGGTCTGGTCAGGGGCCTGGTTTGCTGGCCGAGGGCTGGATGACCCGGCCGCCGGCGGGAAACTGCCGGTCGTCGGCGTAGTCGCAGGTGCCTTCGGCTTGGAACTGGCGGGCGGCGCGCACCACCTCAGCGCCGAGGTTGCGCAGCTGCCCGGCGACGCCCTCATCGGTCAGATGCCCGTCCGGGTCGAACGACCGCGCCGACTGCGCCACTGGCAGCACCAGCGGAACGCTCCAGCCGCGCAGCGCCCTAGCGATGAAATCCATCGAGTTGACCGCTTGCAGCCCCTGCACCCCGCCCGCCGTGCACACCAGTCCGACCGGCTTGTTCGACAGGTACGCCGGGGTGCGCTCGGCCAGCAGGACCAGCCAGTCCAGGGCGTTCTTGAACGAGCCGCTGACCGACCCGTGGTAGGTCGGGCTGGACCAGATCATCGCATCCGATTGGTACACCGTGTCCGCGAACTCGTGCGCGCCCGCGGGGGTGGCGTGCTCGGGCGTGTACAGCGGCAGGCCCAGGTCGCGGACCCAGATCAGTCGCACGTCAGCCCCGGTCGCGGCCGCCCCCTCCAGCGCCACCTGGAGCGCCGTGTAGCTGGTGGAGCCAGCCCGCAGCGAACCACCCAACCCGACCACTCGCATCGGCCTGGTCACCGCATCTCCCTCCCAGCAAACCCAGATGAGCCTACGCCGCGCTGGCCGCGACCATTGTGCCCGCTGCCACGACGGCGCCGTCCACGACGCGTCAGTAGGACTAAGCCCGCCTGGCTGAGCCGTCGTATCGGGTGTCACTAGTCGAGCTTCCATATAGGTCCAGGCGGCATGTCACGAACGGCTGGCGGCACGCTTTCGGCGGTGTTGGGTGAGGCGTCCTCTGATGAGCCCTCTTGGTCGGCGGCACTGGGCGGAGTACTGCCTCCTGGCCCGAGATGATGCCGAGGCTGACCAGGCCATCGCCGCGCGTGGTACGGCCAACGATAGCGTCGGCCCAGATGATGAAATGTCGGCCGGCGGCAAAGAATGCTTCCCTCTCGCCGGAAGATAGCGGGACGCTGAGCCCGACATGCATCGCGGGATGTGGCGGCGACGGCTTACGGCATGCGAGCATCGCTGGAAAATACATTCCGAAGCAGGCTTGGATGACGCAGGCGGTACGTGTTCCGTCCAAGTAGCCCTGCATGAGGTTCTCAGGCGCCGATGGATCGAACGTGATGAGAGCCCTGAAATGGTGCTGTATCACGGCGGCCATCTCTCAGATTCATAGGTTCGGGTGCACTCGAAGGTAGTGGCCATCAAGATGAGCGGCCGTCACCTGATTCTTGTGATCTGCAGCGGGCGTGAACTGGCGGATCTCGAGGAGGTCGAGGCCGAGCGCCTCCATCTCAGCCAGCACGCCGTGGAGTGCCGCCGGGCTAACGGGTATCGCCCTGCCAATCTGGATCAGGGGATCCAGGGTGCCTTGAAGGTGCCCGTGTCGTAGAGGATCGCGGTGAGGTCCTCGGAGGCCCATTCCTGACTGATCTTGCCGCCCTTCAGCTGGTAGAGGTCGATCGCGTCCCACTGGAGGTGGCGCCCGGTGGCGGGAATGTCCAGCAGGGTGCCCTCCTGGGTACCAGTCACGACCAGGCGAACGACGACCTCGTCGCCGTGGCCGAAGATGTCCTGCACGTCAGCGTGCAGATCGGGGACCGCCGCCACCACGCTAGCCAGCACTGCGGCAACAACGGTGCGGCCCGTGAAGTTGCCGACCGTGCCGGCGTGGAACTGTGCATCCGCGGTCAGGTAGTTGGCGGCATGGTCGCCGTTGTGTTCGTTGAGGACGTCCTGGAGGAACCTCTCCACGACCCGAATGTTGCCCCCAACGGGCCCGCGGCCGTGGAACGACATTGCGGCCCGTTCGCCGACGGATTGGGTGGTTGCTGACTTCGCGTTCGCAGCGGCGCCGACCCCCGTCAGGCCGACGGCGGTGGCGGCGGTGAGGGCTGCGGCCAGGGCGACGCGCTGCCACTTCCTCATGACAATCTCCTTTGTGTAGGGACCGGGCGCCGACGTTAGTGGCCGTCGCGGTGAGCGGCCGTCACCTGATTCTTGTGATCTGCGGTGGGCGTGAGCTGGCGGATGCTGAGCGGGACAACGAGCACGACGGCGAGGAAGAGTGGCGTCGGCGGGCAGCGCCGAAACAATGGACGTCACAGCCATACCGGCGCAGCGCGGCACCCATATCCACCGGATCATTCCGATTATGTGACGCTCGCTCACCTCGCCGTGGCCGAGGCTAATAGCTAAAACCGAAGCGAGCCTGCCGGGCGCAGGCTCGCCGTAAAGGGCCTGGTATCACAAGGCCACGGCGTACGCCGAGATTGTCAACCTACTGGCCGACGCGGCTGCAGACCCAGTCTTGGCCCTTCTGCTCAGGAACGTTCCGGGGCGCCTATATGACCTGATGGTCACGGTCGGGCCAGCTGCGGACGACGTCATCGCCGGTTCGCGTCGCCGACTGCTGGCACTGATCCGGGCACGAGGCGCAGACGGCGCAGGGCAAGATGGAGGTGACAGCCGGGCTAACGGGTACCGCCATCTCCGAGCAGCCGCAGCTCCCTCGCGCGCCGCACGGCCGAGGAGCGATCGCGGGCCTGGAGCTTGGCGTAGATGTTGCGGATGTGCGTGCTGACTGTGCTCGGCGAGATGGACAGCTCGCTGGCGATCTCAGGCCGGGACAGGTTCGTCGGCAGATACCGCAGCACCCTGAGTTCGCCCGGGCTGAGCTCCTCCGCCACCGACAATGAGGACGGGTCTTCGGCCGCCGGGGATGAACCGTGCAGGATGTCGAGGATGTCGGCGAGCAGTGCGGCGTGAGCGGTCTCGTGTCGCGGCAGCGCCTGCAGCAGTTCCGCCGAGTCCGTCATCACGAACGGCAGCACTATCCTGTCTTGCTCGGCGAGAGTGAGTGCATGTTCGGCGGCCTGGTTCGCTGCGTGCTGGTCTCCGAGCTGGCGGTGGGCGAGCCCGGCGAGCAGGTGAGCCTCCATGACCGTTGTGTAGCCGATGACTGGGGCGGTGCCGTCCAGAACACTGGCCAGCGCGCTGAGGGCCGCGGCCGGTTCGTCTTCCGCCAGGCAGATCGCCGCGTCGGCGTTACGCACTTCGCCTGATCTGGCCTCTTGCTCATCGAGTGCCGCGAGACCTGCGCGGGCTTCGCCGGGCAGCCCAGCGCGGGCCTGGGTGGCCATCATCCAGCCGGTCACCTGGCTCGCCAGCGCGTGCGATCCCTCCATCTGCGATTGCAGGCGTTCGGCCGCGCCGAGTTCCTCCAGTGCCTCGCGGTGGCGGCCGAGGCCGGCATAAAGCCGCCCGGTCGCTAGATGCAGCAGCTGTCTGATGTCCGGCCCGGTGTCTGTTTGCAGGGCCCGTTCGGTGCGCCGCAGCCACCGCTTGCTTTCATCGAACTCACCTGTCCAGATCAGGTTGCTGGCCAGCGTTACCAGCGCGGGCGCAATCACCGGCTCCGCGCCCCAGCCGTACCGTTCGGCGAGCGCGATCGCCTCGAGGCAGCGCTGCCGGGTGGTGGCGAACGAGCGGATCCTCGACGCGAAGGCGACCTGGGCCAGGCAGGCGACTTCCAGGTACGGCCGGCCGATCTCCCGGGCCAGGGCGGCGCCCTCCCGGAGGTGGCGTTCGGCGTCCGGCAGACCCAGGGACCACGCCTCGGCGATCCCCAGGTTCATCAGCGCGACCGCGCGCAGGTCGCTGTCCAGCGTGATGTCCTCGCCGGACGGCCCGGATACCGGCGAAGCGAGGAATTTCGCCTGCTCGGTGACATCGGCCAGGTTACCGCGCCGTCCGGCCAGCGACAGCTTCAGCGATGCGATCGCCACCTGGAGGCGGTGCTGGCGATCCGGCGGGGCCGTCTGGGCGTACGTCTCGGCGACCGCCAGGTGCGCGGCCGTCTCGTCCAGGCGCCCCTGAGCAAGGTCATCCATCGCGCGCACCAGGGCCAGCTCGCGGTGATCCGCGCTCGGCGGGAAGGCCCGCAGCAGCGCCTGCATGGTCTGCGCCTGCCCGTCGAGGATCAGGCTGAACGAATAGTCGGCGAGCAGCCGGGCCGCCTCCGGCCAGTCGCCCGCCGCCTGGGTATGCCGGATGGCCTCGGCCACCTGGCCCTGCACGGTGAACCACTCAGCCGCGCGTCGATGCAGCACGGGCACTTCCTCGGGCAGCGTCCGGCGCAACTCCAGCCGCAGTAGATCCGCGAACAGGTGGTGGTAGCGGAACCAGGTGCGCTCGGGGTC
>Ga0207700_10001494_pt1 | contig 13234 bp, 11 predicted proteins | sample LARL82metaG_FD_184348 | JGI IMG/M metagenome (GOLD analysis project Ga0207700, IMG submission 184348) | Corn, switchgrass and miscanthus rhizosphere microbial communities from Kellogg Biological Station, Michigan, USA - LAR L8-2 metaG... | ecosystem: Host-associated > Plants > Roots >...
TTCTAAGCGCAACGCGCGAATCTGGCGGGGTAATTCCCGTCGGGTGAACTGGACTAAGTATGTAGGCTCTTGACCAGTGACGTTTTCGGACGTGGGTTCAACTCCCACCGCCTCCACCAATTTTTTCTGAAATCCCGACCCTGAGCTTGTCGAAGGAGAGGGATCGCTATCCCCTGTCCATCCTCCTCTGCCGCGATTATTTGCCACTCAAACCACAAGCATTCACCATACTCAACCCTAGCAGGGATTCATGTTATTTCTGAATTTGTAAAACGCAGTTAGGTCCAGCGGTGGGAAGTCTCGGGGGTGGAGGGCATGGCGTAGGAAGCCCCCCGCCTTCAAATGAAACCGTACCAGAAAAAGCGCTGGGGTCCTTGGTTGAAATTGCAGAGCACAGCCCCAAAGGCAGCAACACGGCAAGCGAAATTCGGATTTTCATGGAAATGCCTCCTCGCGGAGGATTATCGCTTAAACCCTAATTTCCTGCTCCGTTAATTACTTTTATCCGGTTTGCATTTAGGTGATTTCTTTGAAACGGGAGGAGGATTATTTTCGGCCGGGCGGACTGGGGCATGAAGTTCAACTCCGACCGCCTCCACCAATTTATATTCATCGTACAAATTTCATACATCTGACCAGGCACTGAGTGCCAAAAGTGCACTGCGTGCCAATAGATTAAAGAACAGGGCGCAGCCTAGTGGCTGCGCCTCTCTTCTGGACCTTTGCTAGTTGTTGTCTTTGTCAGAGTCGTGCATCCGACGATGATTTCCTTGGGCTCCCGGGCTGATGAAGGGGATCACTTCGCACTGAATGTCTTTCACACCTGTGCGATCCCCCATAAAAACAGAGCTGTCATCGCAAAGAATCGAGCGGCCGCCGTTACCGGTGATTGCGTTCGTGTTCGGCGGAAAAAACCCGATATGAACGTGTCCCTGCCCGCGGATACCGTCACCCGTATTGTTGCCGATCACTACCCCGGTAAGGTCCACGTCTCCGCCAAGCGTCGAGTCAATGCCAGGGCCGGTGTTGCCGGTAATCTGAATCTCGCCCGCGTTGGCTGAAGTCAAGAGCGCTCCGTTGTCATCCACTCGAACACCGGCATTGAACGCCTCCCCGCTCGCGCCATTATTGCGGATTGTGTTATTGCTGAAGAGCGCCACGTGGGCAGAGAAAATATTGAGCCCGATGAGCGAATTGCCGTCAATGTTGTTGGATTGCGCCGCCGACCCGAAGATCCGTACGGCGCTCCCGTCTTCGACGCTCACCCCGATGGAACCGTTATTCTGGATCGAATTCGGAGCGGTAAACTGTCCACTTGAGTCTTCCGCGAATACGATTCCATTGCCATTATTGTTCAGCGTGTCACTCTGGAAGAATCCACGCGAGCGCGTCAGGAAAACTCCAGTGCCACCATTGCCAGTAAACTGGCTGTTTTCTGCCGTGACTAAACTGTCAAACATGTTCACGCCGGCCCCACCGTTGTTGTGGATATTGGCGATTAAGAACAGGTTCGAATGCCCATCCATCCTGATTCCGGCATTGCGGTTTCCGAAGACCGAGGAGCCTTCAATCGTAAGTTCAGAACTGCGGAAGATAACGATCCCACGGCTGCCTCCGCTAATGTCCAGATTGCCGAGGAAGATTCCTGTCGATCCCTGAATGGTAAAGACATCGCCGTTAAACCCAGCTGCGCTGCTGATGGGCGCAGTCCCCGGCCCGCTGAAAATCGCCAAGCGCTGCTTGTCAGTAATGTTGACGTTTGCAGAGCACGGGATTCCCGGAACAATGAAAACTTGATTCGGACCGGTGTTGTCGACCGAATCAATTGCAGACTGAATGCTGGTGAAGGCTCCAGGAGTCTGCCCGCTGCAATCGACAGTCACACTTTTTGCTGCAGCGGTGAGTGAAAATACTAATGTCATTAGCATGATGGAAACGAAGACATAGGTCGCCTGCCGACTTCTATTCTGTCGCATAAGTCTCTCCTGCAAGTTTTGATTTGCCGTTTGCTTTGGTTGCTGAGAATGGGACCCGGGGCCGGAGTGGCGCAGTCCTGCTGGCGTCACATAGGACTTGTGACGGTACAGCGTGAAAAATTTCACCTAACCTGTAAAATTTTTGTAAATCGAGGCAGTCACCAGGGAATTCTAGGAAATCAGGTCGCGATAAAAACCTACTGTCGAGGCTAAGATTGCGCGGTCCTGCTCCTTTCCCCTTTGCCCGTTGATCCAAGCGCAAAGAAAGAAAGGCTAGTCACCATAAGGCCATAACGACGCTGGTTAGTTCTCGGAATTTGCCACAGAGCAGCGCACTATTTAGGAGCCAGCGGTTCCCGTTCTATTGACACTTTTAACAGGCGACTGCACGCGCTGTTCACGCTAACTTACCTGCGGGAATACCTTTCGACACAATGAAGATCAGTCAAATGACGGCACTGCATGGCCGCGTTTACCGCTTGTTTCTTGGGCTTTGCCTGGTTTCATTATTCGGCCTGCTCACAACCGGATGCAGCCACGCTCCACAAGGCGCACCGTCCGCTTCGTCCGCTGGGGAATGGCATGACTTCAAAGGCACATGGACTGCCGCGGGCAGCCGCAGCATCATGCCATTCGGTGGGAACCGTCGGACCGCCATTTCAATGCTCAACGGGTCGCTGGTGCTCGCGGGCTCTTCGCGTCCAAACGCGGGTTTCCGGGCAGAGGCGTTCGTGTTCAACGATACGGCCACGGGCATGGTTGGCCGGGCGGTGTGGACCGATGAGCATGGCGATCAGGCTTTCAGCGAACTCCGTGGAGAAGGCACCAGCGACAACAACACGATCACCGGAACATTTGTGGGTGGGACTGGACGCTATGCGGGCGCTAACGGCACTTACGAGTTCTCCTGGCGCTTTGTTCTGGAAAACGAAGACGGAGTGGTTGAAGGCCAGTCAATGGGCCTAAAGGGACGAGTCCGCGTAGGCAGCCAGCAGGCAGGTTCAGGACAAGGGGGACTGCTGTGATGGGATCGGCAACAAAAGCTCGTCCAGCGACAGAACCCGCGGCCACAGGCAGCAACCTGCCCCGGATGCTGAAGCGTTTATTCCCTTTCGCAATGGCAACCGCTATCTGGTTCACGCCGGTGCCCGCCGGCCTGACGCCGCAGGCATGGCACCTCTTTGCAGTATTTATAACCGCAATCGTCTCCGTGCTGCTCGGTTTGTTTCCGCTGCTGACCTCAACCATGCTGGCGGCGGGAGCGGTGGTCCTGACGAACACAGTTTCCCCCGCAAAGGCGTTTGCAGGATTTGCGAATACCAGCGTGTTACTGGTGGTGATTGCTTTTCTAGTGGCGCAGGCAGTGGTTAAGTGCGGACTAGGACAACGCATCAGCCTGTTTATGGTGAGCCTGTTCGGCCGGTCGTCGCTGGGACTGGCATACAGTCTTGTTCTTACTGACGCAGCAATTGCGCCGGCCTTCCCCAGCAACACTGCGCGTGGCGGAGTGCTATTTCCCATTGTGCTCTCGGTGGCCAAAGGATCGGGCTCCAATCCGGACGATCCCAAGGGACGCCGGCTGGGTGGTTATCTAATGTTCTGCACCATGGCGGGCCTTGCTGTCTCGTCCGCACTTTGGATGACGGCCACATCTGCGAATCCGATTGCAATTCAGGTGGCGCGCCAATACGGCGTGAACGTGGGTTTTGGGAAATGGCTGATGGCCGCCTCAGTACCGGCACTGGTCTCGATCGTTGCGTTGCCCTGGTTGCTTGCCCGTTTATTCCCGCCGGGAGTTGGCGCCACGCCAGAAGCGCCTGCCGCAGCACGGAAAGCTCTGGCTGAGTTGGGACCGCTATCGCGCGACGAATGGATCACGGCAATCGCGTTTGTGCTTATGGTGACGGGCTGGATTTTCGCCGACAAGCTGAGCCTTAACGTGACGAGTGTCGCGTTTGCGGGTCTGGGCATATTGTTGATGACCGGTGTACTGACAGCAAGTGACATTGCAACGCAGGGCGATACTCTGGCTACATTCCTTTGGCTTGCCGTGCTTTTTGCGCTGAGTGGCGAACTGAACGAACTTGGTTTTATGGGATATGTGGGCCAACATCTGGCGTCCTATATGGGAGGGCTGTCATGGCCGGTCACTTACGTGGCCTTGATCCTGATCTACGTAGCAATCCACTACATGTTCGTGAGCCAGTCATCGCAAGTGCTTGCCTTGCTGGGCGTGTTTCTAGACGTGGGCATTCGCGGTGGAGTTCCTGCAACGCTAATGGCTTTCTCTTTGTTCTTTGCCAGCAGCTACTTTTCTGTAATCACACCGCAGGGCGGAAGCCAGAACGTGATCTTTGTGGGCAGTGGCTATCTCACACAACGCGAACTCTATCGCCTTGGCGCATTGACAACTCTCTTTTTTCTCGTTGTATTCCTGACAGTCGGGACCGCGTGGTTGATGCTGGTCGCGCGCTGAGCCGGTCCTACTCCATTGCCGCAATCTTTTTCAGATCAATCTTGTCCGCGAAGGCTGCGACAGCCGCATGACGGTTTTCAGTTTTGTCCCATGCAGGCCCGCCCTTATAGGCCACGATCTGAACATAAGTGCCGCCCTTGGGTATAATGTCGAGAGAATGGGAGTCATTGTCTGGCAAAGGAAACGATTCATACGCTGTGAAGCCGCCAAAGTCCTTCGTTTCCTTGAACCCGGCTTTCTCAATAGACATGTCATTCAATTGCTTGCGGTCCGCGCCCTTCTCTCCCAACAGGATCTGCACGGTCACCTTTTTGACTCCCAACCCGTCAGCGTTTCCAGGAACATAAGACTTTGCCGAACTGTGGCCGACTCCAGAAACGTCGTGATTGGCAGCGCCACCCTCCGCGGTCCAGCCCGCAGGCGGATCCGGCAGCATACCCGCCAGCTTCGACGACTTTCCGCATCCCAGCAGCAAAACACAAAATCCGGTGATCGCGAACCACTTAACAATCTTCATGGAACTCCTCTGCCTCAAGCAATTTTGGGTATTGGAGATTCACTCTTGGCAATTTTTGGCAATTTTCGGCGATCCTGGCAATTCGGTTAGTCCTCGTTCTGGTACTCTTCCGGCACATCATCTTCTGGGAACTGACGCGTCCGCACTTCTCCCTGATCAGCATCGGGAGCGTTTTCTACCCCGCTGACGGCTTCGGCTTCCATGTACTGCCCTTCTTCCATCAGCTCTTCAACGCTTTCGGAATCGTCATAGCTTCTGCGGGAAAGGCCTTGCGTATCGCCGGATTGGCCGCCCGACTCGGGACCCAGACCTCGACGTCCACTGGGAGTAATGGGATTGATGACTTCTGCGCGGCGACGCGTGGTCTTCTTTGTAACCGGTTTCTTTTTTACCGATGATTTCTTCCTGGCCGCCAGACTCTTTTTTGCTGTGCGCCTTTTTGGCGCAGCCTTCCTGGTTGTCTTCTTCCGGGCGGAAGCTGCTCTTTTGGCTGCTGATTTTTTCAGAGTTGGTTTTTTCTTGCCGGCACTCTTTTTGCGGGATGTCTTTTTCCTGGCCATGAAGAAAGTCTACCAAACTCCTGGCCGGCGGATGATAAGCGTTTCTGTCCGCGTGGAGAGGCAAAGGGAAAGCCCGAATTTTTGCGTTCTTATGTCTAGCTGCTTGGACGAACGTTGTTCCGGGAGTATGCTACTGCGCGCGAGAAGATCATGAACAATCCTCAAGTTGGAGTATGCCCCCTCCGTCTGTTTCAACGTGCCAAATTTTGGCGCGCCGTTCTCGTAACGGTACTCCTTCTTGGGCGGCCGCCTGCTGCAGTTTCTCAAGCGTCTTCTGACACTACTGCAAAAGCTAATGCCTCATCCAGCGGAACAAATCCAACCAACTCGAACTGTAGCCCGGCACTTAGCGCGCTCACCGTCCATGGGGATATCGTGGTCGTAGTCGATCCCGACACCAACATTGGTTCAGGTATCTTCAAGCTTACCAACGATAGCAACTGTGCATTTTTACTGAATCTCTCGGCGACCGACTTCGAGACGGTTCAAGACGAGAAAAAATGGAACCTAACGCCGAAGCGGCTGGGCGCCACCGCTGCCACTTTCACGCCGGTCGACCTCACCACCAAGGCGTTTTTCCCTCCCGATCCAAAGAAGATGAACCCGCACGACACAGCAACTATCAAGATTGATGTGCAGAAGCTGTGGGAAGCAGGCGAGGCAACAGCAAGCTTACAGCAGGATGGAAGGGGATTTGCCACTATTTACTCTTCGCGGCTCCGCGTCTCTTTCGCCATCAAGAACGGAATGGCGACGGGGGATGAGGATCCGGTCTTTTATAAAGGCCGCAAAGGTTTCCTTTCGATCACGAACGACGATAAGGTGACCTATCCGGTAACTTGGGAGCTCTTCATCGACGGTAAACGTGCCGACAGTGGTTACGACTACCTGTTGCCCGGCCAGACCCATTTGCCTATTACGCTCGGCAGTGACTTCTTTCGCTTACCTTCTTCTGGAACGTTGCAGGATGACGTTGAGCGGGCCCTTCTCGCCATCCGTTTTGATCCGCCGCGGCAGGTCCAAGACACACATTTGACCAGCAAAGATATCCTGTTTCCCAAGGTCCATCTTCGTTATTTCAGCAAAACGCCGCAGCAGCTAGTGAATTTGGCATGGGTTATTGTCTTGCTCGCCGTCGGCGCTGGAATTTCCATCGCTCTAAACGTTGGGATCCCCAATCAGCTTAAACGCAACGAGACGCGCAAGCGACTGAAGGAATCCTCAAAAAGAATTAACGCCCTGGATGTCACTGCCGATCACTCAACCTTCACTTCTCTCATCGAAGAACGAAACCGGGTCGTTACTTCGCTACGGGTTGAGCGTAGCCAGCTTGAAAACCGCCTGCATGAGGCGTATTGGTTCAGCCCTAACCTTTCTGTCGAACTTCCTCTCCTCGATCAGGCGATCGGCCTTTTGAATAGCCGTACTAAGGTGGTTGCTCTCGTGCAAGAATTACAGGAAGACCTGCTCACGGCGGCCACGCTCCCGAAGGTTGTCGGTTCCATGCCGCCGTCACTCATCGACGACGCTCTTGCACTGTGCGCGAGTAAACTGCGAGATGCTGCGCGCCCCGATCTGACGGACACCGACATACCCGCTTTACTGGCCCCTGTCACTGCCATGCAACAACGGATCGCCACGCTTGGAGCCACTGACAGTTTGGCTACAACGATCCCAGAGCTTGAAAGCAACCTGAAAAGCCGAATACCGTCATCAGCTCAGGACGCAGCCACCATCGGCAGCGACGTGCTGTGGAATGTGTTTGAGGGGCTGGAGCTGATTTTTAAAAGTGTCACCACTGCCGGCCCGAGCGCTGCTCCCGATGAGTATTTCAGCCGGGATATGGCCATTCAAATTGCTCTGGCATGTGCGGATTACATCGACTTCCGCCAACGCCTTATCGATAATGCGATCATTAAGAGCGCTGAAGCAGACGCGAGAGAAATGGTTGCGCTTTTCTCTCAGCAGACCTACTCCGCATTGATCCGCGGGCGCGACATTCTGGAGTGCATACGGGAGGGCATATCCATTGAGAAGTTACGCGAAGCACTTAGAGCGACTCCACCAAAAGCTGAAATTGAGGTCACTCCCGCTACCCCAAAAGCGTATGAACTCGTCCAACTTCGCGTGACATTTTCTGATAATGCACTGAATACCGATGCCGCCCGCCACCTTCTGCGATGCAAGTGGAGCTTGCCCACTGTTCCGTCAAAATACGGCTGGACCATTGCACATTACTTCAATTGGGACGCACGGTTTAAGCAGTTCCGAAAACCTTGGGAGACAAAAGTAATTGCGGAGTTTCTGGATGCCGATGCACCGCTGATGACAAATGACGGCTCCAAGATAGTGGTGCAGCTCGAGAAAAGGGTTTCTGTACGTGCGGAACGCAATCAAGGCCAACTTCTCGTAGCGATATTGCGCACCGGGCTGGCACTCCTTGTCCCGCTGCTGGCGCTTGTCGCCATCGAGCAGAGCCAGATTGCCAATCTTTCGCTCGTTCCGGCGGCCTTGGCAGTGCTGGTCGCCGGCATGACCGCAGATACCATCAAGAACGCGCTTATGAAGGCTTAGTGCTTTAGCGCTTCTAGTACTTGGCTTCACTCCTGTGGTTCGTTCAGGAACCTAGCTCATGAAGTGAAGGCAGAACGGCAACATTGGCCGCAAGAAATTGTGGTTATGTGCCAGTTTCAACAATCACCACCAGCCGCATGGGGCCGTGCGCGCCCTGTACAAGAATCTTTTCGATGTCGGCGGTGCGACTGGAGCCGCTGATCACGCAAGCATAAGAATTTTTGTCCAGGCGACCATCCGCCGTGGCGTTACGCAACGCGGTTACCAGATCGGGGACAAGCTGTTTTGCGAATGCATAGACAATATGTGTGGGCGCCACGACTGATGCGCCGCGTCCTCCGCCGGAAGCGCTCACAAAGATCGATCCGGTCTGCGCGATCAGCGCATCGGCCAGCGTGATGGTGGCTTGGGATTGTTCGCGCGGGCCGCCTTCGCTTGACCAGCGAATCTGGCGCTGGGAACCTACCGCGCTCATCAAGCGGCGTAACACGGGATCATCCTGCACAAAAACTTCGCCGAGCGGCAGTGACTGCAATACTCCTGCAAGGGCCTGGGCACTGGCAACGGAGTCGGCGGTCAACTGGCACTCCATCAGGTTAGCTTTGCACTCCTGCTGAAAGCGTTCCAAAGGATTTTCAACGGCTTCAAAGATCGGACCGTAAAAAGTTTTGTCTTCGATGGGAGGCGCGGGCGTGCGCAGACCGTCGCGGATGCGCGCCAGGATTGTTTCGCGGCTGGGATTACTTGTTGCCACCGGCGGTCCTCCCCTGGTCGTTTTTTGAAAGCTCTTTTCTCCATCGCGCACGAAATGACTGACTCGGCAGTGGTACTGGCGTGCGCTTGCGGCTCCAGTCCCGCATCGGATCGAGCGCTGTTCCTGCCAGTCCCATGCCGTAAAGCAGACGTAAACTGCGGCGCATCATCCATCCGCCCAGTTCGTAGAGTCGCGGATGAAGCATGGCTGTCCGCCACAGCTTGAACTGACGGCGCTCGCCTGAAGTCTTTGCCCCGCCGGCTTTGGTGAAGTCACGCCGATTGTGCAGCAGGTGATGATGCAAGTTGATGTTTACCGGGCAAACGCTGGTGCATGCGCCGCAGAGTGACGACGCATAAGAAAGATGCTGGAACTCACTGCCGCGCAGGTGCGGCGTAAGCACGCTGCCGATGGGGCCGGGATACGTGGTGTTGTACGTGTGGCCGCCAATGTTGCGATACACCGGGCAAATATTCAGGCAGGCGCCGCAGCGTATGCAATGCAGCACTTCCCTTTCTTCAGCGTTGGCTAGCAGGCCGCTGCGTCCGTTATCCAGCAGGACAACGTGAAATTCTTCGGGGCCATCAGCTTCGTCTGCGCGCTTGGGTCCCCCGACGAGCGTGCTATACGTGGTGATCGGCTGGCCTGTGCCGGAAGTGGCAAGCACCGGCCAGAGCGTGCCCAGATCTTCCAGGCGCGGAATCACTTTCTCAATTCCCGTCACCGCAACATGGATGCGCGGCAGGCTGGTGCTCAGGCGGCCGTTGCCTTCATTGGTTGAAATCGCGACAGCGCCCGCATCGGCCACCAGGAAGTTTGCGCCGGAAATTCCCATTTCGGCGGCGAAGAATGCTTCACGCAGTTTGCGCCGCGCCAAGGCGACCAGCTTTTGCGGATCGGCGTCAGGAATATCTTCACCCAGTTTTTCGCGGAAGAGGTCGCGGATCTGGTTGCGGTCCAGGTGCATAGCCGGCGTTACGATGTGGTACGGAGCTTCATTCCGAAGCTGAACGATAAATTCGCCCAGATCAGTTTCCCACACGCGCATGCCCGCTGCTTCCAGCACCGGCGCAAGATGCATCTCCTCTGTGACCATTGACTTGGATTTCACCACCGTCTTTACGCCGCGGCTCACAGCCAGGTCTTTTATATAGGCGCAGGCTTCGTCGCCGGTGGCGGCCCAGAAGACGTGCCCACCGCGCGCCAGTACCTTCTGCTCAAATTGGAGCAGGTATTTATCCAGATTGTTGATGGCCTCGCGCTTAATCTCCTGGCACTTGCGCCGCGCCGCTTCCCAATCTTTTATTCGCGCACGCCCGCGATTGTGCGCGGCATCATAGCTATCCATGTTTTTGCGGATAATTTCGCGGTGGACAAGATCAGCCGATTTGGTGGCGGCATCGCGCAGAAATTTCTGGGCGGCTGTGAGCGCGGAAGGAGTCTCGCCGGCAGGCGTCGTGTTTGGTGTGGGCACGGTCGTGCTCATGCAGTGACCTCTTTTCGCGCACGAACCGTTGATGCGACAACGCTCGCCGCATTCCGATCACCCGATCTCCCGATCACCGGATCACCCGATCTCATGTTTCATGCCTCGCTCGCCAAAATACTCGCCAAATGAATTGCCCGCGCGCGATCTTTGCGGCGGCCCAGAATTCCCTGCACATGCATCAGGCAGCTGGGATCGATGGCGGTAACGTACTCGGCGCCAGTCACCGCAACGCTATCGCACTTCGATTCACCCATGGCCACGGAGATGCTTTCAAACTTAGTGGCAAATGTTCCGCCGAAGCCGCAGCACTCTTCCGAGCGCAGCATGTCAACCAGCTTTAAACCCTTCACGCCGCGCAAAAGCTGTAGCGGCTCATTGCGCAGCTTCAATTCGCGCAGGCCGTGGCACGACGCGTGGTAGGTAACAGTATGCGGAAATGCCGCACCCACATCGGTCAAGCCCATTACCTTTACTAGAAACTCTGAAAGCTCAAATGTACGTTTGCCCAGCGCTACAGCTTCGTCGTGCGCAGGGCCGGAAGCTATCAGCTCCGGATAGAAGACGCGAACCATCGTGGTGCAGGAGCCAGATGGGCAAACAATCACTTCAGCATCTTTGAATACACGCAGAAATCGCTCAGCGCAAGGACGCGCTTCATCCCAGAAGCCGGTGTTGAATGCGGGCTGTCCGCAGCAGGTTTGGTCGGCGGGGAAATCCACTTCACATCCAATGCGCCGCAGGACTTTTACTGTATCCACCGCCACTTGTGGCTGCAGCTGGTCGACAAAACACGGAATGAAGAGCGAGATTTTGCGGGCCATTTTAGTTGTGGGCCATCTTTAGTTATGGGCCCTCTTTGTTATGGTCCATCGTGGGACTTGCGCGATTTTAGCAGAAGAGCGCTACGCAGTTCATGAGTTGATGCATTCGCATCTCATATTACTGAGGAATTTACGCATGCCAGAATCCAAGCCGCTTGATGAAAAAATACAGAAGGCAATCGACAAGGCCTTGTACGCCAATGGCAATCCTGCCGCGCAAAAAGCCAGGAATTTCCTGAACGGCACATGGATGGGTGAACCACTCCACGCTGCGCTGACGGATGTGCCCATCGGCGCATGGACAGCAGCCATGATTTTTGATGCTTTAGAAATGATCAACAGCCGCCACGAGTTTGCTGTGGCCGCAGACACGTCAGTAGCTATCGGGCTTGCCGGTGCAGCCGGTGCGGCAATCACCGGAGTCACGGACTGGTCTGACGTGGATCCTCCAGCTCGCCGACTTGGGTTGATTCATGGGCTCCTGAATGTGGGCGCTACCGCGCTCTTCGCCACGTCGCTCATCATGCGCAAAAAGAAGGCGCGTAATGAGGGCCGGGGATTTTCTGCCCTGGGTTATGCCTTGATGACATTCTCCGCTCATCTTGGCGGCAAGATGGTGTACGAACATCGAGTAGGAGTGGATCGCACAGCCGGGGAGAAGTTCCCGGAAAACTTTACGGCGATCCTGCCCGAATCCAAATTGCCGGACAATACGCCCACCCGGGCGATGTACCAGGGCACGCCGATTCTCCTTGTTCGTCGCGGGGAGCGTCTCTTTGCCATGGCAGAGACGTGCTCCCATTTCAGCGGACCGCTCTCTGAAGGAAAATTGGAAGGCGACAGCATTGTTTGTCCCTACCATGCATCTCGTTTTTCTCTCGAAGATGGCCGGGTGCTGAACGGACCAGCGGTGCATCCCCAGCCTTGCCTTGAAGTAAGAGTTCGTGATGGGCAGATAGAAGTCTGCAGACCGCGGTCCAGCGGCAGTAACGTGCTGGGAGATGAAGAACTTTCCCAAGCCGGCTAGGATCGGGCGGATCGATATGCTGAGATCGGGTGATCCGGTGATCGCACGTGATCGGGTGATCGGAGAACCGCAAATCTCACCGCTGGTTAACAGGGATAACGATGAGATCGGGTGATACGATAATCGCACGTGATCGATGATCGGCAAACCGAATGAGGACGCAGTTTGTCTCCGCGTCCTCAAGCTTATCCGTTAGGTTCGTACTTCCCGCTTACGGTAAATGGTCCAGATAACACGCTCCGGTCGTAATCTGATCCGGTGGCGTGGGAGGAGTTTTCCAGGGCACGGCATTGAAGTCAAAGAACTCGGTCATATCCATCTGCGCTTGATCACGCGCGGTGAGCGCCGGCAGATGGAAGCGGGTTTCAATCAGCTTCAACGTGGCCGTGTAGTCAGCCACGGTATGCGAAACAAAATTCTTTTTGGTAAATGGTGAAATCACCACCAGCGGCAGACGATAGCCGGTGTATTGGAAATTGCACGTTGGGCTGGGATTGATGCTCCCATCCGTGTTCAGGCAAATATCGCCTGCGCGCAAGTCTTTGGGTGCAATGCCGTCAGGGTTGACGGTGGGCTGCGGTGAAACGTGATCATAGAAGCCGCCGAACTCATCCCAGGTAAGAATAAAGATTGAGTCCTTCCATGACGGGCTCTTCATCAGTCCATTGATCAGGCTGGCAACGAATTTTGCGCCGGTCTGAACATCATTGGGGCCGCTGCCAATGTCTGTGGGATGTTCGTCCAACCCTTCCGCTGACGCCGGTTCAATATAGACGACCTGAGGCAGCGTGCCGTTATTGGCATCTACCAGAAACTGGTCCACCGGCACCATATTTTGCGGCTCATTCTTCACGATGGTGGGCGCATAGGTAAACTGCGCAAGGTAACTCTGCCCCATCAGGCACTGCGCCGTGGTGCATGGATTCGGCACATTCAAAGGATGAACGTAATCTTTCCAGGTGATGTGATTTTCGTCCAGCAGTTGGACGATTGGCTTGGCCGTAAGGGCTCCAGTGGTTGCGTCCAGAGGATAAGCATGG